>Ga0315279_10000099_pt1 | contig 184913 bp, 154 predicted proteins | sample YL17G06_20_MG_FD_203694 | JGI IMG/M metagenome (GOLD analysis project Ga0315279, IMG submission 203694) | Sediment microbial communities from Yellowstone Lake, YNP, Wyoming, USA - YL17G06_20 | ecosystem: Environmental > Aquatic > Freshwater > Lake > Sediment | place: USA: Wyoming | collected... | reverse complement strand
GGCTTCGCTCGCATCCCCCGTTTCCGGCTGGGGGGGCTGCTCGCTCCGCCACACAAAACAAAGAACGAGCAAAAACCCTTGACACCGCCGCCCCCTTCATAGATGCGCTACCAGAACTCCTGCGGGGCGGTGTGGGACACGCAAGCGGTTTAGTCCCCCTTGCTGATGGGCGCATACATGGAAGACAATGTATGCGCCAGCCCGCGTTACCGCGCTGCTGTATTCATTTCCAAGACGTGCCCAAAGGCCGTCCTGTAAATCAGCACCTTTTCGAAGACCTCGGAGCGTAAGGCGTCCAGACCATCAATTCGGATCTCCTGATCTTGTGCTGGGTCGATGTATTCCACGACGACGAGCAGCCAATAGGAACCACATTGTTTATAGTCCTGTGCTTTTCTTTCTTTTTCCTTGATGATCTCTTTGAGTTGCTCCAGTGACATAATTGGAGTGGAATGCACTTGGAAAACCTGCCAACGATCATCTTCAGCCGCGTCTGCGATTAAGTACGCAAAAGACAGCTCCGGGATGTCCTGGAAAACATCCCTTCGCAATTCCCCAGTTGCCCTGGTCTCAACGCGGGTGGCGAGATCCGCTATCTTCTTCGCCAATTCATTCCGATCGCAGATTGGGACGGCTTTGTTAAATCCAAATCCGAGCTTAATTTTCCGACCGTTTTTCATCTCGTAAATACGTTGGGCCTTGAAGAGGACTTCGTCGCGCGCTCTCCTTTGAACTTGCTCACTCGTCGGAAGGGTTCCCTCTTCCAGGAAGAAATTGGTTATCTCAATGCCGATTGTCCTTTCGCCTCGCAGAATCACATCTGGTTTATCCCCGTATTCGACGATTCCATCGGGCAGTCGATAGTCCTTGCGGAACTTCTCGAAGCAGTGCCTCTCTTTGTCTCGCGTTGACATGTTAGGCATTTAAGCTCCTTTCAGCCGGTAGCCACGGTTAATTCCTAGTTTTTCATTAACCGTGGGTTCGTGAACTCGGCAAGAGCCCAAGGTCAAGCGAGCACTGACCGTGGGCTTTCGGTTTCTCTAATGAAGAACCCACGGCATAAAGATCATGCCGTGGCTACCTGCTGGATAGTACGGCCAACGACGGCCCGTGGAGTGGTCCCACTTGCGGTCTATTTATCGTTCGGAATTTGCCGTTTGAACCATTCGAGATACTCCTGGTGGTTGTCCATCCGATCTATGTACTGCCACAGCACCGGGTTGCCTTTAAGATCCGCCCATTCTACGTGAACCCAGGTCTTCCCCGTTTGCGTGTCCAGAAGGAACGTGTCCGCTCTTATGTCCGTCCTCATTACAATCTGGTAGCGCCCAGGCATGGGTGCCGCGTTCAGGATCACTTGCTTGCCGGTGGTAACCAATCTCTGCTCAATCGTCCAGTTTACGAGCGCCTCAACATAGTCTTCATAGGTGTCAAAGTTCGTTGGGTCTGGTCTCGCTTTAGCCGGGCCTGAAACAACCTGTGTCTGCGCCGGTACAACCTGTGTCTGCGCCGGTTTCTTCTTGGGTGCAGCTTGGCCCATCAAGGAACTTGTGACTGCCACAATCACCATAACGGGCGCAATCCATTTAACAATCTGGTTCTTCAACTTCAGCCTTCCAATCCCCTGCGTTGGCTCCATGTTTTCCTCCTCGTTGTTTGTCGCCCCTCATACGCGGGTGGCCCACACATTGTCTTTCATGTATGCGCCCCACGAACACGCGCAACATCTCTGTCACCGCGTCCCATCCATGGCCTGTCCTGGCTTCTTAACGGTCGCCGACATAAAAGGCGAGGTCGCCGCCACCCGCGCCTGGCTTCCTCAGCATCCGTCATACGTGACCTTTGCGCCCTCACGGACCTCGTAGACCCTCCCACCAGTGGTGATCGTTGCCGGAATCAGTAGGTCCGGAACGGCCTCCAGAAATGAGAAGAAAGAGCACGAAGATCAATGCAACGATGAAGCCAAGGATAGCGCTGACCGAATAAATGGCACAGATGCCAAGAACGACTGCGAAGTATATCGCGACAAGAAGAAAGTTTTTCGAGGCTGTGACAATTCTACGACCAGCAGGCAATCTGGTTTCCCGCTGCTTGAAGGATGACTGTGGTGTCGTTTCAAAAACGGGCTTCTCGTTGCCCCGAGGCTCATTAGCGGATTCGGGCATCCAGGTCGATTGAGGAGATTTCTCGACTGGCATTCCCGTTGAGTCGGACACGTATCCCGACCCTGAGCAGTATCGGCAGGTCTCGTTACTCCCACCACAAACGCAGGGTTTCATCTCTGTCACCGAGTGGGCTTTTCCCATCGACAAAAACCCACGCGGATGGCGCATACATTGTCATTTATGTATGCGCCCCACGAACCCGCGCAACATCTCTGTCACCGCGTCCTATCCCTGGGCTGTCCTGGCTTCTTAACGGTCGTCGGGAGGCGCATTTGCTGGTTATACCGTAACGCGTACATTATCGCGCAAGAACTCCGGCGCGAAGTCGGCCCCATTCGGCCAGACGAGCGTGTGAAACTCCGGATGAACCTGGAACTGCCTGAATACCGCGGGATCGCGCAACGGTTCGAAGACGGGGCCGCGGAGAGCCGGCGCCAGATCGATCTCGCCGCTCGTCCCGTCGCGAAAGCGGAGCCACACGACGTGGCCGGCCACATAGCGCGCCTCGACAATGTGATAGTCCATGATCCTCACTCCAGTGGGGCAATGCGCTTGAGTGGTTGCCCTTGCCTCGCAAGTTCCCAATTCTCGATCAATTCTTGCTTGTGAAGGTTTGCCCATTCAAGGACGAGCCTCAAGGCTCTTGCCGGGAATTCGCCGTGAATGGTACCCGATTCCAGCTCGACCGAGATTTCGTGCTCGCCGTAAACTGCGTGAAAATGCGCGACTCCATGCTCGCTGTAAAACATGCCGATCACGATACCGAGGAATCGAGAAATCTCAGGCATTGATTGTCAACGGCTTAACTCCTGTCCAGGCCGAGCCGCCTTAACCGCCATGGCGGGCGGCCTAAGACCAGGCACCCCCACGATTGCGGTGGGGATAAGTTCTCATTATAAGGCCACTTATGATCTATCAGGCAGGTTGCCTCCAGCTTCTTAGGCCGCCCGGTGGCCTCGCGTAATCCTCCCTGTGTGTAGGTCTGCGGCTTTTCTTCTGGGGTCGTTAGACCTACTCGGTGGACTGAGGGGGCTTGGTTGCCGTGCACGACACAAGCCGCGGATCCCGCTCTGCGGGATCCGCGCTACGCTCGCTTGCGGGAAGGGCTGTTCTCGGCGACGAGGGCAGAGTTACTTGAGGAGAACACCCCCCACTCGCCAACTGGCGCGTCCAGCTCGGCCTGCCGCGGCGAGGAATGTTGAGAGTAGATGAATCGTGGCGAGAGCCGGTCTTCGTCTGCTGCTCAGCTGCGGGAGAGCGCGTCTTTGATCCGTCCCGGTGTCATGGGCAGTTGCAGGAGACGCGCGCCGGTGGCATCGAACACCGCGTTGGCAATCACTGCGCCCATGCAGATGACGGCCGGCTCTCCGCCCCCTTGAGCGGGTGAGTCTTTCGCATCCAAGATGATCGTCTCGATTTCCGGCAACCAGGAGAAACTGGGAATATGGTAGGTGTCGAAATTGGAGTCGTGGATGTCGCCGCCTGTAAATCGAATCTCCTCACTCAAGGCATATCCCAGGCCCATCATGATGGAGCCTTCCATCTGCAACCGAGCACCCTCGGGATTGACGCACAATCCCATCTCTTGAGCGCAGACGACCCGCCTGACCTGGACGTTTCCCGTGTTCTTGTCTACTTCAACTTCTGCCATATGAGCGACGTAGGTACCGACATCGGTCCCACAAGCTACCCCATAGCCGCGCCTACTCGGAGCCTTGGCAGGTGACCAGCCGAATTTCTCCGCGGCGGCCTGCAAGACGCGTCGCATTCTCTCGTCTTTCAGATTCTTCAGCCGGAACTCGACCGGATCCATCCCGGCCTTGGAGGCCAGCATGTCGATGTGGGACTCTCGAGCAAAGGTATTGGTGTTATTGGCGGGAGCACGCCAAGGCCCCGTGGCAAAGGGATGCGCGCCTTCCGGGGCAGTCCAGCCGGAACCATATGCCATAGTCCGATGATGCGGGATGCTGTAGAAGTGCTGCGATCCTCTTTCTCCGGCGAAATACACGCCGTAGTCCCAAAACGAAATCAGGCCTGATTCCGTGACTCCCGCTTTTATCTTCACGACGGCAGCGGGTCGAAACGTGTCATAGAAGAACTCCTCAGCCCGGGTCCAGGCGACCTGGACGGGCTTTCCAGTTAGCTTGGCCAGCCTGACTGCCTCCAGGGCCTGCTGGTTGTTGCTCTTCCCGCCGAAGCCTCCACCCACGAAGGGCGTGATGACGCGGACATTCTCAGAAGGGATGCCCAGAAGGGAAGCAGCAGCGTCCTTCAAGGGGAAGGGTGTCTGTGTGGAGGCCCAGACGGTTACTTTGTTTCCCTCGATTTTCGCCAGAGCCGTGTGCGGTTCGATTGGGGCGTGCGAGACATAACTGTTCAGGTAAGTCTCCTCAACGACGAAGCGGGCGGCGTTTTGCCCTTCAGCAAGATTTCCACCCTCCGCAACGGTTTGTCCTTGCGGCGCGACTTTGAGCAGGTGCTCAAAGATCGTCTTATCATCTGCGTACGATTCTGGCCGGTCATATTGAGACTTGATCCTCGCGAGAGCCTTTTCAGCCATGTCGGGATACTTATGAAGGACCGCAATCGAGTCTCCATCTTGAACGACCTGGACACCTTCGATTTCTCGAGTGCCGGAGGTGTCCGCACTGATGAGTTTGGCGCCGTGGACCGGCGGCCTCAGGATCCGGGCATGCAGCATGCCGGGCTCCTTGACATCTCCGGCATACTGGGCTCTGCCAGTGACCTTCTCGACGCTGTCTCTTCTCAAGGTGGGTTTCCCAACGATGGTGAAATTGGCCGGCGTCTCCACTGCCACGCCCTTCAGGTGCCGCAAAATCTTCTTCCCTTTGGCTAGTTCGGCGTAGGTTACTTTCTTCTGCCCTGAGTCATCGTAGACGGCGCCATCCTTGGTTTTGAGCCGGTCTTTCGCTACCCCGAGTTTTTCAGCGGCCAGCTCCACCAATACGGCCTTCGCCTCGGCAGCAGCGGCTCTGAAAGGAGGACCGAAAAAGCGGGTCGTCATCGAGCCGAAAGTTCCCCGGTCCCAGGGGCAGAGGTCCGTATCGCCCATCACCACGTGCACGGAATCGAGTGGAACGTCGAGTTCGTCGGCCAGCATTTGGGCGAGTGAGGTGATGACTCCCTGGCCCAGCTCGACCTTCCCGGTAAAGCCGGTTACACGGCCGTCTTCTCCGATCCTGAGAAAGGCATTGAAATCCTGGGGAAGCTCCTGACCCGGACCGCGGCGGCGCTCGCGCTCCTGAATTGCCAGCGAGTCGGGAATAGTGAAGAAGACAACGATGCCTCCTCCCACCAGTTTCAGGAACTCTCTGCGGTCGAGTGGAAAGGCCGCTCTTGCTTCACCGATTACATCTGAGAAGTCTAATTCCAGGTTCTCTTCGTCAAGGTCCCGTCGCCTGCCGTCATCAGTTTTCATCTTTGCGCTCCTCCCATCTCGTTCGCCGCAGTCTCGATTGCCTGGATGATCCGCTTGTGGGCTCCGCAGCGGCACAGGTTGCCCTCCATATGGTCGATAATCTGCCTGCGTGAAGGTCGAGGAGTATTCAACAGCAGGCTGTAAGCATTCATGATCATCCCCGGAGTGCAGTACCCGCACTGCAGGGAGTCATGCTCGATGAATGCCTTCTGCAAGGGGTGAAGCTCGCCGTTTCGGGCCAAGCCTTCGATGGTAGTGACCTCCTTGCCCGGCACGGCTTTCATCTCGAGCAGACACGAACGCACGGCTTTCCGATCGACAAGCACCGTGCAGGCCCCGCAAAGCCCCTCTCCGCATCCGTACTTGCTGCCTGTCAAGCCCAAGTCATACCGCAGAACCCACAGAAGTGGGCGGCTGGGATCAACTTCAAGACTCACGGCCTTTCCATTGAGCACGAATTTGATGGTCTGTTTCATGCGCACACCTTCCTAAAGTTACATTTAGCGAACGGCGAGGGTCTCGCGGGCAGGAGACGTCTGTCGCTGCCCCCTATTATAGTCCCACCTAAAAGAAGGGCAACTGAGTTGTTACAACCCCATCTTCCGGTAAGTGGAAAGCACATAGCAAGGGCTTTCCTGAAAATAGAGTGATGCGGGAACCTACTGCGAAGTCTCCTCGTAAAACGCGGAGATCACCTCGCCCTTCCGCTCCCCGTGCAAGCCAGCGTCACGCCAAGCGACACCAGCGCTTGCCAATTCGTATGTGTTTCTGCCTGAGGGGCGGCGTGATGGTCCAGCGCAGCCGCTTCCAGCATCTTTCCATCCTGCTTGACTCGCCTGGCCGCCTGCGGAGGCTTCAGTAAACGATGTCGAGTGCGGTATCGAAGAAACGATGTTGGAATCCCACGAAGTGGCCGAAGAAGGGGGAGGCGATGTTGTTGTAAACATCGCGGGGGTTAGGGTGGTTGGTGACATTGAAGATGCGCAGGGTGCCGCGCAGCGTGTGGTTCCTGATCCAGGGAAGAAAACGCAGGCGGAAATCCTTGGACAGTTGCAGGTCGAGAGAAATAAAAGCCGGGAAGCGCAAGCTGTTAGGGTTGCCCACGTAATTCTGACCTGCATCCAGGGCGGAGTATGGGAAGCCCGAGTGGACGTCCAGCAGCGGGCTGGCCGTGATTCGCCAGGGGATTCTCAATTGCGCCCAGGTGACCAGCCGGTCAGGAATGTTGGAGGGCAGGCTGGCGAGGGCATTGGGACGAATGACGGGCTGCTCGAAGGGCACGGCGACCGCCGAAAGGGTATTCAGGTCGCCACGCCCCAGGCTGTGCACGTAGGAAACGTTGAAGTCGGTATTCTCGCCGGCGCGCAGGCGGAGGGTTGATTCCAGCTCATGGTAGCGCGAGCCTCCGGTATTGGTGAGCAGGAGGACAGCGTTGTTGCCCGGCAGTTGCTGGGGGTCGATGATAAATACTTTGTAAGTGCGGCTGGAAAGGTAGCTGAAGCGGACGACCAGGTGCGGGCGGATCTCGCGGTCCACTTCCAAATTCCAGGTGAGGTTGTAAGGGGTGCTGGCCAGGTTACGGCCCGGGGGAATAATGTGCCTGCCCTTCTCGTCCACTGCGACGTAAGCATTATGATAAACGAGAGGAAGCCCGACGAGGTTGCCCTGCTCGTCGAAGAAGCTCACCTGGCGGGTGGGATTCTTTGTGAAGTCGCACGCCAGCAGTGGCAAGTGGTCATAAAAGAGGCCCACGCCCGCGCGCAGAATCGTTCTGCCACCCTTGCCGGGAGAATACACCACGCCCATCCTGGGCGCGAATGCCGCCGAAGCCCCCAGGGTCTGACCGGAATAACGTAACCCCAGGTCGAGCGCCAACTGCTGGTTGAAAGCCCAGTGGTCCTGGATGAACCCTGCCACCTCGGTGTCTTGGGCGGAGAGCGAGCCTGTTCCCAAGAAGTCAATTCGCGCAAGAAGTTTCCCGTCCGGCCGGAGAATTTGGACCGGTCGTGAAACGCTGGTTCCGGAATAGCTGCGATGGACAAAGTCGGCTCCCAGCTTCAGGTCGTGTCGGCCATGCCATTCCCGGCGAGGAAACTGGTAAGTTTCGAGCCCCTCCTGCTGGTGGCTGTTCCGGGTCCAACTGTTAAAGAAGTTTCCGCCCCAGCCGTTCGGGGTCACGAGCATGTCCAGGGGTCCCTGCCCGTGCGCGCGGCTCGCGAAGTTGGTGTACTGGACGAGCGTGGTCAGAACGCCGCCGGAGGCGAACAGGTAGCGATCCGTGGCTCCGATCGAAAAGCCACGCTGCCCATAGTCCGCGGAGGCCGATTGCGGCACCAGCGAGCTGATGTCCGCGAACTGGCGGCGCATCGGGAACAGCTTTACGTTCGCGGTCAACAGGTGCCGGGGGGAGACGATGAACTGGAAACTTGTGAAGGAGTCGAAGCCCTGCTTCTTCGTCTCATTGCGCGGCCAGGGGAGGCCGCGCACCGGCTGCTTGTTCAGGTCGTAAGCGAACGACTCGGAAAAGTTCAGCCGGTTGGGCCAAAGTGGCCCGGTGAGGCTGAGGCGAGGGGATTCGTCGCGGATGCCCACGACCTGCCCCCCTCGGATGCGTAATTCAGGAAGCAGATCGTTCAACTCATAGCTCCAGCGATTTAGTGGAGCTTTGGTCTGGACGCTGGTCAGTCCCCCGGCAAAGCGTCCATACTCGGCCCGGTAGGCGCTCTTATAAACCTCCACGGACTCCACCGCATCGATGGGGACCTCGATGGAAAAGCTGCCCGTCACCGGATCCACCGTCTCCGCCAGGTCAACCAGCAACAGTCCCTGGCTTTCCACCACTCCCTTGATGTTGATTTTCCCATCCGGCGTGCGGACCACACCGGGAACCAACGGCAAGGCTGCTTTGAATTTCTGTTGGATGAGCGGCAACGTCCGAAGTTGCTGGGAACTGATGGTGGCGGGCGGCGCCGCCGGCTCCTGCGAGATGATGGGCGGCTTTGCGCGGATCTCCACCCTTTCCCGGATCACAATTTCCTCCGGCAGGACGACTTGCAGGAAAGGAGTCGGAGCTTCGCTGATTTGCAGCCCCGTCTGCGCCACCGGTTCGTGACCCAGCGCGGCGCACGTCAAGTCGTAGGTGGCGGCCAATAACCCCGTGAATCGGAACTCGCCCTTCTCGCCGGTCTTCACGGGCAGGCCCGCCTCCGGCAGCGGACGTCCCGTCAGAGTGCAGACCGCCCCGGCAATGGGCGCCCCCTGCTCGTCAAGAACTTCGCCTTTCAGCTCCTGCGTCTGGGGAGAAGCCTCGACAGGAGACACTGCGGGCCCCACCCACACAATCAACAACGCCAGGGTCAAGTAAATTCTTATTCTCACCAGCGCTCTTTATCCAACCAGGATCTCCGATCCCAAATCTTCACGCCTACAAAGTTTACGTCACCCCCTGCCGTGGGTTGATCCTCTTTTCGCGTCTCGGGTTGCAAGGGCGTCGGCTTGGGGTTTTGCAAGGAGTTGGGAGGATGCGAATCACTCGCTGCTTTCAAGTCCGGTCGGATCCCTCCGGCCGTTTCCAGTTCAGGACGGGCTTAAGCTTTACGGCGCTGCCTTTTCAGCGCCAACTCCAGCAGCCGGCGCGCGCGGGCGGCATCAGGTTCTTCGCCTTCGGGTTCTTGAGTCAGGTATTTGCGCAGGCAGGCTTCTGCCCGGGCCAGGTCTTCCCCTGTTTCCAACAGGGCGTTGCCGGCCTCAAAAAAGGGGGCGAGGTCATCGGGAACGGTCTTCTCCGCTGCCGCCAGGATTGCATCCAGTTCGCTCCACCTCTGTTGAAGTGCAAAAACCCTGGCCAGGATGGAATAGCCCCTCACCCGTCCCGCATCGAGTTTGAGGGCCTCGCGCGCGTGCTTTTCCGCCAACTCGTATTTCTTTTGTGCTGGTGAGTTGAAGAAATCTGCCAGCGAGATCTGTGCGTGGCAGTTCTTTGGATCGGCTTCGAGGGCTTTCAGGTAAAGGCTCTCGACTCTAGCCGCATCCTTCTCTTGTTTGGCCAACTCTGCCTGTGCCAGGAAGCCGCGAACCGGATTAAGGCGCCAGATCTCTTTGGAGATGGCGTGTGCCTGGTTCCTGTCTCCGCCCATGAGTCTGGGCGCTTGAAAGCAAAACTGCATCCGCGCCTCCAAGGCATCCAGGTTTTTTGCATCCAGAGCCAGAGCCACATCGAGTTCGTGCTTGAACTTCCCAGCCAGTCCACCCGCCGCAAAGATGCTGGCGCGGTCAGCCATTTCCCCGAAGACTTGAGCCAGTTGGAAGTGATAATTCGCGTTGTTTCGCTCGATCGCCACGGCTCGCTGGGCTAATCCCAGCGCGCCGTCCAAATCTCCGAAGGCCATCTTCACCTGTGAGAGCAGATACGCCGCCGGGGCGTCCTGTGGGTCGGCTCGTATGCGCAGTTCCAGGATGGCGCGGGCCTTCTTCCAGTGTCCCGCTTCGATCAACGCCTCAGGGGAGAAGTCGTTGGCCTGCAAAAGTATGGTGAAAAGCCAGATCAAGAGGATTGAACGCGCCGCATTGCGGATCATACGCTTCAGGTTCCGGGTGTCGCGTCAGTTACACGGGTCTGGCGGGATGGCGCCCGGTTGTCAACGGCAAGCTCAAAGTGATGATTTCAACGCCCATTCAGATGTTCACCTGTCACTCGGCACTCATCACATGGTACTGCGGTTCACCTGACACCTGAAACCTGGCGCCTATTTCACAGCCAACCACCCCTCGCGCAGGCTGATTTGTTGTGGAGTTGGCGCGGCCATTTCCCCGATGGTGTAGACGGTGGGAATGGGAGGGTCCAGCTTTACGGTCATCCTCTGCTGGCGCCCGTGGCGTTCAACGGTGAAGGGGACCTCGCTTCCCGGGGGATAGGCCCTCAGCCGATCTTGCAAGGACACCTTCTCCAGCGGAAGCTCATCCACTGCCAGGAGCAGATCGCCGCGGCTCAGGCTGGCGCGGTCGGCGGCCCCCTCCGGACGGACGGAAGTGATCCTCACGCCCCGGTCTTGTTTCTCAATAAGCACTCCGAGCGAGGGGGGAGACCCCGGAGCCACATCGACTTGCAGTTGCAGGCCCGCCGCCAGCGCCTCGGCGTAGGGCAGAGGCTCGGTCCCCTGAACGGAGCGCTCGAAGAAAGCGGTGAAGTCGCTGCCCGAGACCGCGTTCACGGCGTCCAGGATATCTTTTTCCTCGTAGCCCCGTCCCCGCCCGTAGGAGCTGGCGGGGGGCGCTTCGTAGAAGTTCGCGTACATCCACCGGAGTACATCGTCCAGGGATTTCTGGCCGCGGGTCCGGGAACGAATTTCCAGGTCCAACAACAATCCCAGCACCACTCCCTTGTTGTAATAGGAGATGGTCGCATTCGGAAAGTTGGTCTCCTGCATCTGTGGGGAGCGGTCATAAAACCAGGCATGGAAGCTGGAGCTTTCGGCGGACATCTGTTGGCGTCCCGGCTCCAGTTCGAGGCTGCGGATTTCGTCCGCCAGGCGCTGCAGGAACTCACTGGGGTTCCACAGTCCGCACCGGAGCAGGTGCAGGTAAGAGTAATAGCTGGTCACGCCTTCCGCGAACCAGAGCGACCGCGTATAGTTCTCACGCGTGTAGTCAAAAGGGCCGAGCGCGGCGGGCCGCAGCCGTTTAACGTTCCAGGCATGGAAAAACTCGTGCGCGGCAATTTCCAGGGCGTCGGAGAGACCGCCTCCCGCCAGGCCTTCCCTCACCACGATGTGAGATGAGTTCAGGTGTTCCATGCCGTCTCCCAGCGCAAGACCGGGGGCAAAATGGAAGATGAAAGTGTAGTGCTGGAAATCCGGTGGCGGCAGCATCGCCATTTCGGAGTGGACGATCTTCTTTACTCCCTTCAGCAGTTTGGAATGGTCGCTGTCCTTCTGAGAGTAAGTGTGGACGGCCACACGGAAGGTTTTGTCGCTCTCGCTGAACTGGTCCAGGGTACATTCCGGCGAAACCTCCAGGGGAGTATCCACGAGGATGTCGTAATTCGCCGCGCGAAAGGCCCATTGGCTGGTCGACTCGGAGAACCCGCTGATGAGTCGCCAATTCGCCGGCGCTTCCACCGTCAGGCCGAGCGGGTCCTCCTTGTGGCCCGCGACGTACATGAACACCGAGGCGCCGGTAACACTGGCGTGCGAGGTGTCGAACTGTGAAAACGAGCCGGTGAGGTCATTGGCATAGACCAGGTAGCGGATTTTGACGGCCCCTCCTGCCTCCCCGACTTCCACGCGCCAGGTTTGCTTATCGAGTTTCGTCCAGGGAAGCTTCCGGCCTTGTCCGTCCAGGGCCTCAAACTCCTGCACGTTCTTGGCGAAGTCATAGATGGCGTAACGGCCGGGTGCCCAGGCGGGCAGGACGAAGTCGAGCGCCGCTTCGGCCACCTTCCCGGCGGTGATCTCAACTCCCAGGAGGTGCGTGCTGGGCCGCATCAGGCGCAGGTGGTATTGCAGCTCGAGCGGCGGCGGGGGAGGGTTTTCAGCCCGCGCGGCCGAGGTGGGGAGCGCCAGCAAGGCCGCAAGCATCCAGCCAATCGTCATCGCCCGGGCGCGTGAAACTTGAAGTCTCAAAACGCTCCTAAAGGGTTGGGGAATCATTACCCCGTATCTCTTCTCGGATAAGTTTGATGGGGGGATATCCAAAACTGAGGAAGCGGTCATGAAATTCCTTCAGGTTGAAGTTATCGCCCATTTTCCTTCTGTAATCCTCGCGCAGCTTCAGGACCTGGAGCTTGCCCAGCGTGTACACCAGGTAGGTGGGGTCAGCCGTCCCCCGCAGGGCTTCACGCTCGGCATTCACGTGTTCCATGTAACCTTCATTCTCAAAGAACTTGATTCCTTCTTCCAGGGTCATGCCGCGCGTATGCATGCGGATTCCTACAATGTACCGGCAAAGGCGCAAAAGCGCGGCTTGCAGTTGGAAGAGGAGGAGCCTCGGGTCACCCTCCCCGTACCCCTGCTCGAGCATCATTTGCTCGCTGTAATGGGCCCAGCCCTCGGCGTTCGACGAGCAGCCCAGCAGCTTCCGCACCTTGGTCGGCGCGCGCCTCACCCGGAGGAACTGTGTGTAGTGGCCGGGGAAGACCTCATGGATGGAGGTGTCCTGGATGGCGTAACGGTTGAAGAAGCGCAGGTGTTGCTCCTTTTGCGCGTCGCTCCAGGCCCGCTCCGGGAGGGTCACATTAAAGAAAGCCTCGGTGGAAGTCTCTTCAAAGGGCCCCGGCGTGTCCATGGAGGCGAAGGTCAGGACCCGCATGAAGGCAGGGGTTTCAACCACGCGCGGGTCCTGGGGTGACAGGATCGTGGCAATCTGATGCGCGACGACAAACTTCCTCAGACCTTCCAGCGCCGCCTGACTTTCGGGAATCACCTGGTCGGCATCGGGATGGTCGCGGGAGAGCTCCTGCAAGACCTCGGCCGGGCTCTGGGCAGCATCAATCAAGGCTGCGGTCGTTTTGAGATCGGCCTGCGTCTTGCGCAGCGCGTCTTGCCCAATCTTGAGTAGCCGTTCCAGAGGCGTGTCCACCATCTCGTCGTAGAGAAGCTTCTTGCGGTAGTTCTCCGCGCCAATCGCAAAACTCCCCTTAGAGCGCGGGGTGAGGTCGGCCTTCAGGAAGTCCAGGAACTTCTGGTACTCCTCGATGGCTCGTTGGTTCGCCCTGGTGAATTCCTCCTGGAAGGCGGCGTCGTGGGCGCTGGCGACGGCTTGGGGTAATTGCTCCTTCAGAAAATCAATCTCGGAGGTGACTTGCCGCATGGCAATCGTAGTGTAAATCGCGGGAGGGTTCGCCAGGTTCTCGCGCGCGCTGCGGAGGATTTCCGGCACGCGCTTCTGGCGAGCGATCAGAGCTTTCAGACGATCCTCGAGGGGAGCGAAGTCGCGCTGCACCAGGACGAACAGCGCCCGGCTGATCACTCCGTTATAGAAATCAGGATCCTTTTCCCACCTGCGAATCTGTTCCAGGTCCAGCAGATGCCCGCGGATGGAACCTTCGAGCAGGCGAGCGTCCAGCCGATTGTCTCGGGACAGAGCATCTTTGGGCAAAGCGGCCAGGTCTTCCAGGGCGCGTTTCGAGCGGAGGATTTCGAGCTCCATGTCGTGCCGCGAGTAGGCGGGGAGCTCGGCGTCATACTGGTGCAGACCGGCGCGGGTGGCGCGGTCCGGGGCAAAGTGGAAAAGCCCCTCGAAGTAACGGTCCGCGAGGGCCGCGAACGCCTCGTCGGCGCTGGCCCCAGCGGGGAGAGCTTGCTGAGCGGCGCCAAGCGGGGCGGAAAGCCCTGCCGGCAGGAGGAAGGCCAGAGCGCAAAGCCAGGCCCACTTGTTTTGTCTGAACTTCATCGTGAAGAACCGATCCTGCCCTGTAGATACAAGCGGCGCTCTCTCGCCGCCGTGTCAGCGCCCACCTTCCGCGCTCTTAACCCGCCCTCTTCCGGGATTCCCTGGCCAAGGGCGGCCGCTGCCTCACGGCTCCAGAACCAACTTGTGAACAGTCGCCTTGTCGACGGCGGCGTCGCTGAACAACATGGGGAAGCTGCGGCCGTTGTACCAAGCCTCAAACTGGTCCTGGTAATACGGGCTGAAGACCTGGCCGGATTCACCCAGCGTGATATTTTGCACGGAATTGTCCAGGTTGGAGAGGTCAACCACCATGCGCATCGAAGGGCCATGGGAAGCCGTGGTGGCTTTGATGGTGTTCCCTGTCCCGGCCTGAGGGAAGGGACCGACGTCAAACAAGCGCGACAAAACGGGGGAGGCGCCACCCAAAGGATGGTGAAAAGTGAGCGGGATGGTATTCCCCCAGCGCCAGGCCTTATGGTCCTGGCTTCCCACCAGCTTGGGGATGCGCTTCACCCCCTCCTCCAGACTTTTCATCAAGGTGTCCCCGAAGGACACGTCACCCGGCGGAAGCCACTTCCGCTCTCCGGGATCGGCCAGCACGTTTTCAAGAAACGTCGTGCTCATCGGCCAGCGGTAGCCGGATAGATCGTCTCCGAGTTTGGGCGCCAGGATGCGTTCGAGCAGGGCGCGGCGAGTCATCTCGCACACCAGGGTGGCAGCAGCGTCCGCCCGCGCCTCACCGTCCCAGTGCATCAGGAGGCTCACGGCATACTGAGCGTCGGCGCTTCGCGGCGGGTGGTGAAAACTCGCCGAGAGCAGTTGCTTGGCCAGCCAGTCGTCATCGAGCGGGTGGATGTCGGTTTGAATCCGCAGCATGTCGCTCACCGCAAAATGGCTTCCTGCTTCCAGCAGTTGGAAGATGCGCGCGGTGCGGTAAGGCGGTTCCCAGCGGCGGGTGATGAAATAGGGATAAGCGTCGGGCACCACGCGGCCATTGGCGGTGGCCAGGATGCCGCTTGCGGGATTGTAAGAGTGGGGAAGGCTTTCAAAGGGAACGTATCCCGTCCAGTCATAATCGTCGCTGCTGCCCGGGGCGGGCACAGATCCGTCCCCCTGCTTGCGGATGGGGACCCGGCCTGCCGCGTAGTAGCCGATGTTGCCGTCCACATCCGCGAAGACAAAGTTCTGCATGGGCCCCCAGAAGTCGCGCAGAGCCGTGGTGAACTCCTCCCAGTTCTTCGCCTGATTGATTCGCAGGAAGGGAAAGCGCAAAAAATATGGTTCGAGCGCCGTCCAGCGGAGAGCCAGGTCGCGGTCTCCCTCATGCGAGATCACTGGTCCGTGCCGCGTGAGCTTGACGGTGAGGTGGTAGTCGCGCTCATCACGGACCTGGATCACCTCCTCCCGGAACTCCCCGTCAACCCACTGCGCGTCGTGAAGGTATTTGTTGGGATCGCGCAGGTTGAAACTTTCAATGTAGAGGTCCTGCACGTCGGGGCCGGTATTGGTCACGCCCCAGGCGATCCGCTCGTTGTGGCCGATGATCACCGCCGGCAGGCCGGGTAGGCTCACCCCGGAGACATTGAGACCGGGAGCTTTCAAGTGAACCATGTACCAGACGCTCGGGATGCCGTGGTCCAGGTGCGGATCATTGGCGAGAAGCGGCTTGCCGGATTGGGTATGCGTTCCGTTCACCACCCAGTTGTTGCTGCCCAGACCCGCCGGTGTGCTTTCGTCCGAAGACACCAGGGCGGCGAGGAGGGGATCAATTTCCGCCGCATCCTCGGGTGGGAGGGCGCGAGCGTGTTTCGCCGCCGCAGCGGGCGCAGGGATGGCTTCGGCGACCGGACGGTCCAGGGGGGAGTGGTCGGGGAAAAGGTCGGCGTAAAGCGGCGGGCTCAGCTTGGCGCGCAGGCGCTCGCGCATCAGTTCCGACGTCCACGTGCTGCTCAGCACCTTGGCCATGTTCAGGGCGACCGCGAAGGAATCGACCTCCCGCCAGGGCCGCGACTGGCAGCGAAGCAGCAGGAATTCAATGGGAAGCCGGTCCAGGTGGGCGGTGATAAAGGCATTCACCCCGCGGGCATAGGCCGCGAGCATTTGCTGAGAGTCCGGGTCCAGTTCGGCGGCGGCCCGCGCGCAGACCTGCCGAAAACCCAGCGTGCGGTTCTCGATATCGAATTGCAGGGCGCGTTCACCAAAGATTTCAGCGAGCTCACCGAAGGCCAGACGGCGGCTCAGGTCCATCTGCCACAGGCGGTCCTGGGCCGTCACGTAGCCCTGGGCAAAGAGCAGGTCTGGCAGCGACTGGGCGCGCAGGTGAGGAATCCCGTGGGGGTCGCGCAAGACCTCCACGGGAGCGGAGAGCCCCGCCACCCGCAGCGTGCCCTCCACCTGGGGCAGGCAGGCGTGGCTGCGCCGGTAAAACCATACTCCTGCCCCGGCGACCAGCATGAGAATTACAACTGTCAGGGTAACAACAATCCGAGTGAGGATGCGCTTCATGCGGTCGGATGCCCCGCTGGGGTTTTATCAGTCCTTTCAATTCGAAAAAGTACAGTTCCCAGAACCTAAGGTGCGCCGCCCAGAACTGCCCAAGGATACTACTCGAAATGAAGGGGAGTCGCAATTGCCGCCTCGCGGGTAGTGTCTCAGTTTGAAAAATGAGTGGCAGGGAAGGGATGGTATCCCAGCCAGCTGCTGTGATTTATGGATTTTCGACTGGCTGTCTTGCGAATTGCCTGCTGAGGCAGGCTAGGCACTGGCATTCTGCATCCGCAAAGAGGTGGCTCAGGCCGTGAATGCGGTTACCCTCTCGGTCAATACGAGGAGCTATGATATCAAAATCCCTCGTGTGGCCGGAATTGTACCTGCCGTAGATTGCGTTGGCACAAAAATCAGCGAGCTGAAGCAACCTAGCGTTGCTCGCTGGTACGAAAAACGGCACGTCTGCTAGGGTTGCTACTTGGCCCCATCTAGTTGCGCCGCCACGGAACCGCCTTCCCAAAACCTCAAGTTGTTGGCGGTAAGATGATTCGGCGACTACTATCAGGCCACGTTGTTCTTCGCCACCCTGAGATGCTAATAGTGCATTTCGCCGCCTCAAGAATAGGTCGAATCGGCTCGTGAGGTCTTCAAATGCTCGCTCGTAAGGGTCTTCTCGACATCGCTCTTTTTCAATCGCTACTCCAAATACAACACCTCGACGTTGCCGTATAATTCCATAAAGAGCTGCCGCCAGTTCCCGTCGTTGTTGTACGGACAAAGAGTTGAAGGGCTCCTCCACCCTGCCCTCGGGGGCGCGCAGTTTTGCAATGTGGAAATTGACTGGAATTTTGATGTCTGGGAAATACCGGCGCTGGATTGCCTCTACGTCTTCAGTGAACCAGTAAGTTTCGCGTTCAAAAACGGCAAGCCCGCCAAGAACAAATGTTTTGGCCTCGGCGTGAAGGCCGGATTCATCAAGATACAGGATATGCAATGGAAAGTAGCCGACGACGACTTTTGATCGTCAGCGGACTCCTAGGTGTTGTCCTTTCGGCCGTCTTCAGGCTAAAACACGTGTTGCCTCCTTGTCAAGTGGATTTTTCTAGTACTTTAGTGCTACCTTCTTTCTAAAACAGTTCGACTTTGCCCAGCATTTCCTCGATTGTCCAAACGTGATCCGTAATTCCGGCTTCCATAGCTGGTGTGACCCGCAGAGTCTTGTGAATCCGGCAGAAATTGTAGTGTATGAAGTGAAGCGCCACCTGATATGCATGGTTCTCGACTTTTTTGCTAAACGCATTGGTGAGCCGCGTAAATCTTCGGATTCCCATGCGCATCGTAAGGTTTTGGCGCTCGACATAGCTGGTGGAAATATGGCTAGGATCGGGATTTCCCATGATGCGTTTACGCTCGCAGCCGATACACTCAACCGGACTGTAGCGGGTTTCCTCTTGCGCAGCGCCGTAAATCTTCACAAGTTGCGCGTAGTCAACACCCGCTCCGAACGCACCCTCAACGGCCTCTAGGTAAATCTTAAGCCCGTCCGTTGTCAGTTGAACCCGATTGGCCAGACGACTCTTGAGATCGTCAATGAACATCGTGGCTGATTGCGCATCACGGTTGCCCACCATGAATGAAGGAACGAGCTTAGTGTCCGCGTCAATAGCTGTCCACGTCCACACGTCACCATATCCGAATTGGCCGCGCTTCTCGGCAGGAACGTTCTTTTGCATCGCATAGACAAATGCCCAGATTCCGTCACACTGAATCCGCTTGCACTTCAGGTTGCGGAGTGTCCTGTCCTGGTAGTCCGCAGAGGCGGAGCCCACATCCACCAGAAGTTTCGTAACCGTGTTGATCGACACATCTGCAAGGCGACTTGTAGCTCGAAGGCTCATCCCCTCAATCAGCATCCCTATAATCCGTGCGCGCTCTTGAATAGGTAGTCTGTTCATGTCCTTTAACTTAGCACCATCGCGTTTGTTTGTCAAGCATACAGTTCAGTTTAATACGGCTTTGTGACAGCGCGGTTAAGGTCAGTAGACAACCAAAGGCTACGACTTGACAAAGTGGCATCAACACTTGATATACTATAGGAGATGGCGACACCAAAAGACAAGTTCCAGCTAGAGACTCAGGCTGCCCGCGTTTTCACTCCGGCGGCTCCGGTAAGCGAAGCCGATCTTTTCGCTGGGCGTATGCCGCAATTGCGGAAGGTCATAGACACCATAATTCAGCGGGGCCAGCATGCCGTTATTTTTGGAGAAAGAGGCGTTGGGAAGACATCCCTTGCTAATGTGCTTGCATCCCGACTGGAATTTGCCGATAAAAAACTGCTTGCTCCCAAGGTGACCTGCGAGAGAGCTGACACTTATGTATCTCTGTGGAAGAAAGTCTTTTCGCAGTTGGACCTGATTACAAGAACGCCCACTATCGGATTTCAATACACTTTCTTTGAGGAAACGGTCCGGGCGGCAGATGTCATCGGGGACAATATCGACCCAGATGGCGTTCGACGCTTGCTCACAATCTTGAGTGACACTGCAATCTTGTTGGTGATTCTGGATGAGTTTGACCGTATTGAGAATCAAGAAGCAAAACGCGCACTTGCTGACACCATTAAGGCGCTTTCTGACAACGCGGTGGATGCAACAATTCTTCTAGTCGGAGTTGCTGACAGCGTTTCAGAACTAATCTCTGAACACCGATCTATCGAGAGAGCTTTGGTCCAAATTCAAATGCCCCGCATGTCACCTAATGAGCTCGGAGAGATTGTTGACAAGGGGGTAAGCAAGCTTTCGCTACGAGCAACAGATGAAGCCAAAACACAGATTGTCCGCCTATCTAGGGGCCTGCCCCATTACACTCACTCTCTTGCGCTGCATGCGGTTAGAGCCGCGATCAGAAATGATGAGAACACCATTAGCATTCAAAACGTCGAAAGTGCTGTAAAGACCGCCCTTGAGGAGATCAATCTCAGTCTGAGGACCACTTACGACAAGGCCACATTCAGTCCGAGAGCGGACACAATCTATGCGCAGGTATTGATGGCTTGTGCTCTCGCGAAGGCAGGAGACTTCGGATATTTTACACCGGGAGTCGTGCGAGATCCCCTGTCGGCAATTATGAAAAAAAGGTACGAAATACCAGGATTTGCAAGGCACCTCAACGATTTTTCTGGACAGGACAGAGGAGCGATCCTTCAGAAGGAGGGGGTAAAAAGGAGATTCCGGTTCCGGTTTTCGACCCCACTCATGCAGCCATTTGTGGTTATGAAGGGTGTCGCAAGCGAGCTGATTACTAAAGAAATCCTAGATCGATTTGGGGATTAGGGTTTGAGTCTCCATCGGATGCCGGCGGCCTTCTTCGCAATCTTGGCTCTTTGATCAGGCGTCAATTTCTCCGCTCTCGCCTTCCCGCCCCTTAAACCCCCGATTCGGCCCCTTGGAATTTCCAGATTTCTTTTTTGCTCGGAGACGCTATCCTCGACTTGTCCAGTTGCAATATCCACAATCAGTTTAGCTAGCTGGTTTGGGTCACGTGGACGCTTCGCCATGAGGCGAGTATCCCACGAGACGCAAGGAATTTCCAGTGGTCAGAAATCGAAACTGAGACACTACCGCCTCGCGGCGCAGAGCGCTTTCATGCTGAAAGCGGGTTCCATGCTCCTTTATTTTTGGCCAGCACCTCCTGACGACCCGGACCGTTCCAGTCGGACATCTTGAATTTCCCCCGTACTCGACATCCCTTACCAAGCGACAGAAAGTTAGTACTTCGTTGACCTCAAAGCACTTGACAGGCACTGTGGTTCGTCCTAGGATATATACGACCAACTAGGTCGGATATCGCTGCATGTTCAAGCTAACCAAGAAAGCGGACTACGGGCTGATCGCGGTGAAGCACCTTGCCTCGCGTGGGCGTACCTCATGCAGCGCCAAGGAGATCGCAGAAGCTCATAACCTCCCCGCTGAGATGCTTGCCAAGATCCTGCAAAAGCTGGTTCGAAGCGGTCTGCTTAGCTCGCAACATGGAACGAACGGTGGTTACGCCCTGGCGCGACATCCCTCAACCATGACGGCGCTGGAAGTCATCCGCGCCATTGACGGGCCGCTGTTCATCACCTCCTGCGTGACCACCCGCGGGGAGTGCGACCAGTCGCCCAAGTGCACCGTTCGCGAACCGCTCCGCAAGGTGAACGAGACTATCGAGCAGGCGCTCAACGCTGTGACCATCTCCAGCCTGGGCGAGGAACGCACCGGCCTGGTGCAACTGGAAGGACTAATTTGATGAAGCTCCCAATTTATATGGATAACCACGCCACCACGCCGGTGGACCCCGGGGTTTTGCAGGCGATGCTGCCATTCTTCACCGAGACCTTTGGCAACGCCGCCAGCCGCAACCACAGTTACGGATGGGAAGCGGAACAGGCTGTGGAAACCGGTCGCAAGCAGGTGGCCAAGGTCATCAACGCCACGGCCAAGGAGATCATCTTCACTTCCGGCGCCACCGAATCCGATAACCTGGCGATCAAGGGCGTGGCCGCCATGTACCGCGAGAAGGGCAACCACATCATTACGGCGCCCACCGAGCACAAAGCGGTGCTGGATACCTGCAAGCGTCTGGAGAAGGAAGGCTTCAAAGTCACCTACCTGCCGGTGCAGAAGGATGGGTTGATTGCGCTGGATGACCTGAAGGCCGCGCTCACCGACAAGACCATCCTGGTCAGCATCATGGCGGCCAACAACGAGATTGGCGTCCTGCAGCCGCTCAGGGAAATCGGCCAGCTCTGCCACGAGCGCGGCATCCTCTTCCACACGGACGCTGTGCAGGCGTACGGCAAGGTGCCGCTGGATGTGCAGGCGATGAACATCCACCTGATGTCGATTTCGGCGCACAAGATTTACGGCCCGAAAGGCCTGGGGGCGCTCTACGTGCGTCGCAAAAACCCCCGCGTGCAGTTGACCCCCATTATTGACGGTGGCGGGCACGAGCGCGGCATGCGCTCCGGGACGTTGAACGTCCCCGGCATTGTTGGCTTGGGCAAGGCCGCCGAGCTTTGCCTGCAAGAGATGCCGGAGGAATCCAAGCGCCTGGCGGCGTTGCGCGACCGGTTGAAGGAGGGGATCATGTCGCAGCTCGACGAGGTCTATGTCAACGGCAGCATGGAGCACCGGCTGCCCAACAACCTGAATCTCAGCTTCGCTTACGTGGAAGGCGAGTCGCTGCTGATGGGCATGAAGGATGTGGCGGTCTCTTCAGGCTCCGCCTGCACTTCCGCGACGCTCGAGCCTTCCTACGTTCTGAAGGCGCTGGGCGTGGGGGACGACTTGGCGCACACCTCCATCCGCTTCGGGCTGGGCCGTTTCAACACCCAGGAGGAAGTGGACTACGTCATCCGGCGGGTGGTGGAGTCGGTGAACCGGCTGCGCGAGCTCTCGCCCCTGTACGAGATGGCGAAGGAAGGTGTGGATCTGAAGAAAGTTTCTTGGAGTAAGGGATAAGCCTGGCTCTTCGTTCGGACCCCGGGATCAACGCGGCTGCGCGGCCGGGACGGCATGGGAAGATGGGGAGAGGATAGATGGCATATTCGGAGAAGGTGATCGATCACTACAACAACCCGCGCAACGTGGGTAGCATGCCCAAGGAAGACCCCAACGTGGGGACGGGCATGGTGGGCGCGCCCGAGTGCGGCGACGTGATGAAGCTGCAACTGAAGGTGAACCCGGAGACGGCGGTAATCGAAGACGCCAAGTTCAAGACCTTTGGGTGCGGCTCGGCGATTGCCAGCTCCAGCCTGGCCACCGAATGGGTGAAAGGCAGGACCGTGGCGGAAGCCCTGAGGATCAAGAACACGGACATCGTCCAGGAGCTCAGCCTCCCTCCGGTGAAGATTCATTGCTCCGTTCTGGCCGAAGATGCCATCAAGGCCGCCATTGCCGATTGGAAAAAGAAGGCGGCGACTCAAGCCGCGGAATCCTCCGCGCTACCTAAGGCGTAGTGCTTAGTTGAGGAAGTTCGCGTAAATAAAAGTCGGCGTGTTCGGAAGGGCGGGGCCCGGTCGCCTTGGCGACATTCGCCGTGGCGAACTTCCGCTCCGTCCCGCGCTAGGGGACGCTCCTCACCGGGTCCCACAGAGCGGGGCCACCCTCTCCCGCCGCGGCGCGAGAGGGGACGGGGTGAGGAGGTGGCATGACTGCGGCGGGGTGGAAACCCCGCCCTTGCACCTGGGGGAATGGAACCATGATCACTCTGACCGAAAAAGCGATTGCCAAGATCAAGGAGCTGATGGCGCAACAGCACCTGGAAACCGGCGGGCTACGCGTGGCGGTGATTGGCGGAGGCTGCTCGGGGTTGAGCTACAAGCTGGATTTTGATACCCAGGCGCGACCGCACGACAAGGTGCAGGAGGCGGAAGGGGTGAAGGTGTTTGTCGACCCCAAGAGCTTCCTTTACCTGAGCGGTATGACGCTGGACTTTTCAGACGGCTTGAATGGCCGGGGTTTCGTTTTCATCAACCCCAATGCCACCAGCACCTGCGGCTGTGGCTCCTCGTTCGCAGCCTGAGCGGTGTAGGGGAGCCCGCCGCGGCGGGCTCCCGCATCCCCAAAGAACTCGGGAGGGCCATGAAGGCCCTCCCCTACTTCCCCAATGGAACCCTCCTCCAGCCTCTGTTGGAATTGCCAGAAACGTACCGGCGAGGAGCATTTCTGTACCGGGTGTGGAAAGATCCTGCCGCAACGCCCGGGTACGGATTACTTCAAGTTTTTCGGGCTCCCCAGAAAACTCAACCTTGACCTGGAAGACCTGGAGAAGCGCTTCTACACCCTCAGCCGCAAACTTCACCCCGATAACTTCCACCGCGCCTCCCCCAGGGAGAAGCTGCTGAGCCTGGACAAGTCCGCCGTGCTCAATGACGCCTATCGCACCTTGAAGGAGCCTCTCACGCGGGCGGAGTACCTGCTTAGCCTGGAAGGACAGAAAATGGAGGTGCACGCCAAGCAAGCGCCTCCGGAGTTGCTGGAAGAGGTTTTTGAGTTGAACGAATGGCTGGCGGAGCTCAAGATGGCGCCCCCGCGGGAAGGCCAGAACGGCCACTTGGCGGAACTTCGCCGGCAACTTGAAACAGCGAAGACGCATTTGCAGCAGCGCGTCGAGGCTTTCCACCAGGAGCTCATCGCCATCTTCACGCGCTGGGATGCCGCAGTGGATTCAGGGAATCTGGACGGGCAGCGCCAGGACCTCCTGGAGGAATTGAGCAAGACGCTGGCAAAGAGAAACTACCTGCGGAATCTGATTCGCGATGTCTCCGCGGCGCTCGCGGGGCAGGCGGAGACGCGAAATTCGAACGTCGAAATTCGAAACTCGGAGACAGCAAAAGGTCATTAGCGTGCCGGCGCAAACGCTCGTTCCTGGCGAGTTTCGGACTTCGATTTTCGAGTTTCGCCATAGAGGTTAGCATGGCACCCATCGTGGGCATCGATTTGGGCACCACCAACAGCCTGGTGGCGTTCATGGACAAGGGCCTTCCGCGGGTCATCGCGGATGAGGATTCGGGGGCGCTGGTGCCCTCGATTGTTTCCATCAACGAACAGGGCCAGGTGATGGTGGGCATGGCGGCGCTCGAGCGGCTGATTACGGACCCTCGGAATACGATCTTCTCCGTCAAGCGTCTGATGGGGAAGGGTATTGGGGATGCGGGCCAGGAGATTGAACTCTTCCATTTTCCCGTCGCGCCGGACAGCGAGCAGGTGATCCGCCTGAAACTCCGTGACCAGGTTCTGACCCCGCCGGAGATTTCGGCGCACGTGATGCGCAAGCTCAAGGCGAACGCGGAGAAGTTCTTCGGCGAAGCGGTCACCCAGGCTGTCATCACCGTGCCGGCTTACTTTAACGACGCCCAACGGCAGGCGACCAAGGACGCCGGGCGCATCGCGGGCCTGGAAGTCCTAAGGCTGGTGAACGAGCCAACCGCCGCGTCGCTGGCTTACGGTCTGGACAAGAAAAAGGAAGGTATCGTCGCGGTTTACGATCTGGGGGGCGGGACGTTCGATATTTCCATCCTGAAGCTCCAGGAAGGCATCTTCGAGGTCATCTCCACCAACGGCGATACGCACCTGGGGGGCGACGACGTGGACGCGCGCCTGATCGCGCTGGTGTTGACGGTGCTGAAACAGCAGACGGGAGTGGATTGGTCCGACGACGAGCGGGCCGTCCAGATTGTGCGCCGCGCGGTAATTGCGGCCAAGCACCGCCTTTCCGCGGAAGAAGGTACGGAAATTACCTTCCGGCTGCCCGACGAGAAGCGCACCAGGGTGGAAATCCCTGTCACCCGCGAGGAATTTGAGGAACTGGTGAGGCCGGTGATCGACCGCACGGTGCCGCCCGTGCGCAAGGCGCTCGAGGACGCGAAGCTCCCGCCGGAAGGAATTGACGAGGTGGTGTTGGTAGGTGGCGCCACGCGCATGCCCATGGTGCGACGGTTGGTTGAGGAGCTGTTCCGCCGGAAACCGCACACAGAATTGAACCCGGATGAAGTGGTGGCGCTGGGCGCCGCCGTGCAGGCGGATATCCTGGCGGGCGGAACTACGGACATGCTGCTGCTGGACGTCACGCCACTTTCCCTGGGCATCGAGACTTTGGGCGGGGCGGTGGCGAAGATTCTCCACCGCAACACCACCATCCCCGCCAGCTCGAGCGAAATGTTCACCACCTTCGTGGATGGCCAGACCAGCGTGGAGATCCACGTGCTTCAGGGAGAAAGAGAGCTGGTGAAGGATTGTAGAAGTTTGGGGCGCTTGAAGTTGCGCGTGCCTCCCCTGCCCGCCGGCATGGCGCGCATCGAGGTGCGGTTCCTGATCGACGCCAACGGCATCCTGAACGTCACGGCGCGCGACACCCGCAGCGGCGAGCAGCAGTCCATCGGCGTGAAGCCCTCTTATGGCCTCACCGACGAGGAAGTCGAGCGCATGCTCCTGGAATCGTTTGAACATGCAGAAGAGGATTTGACCGAGCGGCAGGTGATTGAAGCTCGCAACGAGGCGGAAACCATTCTCCGCGCCACTGACAAGGCCCTGGCGAGCCCGGCTGGCGGAGAGCTGCGGCCCGAGGAGCGGCTGAAGATCGACGAGGCGCTGGACGAATTGAAGGCCGTGCTCGACTCGCGCGACTATGCGCTGATTCGGGACAAGATCGGCCAGCTCAATCAAGCCACCTTGCGCCTGGCGGAGACCATGATGGATAGCGCCGTAAAGACAGCGCTACAGGGGAAGAAACTGGACGAGGTGCAGTAGCGACAGAGACGCAGAGGCAGAGAGGTTTCGGAGTTTGGGATTTCGATTTTCGAATTCCGAGTTTCGGAAGGCCTGACGGATGGCTAAAGTTACTTTCTTACCGCTGGGCAGGACGGTGGAGTTCAACCTTGAGGAGCTCCCCTACAAGGCGCAGGGCAAGCCCCGGTCGCTGCTGAACGTGGCGCTCAACTTCGGGATTCCCCTGGAGCACGTCTGCGGCGGCAACTGCGCCTGCACCACCTGCCACTTGGTGGTGAAGCAAGGCGCCGAATGCCTGAGCGCGATGGAAGAAGAGGAAGAAGATCGGCTGGATATGGCCGCCGACCTCACGCTCCATTCGCGTCTGGGTTGCCAGACCATTATCGAAAAGGACGGCGAGATTGTGGTGGAGATTCCCGCCTGGAACCGCAATTACGTATCTGAGGGTGGGGAGTCCAGCAGGACAGCCGAGAAGAGAAGTGGAAGTTAGGCGCAAGCTGACGGCCTGGTTGCCAATCAAGTTCACGGGGACAAGTGCCGCCCTGCCCTGACGAGGTTTGAGATGGCGCTCACCTGGTCCGATTCTGAAGAGATTGGCCACAGGCTGCGCGAGAAATATCCCCTTCTTGACCCGCTGACGCTACGCTTCACCGACCTCCATAGGTATGTGACCGAACTTGATGGTTTCGCAGATGATCCCAAGTCGTCGAGCGAAGGACTGCTGGAGGCCATCCAGATGGCCTGGTATGAGGAGTGGCAGGACGCTCAGGAAAGGTGACAGGGTTTTGGCCGGAAGCGCCTCACCAGCAGAAACTCTGGCTTGCGGCAAGGAAGGCGCCGTGTTGGCAACCTGCACCGCGGATGGCGCCAGAGCAATCCACGACGCGCATCTCCTTAAGAGGCGCATCGGCCTCTCTCCTCCTGGCGGTAGTACTTTGGTGCTATAGCCTTGGGACTGAGACACGGGGCAAACTGGCCGCGCAGAGGAGTCGCTTGAGATCGCAGGCTGCCCAGTGGGCGGCGGGAGTTGATGTCCCTTTCGATTGGAAGGAGAAGATGAGGGCGTGTGCCAACCGGGGCACTCAAGCAGCTTTTGTGCTGTGGAGCTCTCAAGGGAAACCCAGGAGGGCAGGTTCACCGTGGCTCCTGGATTGATTGGCAAACAGATTGCCCTGGGGAGCCGGCGTCTAAGCTGTTGGTGCTTGAAACGGATGCCCGACTGTTCTACAGTATCAACCCAGAGGGACGGTACACTACGGCACAAGTTCCAGTGGCAGGAGTGGGAGTGATTGTTTCGAGCGTGGTTGCTTGAGTCCCTCCCAGAAGAGCCGTCTACCCAGGGTTGGGGTCGGAGGGTAATCCGATGGCCAAGACAGAGTCGGGGTTCTCGATGGTGGAAATGCTGGCGGCCCTGTTGATTATGGGGGTAATTGCGGCGCTGGCGCTTCCGAGTGCGATCACCGCGGTCAAGAATTACAAATTGCATTCTGACGCCACGGCCGTGGCCAGCTACCTGAACGTGATCCGCATGAGAGCTGCCGCCCAATACGCGCCGTACCGGGTGAACATCGCCGCCGCCGCCGGCACCTTCACGATCGAAAGACTCTGTGGCAACGACACCAGCGATTCGGCTTGTACCGGCAGTGGGGCGACCGCCTACACCAGTTTCAGCACCCCCAAGTACGAGTGGGGGATGCAATACTTGCAGACGGGGAATAGTTTCTTAAGCTGTCGTCCGTCGGGGGTAGCCGCCGCCTCCTCGTCGAGTCCCTCCCCGGGAAGCATCACCGCCGACCCCACGGGTTGTCCATCCAGCATCCAATTCTATTTCAACACGCGGGGCTTGCCTGTGGATAATACGGGCGCTCCCCTGTCCAATGGTGGCGGGGTTATCTACATCCAGAATAAGAACAACCTGTTGGATGCCATCACGACGTCGTTGGGGGGGCGGGTGGCAGTATGGAACCATAGCGGCGGCACGTGGGCAATGAGGTAGCGCCGGGCTGCCCGGCAAGCTCCCGAACCTTGGCAAACGGGCCAGGAGGTTAGCGGTCATGAAAGGCTTTCGCGACGACTGTGGTGTGACGCTCGTGGAGACCATGATCGCAGTCTTGGTTGCCATGATCGGGGTCTTTTCCCTGGGGGCGGTGATTTTCCAGGCGACGGCCACCAGCAAGAACCAGGGGACGGAGACCACGCGCGCGGTGATTTACGCGCAAGATAAAATGGAGAAACTGCTGTCGCTGGGCAGGCTCACCATCTCGGGTGTCACAGGTTCCGACTTTGCAGACTGCACCCTGACGACCGCCTCGGCCCAGCCAGACAACTGCAACACCACAAACATTACGGATTCCGGGTGGAAGCAAGGCCTGCTGTTCGGGGGAAGCATCAACCCCATCCAAAAGACGTGCCCGAGCTCCGGTTCACCGAACGTCGGCTATATGGACTTTCTCGATGTCAACGGACAACAGCTTCCTTCCGGCGGAGGCGCTTGCAGCTCGATCACGCCTTCGGCCATCACTTACATCCGGCAGTGGCAGATTACGGACATGACGGCGCTTTCCGGCCGGACTCCGGGCAAGCAGATTACGGTGGCGGTCTATTCCCAGGCTGGCGTAAACACGGCGGGCGGGAAGCCCATCGTGATTCTGACCAGTATTGTGACGAATCCGAACTAGAGAGAGGATGTCATGGCTCGTGAACCTGAAGCGCGTTCCCTCGCCGCCTCCCAGGCGGCAGCGGGCTTTTCGCTGCTGGAAATGCTGGCGAGTGTGTCCATCATCACCCTGCTCATGGCCGCCGTCTTCTCCTTCATGTTTCAAGCCCAGAAGAGATTCCAGGGCAACGTGGTGACCTCGGAATCCAACCAGAGCGCCCGCGCCGCCCTGGAAGTCATGACGCAGGAGATCGGGCAGGCCGGTTTCAACCCGAACTTCACCGCGCACCGGAAGGTAACTTCTTCAATTGATGCCAGTGCGGCGCCGGGCTGCGTAACCCTCTATAACGCCAGCGGGACGGCGGACGGCAGCGGCATCAACCCCGGGGATTGGCTTTCGGTCGACGCCGGGGTAAACAATGAGCTGGTCAGAGTGGTGGGAACCTACACCGGCTACCTTTCGGCTACTGTTCCCAATAATGTTACATGTGCCAGCGCCGGCCAGGTAAGGGCGGTTTTCCAGGCAAATCATTCGTGTTCGAGCTCCGCCCCCTGCCCCGTGATGAGCTACAAGTTTTCTTATCCCACCGGTATCCAGGCGCCGCCGACAACGAGTCCTGTGCCTGCGCCGTATGACCAGCAGTTGGCTTTTTACGGGGATGTCAACAATAACCCGAATAACATACAGATTTCATACGTCGTCTATAGTTTGAACCCCCTCAGTCCCCCGACCACCGTAACGGTGAGCGGGGCGGCTTGCAGCGGCAGCTACACTCTCTACAATCTATATCGTTCCATTACGCCCGTCACCTTCGCCAGCGGCACGGTCAACAACAATCCGGCTTCAGTGCTGGTGCAGAATGTGCTTTACGACACGACCAATCAGAGGGGGCCGACCTGCCAGCCAATTTTCGGCTATCCCGTCGAGTTCATGATAGGTGTCGCTCCCACCCCCCAGATTACGGTGGTCGGCACGCTTCTGGTTACCATCAGTGTGGCGGTGAATCCGAGGAGTTTGGAGTCGGGCCGGATTGAGTGGTACACCATGGCGACGCAGATTCGGCCCCTTAATCTGGCGGCGAGCGTGGCGGTGAACCAGGCGGGCGGTTATCGCTTTCTGCCTCCCAAGCCGTTGGATGTCCCCTTGACGATTCCCTCAGGCTATTATCAGTAAGGGAAGGAGTCCAAGATGCGCAGGCGAGTCACCCAGAGGAGTCGATGCTGGCACGGGTCGGCCGACCGCGGCGTCTCCCTGATTCTGGTCATGCTATCGATGCTGGTCCTTTCAGTGCTGGCCGCCACCATTGTCTTCACGGCCCGCTCGGAAACCCTGGCGAGCTACAACTTCAAGCTGGACACGCAAGCGGACTACCTGGCCAAAGCGGGCATCCAGCAGGCGATCAATTGGTTTCGCAGCGCTAATTACAAAGGGGTGGATCCGACCAATGCGTCCACCTACTACAACGTCGCCGACAGCGGGGCTCCTTATCACCTCTACACTTCCACCACCGAGCCCGTCACCTGCAAAGCCAATTGCGACCACACCGGGACCGGCTCCAGCGCCAACGTGCAACTGATGGGTATTACCGGAACTGGGAGTTCCAACTACCCGAGTATCAACAACGCTGCGGGGACGGCGGTCACAACTCAATTCACCGACGATCTGTCGGGCCAGAGCGTGCTGGGGGATGCGAACAACCAAGGCACCTTTTCCATCAGCGCGGTCCTCTTGAACTACCAGACCGTCAACACCGGGCAGGCGCCTCTGCTGACGGCCAACGCCGTGGAGACTTGGCTGATCACCTCCCGGGCGAGCTGGACCGGGGGCTCCAGCGGCGTGGTGGCCACCGCCGAGGAGCAAGCAATCGTCCAGCCGATTTATAACCCCACCTGGGGGAATGCTCTCTACGGCTACTGTTCCGTGGAGATGCAGGGGAGCTCGGGGGTCTGCACCGACGCTTACAACTCCGCCGTCGGATGCTACGGGGATGCAAGCGCCTGTAGCAACAAGACGGCGGCTGGAAACTGTGGTACCAGCCTCAGCAACGTGATCGACTCGGGGGCGGGCGTAGGCGCCAATGGGTTTGTCTCGTTGGGAAGCAACGTGGTGGTGGATGGGAACGTCAGCATCGGCACCAATCCCACCGGGGGTTCAGCCTGCTGTACGGGTAGCGGTTGCGGATTCCAGGGGAGCTCGAGTTCGGTGGCCGGTCAGGTGGTAAACGGCCCGAACGTGTCTCCCCCGCAATTCCTCCCGCCCAAACCCTGGCCAACCGGCTCCACCGACGGCTGGCCAGTGAATTTATCCAACCTCGTGCCCCCCCCCATCTCCCTGGGCAACTCGCAGGTTGCCACCTACCCCCAGAACGCCGGAACGGGTTATCCCTGGCCCACCACCTTCCCCAGCGGGCCGATCCCAGGAACGGGCACCTCCGGATTCCCTCAACCTTGCCTGACCGGCGGGACTTGCGATGGGACTGCCACTAATCCTTATACCCTCAACGTTAGCAGCATGGGGAACAATAGCAAGCTCCAGTTGATGGGCGGGCCCGATATTTACCATCCCATTTACTATGACTTCGACCAGCTCAACTTCAACAACGGCGACATCAACGTCTCCGGATTCGTGGTCATCAACGTCAAGACCACCCTGGACCTGGGGGGTCAGTCCGTCATCAATCCCGTCTCGAGTACCAACAGCTCGCCGGAGCTTATCCAGATCAATTTCACGGGCACCTCCCTCGCCGTGCATGGCAATGGAGCGCTTTGCGCCATCATCCAGGCGCCCAATGCTGACGTGGTCTTTGGTGGGGGCGGCTCCGGGGGCTACATGGTGGGGGCTGTGCAGGGCAAGACCCTCAGCTTCAAGGGCGGTTACCCCATCCATTACGACATTCAGCTCAACCGCACGGGCGGCACGCTGGCCGTCATGACCACCACCGGCTATACGCGCCGGAGAATGTAGGAGGTCGAGCGAAAGTTTCCGTCCGTCCCAGGTTATCCCGTCCCCAAGCAAGGAGTGAGTGCGCGAAGGCCCGCCCCTTGTCCCCAATCATTGCGGGGGTGAATCCCGACTTCCCTGCCACATGAAACTGAGCCTGCGGAACTTCCCCTTTGCATTCCAGCTTCAGGCCCTGTTTTTCCTCTCCGGCTTTTCCGCCTTGATTCTCGAGGTCGTGTACGTAAGGTTGCTGCGTTACTGGACCGGCGGCACCGCTTACGCGGTGGCTGCCGTCCTTTGCGCCTATATGGCGGGGCTGGCTCTGGGCAGCTATGCTGCCGGAAAGTGGCTGGTGAATTGGAAGCGCCTGCTGGCGCTTTACGGTGGCTTCGAATTCTTAGTGGGCCTTTATTCGGGCGGCATGCCGTGGCTGATGAGCCTGGTCAAACCGGTTTACCTGGCACTCACCTTTCATTTAGGGCCGGACACCCACTGGACCCTCCTCGCTCACTTCCTTGCCGGGGTGGTTCTGCTCCTGCCGCCGACGATGCTCATGGGCGCGACCTTCCCGGTTGTGGTGCGCGCCGCGTCCCAAGGGCCTGGGGATCGGGCCGACCTCGCCGAGAGACTTTACACCGCGAACCCTGGGGGGGGCAGCGTCCGGTGCGCTCTTAAGTGACTTTGTGTTTATTCCCTTTTGGGGGTTGGGAAAGGCCCTTGCCTTCGTAGCAGCCCTCAACACCCTGCTGGCCCTGTGGGCCTGGACCCTTCAAAGCAGTGAACCGGAGGTGCCGGCAAAGCCTGGAACGCCTGAGCGGGAACTCCCGCCGGATCGCGCGGCGCGACTGCTGGCCCTGGCTGTGGCGCTGGCTTGCGGCTTTCTGGTGCTGTTTCAGGAGATTGTCTGGACCCACATGGTGGGGCGGTTCCTGGATAGCACGGTCTATGGTTTTGCCATCACGCTTTTCGCCGTGATCGCCGGCTTGGGTTTAGGGGCGGCGCTGGTGGCCCGCCATCGGACCAAGCTGCCGGCTACGGCACAACTCCCTTGGGCCTGCCTGGGCGCGGGACTCCTGACGCTGCTCCTGGTTCCCTTTTGGGACAGCGCGCGCAATCTGGCGCTTAATTACTCACTCCTCTCCATCTACATCTCCATTGCGGTGGTGGGCGCAGCGGGGATTGCTCTGGCGCCTCAGCCAAAAACCCTCGCCTACGTTTTTGGTGCCTTTCCCGCCGTAATTATTGGCCTGCTGGTCTATCGTTGGTGGAATCCTGACAGTGCGGCCTTCTGGATTCATCAGGGAGTGGTGCTCTGCGTGTCCGCGCTCTTCACCCTGGGCGCAGCGATCCTGATGGGCATGGTCTTCCCTCTGGCTCTGGACTGGTACCTGGACGCCGCGGGCGGCGCGGCGCGAACCGTGGCGCCCGTTTATGCCGTAAATACCCTGGGGAGCCTCGCGGGAATTGTCGTGGCGACCTTCCTGGTGTTGCCGCGGACGGGAGTGGAGTGGGGTGGTCGAGCCGTGGGAATGGGATTTCTTGCACTGGGCTTGCTCCTGCTGGCACTTCGGGGCTCCGCCAGATGGCTGCCGGCTCTCGGCGTGGTCCCGGCCCTGGCCTGGATTCTGCTGCTCCCACCCTGGGACCTGTCCAGGAACCACGCGGTCCTGGGCCACGCCGGAAAGCTCATCTTCGCGCGAGAAGACTTGAACGGCGGGGTCACCACGGTACTGGAGAACGGCAATTACAAGGACCTTTACAGCAACGGCTTGTTCCAGGGTGGAGACGGTTACATCGCAGGCGACCAAGCCCGTTGCGCGCTCCTGCCCTTGTTGCACGCGCGCGAGCTGGATCGAGCCATGGTGATTGGAGTGGGTTCGGGCCAGACCGCCGGCGTCCTGGGACTCTTCCCCTTCAAGCACCTTGAGGTGGTTGATTACTCTCCTGGCATGATCGAGGCTGCGCAGAAGTTTTTCCCCAAGAACCATCTGGGCATCTTCAACGACCCACGCGTCAAGGTCGCAATTGCCGACGGCCGGCACTACTTGCTGACTCACCCGGATAAGCTGAGCTTGCTGACGCTGGAGGTGAGCCGCCTTTGGGTGGCCGGGGAGGGCGACCTCTATACGCGGGAGTTCTACGAGCTGTGTTCGGCGCGCTTGACCGACCGCGGCGTCCTCCAGCAGTGGGTCCCACTGTTCAGCCTTTCGGTGGAAGACGCCTTGATGATCCTGCGGACGGTGCGGGCGGTTTTCCCTCACGTCGCCATGTATCTGGGAATTGAGAGTGGCATGATCGTGGCTTCGCGCTCACCCTTGGAGGTTGACTTCGCCAGGCTGAAGGCGATGGAGTCCACCCCGCAAATGGACATGGTGTTGAAGCGCATAGGACTGCCGGGAAGCTTCAGCCTGTTGGGAGACTGCGTTTTGGGGCCTCGCGCGCTGGATGCCTTGCTGGCGAGCCATCCCGATCATAGGGTCTCCACCGATCTCTGGCCCCACCTGGAGTATTCCACCGCTCGCTACTCCATCCGCAACCCCACAACTCGTGAAATGCGCAAGTTCTTCCTGAGCGCGGGAGAATTCGAGACCATGCCGGTTACGGGAGCCGATGAGGCGGCGCGGGCGGAAATCCAAAAATGGGCGCGGGAAGAGCGGGACCGGCAACTTCAAGGCTTCTTTGTTCCTCCCGAGGGGGGACGCGGGCGGTGAGTTTAAAACGCCTCTGATTCCCCTGACCTCCACCCGGGGCAGACACGTATTGCCCCTGAGCCTTTCCAGGTTTATAGTACCCTCGCATCACCGCTCCGACATTTCTCACGTGGAAGGGCACACTGACGATGAGTACTTCTGCTTCTGGTATTCCAGCTCCCGCCGAGCCTGGCCTGCCTTCGGTTCTCACCGGGACCTGGCCGCTCGAGGTCAGGAATTTTCTTGCCAGTCACCTGGAATTCTTCTTCGTCATGCTGATTGCCGCGATGGTGGCGGCGGTTTTCTATCTCTTCCCTTATAAGATCGCTTTCCTCAATTTCTTCTATCTCCCCGTGCTGGCGGCCGGCTATTTCATGGGGAAGCGCCGGGCCGTGTTGGGAGCCGCCTTCTGCATTTTATTGGTGGTTTTCTTTGCCCTCCTCCATCCCGCTTGGTTCGCGGTGGAGGGGACACGGATGAACACCCTCCTCTTGATCGCCACCTGGGGAGGGTTTCTCATCCTGACCAGCGCCGGCGTGGGGGCGCTTCAGGAAAAGCTCGCCAAAGGCTTTGAGGAGACGCGCCTGCTGCTGGAAGAGCTAAAGCGCAGCCGGGTGATGGAAGAGCTGAAGGAAAAGGTGGAAAAGACTCTCTATTCCACCATGGATCCGGTGGTGGCGCGCCTGGCCACCCAGGGCAAGCTGCGGTTTGAGAAGCGCCAAATCAGCATCATGTTTACCGACCTCACCAACTTCACCAGCTACTTGGACCAGACCCGCCCAGACATCGTCCTGGAGGAACTGAACGCATTTCTGGGGCAGATTGAACCGATCATTGAGACGTTTCGCGGCCACCTTGATAAGTACATGGGCGACGGCGTGATGGTGGAGTTCGGCGCGCCTGTGGACTATGACCACCACGCGCTCCTGGCTGTGCTCGCCGGATGGAGGATGCAGCAGAAGGTGAAAGCCATGAAGTTGCCGTGGCGCCTGCGCGTGGGGATTGCCACGGGCAATGCCATCGTGGGGATGTTGGGGGTGCGACGCCAGGCCTACAGTGCCATCGGCGACCGCGTCAATGTGGCCAAGCGCCTGGAAGAGATCTGCCAGCCGGATAAGGTTTATATCGACGAGCCCACTTACAAGGCTGTCGAGCCTTTCATTTCCGTGACCAAGCTGCGCAACATGGGGTTCAGCCGCCAGGCCGACCAGGTGCTCATGGAGCAGTTGAACGCCCTGGACGAGAGATTGAGCCACGAGCGCGAAAGCCCGGAACTCCTCTACGAAATGGGTAAAATCCACTTCCAGTTGCACGACGCGTCGACCGCCATCCGCTGCTTCGAGAAGGCCTTGGCCCTGGATCCCAACTCCACCGAAATCAAGCTGGCCTACGCGGACGCCAGCATCAAGAAAGATGATTATGAAAAGATCCAACTCAAGGGCAAGATGCAGAAGATCGTGGTCTATGAGGTGATGGGCCTCAAGGATCGCTGGAGTGATCCTGCCGTGGTGCCCAAGGCGTTGGCCGATAAATACCGCCATCTGGAGTCTCAGATCGAGGTTCCGGAGGATGTGGTAGCGGCGGTGGAAGCCCTGGATGGCTCACTGGGTCATGCCCGCGTCGTAGCCCTGCTGTCTTACGCGATTGCCGACCAGCTCAAGTTGAATGACGAATTGAAGAATACCATCCTGCACGCCGGTTACCTCCAGGACATCGGCAAGGAGGCCGTGCCTCACCACATTTTGAACCGGGCGGGCAGCCTGACGGAGCAGGAAAGCAAGCTTCTGGAAAAGTACGTTCAGGAGAGCGTGGCGGCTTTGAAGCGGATGGGTTACGTGGACCCGCGGCTGATAGAGATCGTCCGCCACCATCACGAAGCTTACTCCGGCTCCGGCTATCCCGATGGGCTTCAGGGGGAGGAGATCCCCATCGGGGCGCGCATTACCAGCGTCGCGGAGTCGTACAGCGCCCTGACTTCCTGGCGTCCCTATCACGACCCCTGGGATGCGCGCGTGGCGTTGAGCGAGTTGCGCAAAGGAACAGAAAAAGGGCGCTACGACCCCAAGGTGGGCGACGCGCTGGTGGAGCTTTTGAAGATTTATTCCTAACCTTTCACCCTGCTTCTCGCCCCGCCCAGGCGGTGGTTGCACCCGTTCGGGATGGCTGCTGCGAGCTTTCAGAAGGCTGCTAGTCTTTTTGTTTTGAGTTGCTTGGCAAACCCGCCCAGTCGCCCCCGGCATCTAAGGGATGGGAACCTTACGAATAGAATGCTTGCTGCTCGCCAAGTTGCCTTATCCAGCGTCAATAAGGGGAAGCAGGGTGCGCTCCGCTGGCCCAAGGACGTGTCTGGGTCTGGGAGGGAAGGGGAGTTGGCGCGCGACGCCTCGCGCAACGAGAGAATTAAATCTTTCGGCTAAGATTCTGTAGGGGTACCCTGAGAGCTCCGAGGTCGAGCCCTGCTGGCCCGGAAAGGCTCATTGGATCGTACCGGAAGCTTGCGGTTTATTTTCGGACCTCGGGTAAATGAAGGAGGAATCGTTTCATGCAGCAGAAAACCAAGCAGTTTCTGCGCGAAAACTTGTTGGGCTTGAGTCTGACGTTCATCGGCGTCCTCTGCCTGGCGCTGGCAGGCGTTCTCTATCTGGGTTATCACCATGATCCGCGTTTTGCGCTGGCCGATGGCCAAGGGCTGAGCGGCCCGGATATCGATGGGCTGGAAAAACAGAACAAAGCTTTTGAACGGATCGCCCAGGCAGTCACGCCAGCCGTTGTGAACATTCGCACCACGCAGGTCATCAAGGTGCAGCAGTCGCCATTTTTCATGGACCCGTTCTTCCGCCAGTTTTTTGGCGACATGTTTGGGGGCCAGGGTATTCCCCGGGAACAGCGGGAGCATGCCCTGGGCAGCGGCGTGATCGTTTCGCCGGAGGGGTATATTGTGACCAACAACCACGTCATCGCCAAGGCCACTGACGTGGACGTGATGCTCTCAGACAAACGCACCTTCAAGGCGAAAGTCATTGGCGCCGACCCGCGCACCGATGTGGCCGTTATCAAGATTGACGGGAAAAACCTCCCGACCGTCCCTTGGGGGGATTCTTCTGTGCTGCGCGTGGGCCACACGGTGCTCGCCTTCGGAAACCCCTTCGGGCTGAACTTCACGGTGACCAGCGGGATTGTCAGCGCGGTGGGGCGTTCCGGCCTGGGCATCGAGACGTATGAGGACTTCATCCAGACCGACGCGCCCATTAACCCCGGCAATTCCGGTGGCGCCCTGGTGAACGTGCGCGGTCAAGTGGTGGGAATCAACACGGCGATCCTCAGTACCGGTCAGGGGCCCGGGGGCGAGGGCGGCTCGGTGGGAGTGGGGTTTGCCATCCCCGCCAACATCGTCAAACACGTGATGGAGAGCCTGATCAAGACCGGCAAGGTGACGCGTGGCTACCTGGGCGTCACTCTCGGCGACTTGAACCCGGCACTGGCACGCGAGTTCAAAGTCCCCGATCTTTCCGGCGTGCTCGTCAATGAAGTCGAGCCTGGCGCCCCGGCGGAAAAAGCCGGGCTGAAACAGGGCGACGTCATCCGCACGTACGATGGGCAGACCGTTGACAATCGCGCTCGCCTGCAATCGATGGTGGCCGGCACGAACCCTGGCAGCGAGGTTACGCTGGGCATTCTGCGCGACGGGAACCCCTTGACCCTCAAAGTCACGTTGGCTGAGCAGCCGGCAAGCATGGCGGGACCGGGCGGCAGACCAGCGGAGGGAACACTGCGGGGCATCTCGGTTCAGAGCCTTACCCCATCCATCCGTGACCAACTGGGTCTGCCCACCAATACGCGCGGCATGGTCATCGCGGACCTCGATCCCAATAGCCCGGCGGCGCAGGCGGGCCTGCAACCGGGAGACGTCATCCAGAGCATCAACCGCAAGCCGGTGAATTCCGTGGCGGAATTCAATCGTCTGGCGGCAGAAGCCAAGGGTGAGGTGCTGTTGCGGGTCAACCGGCAAGGCAATTCGGCGTTTGTCGTGGTCTCACCCGGCGGCGACAGCGGTGACGACAACCCGTAAGGCTGGACCAGCTCGGCGGCCGGATTGCATGTCCGGCCGCCGCGCTGTATGGGCGCGATTCCTCACACAAGTCCGGCGCAACCTTTCATCATCCCAACCCCTTGCTTCGATCAAAATACGTTGGAAGGACGGCGGAGTCGGTTCGCCTGACGACGCCGTGTTGACCTGGGTTCTGATGGCGGTTTAAGCTCGGACCTGACCTGGAGAGGGAAGATGCCGTCCTTCAAGCGGTTGGCTATGAACCTCGCCATGGGAATTGTCGCGGGCTTGCTCGTCGCGGTGATCCTGGTCCGCCTGCTTGAACATCACTTTATCTATTTTCCACCTCGCTATCCCGACGGGTTTATCCCTCCTGAGAACTACGGTTTGGCCCTGGAAGAGGCTTGGATGACCACTACAGACGGAATCCGCTTGAACGCGTGGTTTCTGCTGGCGCCGTCCAGCCCCAGAGTCATCCTGTGGTTTCACGGGAATGCCGAAAACATCGGGTACGGACTGGCGCAATTGAAAGCCTTCTCCCGCTTGGGCGCAAACGTCCTGGCGGTGGATTATCGCGGCTTCGGCAAAAGCCAAGGCTCGCCGGACGAGGCAGGCATCTATCAGGATGCGGAAACAGCTTACCGTTACCTTGTGGAGAGCAAGCATTTCGAACCCAGGAACGTCTTCGTGTATGGCCACTCGCTGGGCGGCGCGGTGGCCATCGACTTGGCGGCGCGGCGCGAATGCGGAGGCCTGATCGCAGAGAGTACGTTTACGACGGGAAGAGAAATGGCGCGGCGGATGTTTCGAATCCCTTTCTTTGAATACGTCCCCAGGACGCGCTTCGATTCCCTGGGCAAGATTGCCAAGGTTCGTGCTCCCATCCTGATCATCCACGGTACCGGCGACGCGGTGGTTCCCTTCGAGATGGGGAAGCGGCTGGCTCAGGCGGCACCCCAACCGAAATCTCTGCTGGCCATCGAGGGGGCTGGACACGACGATGTTTACTTAATCGGAGGGGAAGCCTATGCTCAGCGACTGAGGGATTTCATCGGAGGGCTGCGGGCTGAGTCGGCTCGTGCCCCCTCCCGGCCCAAGGAGAAGGAGCATGAAGTACGTTGAGGTTTTCCGCCATTCCAAACGCGGGGAAGGCAAAGGGTTGAGCGAGGAGGGAAGGGAGCTGGCGCGTCGCGCGCAATCCTTGCTCGGCTCCCACTATGACCTCTGCGTATCCAGTCCCAAGGAGCGCGCCCGCGAAACGCTGAAGGCCTGGGGATTCGAGCGCTACGAAGTGGACGAGGCTTTTACGGCCGCAAACCCCTGGGAACCCTTCGACGCGCAGGTTTCGAAACTGGCGAAGCAACGAGGAATCATCCCGCTGGCGGCGTGTTGGGACGTGCCCGAAGCGCTCCACTATTTGCAGATGCAAGGCGAGACTTTCCTCGGCGCGGTGAAACGAGTTGCCCGCAAACTCCCGGAAGAAGGCCGCGCCCTGGTGGTCTCCCATGGCGGCATCCTGGAAGCCGCGGCGCTGCTCGGTTGCTCTCGCTACCATCTGGACGAACTCGGCGGCGAAATCGGCTTCTGCGAAGGCGTCGTCTTTATCCTCGAAGGTGAGAAGTTGGCCGGCATCGAAGTCAAGCACCTGCCGAAGACCCACCTAAGCGCGGCAACTGCTCTCTTTTGACCCGAGGCAGCGGGGTCCCGGCCAGCTTGCTGCCGACTGCTTGCTGCCTTGTGGCTGCTGCTTTCCTACGGCGGGAAGTTCATCCGGCGCACGGGCGCGAGTTCTGCTTCCTTGGCAGGGTTTACGACTTTTGGTGTATGGAAACCTGTTTTGGAAGGTTCATGCGGCTCTGCAACTCCTGGAAGCGCGGATCGGAGCGCCAGGCGGGACTGCTCCTGCGGGGTCAGCTTGACCTTGATTTCTCTGGCGATGGCCTGCGCCACCTCGCTCTGCAAGGCCAGCGCGTTGCGCAGGTCGCGCTCGTAACTGCGGGCCCAAAGGTGCATATCTGTTTTGGCCTCGATCAACTGGGCCGTGATTCGCAGCTGGTCACCTGAACGCAGCACCGAACCTTCGATCAGTCCATCCACGTTCAGTTCCCGCGCAATCTCCGGCATCGACTTCTTGGTGCCTTTGTACTGCATCACCGACGTCCGCGAAATCACCCGCAGCGCACTGATTTGCGAAACGTCGGCGATCAGCTCCTCGGTCATTCCATCGACGAAGTATTCCTGTTGCGGGTCGCCCATCAGGTTTTGGAGCGGCAGGACGGCCAGCGACTCAATGCGCGGGGCCGCGGCTTTCGGTAGCAACCGGTCGCGCAGACCGCCGACGTTCAAGCCGACAAGCGTCGCGAGCAATACAACCATGCCGAGTAGCCCCATGGTCGCCAGCCAGGGGCGCCGGTAGGGGCGAGGCGCCGCCTCGCCCAGGGCGACGCCGCGCGTCGCCCGTACTCCTCGGGTGACAACTCCGGATTCAAGCGCAGGGGCGACACCGGCGCACGGTTGAGGATGGCGTCAAAGAGCATCGCCGGCGAGTCGCCCGCGAAAGGAAGCCGCCCGGTGGCCATTTCGTAGAGCACCGCGCCGAAAGAGAAGATGTCCGTCCGGGCGTCCACTTCCCGCCCCAGCGCCTGCTCGGGGCTCATGTATTGCACCGTGCCCATCGCCATGCCCGGCGTGGTTTCCAGTTCCGTGGAGATGTCCCTGAGTCCCTCCTCCGGCCCTGCGGGCCACCCCCTCCCCGCGGGAGAGGGCTGTAAATCCGAAAACCTCTCCCCTCTCCCTGAGGGAGAGGGGCCGGGGGTGAGGGGAGCCGACAGGAACTTGAGCGCCACAAAGCGGCCGAGCTTGGTATCCTCGGCCTTGTACACCACACCCATGCCGCCGCCACCCAGCTTCTCCAGGATGCGATAGTGGGAAACTTCCTTTCCGATCACGCCAGTCAATCCGGCGGGGAGGTTAGGAAAACAACTCGGATTGGCACGATTGTAGGCGTCAGGAGGACGTAAACCAAGCACGCCGTGCGCAAGCAGCTACATTTGTGGTAGGAGAATTAATTGGGTCTTCTTTCCGGTGAGGATGAGGCGCTATCGGATTTTGAGGCCGCGACGACGGGCACCGCCGCCCCGCCGTGGCATTTCTTGTACTTCTTGCCGCTTCCGCAGGGGCAGGGTTCGTTGCGGCCGATCTTCTCCCGCCGAATCACCTGTTGGGGTTTTTCCGCAGCGCCGGCGCCCAGCATTTGCATTTCCGCCTGTTCGCGGCGTTTGCGGCGCTTGTACTGCCGGATCATTTCTTCCTCTTCCTCGGGAGTCCTCATCAGGAAGAGGTAGCGGAGGGTCTCATCTTCGATGCGGTCCATCATCGCTTCGAACATGTCGAAAGACTCGCGCTTGTACTCCACCAGGGGGTCGCGCTGGCCGTAGCCGCGCAGTCCGATGCCTTCTTTCAGGTGGTCCATGGCCAGCAAGTGGTCTTTCCACTGGGTGTCCACCACCTGGAGCATGATCATGCGTTCGTGGGCGCGCATGCGCTCGGCGCCCCAGACCTGTTCGCGCTCCGCGTAGCGCTCGTGGACCAGGCGTTTCAGGTCGTCGCCGAGCAGGTCGCGTGTCTTGGGGTCGAACTTCAGTTCGTGTTTCCGCAGGTCGAGCCCGAAGCGTCCCCAGAGTTCGGTGCGCAGGCCGTTCACATTCCACTGGTCGGCGTTCTGCGCCTTGGGGCAGAACTGTTCGAGCAACCAGCCCACCACCCGGTCGGCCGCGTCGAGGATGTAGTCTCGCTGTTCGGCGCCTTCCAGCAACTGGCGGCGCAGGCCATAGATAGTGACGCGCTGCTTATTCATCACGTCGTCGTATTCGAGCAGGTGCTTGCGGGATTCGAAGTTCTGCGCCTCCACGGTTTTCTGCGCCACCTCGATGCGCTTGGAGATCATGCGCGATTCGATGGGGACGCCTTCCTCCATCCCCAGCTTGTGCATGATCCTGGAAATGCGCTCGCCCGCGAAGATGCGCAGCAGGTCGTCCTCGAGCGAGAGATAAAAGCGCGAGGAGCCGGGGTCGCCCTGACGCCCGGCGCGGCCCCGCAACTGGTTGTCGATGCGCCGGGCCTCGTGCCGTTCCGTGCCCAGGATGTGCAGCCCGCCGAGTTCGACCACCCGCTCGTGCTCGAGGTCGGTGACCTTCTGGAAGCGGCTGACGAAGGCGTTCCATTGTTCGCGCCAGCGCGCGTAGGCGTCCACGTAGGCCTGGTAAACCTCGTCGTAGCGTTGCGCGACCAGCCGGCGGATTTCCAGGGTGAGCTGCGGCAAGGAATCGCGGCCGAACTTCAAATCGTGCTTCCAGATATCCACCCCGAAGCGTTCCAGGATCTCGTTGCGCAGTTCTTCCTTCTTCCACTGGTCGGGGTGCTGGTCATGGGGGCAATGGGTGCTCACCAGCCCATCCACCATTTGTGGAAAGACGGCAGGGGGGCGCTCCGGGGGTTCGGGGTCCACGCCCTCTTCACGGTATTTCTCGGGAGACCTGCGGAACTCCTCCCGGGCAATGAACTCCGGGTTGCCGCCCAGCAGGATGTCCGTACCGCGGCCGGCCATGTTGGTGGAGACGGTCACCGCACCCAGGCGTCCAGCCTGCGCCACAAACAGCGCCTCGCGCTCGTGTTGTTTGGCGTTTAAGACGTTATGCTTGAGCTCGCGGAGTTTCAGGACTTCCAGGAGGCGCTGGGGAGGGCACTGCACCTCCAGCAGGTTGTCGAGCAGGGCCAGGTGCGCCGCCTCCAGGTCCTTCACGAGCTCCACGATGCGTTGTGCCGCAGCCGCCTCCACGGGGGGAAGATGGCGGGCGTGATAGCTCTTGGTGGAGCGCTTCAGAATCGCCTGGAGGAAAGCTGCACCCGTTCCGTTGACGCCGGCCTGGAGCGACTTGTAGCGGCCCTCGCTGAGGATTTGCCGGGCTGTCGTGGCGTTCACGCGCGCCCGCACCAGCCAGTCCAGGGCTGCGCCGTGACGCTCCACCAGCGTCGTGGCCCACTTCTCGAGCCTGGGCCCCTCCAGGCCCGCCGCCTTCGCCGGCTCCAGCAACCGCGCCGGCAGCACCCCGCTCTTGCGTAAAGCCGCGCTCAGCCGCTCGGACTTCTCGATGGCAATGGTCCCCACCAGCACCGGCTGTCCGCGCAGGTGATATTCCTGGATCTCCTCGATTACTGCCTTGAACTTCTCCCCCTCGGTGCGGTAAACCACGTCCGGGTGTTCGTGGCGGATCAACGTCTGGTTGGTCGGGATCACCACGACTTCCAGGTTGTAAATCTTCTCGAACTCCGCCGCCTCGGTCTCCGCCGTGCCGGTCATGCCCGCCAGCTTCTTGTACATGCGGAAGTAGTTCTGGAAGGTGATGGTGGCGAGGGTCTGGTTCTCCCGTTCGATCTTGACGTTTTCCTTGGCCTCGATGGCCTGGTGGAGCCCGTCGCTCCATCGCCGCCCGGGCATCAGGCGGCCGGTGAACTCATCCACAATGACGACTTCGCCGTCCTTCACCACGTAGTCCCGGTCGAGCTTGAAGAGGCTGTGGGCCTTCAGGGCCTGGTAGACGTGGTGGATGTAATCCACGTTGGCCGGGTCATACATGTTCTCCAGGCCCAGCAGCTTCTCGCACTTCGCCACGCCGGATTCCGTGATGCTGGCCTGGCGGTGCTTTTCTTCGATCTCGTAGTCCACGCCACCCTGCAAGTGGGGGATGATCTTGTCGATCTTGTAGTATTTCTCCGTGGATTCTTCGGAAGAGCCGGAGATGATGAGCGGGGTGCGCGCCTCGTCGATCAGGATGGAGTCCACCTCATCGACGATGGCGTAGTGATGCACGCGCTGGACGCAGTCCGCCAGCTCGAACTTCATGTTGTCGCGGAGGTAGTCGAAACCGAATTCGTTGTTGGTCCCGTAGGTGACGTCGCAACTGTAGGCTGCCTGGCGTTCCGCGTCGTCCAGGTCGTGGACAATCACCCCCACCGTCAGCCCCAGCAGGCGGTAGATGGGGCCCATCCAGGCGGCGTCGCGCTTGGCCAGGTAATCGTTCACTGTGACCACGTGCACGCCCTGGCCTTGCAGCGCGTTCAGGTAGACCGGCAAGGTCGCCACCAGCGTTTTGCCCTCGCCGGTCTTCATCTCGGCGATCTTGCCTTCGTGCAGCACCATCCCGCCGATCAACTGCACGTCGAAATGGCGCATGTTGATGGTGCGCCGGCCGGCTTCACGACACAGCGCAAAGGCTTCCGGCAGGATATCTTCCAGGGTTTCGCCGTCCGCCCGGCGCTGCTTGAACTGCTCGGTGCGCAGGGGAAAGTCGGTGTCCGCGAGCTTCTGCATCTCGGGCTCGAGGGCGTTGATGGCTTGAATGGGCTCGCTCAGCCGCTTCAACTCGCGCTCGTTCTGTGTCCCGATAATCTTGCCTAAGACGAATTGAAAATAATTTCCCATATTGCTCAATGCGGACCGCGCTTATTCCCCAAATATTCCATTGTAAGTGTCCCTGCGGGGAATCGCAAGTTTGCCGGGCGGCGGGTACCGAGCCCTCTGCCCCCTCCTGCGGCGTGAAGGCCGCGCCAAGCGGCTAATTTGCGCTGCGCATCCACACCTGCCTTGTGGCAAGTCTCGACTGGGTCAGTGCTCCAGGATGCTGCGCCACAAGTCTCGTGGACGTTCGTCATAACCAAGAATGTCACACTCGTGTAAACTGTGCTTCACTTGGGATTAACTGCGCGGGCGCAAGATTGAGTCCAATGAGGATGACTTCAGACTGCTGAGGCGCTGGGGTTATCGGAAGATCAGGGCAACAGGATTGAACCCAACATGAGGAGCAGAGAATGCGAAAACAAAGATCCTTAGGTGGCTTGGTTGTGTTAACGGTCCTTTTCAGCGGCGCCATGTCCGCTCGCCGCCTGGCGGCGAATGACACTCCGGCGGCACCCGGCAAGGTGGGCCCGTCCGACCCGAAGGACCACTCTCAGCGGCGGAGCGCAGAGCGCCCGACTTCCAAGGCGAAACGCCCGGCCCAAGCGAAGCGGCAGGCGGCTGGCGCAGCCGAAGAGGTCCGCCCGCTGTCCAAGGCGCCCGGTAGCGATGCGGTTGCCCTCCTGAGAGAGCAAGTAGCTCTCCAGCAGAAGCAGATCGAAATGCTGCGCGCCTCCGTTGAGGGATTGAAGGAGCGCCTCGACCGCGCCCTGCAAGTCACCAGCGCCGGTCAACCTTCCAAGGCCACACCGGAAGAAGGGCCTGACCTCGGCCAAGTGGCAACCACCACGCCCATGGTTCCCTTGGGAACCACCAAACCGGCGCGCCCCCCGGAGGAGGCTCGCCCTGGTCGCCTTGTTGCGTCCGCTGTCGTGCCAACCGTCGCGTCTTCCCCTGCGCCAGTTGCTCAGTACGCGGGCGAGAAAAAGAGCGCGGAAAGCGAGAAGGAGAAGCCCGCGCCCCTCTCCATTCGCGTCGGCTCGGCTGACCTGACCTTGGGCGGGTTCATGGACTTCACGGCCATTTTCCGCTCCACGAATGGGGGAAGCGGCATTGGTACTTCTTTCGGCTCCATCCCGTTTTCCAACACGCCGGCGGGGCGTTTAAGTGAGACGCGCTTCAGCGCTCAGAACTCGCGCATGAGCCTCAAGGCGACCTCCAAGGTGGGCGCCAACAACGTGACCGGCTACGTCGAAGCGGACTTCCTGGGCTTTCAACCCACCAATGGATTTGTCACCAGCAACAGCAACAGCTTGCGCATGCGCCTGTATTGGGTGGACGTACAGCGGGGCAAGTTTGAGATTCTCGGCGGTCAGTCCTGGAGCATGATGAATCCCAACCGCACCGGACTCTCGCCTAATCCCTCCGACATCTTCTACTCGCAGAACATGGATACGAATTACCAGGTGGGTCTCACCTGGTCACGCCAAGCCCAGTTCCGCTTGATCTATCATCCCTCGAAAGAATGGGCGGCGGGGATCTCGCTCGAAAACCCCCAACAGTTTGTGGGCGGCGCAGTCGTGCTGCCGTCCGCCGCGTACGCCGGTCAGGTGGACACGGGCAGCAACACCGCCACGCCCAACCTGCACCCGGACATCATCGCTAAGGTTGCTTACGACCCCACCATCGCCGGCAAGCACATGCACGTGGAAGTGGCCGGCCTGCTGCGCTCCTTCCGGATTTTCAACCCCACCAACAACGCCTCTACATCGATTACAGGCGGCGGGGGATCGGCTAATGCCAACCTGGAACTGGTGAAGAATCTCCACCTCATCCTCAATACCTTCTACAGCGATGGCGGCGGGCGGTACATCTTTGGATTGGGTCCGGACCTTATCGTCAAACCCGACGGCACCCCATCCGGCGTTCATTCCGCATCCGGCATCGGGGGTTTCGAGTACCAGTTCAATCCCAAGACGATGCTGTTCGGCTACTATGGCGGCGCATACTACCAGCGGAATACGGGCCTCCTGGTTGATCCCCAGACCGGGAAAATCACCCTGGTAGGTTTTGGCCTCTCCGGCTCACCCTCGTCCGCCAACCGAAGCGTGCAGGAAGGAACGTTTGGATTCATCCAGACCTTCTGGAAGAGTCCGCATTACGGCGCCTTACAGATGATCAATCAGTATTCCTACCTGACGCGCAGCCCCTGGGCGGTAGCCACCGGCGCCCCCAAGAACGCGCACGCGAGCATGGCTTATGTGGACCTCCGCTACGTGCTGCCCTGAGCGGAAGGGATTATCATGGTCGCAGCGCCGCACTGAGGATGGGCGAACTGGTGGGATGTGCGTGGACAGGCCGCCGCCAGGGGCCTTCCGCGACCCTCGGACGCCTGCAACATTCTTGTAACATTCCGGATGCTATAATCCTGCCGTGCGCCAACGCGTGGTGATCATCGAAGACGAGCGGGACATCGTCGAACTGGTCCGCTACAATTTCCGCAAAGAGGGGTTCGAAGTCGAAAGCTTCGACCGGGGGCGCGAGGGGCTGGAATACCTGCGGCGCCATCCTGCTGACCTGGTGCTCCTGGACATCCTGCTGCCCGACGAGGACGGATTTGCGATTTGCCGCCGCCTTCGCGCCGACGATCGCCTGAAGTCCCTGCCGGTGATCTTCCTGACGGCAAAGGGCGAGGAAATGGATCGAGTCCTGGGGCTGGAAATCGGCGCCGATGACTATGTGGTGAAGCCCTTCAGCCCCCGCGAGCTTGTGGCGCGGGTGAAGGCGGTCTTGCGCCGCCAGGAGCGCGTGGCGGAAAAACGCGAAGTGGTGGAGGCGGGTGACCTTCGTCTCGACACTCGCACCCTGGAAGTGACCGTCCGTGGGCGGGCGGTGCAACTGAGCACTCTGGAGTTCAAACTGCTTTATTTCCTGGCTTCTCATCCGCGTCATGTCTTCAACCGCGACCGCCTCCTGGATGAGGTCTGGGGTCGTGACCGCTACGTGACCCCGCGCACCGTGGACGTGCACATTCGCCGCCTTCGGGAAAAGATTGAAGCGCGGCCCAATCGGCCGCAGTTTCTTCAAACCGTGCGCGGCAGCGGCTACCGGTTTTCAACGCTCAAGGCGGGCGAAACGGAATGATGAAGCCATCAGCTTTCAGGCATGAGCGAGTCGACAGTTGAAGGTCGATCATCTTGGGCCGATGACTGCTGACCCCTGATGGCTGACCGCCGAAAGCTGCTCCTATGATCTTCCGCAGCCCCATTTTTCGGAAGCTTCTCGCCAGCGCCTTCCTCCTCACGGCCGTAACGCTTCTGGTTCTGGATTTCTATTTGACGCGCTACAGCGCCCGGCGCGAGGTGCAGAGCGTCGAGCAGCGCCTGGAGGCGCAGGCGCGGCTCCTGGCTGGCGAGCTCAGCATTCCCCCCGCCGGCCCCCTGGAGAGCTGGGCGAGGGAGGCGGGCGCTCGGGCACGGGCGCGGGTCACAATCATCGACCCTCGCGGGGTGGTTCTGGCGGACTCACAGCATGACCCCGAGACCATGGAGAACCACTCGAACCGCCCGGAAATCCGGATGGCTTACCAGAATCGCGTGGGCAGCTCCATCCGCCACAGTTACACTCTTGACCATGACCTGTGTTACCTGGCGATCCCTCTTGTCTTCCGCGGCCAAGCAGGTTATGTGCTGCGCCTGGCGCTGCCGCTCGAGGACATTGACGCGGCCATTGCCGCGGTCCGGTGGCGGATTCTGGGGGCGTCACTGGCCGCCGTCATCGTCGCCCTGGGGATCGCCTACGCCTTTTCTCGCTCTTTCACGCACCGCATCGGGCGGTTGCGCGCCTTTGCGGAAGGGCTGGTGGACGCACGCTTCTCTGAAAGCCCGCTTCCCGCCGCCGCCGATGAACTCGGGGCTCTGGCCCGCTCGCTCAATTCCATGGCCGCGCAGCTCCGCAACCTCGTGGCCCGGCTGAGCCTTGAATCCGCGCGCCGCGAAGCCATTCTGGCCAGCATGGTGGAAGGCGTGCTGGCCGTGGACGGAGAACTGTGTATCACCTTCTCGAACGAATCTTTCGCCCGGGCGGTCGGCGCGGAGAAGCCCATCCCGGAGAAGCTGCCGCTGGTGGACGTGGTGCGCGACCCGGGATTGCGCGAGATGCTGGCGCGCGTGCTGGCGACCGGCGAATTCCTCAAGCAGCGATTGCGGCTTCCCGCCGCAGAAGACCGAGCCTTTGAGGTGCAGGCGGCGCCCCTCACCACGGCCACCGGCCGCGGCGCCATCGCCATCCTTCACGACATCACCGACCTCGAGCGCCTGGAACGCGTGCGGAAGGATTTTGTGGCCAACGTCTCACACGAGTTGCGCACACCGCTCACCGCCATCCGCGGCTACGCAGAAACCCTGTTGGATGGCGCGCTTGAGGACAAGGAAAATAACCGCAGGTTCCTCGAAATTATCAAGACACATGCGATCCGCCTGAACAATATCGCCTCGGACCTCCTGGTGCTTTCTGAACTCGAGTCGGGTGCGCGGCGGATGGAGCACGAACGCGTTTCTGTACGCGAGGCGCTCGACGTCGCGATGCGTACTGTCGAGTCCGAGGCGCGCGTGCGCGGCGTGCGAATGATTCCGGGGCGGATCGAAGAGGTCTCGGTCATGGGCGACAAGCTACGGCTGGAGCAGGCGCTGATCAACCTCCTCGACAACGCCGTGAAGTTCAATCGTCCAGACGGCGAAGTACACGTCGAAGCCGGGCCTAGGGGGGATGGCAAGGCTCAAATCGTCATCCGCGACACAGGCATTGGCGTCCCCTCCGAGCACCTGCCCCGCATCTTCGAGCGCTTCTATCGCGTGGACACAGCACGCTCGCGGGAGGTGGGCGGAACCGGTCTGGGGCTTTCTATCGTCAAACATGTCGTTGAGCGCATGGGGGGTTCAGTCTTGGCCGAAAGCCAGCTGGGGAAAGGCTCCACTTTTACCGTTCTGCTTCCCTCTGTCTAGGACAAATTGGAGTTTTCCTGGCGTCAAGTTGTCCTCATCACAATTCACGCGGATTTAACAGTCCTATCATCAAGGCTCAATATGCTGGAAGTATGCTCCACCCGAGATGAGCGGTTCTCTTCCGATCGGTTCGGAAGTTGTCCTGGCAGGCGCGCTGCTGGTGCTGCTGTTGCTGCTTGTTTTTAAGATGATTCGCAGTCGCAAGCCGGATCCGCACATGACACTCTTGCTGGCGCTGATGGGAGATTTTCCTAAGAATAAAACCAACAATGGCGGGGCACCAGGGATAGCAGATGACCCGGAGTCCGAAGGGGATGGCGAGGTCCCTGGCCCACGCAGTTACGATTTCTTTGCTTAGTATAGCTGTGGTGTGGGCCGACGATAACGCGCGAGACCTATGGAGGTCGCGTCCTGAGTTGATGGGAGTGTGCATGAAGGAGAAGATTACCGCCCTGCTGGTGTACCACCGGCCGGACCCGCTGGACACCCTGAGGTCGGCCCTCGAAATCCAGTCCATCCAGACGCGCAGCGTGCGGACTTGCGGTGAGGCCTTACTGCTCCTTTGGGGCAGGCAGCCACCGCACTTGGCGTTCACTGATACCCAGCTTCCGGATGGGAACTGGGCGGACGTGATCGCCCTAGCGGGAAAGGCCCCTGCTCCTGTCAATGTCATTGTCGTGTCCCGCCTTGTGGATGTCGCGTTCTACCTCGAGGCCATCGAACGCGGCGCCTATGATTTCCTCACGCCCCCATTCGAACCCTCTGAACTTGCTCACATAGTGCGTTGCGCGGCGAGCAATGTCCCTCATCGCGGGACAACGCGGGAGTCCCGTCGGGCGGCACGGTAGGACAACTGCCAGCGCGCGTACCCGCCCGCGCAATCGCCCTCTTGCCTTTACCGAGCCGGCTTAGTCGTCCAGGGCATGCAAAGGTGCAACGCAAATTTCATGGTCGTTTCATCCGGATTTAACAGAGCCCGTTCAGGATGGGTGCTTCGGAGTGAAAAGCCATCCTGACACAGGCCCCGGGGATCTCGACATACCCAGCATCTGCGTCGGGAAACTAAAAGGAGCAATGAATGCCTAAGCGAAGAGGTATAGCACCTTCAGTCGTGGGGACAATCCTTGTCACCGGCTGCCTTGCAGCATTTCTCGCGTCAGCTAAAGCGGAGACGCCCGCGGCATCTGGAAAGCCTGGGACATCCGCCGCGGCACCAGTCGGAGTGGAAAAGCAGCAGCAGTCGATTAAGGACGGTGTGCGGGCGAGCGAAGTTCAGGCTGGAAGCCCGGATACAGGCGAAGTCGCCCTCTTGAAGCAACAGCTCTCCCTTCAACAAAGGCAGATCGAGCAACTGCGTATGGCCTTGGATGCGCAAAAGCAGATGCTCGAGCAAGCACTTCAGACTACGCAGGCCCCAGCCGCTCAAGCTCCCAACCTCGGCCAGGTAGCGAGCCTGGCGCCGGTGCTACCCATCAAGCCATCCGCGGCCGCGCCGGCAGCCAATCCGCAGAACAAGCAGCCGGAAGAAGCCTCACCCCTTCAGTTGCGTGTCGGCAGCGCGTACATTACCCCTGTCGGGTTTATGGATTTTACGAGCGTTTGGCGCAGCCACGACGGTGGAAGCGGCATCGGGACGAATTTCGCGGGCATACCCTACGGCAGCGTCTTTCAGAATAATCTGAGCGAGTTCCGCCTCAGCATGCAGAACTCCCGCATTGGGTTTCGCGTGGACGCACTGGTGAAAGGCGCACACGTGATCGGCTATATGGAGTCGGACTTCCTGGGGAACAACCCTGGAAACGTAGCCGTGAGCAGCAATAGCAACACATTGCGCTCGCGCGTGTACTGGGTCGACGTCCAGAAGGGGCATTGGGAAGTACTGGGTGGCCAAACCTGGAGCTTGATCACTCCGGGCCGCACGGGCATTTCGCCTCTGCCCGGTAACCTCTTTTTCACGCAAAATATCGACGTGAACTATCAGCTCGGCTTGTTCTGGGGACGCATCCCGGAATTCCGGGTTGTGTACCATCCCTCCAAGAAAGTGGCCTTCGCAGTTGCTCTCGACAGTCCGGAGCAGTACGTCGGCGGCTCGGCGGGCGGCGGACTCGTCACCTTCCCGTCGGCTCTCTCCAGTACCTATGCGAGCGAACTGAACACCGGCGGGACGGGTCTGGGCGTCCCGAATGTTGCCCCCGATGTGATTGCGAAATTGGCTCTCGATCCCTCCAGCAAGTTTCATTTCGAGGTCGGCGGAGTCGAGCGCAATTTCAAGCTCTGGAATCCGACTGACGGGAGCACGCACTCGGCAGCCGGGGGCGGCGGCTTCGTGAACTTGAGTTTTGAACTGTTCAAGGGCTTCCGCGTGCTAACGAACAACTTCTGGAGCGACGGCGGCGGCCGGTACATCTTCGGCCAAGCCCCGGATCTAATCGCAAAAGTTGATGGCAGCCCCTCCCTGATCCACGCCAGTTCCACGGTTTCAGGCCTCGAGTACACGCATAAGAACACCCTACTCTATTCTTATTACGGCGGCCTTTACGTCGGCCGGAACGTCGCCATCGACACGAATGGCAAGCCCGTAGGTTACGGGTACACGGGTGCGTCGGCCGGTCAGAATCGCGCTGTTCAGGAGATCACTGCAGGCTTCGCGCAGACCTTCTGGAAAGATGCGAAGTTCGGCGCCCTGACCTTCATGGGCCAGTATTCGTACGTCCTTCGCAATCCCTGGTCCGTCGCCACCGGACAGCCCAAGGAGGCAAACCTGAACATGGTCTTCCTCAATCTGCGCTACACGCTACCGGGCTCTGCTCCTACCTTAGGAAAGTAGGCAGGTCATCACGGGAGGATCAGGGCAGATTGAGCATAGTCCATAGGGATCCAAGGTATGTTCGGCCTGGACAGGCAGAGCGGAAGGGCTGAGGTCATCCTTAGTCTGTAGCAAGTTTGTAATATGCGGTTAACCGGGCTGTAACAATACTGCCCTACTCTAATATGGAGGAAATTCAGATGAGAAAGTTGGCGGTTCCAGTAGTACTGCTCTTCGTCTCGCTAAATCTGTGGGCGGGATGCCTCCTGGCGGCACCGGCAGCGCCCTCTGACGCCATCCTGATCAACGGAGCGGGCGCCACGTTTCCTTATCCCATCTATTCGAAATGGTTTTCGGATTACAACAAGCTCCATCCCGACATTCAGATCAACTACCAATCCATTGGGTCGGGAGGCGGCATCCGGCAGCTCCAGGCCGGTACGGTGGACTTTGGCGCTTCCGACGCGCCCATGACGGATGAGCAGCTCAGCCAGGCCACGACGAAGGTCCTCCACTTCCCGACCGTGCTGGGCGCGGTGGTACCCACGTACAACATCTCAGGTGTCAGCCAAGAACTGAACTTCACGCCGGAGGTACTGGCGGACATTTTTCTTGGAAAGATCACCAAGTGGAATGACCCCGCCTTGGCAAAGGTGAACAAGGGTGTGAGCCTGCCCGACGAGGATGTCGTCGTGGTCCATCGTTCAGACGGGAGCGGTACCAGCTTCGTCTGGACAGACTACCTCTCCAAGGTCTCGAGCGAGTGGCAAACCAAGGTAGGCAAGGGTACCTCGGTGAACTGGCCGGTGGGCCTGGGGGGCAAGGGCAACGAGGGTGTGGCGGGTCTGGTGAAGCAGACCCCGGGTACGCTTGGTTACGTTGAACTCATTTACGCGGTGCAGAATAAGCTTGCCTATGGCCGCGTGCGGAACTCGGCCGGGGCATTTGTGAAGGCGGCGCTCGCCGGCGTTACCGCGGCGGCGGCCTCGGTAGCCAAGCAAATGCCCCAGGACTTCCGGGTTTCAATTACCAACCCACCGGGCAAAGCCGCCTACCCGATTTCCAGCTTTACGTATCTGTTAATCCCTACCAAGATTGACGATCCCGCAAAGAAGAAGGCCTTAACGGATTTCTTGCATTGGATGCTGAGCGACGGCCAGAAGGAGGCCGAGCCACTGAGTTATGCCCGGCTTCCCAAAGAAGTGGTGGCCAAAGAAGTCCAGACCATTGCGCAGATCGATTAATATGGCGAGTCTTCCCATCACCGTTGAGCGCGCGGGCCTCGAACACCGCGCGCGCAATTTCCTTCGGCGGCTTCGCAGCGGCGATGAAATCGCACATCTTATCACCCTGCTGGCTGCCGCCGGCATATTGCTGGTAACGGGGCTGCTCATCTATGAACTCTTCGCAAACTCACCCCTTCCCCGCCAGAAGTTTGGCTGGGCCTTCCTCGCCGGGCGAACCTGGGACCCGGTGATGGAGAACTTCGGGGCCTTGCCTTTCATTTACGGCACGGTTGTCTCTTCCGCTCTGGCGCTTCTGCTTGCGGTGCCCCTGGGTGTGGGCGCGGCGATCTTTCTGTCTGAACTTGCACCTCCGGGGATTTCAAACGCCCTGACGTTTGTCATCGAACTGCTGGCGGCGGTGCCAAGTGTTATTTATGGATTACTGGGCATTTTCGTTCTGGTGCCGACGCTCCGCACGGTGGTTCAGCCCTTCCTGAAAACCACCTTGGGCTTCTTGCCCCTGTTCCAGGGTCCGATGTTCGGAGTGGGGATGCTGGCGGCAGGGGTGGTGTTGGCCATCATGATCATCCCGTTCATTATTTCTATTTCGCGCGAAGTCCTCTTGGCGGTCCCGGTCGCGCAACGTGAGGCGGCGCTGGCCGTCGGCGCCACGCGCTGGGAGGCTACTTGGCGCGTGGTCGTTCCCTTCGCCCGGGCAGGAATCCTGGCTTCCGTTTTTCTGGCCTTGGGGCGGGCGCTGGGTGAAACCATGGCGGTCACCATGGTCATCGGGAACGATCCGAGAATTAGCGCATCGTTGTTCGCTCCCGGATACTCGATTGCCGCGGTCATCGCCAACGAGTTCGCGGAAGCCACCAGCGACCTGCATCTTCAAGTGCTGATCGAACTCGGTCTGGTGCTTTTCTTCTTGACGATCGTCATTAACGCCCTGACGCGCCTGGTGATCTTGTCGACGACTGGCCGGGGAACGGCTCACTGATGGCTTCTCGAAACACTTGGCGGAAATTCCTGAATGCCTTCATGTTTAGCCTCACAGGGCTCTGCGCTTTCACAGCCGTTGGTTTCCTGTTCTTTATCTTGGGATATCTCCTCTGGAACGGGGGCCGGGCGTTGAACTGGGCTTTCTTTACGCACTTGCCGACCCCCGTAGGAGAGGCTGGCGGCGGAATGGCCAACGCCCTCGTGGGCAGCGCGAAACTGTTGCTGCTGGCTTCGCTGGTGGGTGTGCCCATGGGCTTTCTGGGCGGGGTCTATCTGGCGGAGTTCGGCGGGCGGACGTTCTCATTTTTTGTGCGGTACACGACGGACCTCTTGAATGGCGTTCCCTCCATTGTCATGGGCATCTTCGCTTACACCGTCGTCGTTTTACCCATGCGCCACTTCTCAACCCTGGCGGGCGGGCTGGCGCTCGGCGTCATGATGATTCCCATCGCGGTGAGGAGTACGGAAGAATCCTTGCGCACCGTGCCCCAAACACTCCGCGAAGGGGCGCTGGCGCTGGGGGCCAGCAAGTGGAAAACCGTGGCGAGCGTGGTGGTGCCCGCGGCCATTCGGGGGATCGTGACGGGATTTGTCCTGGACCTGGCGCGTGTGGCAGGGGAGACTGCGCCCCTATTGTTTACTGCCTTTAGCAACCGTTTCTGGAGCCTGGGATGGAACCAGCCCACGGCTTCGCTGCCGGTGATGATTTATACCTATGCCATCGCGCCTTACGAAGATTGGCATCGGCAGGCCTGGGCGGCCGGGTTGGTTCTACTCCTCCTGGTGCTGGTGGCGAACATCGGCGCTCGCCTTCTGGTTACCGGGAGAATGTCGGTTCATCAGGTGTGAGCTGTGACAGCAACTCCGAATGCTGTGACTATGATCAAGGCGACGGAAGAGTCCCCATACCTGGAACCGGGAGTAGCGCCGCTGGCTCGGGTTGATATCAAGTTGCGGGTGGCGGGCCTGAATTTCTACTATGGGGCGAAGCAGGCCCTTTACAACATCAGCCTGCAAATCCCCGCGAAGCGCATCACCGCTCTTATTGGGCCGTCGGGTTGCGGCAAGTCCACGTTCCTGCGCACTCTGAACCGCATGTATGAGACCCTGCCCCACGCCCGCGCCGAAGGGAAGGTCCTGCTGGACGACGAGGATCTCCTCTCCATGCATGTGGTGAGTCTGCGTCGCCGCGTGGGCATGGTGTTCCAGAAGTCCAACCCTTTCCCCAAATCGATCTTTGACAACGTGGCCTACGGGCTCTGGGTGAATGGCACGCGGCGCAAGGCCGCCTTGGCGGAGGCGGTGGAAAGAAGCTTGCGGCGCGCCGCCTTGTGGGACGAGGTAAAGGACCAGCTCCACAAGTCAGCTTATGCGCTTTCGGGCGGCCAGCAGCAGCGGCTGTGCATTGCCCGGGCGCTGGCGGTGGACCCGGAGGTGCTCCTCCTCGATGAACCCTGCTCCGCCCTGGACCCCATTGCCACCGCGAAAATCGAGGAGTTGCTCTTTGACCTCAAGGAGACTTGCACGATCATCATCGTCACGCATAACATGCAGCAGGCGGCGCGTGTAGCGAACGTCACCGGGTTTTTCCTGCTCGGTCGGCTGATCGAATTCAACAAGACCGAGATCATTTTCAAGACGCCGGCCAAGAAAGAAACCGAGGATTACATTACGGGCCGGTTTGGATGAGTCCCGTAGACGGTAGACAGTAGACAGCGTACGGGGAAAACAAGCGGGCGCGCGGCGATGTTTTCCGGGTCCACTGCATAGCAGGGCTTAACCGGAGGTATCACACAACACGGTAGCGCGCGGCGATTTGCGGCATTCGCCCTGTATGCCCTCTACCGTCTGCTGTCTACCAGCTACTAAACCATGCGTCACTTTGTGGAAGAACTCGATCACTTGCGGAGCCGCCTGCTCGAGATGAGCGGGCTGGTGGAGGACTCCGTCTACCGCAGCGTTCTCTCGCTCGTTGAAAAGGACGAACAGCAGGCGCAGCAGGTGCTGGACAACGAGGCCAAAATCAACCGCATGGAGATTGAGATTGACGATCTGGCCACGCGCCTCCTGGCTCTTCAGCAGCCTATGGCCACGGACCTGCGCTTCATCACCGCCGCCATCAAAATCAACAACGACCTGGAGCGCATGGGGGACATCGCCGTCAACATCGTTCAGCGGTCCCTTTCCCTGATGCACGAGCCGCTCATCAAGCCGCTGGTGGATATTCCCCACATGGCGAACCTGGTGCAGTCCATGGTGCGCAAGAGCCTGGACGCTTTCGTCAGGCGCGATGCGGAGTTGGCGCGTAGCGTCCTGGTTTCGGACGATGCGGTGGACGATCTCCGCGACGCCATCTACGAAGAGCTGATCAGCAACATGGAGCGAGATCCGAACAGCGTCCGCCAGGCCGTCAACCTGATGTTCGTGGCGCGCAGCCTGGAGCGCCTGGCCGATCACTCCACCAACATCGCCGAGGATGTCCTCTTCCTCATTCAGGGCGTGGACGTCCGGCACCACGCTGCAACCCGCGAAGGACCCGCCTAAATCCGTCACCGGGCGATAGGGAACAGCCTCACGACAACTCACAACCCGTCCTGGTTCTTCTCATCTCCAGTGGCGCGCGCGTGCGCTATACTGGTCCCGTGCCAAATCCACGTCTCTCGAAAGTTCTGCTGAAAGAGGCGGAGGGGCTCGAAAACCTGAGGAAGACGGTTCCGGCTCTGAGCTCTGCGTGAGCCGGCGGCGGCCCTAAATCGATTTCAAAGGAGGCATCATGCGTAAAGCGTTTCAGAGTCTTTGGATTGCGCTGCTTCTGATCGCCGTCCTGAGCGGTGTGACGGCAGCGGGGGGACGGGACGCCACGCTTCCTGCGGGCACTCAGATTCAAGTGAGGCTGCTCAATCAATTGGACACCGGCGCGGCGCAGGCGGGGCAAACTTTCTCGGCCACAGTTGCCGGACCGGTCGTGACGGGTGGCAGAACTGTGCTGGCCGCCGGCAGCAAGGTCAGCGGGCGGGTGATGGAGGCAGTAAGCTCCGGCCGGCTGAAGCGCCCGGCGTCGATCACGCTGGAATTGACGGAGGCCGGCGGCCGTTCCGTCACAACCGAACCACTGCGCATCGACGGGAAATCGCACCTGCTGCGGAACGTGGCGATTATCGGCGGCGAAACTGCGGCGGGCGCCATCATCGGGGGCGCCACGGGAGGGAAGAAGGGAGCGGCCATCGGCGCTGCCATCGGCGCGGGTGCGGGTACGGCCACGGCGTACATGACCGGGAAGAAAGAAATCGTGCTGCCCGTCGAGATGGCGCTCACTTTCTCCGTTTCGGGCGGCGGGCAAGGGACGGAGACGGCAGGCATCCCAGCCTCCCGCACTCAGCGTGAGGCCCGAAGCGAGCGGCAGGCCCGCGAACGGCGCAAGTCGGACGAATCGGAGGAAGGTGAAAATCGTGGCCGCGAGAGCCGATACGCCGATGAGGATGAAGGCGAGCGTCGTGGCAGGCGTGAGGCGAGGGATGCCGCAGAGGCGCTGACCTTCTCCGAGCATGACCAACGGCTCGTCCGGCGCTATTTCGAGACTAACACGGCGAACCTGCCGCCGGGCTTGGCCAAGCGGGGAGGTCATCTCCCGCCCGGCCTTGAACGGCAGCTCGAGCGCAACGGGACATTGCCTCCGGGTTTGCAGAAGCGCCTCGAACCTCTCCCCAGAGAACTGAGCCAACAATTGCCTCCCCTGCCGGCTGGCTATTCGCGCGTGGTTCTGGGGGTCCGCGCCCTGATTCTCGACCGCAATAACAGGATTCTCGATCTGATGTTTATACGTTAGGTATGGCGCTGTAGCTGCGCTCTCCGACTTCGCCGGGACAGGCAGCGAGCGCCGCTAAAGCCGTCCACCTCGGGCTCTCGAACCGCGAGTTCGCAATGGCGGTGTGTCCTCCATCCAACCTTGTGTTGCGATTAGCATCGAAATTAGGTACGCCTTAATTTCCGGGGGGCGATTTTGTCTTTGACTGAATTAGCAGTTTGATGGTGAAATTAAAGGTCTGCCCTTACTCGCTGGCTCTGCGCAGGAGGACGGCGCAATCTTTGGGGGAGTAGTAATGAAGAGAAAAGTTCCAGGGGCGTTAGTGGCTTGGTCGCTGGTGATGAGCTTGGCGCCCATGCTGCTTGCGCGACAAGAGGGTGCAAGTTCCCGGGTCGAGGAATCCACCATCCCGGAAGGCACGGAATTCAAGCTGCAGCTACACACCACCATAAACTCCAAGACCTCCAAGCCGGGGGACCGCGTGCTGACCACGCTGATCGACCCCGTGTCGGTGGAGGACCGCGATGTGCTGGCCAAAGGCCTGCGCATCGACGGGCATGTTGGAGAAGTCAAGACTGCCGGCCGGCGGGGCAAGGGCGGTTACCTGACCGTGGTCTTTGACACCGTAGAATTGCCCAACGGTGAAAAGGTGGCCATCCTCGGTTCGCTGACCGAGATCTTCTCGAGCGAAGGTGGCGGGGATCCGAACGTCGGCCCCGAAGGGGAACTGAAGGGCCGCGGCGCTTCGCGGAAAGCCCAAATAGCGGTTATTGGCGCCTCGGCGGCGGCGGGCGCCGCGGGCGGCATCGGGCCGGGGATTGCCGCCGGAGCGGGCGGACTGATGGCGGCGATCCTTCTGCCGCGCGGCAAGCAGGCGTCCCTGGCCGCCGGCTCCCTGGTCGGCATGCGACTCGACCGCGATGTGACCGTCACCATCCCCTCCAGCGGGAAGTAGCGGCAATCCCCCCAGAAAATGACCCCCACAGGCGGGAGGTTCTCACCTCCCGCTTTTTCGTCTGCGCGCAGATTCAGCCTGAATCACCTTCATTACCTGACGACGGCCGCCCGTTTCTTTTTCCGCTAATCCCTAAACTCTGACCCCTGCTCTTCCTGCCCCAGCACCTAGCCCCTGACACCTAACACCTGCTCTTAATGCTTCCGGCCGCTTCCTAGGTCGCAGACCCGCCGCGGCTTCCTTTAGCCCGTCCACCATTAAGATCGGCGGACCTTCGGCCGTGGGCGGGCGAGTCTTCCCGATGGATCGCCAGGGGCCGCCAGCCGCGATGCGGCCCGTGTAGTGTCATTAACTCGGGAGAATTACTGGAAGAAGAGCACCTTGATATTTGCCCTTCCCGCCATGATCTCGACGTCTTTGCCGTGGATCTGGTAGGAGGGTTGGGCGCTTTTCACGATTGCGGGAATCACCTGAAGATCATCAGCCAGGTGATAGGTGCAAATGGCCATGCGCGGCTTGAAACGGGCGATTGACTTGGCTGCGCCTTCCAGGGCATAACGCTCGGCTCCCTCGATATCCATCTTGATGAAATCCACCCGGTCCAGCTTGAGGTCACCCACAATCTCATCAAGAGGGAGAACCGGAATCTCATCCAGCTTATAGATGTTTGGAGCCGCCCTGTTGACGAAGCTGTTCCCACCCGAGTTTACGCCGCCCGGCTCGAAGAGCGGAAGCTTGGTCTTTGTGTTCCACACGCCAGCTTTGATGATAGTCACCTGGCCGGAGGCAATCTCCGCAGCGAAGTTGGCCTCAAGGCAGGCAAGGTTTGTGGGGTCAGGTTCAACGGCAATGACGCGCTTCACCCCGCGCTGAAGGCAATACCGAGTAAAGACCCCGACGTGCGCGCCGCAGTCGAAGACGGTGTCTCCCGGACGCCCCCCAACACCATCGCTGTCGTAATCTTGCTGAATTGCTATCTCCCACAGTAACAGTGCCAGCAGGTTGGTCCCCGGCGCAGGGATCCAGAATCTCCCCAGCGCCGTCTGGTACAACTCGCACATGTGGCCATTCATCACCCCGTCTTCGAGGTGGTACACCTTCTCCTTGGGTTGCGGATTCAGTTCGTCATAGCAGGGCTCGGTGACGTGACGCCATACATCGGCCCATGAGATATAGGTGTATTGTCCAGCGACCTTCCTGTACAGGGCTCGGATGTTCCAGCCCATAGCGCAGTTGTCCTGCGTGTCGTGCCAGAGGCGCCACCAAAGGACCGAAGCGGCCGTGGCCGAGCCCGCCAGGGCGAGCAGGAGCAGCAAGGTTCTCCATCGCCGGTAAAAGCTCTTATCTGAGGAAGTGTTTTTCATATTTGGCCTGTGTTAATCGTGGGCCGCGCATCCGCGACAGTGGCGGGACAGGCCCTGTACTATATGGTGCAGGGTAGGCGCATCGCCTCTTGATGTCGACGAATTTTCATGTGTCCATCTATAACGGCGGCGGCTTTGTCAAGAGACACGTGCACGTCCGCGACCGGCTCGCTAGACTCAATCCGGGACGAAGCCCAGGGCCGTGAACTGGGCTTCGTCCTTGGTAGGATCTCTAGGCTTGTCTCGACCAAGGCGCGTTTCCTGGAATCCTACGGTGGACTTGGCTACCACCAACCATCTATTCGATCTTCCATCCCCGACCATGATTCGTTTCCCAAACTCCCCTTTCGGTTTCAAGGGGAGGCAGGGCGCCCAAGAGTGGTTACGGCGCCTTTGCCGGCGCCACTACATACACATATTCCAACAGGTCGTCACCCGTATTCGCGACGTTGTGCCGCGTCGCAGGAGGGATATAAACGAGCCTCGGTGCCGCGAAGCTGCGCCCTGGCTGGTCTTCGACTCGCGCTTCGCCGCGGCCGCGCAGGACCACAAGCGCCTCTTCGTTTTGCCCGGTCGTGTGCCAGCCGACGGATTCGCCGGGCTTCAGCCGGACGAACCCGCTGCGCATCCCCGCTGTCTGCGGTATCCCTTGCAGCAGTGGGCAATCTCCCGCCGCGCATTTAAGAGGCAAGGTCAGCGGCTGAGGTGGAGGCATCTGCGATGAAAGAGGCAGCAGAGCAAGGGAAAACAAAGCCGAAGTTCCTGCGAGAAGAGTTGGCGTGATTCGTTTCATGGTTGATCTCCTGGATGATCTGGGGCCTTCCTGTTAAGCGCGTTCTTTCTCACTTCCTGCTTCAACCCGGGTTCCCAATTTGGAATTCCGGGTACCCGTGGGTATGTAGCGCAGAGTCTTTTAACTCTGCGGAAGTTTGCTGGCACCCTGCGGACTTGCGATCATGCCCTGAAGGGTGCGTGCTTTTAGCGCCTTCATCAGAACTTCAGGTCGATGCCTCCCGCGGCGTTCGTGCCCGGCATCGGGTAGCCCGCCAGCACTTCGTAGTGGCGATTGAAGAGGTTGTCAACCATCACAAACACGCTCGTGTGTTTGCCGACTGGCGCCGTGCACTTGAAGGTTGCAACCGTGTATTGGCCGACGGGCGATTTCTGCCCGGCTGCCGCGTAGGTGCGACCCACGGTATTGCCCCCCAGAGAGAAGAACGCCCGTTTCGCATCGAGGTCGAGAGAGTAGAGTACTCTGTTCTGAGGAGAATAGGGCGCCAGGTTTGTGGAATGAAGATACGCGTAGGCCGTATTGAAGCTTGCCCGTCGCACCGGCTGCCATCGCGCATGAGCCTCGAGGCCCTTGTTGATGGCACGGCCGGTGTTTTGCAGCGCCATGTTGGGCCAGTAGCCGGTGGTCACAATCAGGTTGTCGATGTTGGCATAGTAGCCCGTCACCCAGGCCAATAAGGTTGAGGTGGGGCGCGCCTGGAAGGTGGCCTGATAATTCCACATCCGCTCGGGCTGCAGGGTCGGCGTCGGCGCAGGGAAAAGGTAGAGTTCCCGGATGGTTGGATTTCTGAATCCTCGGGTCACGGACGCCGAGAAGGAGTAGTTCTCCGCAAGCCGCCAGGTCGCGCCGAATTCGGGCACGGTGATGCCCCCGGAGTGCGAGTCGTAATCGTAGCGAACGCCGGCGTTGAGCTGAAGACTCTTCGTCACGGTATAACGAGCGCGCGAAAACCCGGCGTAATCGTTAATGTGAAATTCCCCGTATCTGTAATTCGGGCTGATGTCGCGGGCGCTGCCGCCGTATCGGATGAGGTCCGTTCCCGCATCGATCGTGATCTGCGGAGCAACGAGGAAGCTCTGTTGAAGGCGGACTCCCACGGAATTGTCCACGGACCGGAATCCGTCATAGATCATGTTGTGTCCGAAGCTGGAGAAAACTCGCGCCATTCCCCAGGTGCGGCTGCCGGTGTTGTCGAGATCCCAACTGAATCCGCCGCGCCCAACCCGTGACCAGTTTCCGGACAGCGGGGCCTGGACCTTGCCGGGGTCTTCCACATAGAAATGTCCGTAGCGGCCCTCGAGCGAGGTTCGCCAGGTTTGCGAGATATCGTAGCCCAGCGCGAGCGTGCCGTCTTGATCGCGGAACGCGGAATCCGGGCGCGCGCCGTTGGTGTGTCCGACTCCGGCCGTCAGGTTGTAGAACCAGCGCCCCAGTCGTGCCCCATTCGTCAGTCGATATTGCCCTGTATAGTAAGAGCCGAGGCTGGCGACCAAATCCGTGTGAACACCCTGGAGAGGACGGGTCGGCTTGATCTCGATGGCGCCGCCCATGGCGTTGCTGCCGTAAAGAACGGAGGCGGGACCCTCGGTAACCGTGAGGCTTCCAACGTCGGTAAGGGTGTAGAAATCCGGCAGGGGATGGCCCATCAGCCCCATGAAGTCGGGCCGGCCATCCACGACGACCAGGAGTTCGGTGGTCGGCGATCCTCCGATCCCTCGCAGCGTAATGGATCCGGACTGCCCGAGACCAAAGCCCATGATGCCCCGCCGGGTCACGTAGGCACTGGGTACCAGCTTTTCGACGGCGTCGAAAACCGTTCTGGCGCCGCCGCGGTCAATCTCCAGAGCGGTCTGCTCGATTGTAGTTTCCGGTGCCGGCGCGCTGTGTACCACCACATCAATCGTGGTGTGAAGCGCGGCCGGAGTAAGCCGGAGTCTTACGCCGCCAGGGGGGTTGGTTTCCACCCTCTGGCGCAGGGGATCGAAACCGGGGGCCGTTACCTGGACTTCCATCGGGAGATCCGCCTTCACGGTCAACATTCCATGGTCGTTGGCGACTCCCGAGAAGACTCCTCGAGGCGTCCCGAGACTGCGGATTTCAAGGGCGGCGCCGGCGACGGCCGCATCCTGGGGATCGACGACACGAAACGTGATCTCCTGCGCGGCAGCGGCCAGCGAGCAGGAAAGTAGAATAGCAGCCAAGAAGTACGTGCGGAGATTCATCCTCACTCCTTGTTCCGAAAGCGTAACACGAATGAGGCATTCGTAACACCAAGCTCAACACCTTAGCAGCTTACCTGGTAGATTGCTAGAGACACAATGTCTGAGCACGCCATCGCCCCAAAGGACGATTTCGCTGGTAGTATGGGCTAGGGGGTATGCCCGCGGCAAAGGAGATGCCATGTCAACGCTGGTTCGAACGGGGATTTCGCTCGATAGCGAGCTTCTAGCGCGATTCGATCGCGTGATCGCGAGAAAAGGATATGGCAGCCGCTCGGAAGCAATTCGCGATCTGGTCCGTGAGCGCTGCGTGGAGTCGGATGCGGCCCAGAACCGAGTCATCGTTGGAACGCTGACGCTGGTCTATGACCACCATCAGCCCAAGCTGTCGGAACGTCTGGTTGAAGCCCAGCATCACTACCATGGGAAAGTACTCGCGGTGACACACGTTCATCTCGACCACCGGAACTGTCTGGAGGTGATCATCGTGAAGGGGCGTGGAACGGAAGTCCAGCGGCTTGCGGACCAACTCCTCAGCTTGCGTGGGGTGAAGCATGGAAAGCTTGTTATGACGACCACTGGTAAGAGGCTGAAGTAAACCTGCTGGAAGGCATGTAAGCCGGGATTTCCGTTTGGGGTTCCCCGGCTAGCTGTGAGTGTACACCGAAAAGGCAGGCGTTAGGTATCAGGTGCTAGGGGCGCAACCACGGGGACTGGGTGCTGGGGACTGGGGGCTGGAAAAATCGGGACTCGCGACTCGGGGCGACAAAGCTGGGACTCGGGGCGGGGGGCTAGAGGAAAGCAGGCAGATCGTGCCGACTTGGCGGGCAGGGCCGGCAGCGCCGCAATCCTTCTCACAATCGCCCCGAAGACCCGCCGCGACAGATGCTAGGGCTCTGGCCGCCGGGGTGGCGAGAGGTGGGCGACCTCAGGCAGGTGAACGAGTTCGGAAGCGGGCACCAATTGGATGTTATCCCTTTCAAGCTCGGGAAGGAACTGCGCGAGGGCTGCCAGGGTAGTGGCATGGGGGTGGCCGATGGCGATGGCCACGCCCTGTTCTTCCACCACGCGCCGGAACTCGCGGAGCTGGCCGAGCGAGTAAGCGACGCTTTCCCTGTCGTCCAGGAACACGGAGCGATAGAACGCCGGGAGCCGCGCCCGCCGCGCCGCCTCCAGGGCCACGCTCGCCGCCGTGGTGCGGCTGTCTACAAAGTACAGGCGCCGCTCCTCGAGAGCTTCCATCACCGTGGTCATCAGCGCCGCATCAGCGGTGGCGCGCGAGCCCATGTGATTGTTCACCCCTGTGGCGTAAGGGACGGCGGCGAGGTCCGCGCGAAGGGTTCGCCCGACCTCTTCGCTGCGCATCCCCCTTTTGATTTCCCCCTGGCCCGGACTTACGGGCGTGCCCGGCTCAGGCTGCATGGGCAAATGCAGCATTACTTCGCGTCCGGCCTGGTGCGCTTCCTCGGCCGTTTCCACGCTGTGGCGCAGGTAAGGGAGCACCGAAAACGTCAGGGGATAAGGCAGGTGCAGCAGTCGGCGCGCCGCTTCCAGGTCCTCTCCCAGATCGTCGATGACGATAGCCGCGCGGTACAGCCGTTTCACCTCGTGCAGTCGCCACCGGCCCAGGAGTTGGTTTTGCTCCAGGAGGCGAATCTCCACGCCGCGCCCTCGTGCGGGGAAGCGTATCTCCCTGGTCGTTAGCGCCGCTCCGTCTTTCCCGGCTGCCTGCCGGATGGCGGTGATGACCGCATCGAACGTCGCAGGCAACGCCAGTACTTCTGTGACGGCGTCAGCGCGCCCGGGAGGGAAGGGCGTGCCGGCAGGGATCTTGACCCACACCTGCGAGCCACCGGCTTCCTCGATGGTGTTTCTGACATGGAAGGCGAGCTGGTGCCGGTCAATGCGGGAAGGGCGTTTGGGAGCAAACCACGAGCACGCACCCACAAAAAGCGCGCCCCACAAGAGCAGGAGGGCGGAAAGAAAGGGATAGCGGGAGGTGAACGGCCTCCCCAAACAGGGAAGGCCTTTTGAAAGGGAAGCGGACCGAGGGGTCGGTGATTGGCGGTTCAAGAGTCGAGGAAAGCGCGGCACTCGTCAGGCCGCTTTGGCCACGGTCGGTTTTTCTTTGAGGACCTCGATGGCCTTCCGGAGTTGCTGGTCGTCTTTGCCGCCGAAGTGCTCGGGCTCCTCCGGCTCACCCTCATCGTCGACGCTGTCGAGGCTCCCGCCGGCCGTCTGGATGACGCTGGGGGTAACGCCGTTGTCATGGATGGCCTTGCCGTCGGGGCTGTAGTACTTAGCCACGGAGAGCAGCAGCGCGGATCCGTCGCCCACCTGAACCATCTTTTGCACGACCCCCATGCCGAAGCTGCGGGTGCCCACCACCTCCGCGCGCTTGTTACCCAGCAGGGCGGAAGCGATGATTTCCGCAGGGCCGGCCGTCGACTGGTTAATGAGCACGGCCAGGGGCAGTTTACACAGGCTGCCCGCCGGCTTGGCCAGCAGGTCCTGTCGAGGATAGCGCTGCCCTTGTGCGTAGGTGATGAGTCCCTTCTCCAGGAAGAGGTTAGCGGTGTCCACGGCTTCCTCGACTTCTCCCCCGGCGCAATTGCGCAAGTCGAGGACGATCTTGCTGGCGCCGCTGGCCGTTAATTCCTTTAGCTTCGCCGCGACCTCCGCAGTCTTTCCCTTATTGAAGGTCGCCACCCGCAAGTAGCCCGTGCCATCCTCCACCATCTTGGCGACCGGGAGGGGATAATTCAGAATCGCGCGGGTCACGGTGATCTTTTGCGGCTCGCCGCGAGCTTCGCGCACAATCGCCAGCGTCACGGTACTTTCCGGAGCGCCCGCCAGCAGCCGCTGGAGCTGCATCACGGAAAGCTCGCGCGTCGCCGTGTTCTCCACCCGGTCGATCAGGTCGCCGGTCTTCACCCCGGCCTTTTCCGCCGGGCTTCCCGGCAGGACGGAGACCACGGTGGCAAATCCCATGCGCTTGGAGATGAAGACTCCGATGGTGGCGGGTCCCGGGTCAGGATGGGCCAGGTAATCCTGGTACTCCTGCGGACTGAAGTAAGTGCTGTAAGGGTCCAGGGCTTCCAGCAGCCCGCGAATGGCGCCGTCGGTGACGCGCTTGAGGTTCGGCTCCGTCACGTAGTCCTGCTTGATGCGCGTCAGGACTTCGCTGTACACGCCGAGGTCGCGATACGCCTTCTCGCCGGAGGAATCGCTCTTGCCCAGTAATCCTCCGAAGACGATGTAAAGCAGCAGAAAACAAGAAACCGAAATCAGCGAGAGACGTATGCGGTTGGTCATGCTTGCGAGCACTCCTTCAGCCCTGGGCCGCCCTTGCTCCATCTTTGCCAGTATAACACGGGCGCTGGCCGCGGTACATGCTGTCATTCTCCAGGGGGCTGCCGCCTCGCCGCAGTGTTCGCCGTAGCGGGCCCCTCCATGCGCTCTATGGGATGTGGGCGGTTGGGGGTGGGTTGCACGAGAAGTTGCCAGAGGATGCTGGATCGGGTGAAACTCCCTGCCACGGTTCACGACCACGCTCACTTTCGGGTTGGGCAGCGGAGCGGGGTAGATGCGCCACACGCGCTCGCAGGCATAAGAACCGATGCGTGATTATTCAGGCGAGAAAAGATCCACGAGAGGAAGGGCAAAGTCGGGCAGCAATGGTGATGTAAGCGTTTCATGCTCCTGAAAGATATGGGACAATTGGTACCCCTCTGGAACAAACCGGAAGACCTCAATCGCCCTTTGCTCGGGATCGACAATCCAGTATTCCCGAACGCCGTGACGAGCGTACGCTTTGAGCTTCGGACCTCGGTCACGCAGAGCCGTGGTTGGGGAGAGTATCTCAACCACCAAGTCTGGTGCGCCTTCGACCCAAGTCTTCAGAATGTCGCGCCGTTCGTTCAGAACGATCAGCAGGTCGGGTTCTAAAACGTCAAAGTTGCTCAAGATTACATCCAAGGGTGCGGTGAAAATTTCCCCGATCGGGCGGGTTTCCAGGTACTTGGCGAGGGCAAATCCCATCCTCCGGGAGATTCTCTGGTGGTTCAAATTGGGTGAGGGTGTCACGAACAATTCCCCTTCTACGATTTCCCGCCGCTTGCCATCGTCCGGCATAGCGAGAAGGTCAGCGTGTGTAAACCTTGTGCTGGTCAACATGACGGGATTATAGCACCTTTGTGTTTTCCTAACCCCCTGACCCCTGAACCCTGCCTCCTGCTTTTCTGGCCCCTGCTCTTCCTGCCTTCTGCCTTCTTTTTCCCGCTGGCTGGCGCAGACCCTTGGGTCTGCGATTCTGGGTTGCCCGAGGTTCGCCCAGCAGGGTTGTACTGCTGTGCGTCGTGCCCTTTTACAATCGGCACTATCATCCTGGCCAACTGCAATTCATCACGACCAGCACCTATCGCAAGGCGAAGCTCTTTCAGCGTGAGCGCTTTCGCCGGGACTTCGTTGAAGTTCTGGACCAGGTGCGCGGGAAACTGGGATTTCTCCTCATGGGGTGGGTGCTCATCCCCGAACATTTCCATTTGCTCATCAAGCCTGAACCGGCTGAGAGTACGCGCGAAATCCTGAAAGAGTTGAAGCAGCAGACAGCATTCCGCATCCTGACAGCACTTCGCGACAACCGGCTGTACCCGTGGTACCACCGGACGCTCTCGCGCCTGCGATTACCCTCCACCGTGCATGACGAGTCTCGGCACCGCGTCTGGCAAAGGCGATTCTACCCGTTTAATGTCTACAGTCAAAGGAAACGGCTGAAGGAACTGGATTATATGCACAACAACCCGGTGAAGCAGGGGCTGGTGAGTTCTCCCCATCAGTGGCCGTGGTCGAGCCGGTGGCCACGGTTGATTCGTTTTTTGAATCTACCGTGGGTTCGTTTTTGGAAGAAACAGGGGCCCACGGTTGGGAAAGCGCCAACCGTGGCTACCATCTGAACGATTCGTCCATCTTGAAGATGGACAAGCTAGGTTGACCCGCTGTTCTGCTTTCGCAGAACGCAGACCCAAGGGTCTGCGCCAGTCGGCCCTCACGGCTGCCGAAGCGTGACGTTGTGCGCGATCACGTAGCCCAGCGCGGCGCCTGCAAACACATCGGAAACAAAATGGGATTGCAGTGAGACACGGGTGAAGCCCACCCAGCCCGCCAGGCCATACGCCACATAGGGTACCCAGCGGTGTTTCCGGTAACGATCGGCAAACACCGTGGCGACCGAGAACGCGGCAATCGTGTGGCCGGAAGGGAATCCTCCCCGTCCTCGCAGAACGGTGCCGGTGCCTTTAAACCACGTGTGGCTATAGTCGCCGTAAGGCGGGATATCACTGGGACGCAACCGGCGGTCCACGTTCTTCATCACCGTCGTCAGGATTTCCGCGTCGGCGACTGCTTCGGCGATATAGAGTGCGGTTCGCTGCCCGTAAGTATCCTTGCGCGCCAGGCTCACCCCATAAAAAGCCAAGGGAACCAGCGCGGTTCCAATCGCCGTGCGCTCGCCGCTGAATGTCCTGTTGAAATCGGCAAAGCTATTGGTCCGGCGGAAGTAAGGCGCGGTATGGGGATCGAGCGTCACCAGTCCCGCCGTCGCCAAAATGAACCCGGCTGTAGGCTTCAGGTGCTTCCCCTGTGCGACGTGCACTGGAAACAACCAGATCGGCTTCTGGTCCTGAATGATGTTGGGGATGAGCTGCTTCCAGGAAATCGGGCGCTCGCCGGCGGCCAGGATGGGGGAGACCCCGGGAGATTGGGTTGTGGGTGTGCCATTCGAAGGGGCCGGCGGCGCATCTTGCGACTTGCCCAGAGGTGTGATGGTTACGAGAAGCAGAAGTGCAATCCCCGCCAGTTGTCGCGATTCCCGCATCACCACCCCATCTTATCCATTATTTGCGGGCTGGCGCAGACCTTTCTTTTCAGAGGCTGTCTCAAAACTAGCTGACGGGTGCGGCGCTCGTGGGTGACCACTGGTCACCTGAGCGCCGGTTCTTATTCAAGGAAAACCCGGCGGTCCCGCTCTGCGGGATTGGGTGAGGGTTCTTCAACAGGCTCTCTGAACAGGAACGTTAGGCTTTCGCTTTCTCCTCGCGGGAGACGCCTTTCTTGGGGAGTCGCAGGTCGAAGGCCTTTGGAGATTTTCCGCTGGGACGGCTAGTGAGCTGGGATTTCAGCAGGTTGTACTTACGGCTCATTCGCTTGCCGAGCTTTTGGTTGAGGAAGCGCCCTTTGCCCATGTGCCTCCGCTGGAAGGGTCATCACCAGAGTTTCGATCTTAGGCTTTGACCTTCAACCCCGATCCCGAAGTTAGGAATCATCTCGGAGCTTTAGCCTCTCGCGAGTTGGGGATCGGGGTTCAATCCTCGATCATACTTACAAACGTGCCGGACATGCGATCGTGCCACGTCAGGCCGTCGCTATCCACCATCGCCCAAATGAATCCCAGCATCAGGGCGGCGGTTGAAATCAGATAACCAAAGGCGCGCCAGAACGATTCCCGAGTGGTGGGGTATTGGCCCTCCAGGTTGCGCACCTCCAACCCCAGCGTGAGGAGGCCCGGCGTGGAAAAGATGAGGGCGGTGAACAATCCGAAATAGGCCATCAGGAAAAAGACGAGGATGGATCCCAGCACCGCAAGGGTTACCGGGTTGAGGGAGAGGCGACCTCCGGCCAGCCAGAAAACCAGCGCAAACAACCCCGAGCCCGCCAGCAGCACGAGGGCATCGGTCACTCCGGCCAGGAAGCGGCGGCCCAGGGGGGCCAGCAGCAAGGGGGGCTGGTCAGAGTCCGGAGAGGTCTCTTCGGGGGCGAGCTGAGAGGATTCGAGCACGATTTCGACGGGCGCCGCCGCCGCTCCGGAAGGTTCGAGCGGAATCTCTCCGGCATCGACCGCCGCCGAGGAGAGGATCCTGATGCCCGTCCCGGTCCTCTCCAGGAGCAAGGATTCCAGCGGGACGGTCGCAGGCTCGGGTGGGACAGAGCTTTCGAGGACGACGTCGAGTTCCTTTTCCTCCTGGGGCGCCAGCTCCTTGCTATCGGGCAGCGGTTCACCTTCGGGACGCGCATCAAAGTCGAGGTCCAAGTTGGCACTCCGGTTGAAGCCAGCCTTCAGTCGCGCGCGCCGGCGGCGGAAACTCTCCACGCGCGCGGAAAGCTCTTCGCGCCACGCGGGTCCCACGCCTGCTTCGGCCTCCATGGTCGGCACTGCCTCCGGGGCCTCGCGCGGGGCTTTTGGAAAGGAGGTTGAAGGAGTGTCGGCGGGTTTGACGGGCAGCTCGGTTTGTGGCGGCGCGGGAGCGGGCGATTCAGGAACAAGGGGAGCCGGCGCCGGAACGGACAAGCCCGAGAATAGAGTCGTGAGGGCAGACGGCGACTCCTGGCGCGGCGCGGGAGCAAACTTATACCCACACTTCTTGCATTGGGCAAGTCCGGGATAGCTGACGAATCCGCACTTGGGGCATCTCACCGCCGGTCTGCCATCCTCCAGGCAGCTTCTTCCAACTTCTCTGGCATCATACCAAAATCGTTCGGTAGAATAAAACGCTTTCGGCTAGAATGGCGAGTTCGCGCGCTCATGGCACTTGGTCTTTCACCTCATTCTCTCGCTCCCCCGAGAAATCCACCTCTTGGGTTATTCCCCTTCCTCCTGATTCTGTGGGGGTGGACCCCGCTCGGCGCAGGGGCGCAGCAGCAACCCCCTATTCCCCTGGAGCTGCAAAGTCCGGAGAACACCATCAGCATTCGCGCGGATTCCCAGCAGAAAGACCAGGACGTCTACCACCTGAAGGGGCACGTCGAGGTGAGCTACCAGCAGATGAAGATCACTGCTGATGACGCCACATTCGACTACGCCTCCAGCGAGATCGTGGCGAAGGGCCACGTGACCTTCACCGATCCCCAGGCTTACTTTGAGGCGGATGAGGCCCATTACAACGTGCGCACTCAAAAGGGATGGTTCACGGACGGGAGCGGCTACATCCGCGCCAAAGTTCATCCCCGCGCTCGCCTGCTGGTCACGGAGAACCCCTTCTACGTTCGCGCCGCCAAGGTGGAGCGACTGGACGAAGACTCCTATACCGTCACCCACGGCCGCCTGACCACCTGCGAGTGTGAAAAGAAGGGCTGGTCCGTGGCCACACGACGCGCTCAGGTGGAAGTGGAGAACCGGGTGGTGAGCCGGGGCAGCGTCTTCCGCCTGCTGCGCGTTCCGGTGTTTTATTCGCCCTTCCTGGTGAACTCGATTGCCCGGCGACCACGCCAAACGGGCTTCCTGCTGCCGCACGTGGGGAATTCTTCGCAAAAAGGGTTCATTGTGGGCGAAGGCTTTTTCTGGGCGATCAACCCCAGCGCCGATTTGCTGGTGGGGTTGGAGAACTACAGCGTGCGAGGACTGGCGCGCCGCGGGCAGTTCCGCGCCCGGCCCAGCGAAACCAGCGAGCTTACGGTCGATTACTACGGAGTGAACGACAAGGGGGGCGGCCCCTCGCGCACATTCCGGGCGCCGGGGCAGAGCCTGCGCGCCACCGGCAAGGCCCGCAACCTGGGTTATGGTTTCCGTGGCGTGGTGGATGTGGACTACATCAATACTCTGGCTTTCCGGCTGACGTTTGCGGAAAGCTTCACGCAGGCCGTGGCTTCGGAAGCTCACCAGACCGGCTTCCTGAGCAAGGGTTTTGACGCCTATAGCCTCAACGTTTACCTGTCGCGCTACCAGAACTTTCTCTCCACCTCGCGGGAGCCTGGAAATTCCGTCAAGATCTGGCAGACCCCCAGCTTTTCTTTTTCGGGGATGGATAAGCAGGTGGGGCAGTCGCCGTTGTATTTCTCCTTTGAGACCTCCGCCGCAGGGGTGGGGCGCGAGGAACCCGGCTTCCGGACCGCCGACGTCTCGGAACGGCTCGATGTCCATCCCCGAATCCTTCTGCGCCCCAAGGCGTTCTGGGGATTCCACCTCACGCCTGCGGTTGGCCTGCGGGCCACGCGTTATGGCGCCAGCCTGCGGAAGAATGGCGACCCCCTCAACCGGCTTCTCGGGGAGTTTTCGCTGGACCTGCGTCCGCCTTCTTTTGAGAAGATCTTCGCGCGCCCCTATCTGGGTCGCCGCTTCAAGCACGTGGTCGAGCCGGACATCCGCTATCGTCTGGTGCGGGCGCGCGATCCCGAGAGCCTCACCGAGGTTGTGCGCTTCGATTCCATGGATATCCTGGCGGAAACCAACGAGGTGGAATACTCCCTGACCAATTCCATCCTGTTCCGCAAGGAGGTGCCCGAGGGCCAGGCGGAGAAGCCCCAGGCGCGCCAACTCCTCTCCTGGCGGCTTTCGCAGAAGTACTACTTTGACCCGACTTTTGGCGGCGCGCTGGAACCCGGACGCAAGGTCGTCTTCGATCCCACCCTCACCCTCTCCGGTTTCGTGTTCGCCCAGGGTCGCCGCCTGTCCCCGGTGGTTTCGGTGATCAAGTTCGCGCCCTCCTCGAATTACGATACGGAACTGCGGGCTGACCTCAACCCCAACGGCGGAGGAGTGCTCAACGCCGGCATCACTTCCCACGTGCGCCGCGGTCCTCTGGGGCTGGCCTTCACGGACTTCTTTATCAACCGGACGGCTGGGCTCACCCAGCCGCTCCTGCCCTCCAGCGCGCTTTCCAAGCTCCCTTCGTTTCACCTGTTCCGCGCCGTGGCAAGCTACGGCGACGTGAACCGCAAAGGTCTCAGCGGGGCATTCGGCCTCGACTTCAACTTCGCCCAGAAGATCGCCCACCAGGTGGTGGGCCAGCTCAGTTATAATTTTGGTTGCTTCGGGCTCGACTTCGAGTACCGGCGTTTCGCCCTTGGCACTCTGCGGCGCGAGAATCAGTACCGCATGGCGCTGTCCTTGGCCAACGTCGGCACGTTCGGAAACCTCAAGCCGCGCGAGAGGTTGTACTAGCTGTCCGTTGTCAGTTGTCCGTGGTTGGTTGCGCAGTTCTTGGGCAAGCGTGAGCAACTGGCAGACAACGGAGTACAGACCACGGACAAAGGACAAAATCATGTCATTCCCAACTCACCGGCCTCGCCGTCTGCGGCGCACGGAGACTCTCCGCGCCTTTGTCCGTGAGAACCGCCTGACGCCGCGCTCCTTCATCTACCCGCTGTTTGTCTGCCCGGGCTCGCAGGTGAAGGATGAGATCCGTTCCATGCCCGGCAACTATCGCTGGTCGATCGACCTGCTGGTGGACGAATGCAAGTCGGCTTATGACCTGGGCATCCCCGCCGTCATCCTGTTCGGCATTCCGGAGACGAAGGACGAGGTGGGCTCCGGCGCCTATGACCCTGAAGGGATCGTGCAGCGCGCCGTCCGCGCCCTCAAGAAAGCCTTGCCGGATTTGCTGGTGATTTGCGATGTCTGCCTGGACGAATATACCAGCCACGGCCACTGCGGGCTGGTCAAGAACGGCGAGGTCGATAACGATTCCACGCTTCCGCTTCTTGCCAAGACCGCGCTCACCCAGGTGCAGGCCGGCGCCGACATCGTTGCGCCGTCGGACATGATGGACGGGCGCGTGGGGCGCATCCGCCAGGAGCTGGACGCCCACGGCTTCACCCGGACCCCCATCCTGGCTTATTCGGCAAAATACGCCTCGGCCTTCTATGGGCCCTTTCGTGAGGCGGCGGATTCGGCTCCTAAATTCGGCGACCGGAAATCCTACCAGATGGATCCCGCCAACCAGCGCGAGGCCATGCGCGAGATCGCCCTGGACATCGAGGAAGGCGCGGACATCATCATGGTGAAGCCCGCGCTGCCCTATCTCGACATCATCGCCCTGGCTCGCCGGGAGTTTGATGTCCCCATCGCCGCCTACCAGGTGAGCGGTGAGTTTTCGCTGATCGAGGCGGCGGCCAAGATGGGCTGGGTGGACGGCGAGCGCGTCATGATGGAAACCCTCCTGTCCATTCGCCGCGCCGGCGCAGACATCATCCTGACCTACTTTGCCAAAGAGGCCGCCCGCTTGCTGGGCCGCTAGTGCCGTTCCAACTTAATGAGCCTATGCGTTATGCCGATGTAACTCCGACAAAGCCTCGGCAATCGGCTCACGGAGAGTCGCTCCGAATAGTTGGAACGGCACTAGCCCAGATGGGTCGACCTCCAGTGTCCATCCTCCGCAGCCTCTTACGGTGTCTTTTCTTCCTCCTTCTCGCGGGCGGGCTCGTAGCGCCGCGCTTGAGGGCGGCACCTGCCCGGTTGAAACCGGGCGCCACCCTTGACCAGCGCATCGCAAGGATGCTTCGCCGGAGCGAAGCACACCGCGGTTTTTGGGGGATCGTCGTGGTGCGGCTTCCGGAGGGGAAGCCGCTCTACGCGCGGGACGCTCAGCACCTCTTCCTCCCCGCCTCGAACATGAAGCTCTTTACGACCGCCGCCGCGCTCGAAAAGCTCGGCCCGGACTTTGTTTTCCGCACCACGGCGGAGAGCGATCAACCGCCTGACGAGCAGGGGCGCGTGAGTGACTTACGGCTCGTGGGGCGCGGAGACCCAAACCTCGGCGGCCGCGTCCTGCCTTACAATCCCAACCTCGCCAGGCAGGACCCTGCAGACAAAGTCTTTCAGGAGCTGGCGGACCAGGTGAAAGCGCGGGGGGTGCGCGAAGTTTCCGGCAACCTCGTCGCCGATGACACTTACTTTCTGTTTGAGCCCTTCAGCCTTAACTGGGCCGCCGAAGACCTGCAATGGGGCTACGGAGCGCCCGTTACCGCGCTGGCCTTCAACGACAACTCGCTTCAGCTCCACTGCCAGCCGGGAGCCTCGCTGGGAGAGAGGGCCCGGGTGTGGCTGGATCCCGTCCCGGATTACTACCAGCTTGAAAATCGCCTGGAAACTTCGCCAGCGAACACGGCAAAGCGCATCTTTGTGGAACGCGCACCCGGCGCGATGCGGTTGGACGTTTGGGGCCAGATTCCCCTGGGTGCAGCCGAGGACGGCGATACCGTCGCCATCGCCAATCCGCCGCAACTGATTGGGGAGTTGTTCCGCCGGGCGCTCGAGGCGCGGGGTGTCACCGTGCGCGGCCAGGTGGAGGTCCGCCACCTCACGCGCCTCGAGGCGGCCACCTCCTCCGACCCTTTCCCCAAACCGCCGGCCCGCGCGGTCCTGGCGGAGCACGTTTCGTTGCCGCTTCGCGAAGACCTCAAAGTCATCAACAAAGTCAGCCAGAACCTCCATGCCGAAATGCTGCTGCGGACGATGGCCCACGAGCTGAGGAACTACGGCAGCCTCATGGTGGGGCTGGAAGTCCTTGTGGAATTTGTGGCTCAGGCCGGCATCTCCACCATGGAGACGCGGTTCACTGATGGTTCAGGCCTGTCGCGCGAGGCGCTGGTCACGCCGCAGGCGGTGGTAAAGCTCCTCGAATACATGTCCCGCTCACCCAGGTTTGAGGATTTTTACAACTCGCTGCCGGTGGCGGGCGTGGACGGGACCCTCGCAGAGCGCCTCCGGCACACGCCGGCCGAGGGCCGCATCCACGCCAAGACGGGCAGCATCGAACACGTGAACGCGCTCTCCGGATATATGGATTTACCTTCGGGGAAGCGGCTGGCGTTTTCCATCATCACCAACAGTCATCCGCTGAAGTCGAGCGAGGCGGTTGCCCTCATCGACCAGATCGCGCTCGAGATTTACAAACAGTTTGGGGGGCCGACAAAGGCCAAGGAGAGGAAACCCCCAACCGCGGTTTCCCGCCATTGACCCGTTATGAAAACAGTCTCCATCTTTGGCAGTTCGCTTCCCGGCGAGAGCAGCGCCGCATACAACGATGCGCGCCGCCTGGGGAAACTTCTGGCGGAGGCCGGCTTTGCCGTCTGCAATGGCGGGTACGGCGGGCTGATGGAAGCTTCCGCGCGAGGGGCGCGGGAAGCCGGCGGGCACACCCTGGGCATCACCTGCGAGCTTTGGCGGAGCGCCGCCAACCGCTGGATTGTGGAGGAAGTGCGCACCAAGTCATTTCCCGAGCGCCTCATGACTCTCATCGAGCGGGGTGACGCTTACGTGGTGCTTCCCGGCGGCACGGGGACCCTCGCGGAACTGGCGCTGGTGTGGGAGATGATGAGCAAGGCGAGCTTGTCCGAGACGGTAGGCGGACGAAAGCCGCTGCTGGTCATGGCGCCTTACTGGCTGCCCGTCATCGAATGTTTGAAGCAAGAGCAGCAACTCAATTCGCGGAACGCCTCGGGTCTGGCCTGCGCCATGGACATCATTACGCTCGTGACGGACATGGACGAAGCTGTTGAGCGGTTGCGGAATAAGCTAATCGGCTAATCCCGTCCCCCACACTAGCTACGGCGGCCCGAGGCGTCCAGGAGGAATCTCATCCTTAAGCTGTGACGTCGAAATCTTTTCAAACCCGCGGACAAACGCAAACAAGTAAAAGATGGCTGCGCGTGCGGTTTTCAGTAGCTGGAGGGCCGCCCGGTACAGCTCTTCTTCGGGCAGCTCGTAGAGAACTTCTGGGCACGGAGCATGGCCCGCTTGCTGTATGTCTGACTTCACGGTATTGCAGGGTTCACCCAGTATCACGCATCGGTGCTCAAGTTTATTTCGGAGTTCTTTGAGCCATTTGAGGGGTGGGCCAGGTGGTTCTGTGAAATCAAGGCACAGGTCAACAAGGGCGGCGAGCTGCATCCCGTCATATGGCTTCAGTTGTCTTCTGAGGTCATTCTCTTTCGTTAAGAATGCGTCCTTGTGGAAGTAAACCTGCTTCTCCCGGATCTGAAGATCACAATAACCGTTCAGAAAGAAAGCGATCTTGTCCAACAGCGCGTAAGCGCACCTAAAGGAGAAGTTGAGAAGTTGCCAGTACACATCTCCCTGCCCCTGGCTCCTCATTGGTAGAAATGTGCCGCGATCGACAAATCCTAGATCGGGCACCTTGCTCTGAGAGCAAAAAAGAAGGAAACGGGTCACAACATATTCGTGCTTCAATGAGCCCAGCCCCTTTTCCAGACGAACGTGGTGCTCGTCCATCTTGCTCGTCGGAAAGCTCACTGACAGCGGGTCCAAATACGCTTGATGCGACTCATGGGGGCAGGGGTGCAGGTAGAGTCGGTTCTTCAGGCAAAATGATATGTAGCTTTGTTCGACATCCGAATGGGCGATGTGCTTGGTTGGGCGGTGAGTCCCCTGCTTCGCGTGACGCACGATCTTCTCCAGCTTGTGTAATTCCGTTTCCGCGAGTTTTCGTGGTACCTCTTCAAGTCCCGCCTCGAGGGACTTCATCAGAAGACCTCGGGCTTCGATCAAAGTGGTGCGTTTCGTCGGCCGTTCCGTCAGACGGGAGTACCAGCAAAGACCACGAGCTTTGTTCAGGAGGGCCATTGCATGACCGGGTACGCACTTGAGCGCACGGTCATATGCCTCGATTTCTTCCACGTGCCTGCCGACCTTCCGGAGCATATTGCCGTAATTCGTGCATAGACGAGCTTCGGTTTCGCTAGGCAGCCCATTGCTTTCCATAGCTTTGCGGTAGACGTCTTTGGCATGTCTATAGTCCGGGTCTTGAGGTCTTAGGAAGCCAGAGGTTATTCTCTTCAGCCGGAAAAGTGTGCTGTACCCATTTCCCACATTGTAGTACCACTGTGCTTTATGGGGCATCGGCAGTGTGCCAACATCCGTTCCTTGAATGAGTGAAATGCCCTGCCGGACGTGTTCGGCATTGTCAAGCTGATTGCCAATGTCAATTAGAAAGGTGCCCTTAGTCAAATCGACCATCGCAGCATTATGAAGGCGAAAGGCGTCCAGTCCGGGCAAGAGGCCAAGGGCGTGTCTGCCCTGCCCCTGCGCGATCAGACGATTGATTCTCTGAACCACTGCCTTAGCAGCTAGCGGCAGGGCGAGGGAACTGAACGCAATGCGAGACGTATTCTCTGACCCTTCAAGCTTTGGGGACATCGCTGTGCCTTCATGACGGCATGCCGACGAACGTTATAAGGAATGCGTCATGTGTCAGACCATAATCCTATAGGGGACGTTGCCGGCGATGAGGTCGGCGCACTTGACAAGCTCGATCTTGATCTTGCTCTCACGTTCGAGGCGGGCCACTTCGTCGATCGCGCCGGTGGTGAATCCGAAGGCGATGACCATCCCTCTCTTCTCTTTCTCGCGCTCCAGCATACCGACGAAGGCATCAATGACCGGGCGGCCCACGTGATCCATTTGCTTCACCTGAATCGGATGGCGTTCCATAAAAGTGAAGCCGTCGATACCCATATCGGCGATTTTCCGGGGGGAATGTTGCCCGTACACAGCGTTGATTGCCCAGTTCTGAAACTCGAAGGGATCGAGGGCCTTCAATTCCTTGAGGCTCTTGACTAGGCCGTGCACTTCGTAGTTCGTGGCGCCTAATTTTCTAAGGCGCTGCTCGACCACGCGGATTGCCGACTGGGAAATATCGATACCAATCCATTTCCGCCCCAGTTTTTGCGCGGCGGCCAGCGTGGTGCCGCACCCGCAGTAGGCGTCCATTACTAGGTCACCCGGGTTGCTGCTTGCGCCCACGATTCTCTCGAGAAGTGCAACGGGCTTTTGCGTGGGATATCCCAACCGCTCAGAAGACTGTGAGGTGACAGGCGGTATGTCGGTCCAGATGTTGTCTGCGGGCTGGCCTTTGGGTGAGAGGAACTTCCTGAGGCGCGGCATTCCACCTTTCTCCGGCCAGTAAACCAGCCCCTTTTTGTGCAGCTCGTCGAGCTCTCGCGGCGGGCGAATCCAGTGTCGATTCCAACGGGTGGGATTAATAGTTCGCCACGCTTTGCCCGTTTCTCCCCGACGTATTCCGGCGCCGGTGAGGTCGGCAAGCATGAAACGCCGACCGGTGGCTGGATCCTTGTGGCGGTATGACTTATTGAGATGTTCCTCCGAATAAGGCCGGAACTGCGGATTCCAGGTGAAGTGGTTTGACTTGCTGTAGAAGAAGATTGAATCCGTGACGTGGCCGAACCCGATTGTGTCAACGTGGGCCGAGGTGCGCCGCCAGATGATCTCAGCCTGAAAATTGCTATAGCCAAATATCTTGTCGAGTTCCAACTTCATGTAATGCGAGATGTGCCAGTCCAGGTGTATGTAAAAGCTCCCGGAGTCTTTCAGCCTAGAGTGCATCTTCTTGATTCGGGCAACGAGATAGTTCACATAATGGTTGATGCCGCCTGCCCATCGGTCCTCGAAGGCGAAGCGCTCTGCTTCTTCTCCCCAAATGGTTTCGTAAACCCGCTGCGAATAGAAGGGTGGGTCAATATAGATGAGGTCAACGGAGGCATCGGGAACGATGTCGAGGATGGTGAGGCAATCGCCACAATAAAGTTGGTTTCGCCACGAAATGCCGGGAAGACATTGTTGATCCATCAGCGTCTTGATTGCATTTAATAACACAAATGCGAAAGCAGTTTCAAGGGGTTCATGCGGGGCGGGTTGACACGTTTGCACGCGCCCCACTAGGATTGGAGTGAGTCTGCCTAGAATGCGCAATCCGACGGAGAGCACCGAGACCGTTGATCGTTTTTCGCGCGAGGTTCTGGAGTTTCCCGCCGTGGTCGGACTGCTGCGCGGATACCTCTCCGGGCCGATCAGCGAACCATTGCTGGCCGCGCTCGAACCTCGTACCCGGCTTGATGTTATCCGCCGGGATCTGGAGCGGGTTCGAGACGCGCGCGAATTCCTTCGTGAAACGCCGTGGCCGAGCCTGAGCGCGCTGAAGGAGCCGCGCGGCATGCTCGACAAGCTCCGCATCGAAGGGGCAGCGCTCGCGGCGCTGGAGATTTACGCGCTGGTGGAGGTGGCGCGTACCGCGCGCGACCTGCACGCCTTGTTCATGAAGGGGCCTGTGACCAGCCTGGCGGAACTGGCGCGCGCCCTGGCGGACTTCCGGGGGCTGGTGGAGCAACTCCACGGAAAGATTCTGCCGGACGGGTTTGTCGATTCTTCCGCCAGCCCGGAGCTGCGCCGGATTCGCCGCTCCATCGAGCGCTTGAAGGTCGAGCTTCAGGTCACCCTCGAAAAAATCCTCCAACGCCTGAGCCGCGACCAGGTTTTGCAGGACGCGGTGGTGAGCATCCGCAACGACCGGTTTGTGATTCCCGTGCGGGTGGAGGAAAAGCGTCGCGTGCCAGGCGTGGTGCACGGCGCGAGTTCCTCGGGCGCCACGGTTTACCTGGAGCCCCTGGAAACTCTCCAGCTCAACAACGACCTGGTGGAACTTCAGGATCGGGAATTCGCCGAGGTACAGAGGATTCTCGGGGAGTTCAGCGAGAAGCTGCGGGCGCGCCGCCCGGAACTTCTGGCTGCCACGGAAATCCTGAGCGAGCTTGACCTGACCTTCGCGAAGGCGGAGTTCTCCCGCCAGTATGATTGCTGCATTCCGGAGTTCGTCTCGGAACGCGCCCTGCTGTTGAAGGACATCCGGCATCCGCTGCTGGAAAAGGCCCTGGGAGGCCGGGGAGAGAGACCCGTCCCGCTGACCATCGAGATGCGGGAACCGAAGACCTTGATGATCATCAGTGGGCCGAACGCGGGGGGCAAGACGGTGGCCCTTAAGACGGTTGGGGTGGCGGTGCTGATGGCCCAGGCGGGGCTCCCCGTCGCCGCCGGCGAAGCGCGCCTGCCGTTGTTTGGCCGGGTGCTCGCGGACATCGGGGACCAGCAATCCATCCAGGCCAACCTGAGCACCTTTTCCGCGCACGTCACGCGAATCCAATCCATGGTGGAGGTGGCGGAGCGGCAAGATCTGGTGATCCTGGATGAAATCGGCGCCAGCACCGAACCGAACGAGGGAGCGGCGTTGGCGGTGGCAATCCTGGAGCATTTCCGCCGGCGAAGCGCCATGACCTTTGTGAGCACGCACCACTCGCGCCTCAAAGCTTACGCTGCCGAGACCCTGGAAGCGTTGAACGCCGCCATGGAGTTTGACGAAGCCACGCTCCAACCCACTTTCCGGCTGCTGGTCGGATTGCCGGGAAAGTCGAGCGCGCTGGAGATCGCCCGGCGCCTGGGGCTTGCCGGTTCCATCGTGGACCAGGCGCGCGCCTTGCTGCATCCGGCGGAGGCGGAGGCCGCCTCACTCATCGCCCGGCTGCACGAGCAGAAAGAGGAATTTGAGCGCCAGGCCAAGCTGCTCGAGCAGCAGCGCAAAGAGCTGGAAGCGTGGCAGGCCGCGCAGGAGAGGAAGTTTGAACAGGAACGCCGCGCCCGGCTGAAAGAATTGGATGCGCGGCTCGAGCAGACTTTGCGCGAGAACGAAAAGCGCTGGGAAAGCGCCCTCGAGCAACTCCGGGCGCAGTTACAGGCTTCCAAGGCGTCGAAGAGCATCGACCGCAAGGTTGCAGCGCTGAAACGCGAGGTCCGCGAAGAATGGAACGCCCAGGTGCTCGAGACCCTGGGGGCGCCCGCGGCGGCCGGCCCCGAGGAATTCCAGAGCGGAGCGCGTCCCGCGGTCGGTGACCGCGTGCGATTGGACAATCTCCCCACGCCCGGAACCGTCACCGCTCTGGTGGGTGAGGATCAACTGGAAGTCGAGGTCGGCAGGCTGCACATGCGCGTGCGCAAGGAGGCAGTTCGCGTGCTCGCCAGGGCGCCGGGCACGTCGCCGGGGCCGAAGGCCATCATCGACCGGGCGCCGGATGCGCCGGTGGAAATCAATGTCATCGGGAACACCGCCGAGGAGGCCTGCGAGGCGGTGGACAAGTTCCTGGATCAGGCTTACGTTGCCGGGCGCTTTCGGCTGCGGGTTGTGCATGGGCACGGCAAGGGCATCTTGAAGAGGACACTCCATGAAATGTTCTCTTCCCACCCGCACGTCGAGAAATTCTATGCTGCGCCTCCGCATGAGGGCGGCGCTGGCGCGACGATTGTGGAACTGAAGGTTTAGACACCAAGCCTCACCGCCAGGACAGCAAGACACAAAGAAGCTCTCTTGTTGAGGCCAGGTCGCAGTCCAGGGGTTTTGGGAACGACCGCGTGGGCATAGCAGCCGATTGCCACAGGCGAGAGAGCGAGCGAGAAGGTGGGGCAGACCTCTCCTCAAATGGGTGTCTTTGTGCCCTAGTGGGGGGGAATTTGCGCGGGGAGCGGAGGGTGATCCCCTTGGACGGTGTGACGGAGGCGTGGATTCAGGAGAGGGGGAGGATTGTCGTTACGGGCTGTTTGGCCCGCCGTTCTGTCGCGAGTTGTGAGCGCGCAAGCAGTTACGCACCACCTTCAGCAGTTCGTCTGACTTGATGGGCTTGCTCAGGTATTCCGTGGCTCCCGCGTTCATCGCTTCCAGATAGGTGTCCACCTCGCCGTAGGCGGTGAGAATGATCACGGGCACCTCACTTCCCACCTGACGGATCTTTTGCAGGAAGCTGAGGCCGTCGTTGTCTGGCATGCGCAAGTCGCTGATGACCACATCGGCGGGCTTGTCGCGAAGGAGCGTGACGGCTTCGTTGACGCCCGAGGCCGTCGTCACCTGAAAGTTCTCACCCGAAAGGATGCGACTGAGCACCCGCAGGAAATGCGGGTCATCGTCAACGATGAGGATGCGGCCGGTCAACTCTGCTTCCACGGTCTCGTCGCGCTTGGGGGCCTGCTCGGTGTTTTCCAACCAGCTTGTTGATTCCAGCATGTTCCTTCCGGGTCGGTCAGAGTACTGGTTGACCAGACCCGCTCATCCTGACGCTAGAGCACGTCACGAACCAATTCTTAATGTGCGCAAGCACCTGAAAAAATTGCGCTTCAGAGGCGACAGCGTGTCAACGAGCAACGTTTAACCGCGAACGAGACGGATGACAACAGGATTCCGCAGGAGAAAGATAGCGAGGGATGGGCCCCAGGGCCCAAGACTACATGGACACTGGCGAACGTAAAAAGGAATGATTACGCGGCTCGAATCACTGCACTCGCGCCCTCTTTCTTTCCTAAACGACGCCGAATCGTACGGGGGTTGATTTGCAGCATCTGCGCAGCACGAAGCCGGTTACCACGCGTGTACTGCAACACTGTCTTGATTACCGTATCGTGAATCTCACGCATGGGTGTGCCCAGCGAAAAGGTGAGCGTAAAGGTGGGCTGCATTTCCACTGGGGTGACCTCTTTGGCGGAAGCTGCGGGTTTGGGATTGGCGGAAAACTCCCGGACTTCCCCGGGACCGCGTGCCGCCGTTACAGGTTTCATGGTGACCTCCTCAGTTTGTTGGTACGGACGAAGATACCTGCCGTTTTGTCTGCATGTTTAGTTCCCATATCGACTCACTTGAAGTTGTTGAGAAATCACGGCATAGCCGCTGGCCGGGGAGAGGAGAATAGGGACAAATTGAGTTGGTTCGCGCATTTTCGTGAGGCATTTGCCCCAACATTGGCCCCGCAAAAGGCACGCAAAACCGCCAGCCCCGCCGTTTCTCAACTGATTTCCTGCGCATTTTCATGGAATTGCGAGATATGGACAAAATCGCTTGGCTGGCACCTGAGATGCCCTGATTCAACAGTTCGGGGCGGTGAAGCTTTAGTTTCGTCGGTGACTGGCAGGAGCATAAAGAAATGGCCAAGCGCCAATCAAGTCTGAATGATTTTGTTCAATTCTTCAGCTCCTTGAAATGTGGTCTCCTTCTCCTGAGCTTGTTGGGGATGGCAGTGACTGTTGGAACGCTAATCCTGCAAAAGCCCATGGCGCGCGAGGGGCAGATTGAGGAGCTTTACGCCCCGCAAACCATCCGGCTCCTGAACGCCCTGGGACTTTTTGATGTCTTCCACGCCTGGTGGTTCATCCTCCTGCTGGGCTTGCTGGGAGCCAACATCACGCTGACCTCCCTGGAGCGCTTGCCCCAGGCGTGGCGATATTTCTCGCGCCCCCACCTGGTAGCCGAGGAGTGGTTTGTGCGTCAACTCACGTTCAAGCGGGAGATCCCGCTTGGCTCAATCCCTGTGGACGAGGCGCTGCCGCTGGCCGCCAAGAAAATCGAAAGCCTGGGTTACCGGGCGAAGCCCGAGTCGCTCCAGCGGGGCACACTTTACGTTGAGAAACACCGCTTCGCCCGGCTGGCGCCTTACATCGTGCACACCAGCCTGCTCATCATTTTTGCCGGGGCCATCGTGGACGGAATCTACGGTTACCGGGGCTATGTCAGTCTGGGCCGCGGGATGCGCGCCCAGGAACTGGAACCGCTTTCTCCCAATGCGCCTCGGCGGAGGCTGCCCTTCACGCTGCGGTGCGATGAAGCCGGAATGGAAAAGTATCCTGACGGTTCACCCCGCCAGTACTGGACGTGGCTGGCCGTAGAGGAGAAGGGCCGCGAGGTCCTGCGCAAGCAAATCTTTGTGAACGAACCACTCACCTACAAGGGCATCCGTTTCTTCCAGGCGAGCTACGGCTCGACGGGCACGCCGAGCAAGGTAGTGGTGGAGGCAAGTTGGCCGGGGCAGGCCCAAACCCTCTCCCTGCGGCCCAGCGAGAAGGTCAGCCTGGATGAGCAAGGCACGCAGGTGGAGTTGGGGGATTTTCTTCCGGATTTTGTGCTGGAAGGGAATCAAATCACTTCCCGGTCCAGTGAACCCAACAACCCTGCGGTGCGACTGGTGGTCACGCGCGCTGGGGGAAGCCCCGCCTCCGTGTGGGTTTTCCCCAAGTCTCCGGACATGAATCCTCCCAACGACACGGGGATCAACTTTCGGTTCCGGGACGTGGAAATGGAATATATAACGGGTCTCCAGGTGGCGAAGGAGCCGGGACAGGGGCTGATCTGGGGAGGATGCTTGTTGCTGACCGGGGCTTTGATGATGGCCCTCTATATGTCGCACATCCGCATCTGGGGCGTGCTGGGCCGCGATCGCAAGGGCAAGCCAGTCCTCGTGCTCGGCGGGCAACCCAGCAAGTACCGGGAGAGTTTCGAGGCGCGTTTCAACGCCCTGGCAGAGGCCCTCGAGCAAACCTTCCGCACCACCGTCGCCCCCAAGGCAGAACTCGAACACGTTTCGGCCTAGAACTTATTCTTAAGGGAGCGCTTTTATGGCCAAGGTTCTGAGCACTCATGCCGCAGGACGCGAGCCGGCCAGCGTGGGGAACTGGATCCTGCTGGCGGTGAGCGTCGCCGTACTCACCGTTTTTGCGGTGTCCAGTCCGCGGCTCATCCAATCCAGCGGCTGGTCCTCCGGCGAGAAGTTCCTGTTTCTGGCGCTGGTCGGATATCTGGGAGCTTCCGTCCTGTACGTCTTTTCTGTGGCCCTGCGCCAGCCGGGCTTGGTGATGGGCGGGGTGGCGCTCACGCGAGGAGCCTTCCTGATGCACACTTGCGCGGTCATCGCCCGCTGGGTGACCGCGGGTCACGCTCCGCTCTCCAACATCTACGAAATGGTTTTGATGTTCTCCTGGGGAGTGGTGGCCCTCCAGCTCGTCTGCGAGTGGAGGTTCGAAGTCAAGTTTCTGGGGGCCATCACGCTCCCCATCACCGCCCTGTCGCTCATCCTGATGCAAGTGCTCCCCGGGGAAATCCGCCCGCTGGTGCCGGCGCTGCAAAGCACCTGGTTGCAAATCCACGTCACGCTGGCGATGCTCAGCTATGCGGGCTTCACGATTTCCTTTGCCTTGGCCCTGCTCTATCTCATCAAGGACGGAGTCACTCCCAGGACGTTTCTGAGCTGGGCCTCGGGGCTGGTCGCCGCCATCTACGGCGCCATCGTGCTCACTTCGGTGGACAGCAGCTTCAGCCTCTTGCTGCCCGCCTGGGACCCGCAGCTCGGAGAGAAGGTGATGCTGTCGCCCAAACAGCCGCTCATGGTTGCGCTCGCCGTTCTCGGCTGGCCGTTTGTGTTAGTGCTGGGGCTGGCGGCGCTGGCACTAGCTCTCAGTCTGCTGGATGGTTCGCCGGCGCCGCCGCGCGCGTGGGGCCGCTGGGCGCGACGCTTCTTCCTGGCGGCGCTTGTCGCGCAGGGGATCGCGCTGATCCTGCTGGTGGTGGAGGTTCAATCCGGACCGTACTGGGTCCCCCAGGTGGGCCAGGCCTTCGCGGTCCACTTCTCTTCCAGCCCCTTCCTGCTGACGGGCGTTTTTTCGGCGCTTTTTGCCACGCTGGCCTGGGAGGCGTTGAACTGGAAGTGTGAGGTGGTGTCGGAGCACCTGCCGCGCCGGGAGACCCTCGACGCCCTCATCTACAAGACCGTGGCCATTTCCTTCCCCTTGCTCACGCTGATGATCATCGCCGGCGCCTACTGGGCGAACCGCACCTGGGGTTCCTATTGGAGCTGGGACCCGAAAGAAGACTGGGCGCTGATCACCTGGCTCACCTACGCCGCTTACATACACATGCGCCTGACGCGCGGCTGGCGCGGGCGCCGCTCGGCCTACTTCGCCATCATCGGCTTCGCTATCGTCATGTTCACCTTCTTCGGCGTCACCTACCTGCTGCCCGGCCTGCACGCCTACGCGTAGGGGCGGGTTCACCCCGCCGTGCTTTTTATCCCGGCGGTATTCATCGGGCCTGGTCCCCTGGTGGGTCCTGCACCGGCTGGTGGAAGGGTGGGCGATGCCTCGAACCCTCAATCCCTCCACCGCTACGCTTATTTCCTCAACAATCCTACAGGCCTCCTCGACTCGCTGGTCGAAAAGGTTCTCACCCCCCAATCCGTTGACTGCGAGTTTCGATTTGCGAATTTCGAGTTTCGTTTCCCAATCCTCCCTGGCAATACACTCTTCTTGGGTATCACAATACCTAGCTGATTCGCCCTGCCTCTAACTCAAGTTTCCTGCTGGCTTTGCCGAAGAATCTAGTGAGGTTTTTGTGTCTGCCTTCGATGCAAGAGTGTCGCCACGAGATTCCTGTCTCGAAACTGCTTCTCCCGAACCCGGCCGGCGGGAGGCAGGGCAGACGGTCAGCCACGAGCGGGAAGGCGCGCAGAAACCGGCTGGAGCAAATGAAGCGAACCCCCCGCCGTTGGTTCTCCCCGGGCCGGGCAGGGAATGCATTTTTTCCACCTCGTCAGGTAGCCGGGAGGGGACGCAGCCCTCACCGCCGGTGTGCGAGTGCGGGGAAGCCAAGGCCTCGGAAGGTGGCGCTGGCGGGAAGGAGCGGGAAGGGGAAGCCCTTCTGCTCTGCCTGCTAGCCGAAGTGAATGCGTCCCTGGCGGGGGCCCTGGATGCCGAGACGGTCCTGGGGCAAATCCTCGCGCGGCTCCGGGAGAAGACGGGACTGGCGCACGCCTCCATTTATCTGCTGAATTCCCATGAACGCCTCCTGCGCTGCGCCACGGAGAGTGGTCATCCCACACCGGAGCCCTACCGCCCATTGGCTTATGAGGGACCAGGCGTGGTGGCGTGGGTGGCGCGCGCCGCGCAGGCGGTCTACCTGCCGGAAGTCCAGAAAGACCCTCGCTACTTGTGCGCGAACCCCAGCACGCAATCCGAATACGCCGTACCACTGCGGGTGGGCTCCAACCTCCTGGGAGTCCTGGATACTGAATCGGATGAGCCCGACGGCATCGGGGCGATGATGCGCCACGCGGTAGATCAATTCGCGCTCCCTGCCGCGCTCGCCATTGAGCGGAGCGAGCTTTACAAAATGCTCCGGAGTTCGGAGGAGCTTTTCCGCTCCCTGTTTGAACAGGGTCAGATTGGCATGGCGCTGTGCAACCTGCAAGGTGAGTTCTCAACCGTTAACCCGGCCTTTGCTCGCATGCTGGGGTATGAGCCCGAGGAACTGTGGGGCAAGCGCCACGCCGAAGTCACGCATCCTGAGGACCGCCAGGACAGCGCTCAGCGGGTGGAGCAACTCCTGCGAGGCCCGACACCCGGCCGCACTCTGGAAAAACGGTATCTTCACAAGTCCGGAGAAGCCATCTGGTGTGCCCTCACCCTCTCCTTGATCCGGGATCCCCTGGGCCAGCCCGTCCACTTGCTGGCCATGATTCAGGACATGCGAGAAGGGAAACGGGTGGAGGAAGAGCGCGCCCGGCTCCAGGCACAACTCTTCCAGGCGCAGAAGATGGAAGCCATTGGGACGCTCGCCGGGGGTATCGCGCACGACTTCAACAACCTGTTGGGTGTCATCCTGGGCTTCGCATCAATCGTCCGGTTGCGCTTAAGTCCGGCGGATCCCGCGCTGGAATCCATCAAGATGATCGAGCAATCCGCTGAGCACGCCGCCGACCTCGCTCAGCAACTGTTGGGACTCGCCCGGCAAGGCGAACAGGAAGCGGCGCCGGTGCGAGTTGCCGACATCCTGAGCCGGGTGGTGAAGATCGTGACGCGAACCTTTGATCGGCGCATCCAGGTGCAGGCACGCCTGGGGCCCGGCTCGCCCTGGGTGGAAGGTGAGCTCGAGCAGGCCATCCTTAATCTGTGCATCAACGCCCGTGACGCCATGCCCGAGGGAGGGATGCTTGCCCTCGATACCTCCGTGGTGAGGCTCACTCCCGACGACCCCCTGCGCCCGGCTCACTGCCCTTCCGGCGAATACGTGCGGGTCGCCGTCCAGGACACGGGGACGGGCATTGACCCGCGGGCGATGGAACGCATCTTCGACCCCTTTTTCACCACCAAGGAAGCCGGAAAGGGTTCGGGGTTAGGACTGACGATGGTTTACGGCATAGTTAGTGGCCACGGCGGCTTTGTGCGGGTGGAAAGTGAAGTTGGCCGCGGGTCCACGTTTACGCTCTACTTGCCCGCCGCGCGCGCCCCAGGGGAACAATACGCGCGAAAAAAGACCCCGCAACTGGCGCACGGGACGGGCACCGTCCTGGTGGTGGATGACGAGCCGATGGTCCTGGCATTTGCCGAGCAGGGCCTGAAGAAGCTCGGCTACCAGGTCCTGACAGCGGAAGATGGCAAGCGGGCCTGCGAAGTCTATCGGCCACGGGCGGCGGAAATTGATTACGTCCTGCTCGACCTGATCATGCCGGAACTCAGCGGGCTGGAAACCTACCGGCGGCTCCGCGAGGTCAATCCCCAGGTGAAAGTCATCCTTTCTTCCGGTTACAGCACCGGCGAGATTGCGCGCGAAGCCCGTGAGTCGGGCGCTACGTGCTTTATCGGCAAGCCGTACACGCTTGAAGCGCTCTCCCTGGCCCTGAAGAAGGCTAAACATACCTAGCAAGCGCACTGGAATGGGGTTCTCGGGTAAATGAGCCGGCCGCGACCTGGCACGGCTTCCCCTAACCGACCTCGTGCCAGCGGCTCCGGCCTTCGGAAAGGGCGATCCACGATGCGGGTTCTCATCGCGGAAGACGAAGTCACCTCTCGCCACCTGCTTCAGGCGACGCTGGAGCTGTCTCCCTTCTCCCGCGTAAGCTTTTCGCGCAAAAACTCTTATGCCGGAGGTGACAGCCTGGTTGCAATGCTTACCCGCGCCAAGAGAAACGGGCGGAACCGGTCGGAGCCGGCCAGCGTCGCTCACGGTCTTGCCTGGGGCGCGCCGGCGCCTATTGCGCCAAATCTCCCCCCCCGCAGGGACACCTTAAACGAGTTGAGCAAGAGCCGAGGACGCCTGAAACCTCGTGCCGAACTCCCGGTTCGTCACATTGAGGTCGGGATGGGGTCGTTAGTTCAACTCTCCCCTGCCGCGCCTCCCTGCAACATTCCTTATGCATTGCATAAGCCAATTTGATTTGGGTCTCCCGCCTTTTCCTTATACCGAATATAAAACGATTTGATTTCATTCCGCCCGCGGGCATCCTGTAATCTTCTTCTGAGTCTTAGAGGTCATCATTCAACTGGCATCGCCTGGAGATATCGACTATGCAGAAATGCTTACTCAGGTTCTCGGCAGGGTTGCTCTTCGCCCTTGCAACGGCCTCGATTCCCGCATACGCGCAATCCTCCAGCCCCGCAAGTGTGGCCGCGAGCTCGCTCGGAACGCCGCCTGCCGTCCAAGCCCATATCAGCAAGCTCGAGCAGCAAGTTGCTGAAGCGAAGAGTTCGGGTGACAACGCCTGGCTGCTGGTGAGCTCTGCGTTGGTCCTGTTAATGACGGGTCCGGGGCTGGCGCTCTTCTACGGCGGCCTGGTCCGCAAGAAGAACGTGCTGGCCACCATGATGCAGAGCTTTGCGCTCATGGCCCTGATCACCGTAATGTGGGCGCTCGCCGGCTACAGCCTGGCTTTTAGTTCCGGCAACCGTTTCATCGGAGGACTCGACTATGCCTTTCTCCGAGGCGTGGGGGCGCTGCCGGACGCTGACTACGCGGCCACCATTCCCCAGCAGACTTTCATGATGTTCCAGTTGATGTTCGCCATCATTACCCCTGCGCTGATTACCGGGGCCTTTGCCGAACGCCTGAAATTCAGCGCCCTGATGCTCTTTATGGCGTTGTGGTCCATCCTGGTTTATGACCCCATGGCCCACATGGTCTGGGGGAAGGGCGGATTCCTCAACGCGGCCCTGGGCGGCGTCTTCCCGGCGCTGGATTTTGCGGGCGGCACAGTGGTGCACATCACCTCCGGGGTTTCCGCGCTCGTCTGCGCTCTTTACCTGGGCAAGCGACTGGGCTACCCGAAGGAACCGATGCCGCCGCACAGCGTGGTTCTGAGCTTTATCGGCGCCTGCCTGCTGTGGGTGGGCTGGTTCGGTTTTAATGCCGGCAGCGCGCTGGCCGCCGGCAGCCTCGCTACCAGCGCCTTTGTAGCCACGCATTTTGCCGCCGCCACCGCGGCCCTGGGCTGGGCGGGAGCGGAATGGATCCGCAATGGGAAGCCCAGCGTGCTCGGAGCCATCTCCGGCGCCGTGGCAGGACTCGTGGCGATCACGCCGGCTTCCGGGTTCGTGGGGCCGATGTCCGCCCTGGTCATCGGGCTGATTGCCGGCGTCCTCTGCTATCTCATGGTGGCCAAGGTGAAGGCCCGCTTCGGATACGACGATTCGCTGGACGCTTTCGGCGTCCACGGCGCCGGCGGAACGGTGGGGGCGCTGTTGACCGGAGTCTTCGCCACCAAAGCCATCAACCCCATCTTCAAGGACGCGCAGGGAAACGCTCTGGCGGTTGGCCTGATCGATGGCAACGCGCACCAACTCCTCAACCAGTTCATCGCCGTCGCCATCGCCTGGGTTCTGGCGATCGCCGGAACGCTGCTGCTCCTCAAGGTCGTCGATGTTCTGGTCGGCCTGCGCGTGCCCGAAGAGCACGAAGTTCAAGGCTTAGACCTCGCGCTGCACGGGGAAGAGGGATATTATTTTGAAGCGTAAGCAGGGCACTCCGGGAAAAGAATTGCCTCGCTGTGCGGGGCCGGGTCACGGGGTTAGCGCGCTAGCCCATCCATATCGAATGCCAGGGGAAAAACCAATATGACAAAACTCGAAGCGGTCATTCAACCTTCCCGGCTCGAGCCGGTGAAGGACGCCCTCCGCGAGCTCGGGGTGAGCGGCATGACGATTTCGGAAGTGCGCGGCCACGGCCGGCAGAAGGGTCACACCGAGGTTTACCGCGGCAGCGAATACACCGTGGACCTGCTGCCCAAGATTAAAATCGAGATGGTGTTGCCGGATAACCGGGTGGAGTCCGTGGTCGCCACTATCGTGAAAACCGCCAAGAGCGGCAAGATCGGGGATGGCAAGATCTTCCTTTCAAAAATTGACGAGGCCATCCGCATCCGCAACGAGGAGCGCGGCGAGGCCGCCCTGTAGCGCCGGTCTGCTGTTTCTGTAGCGGCGGCCGGCGCCTGCCCTGCACCATCTGGTGCAGGGCCTGCCCGCCCAGGCTTCACCGCTCGGCCGCCGCGGATGGCGGGTGGGTTTGTACCCTCCTCACCGTCATGTCACCACACGTTCCTGCGGCATCCCTGGCGGAATATTACGCGGCCCAATCCGCGAAGATCGACCAGCGCTTTGAAGCCTCCGGCGACGGTCGTGCCGCGTTGGCCGCGCGCTCGGCCCTGGTCGATTCCCTGGTCGCGAGCCTTTGCCGCGACTCAATCTCCGCCGAGACAAGCGGGCCGGAAGGCTTTTGTCTCGTAGCGCTGGGGGGCTATGGCCGGCAGGAACTTTTCCCTCACTCGGACGTGGACCTCCTGTTCCTGTCCGCCCATGGCCGCATCGAGGCGTCCTTGAAGGAGGCCGTGGCCGCGGTTTCCCGCGCGCTTTGGGATCTCCGGCTGCGGGTCGGACACACCTCGCGCACCGCCAACGAGTGCGGTGAGCTGCACCGTCAAAACCTGGAATTCAACATCGCGCTTCTCGACTGCCGTTACCTGGCGGGCGATGCTCAGCTCTTTGCCCGCCTTCGCAACCAGGTGATCCCCCATTTGGTGGCGCGTGACCGGCAAGACCTTGTGCAAGATCTGGTTCAGATGACCCTCCAGCGGCACCAGAAACACGGCAACACGGTTTTCCATCTGGAGCCCAATCTCAAGGATGCCCCCGGAGGCCTTCGGGATTACCACGTGGCTCGATGGCTGGCCCTCATCCCGGAACTTGAAAAATCCGGGCGATGGATCGACCCGGAGGGGGCGTGGCCGGAAGTGCTGCGCGCCGAGAGCACCCGCGCCTTCGAGTTCCTCTGCTCCGTCCGTTGTTTCCTGCACACCCGCTGGAAGCGCGATGACAACCAGGTGACTTACGAGCTCCAGGACCTGGCCGCCTCTCTGGGCATCGGCCTTCCCACGGGCGCGAAAGTTTCTTCCGTCGAGTGGATACGAACTTATTTCCGGCACGCGCGCTCGGTGGACCGGCTGGCCGCGCAACTGCTGGACGAAGCCGCGCCCGCTCGCGCCTCGCTCTACGGCCTTTTCAAGGACTGGAAATCGCGCCTCGCCAATGCCGACTTCTCGGTGGTGCGGGGTCGGATTTTCCCGCGCCAGCCCGCCGCCGTGCTCCAAGAACCCGACCTCCTCCTGAACCTCTTTGAAATCATCGCCCGGCACGGCCTGGAGCCCAGCCGGCAAGCGGAGCGCTGGGTGGAGCAGCGCCTTCCTCAGGTCGCTGCTCAGGTGGCCAGCCTTCCCGATCTGGGCCGGCGCATCTCCCAGATCCTGGTTTTGCCTCACGCCGCCCCGGCGCTGCGCGCCATGCATCGTCTGGGCGTGTTGGTCACCTTGTTTCCGGAACTGCGCGCCATCGACGCCTTGGTCATCCGCGACTTCTTTCATCGCTACACGGTGGACGAGCATTCCTTCATGGCCATCCAGCACCTGCACGAGTTGCGGCCCGCGCGGGCCTCGGCGCGGGCGGACCGCTCGGCGGAACCGGCGAATGTTTGGGACACGGAGTTTTCGGAAATCTTCTCGGAACTCGAGCAGCCCGAACTGCTCTTCCTCGCTCTCCTCTTTCATGACGTGGGCAAAGGCCTGCCGCACCCGTCGCACATCCAGGGAAGCCTGGAAGCCGTGGAGGGAATCCTCGCGCGGCTGGCTCTCGAGCCCGAGGCCTGCGAAGCCGTCCGCTATCTCATCTCGAACCACCTCGAGATGTCCGCCACCTTGCAGCGCCGGGACATCTTCGACCCCGAGACGATCAGCGCTTTCGCGAAGCAAGTCGGCACGCCCGAGCGGCTGAAGATGCTTTGCGTGTTCACCTACGCCGACATCAAGGCGGTGAACCCCGACGCCCTCACGCCCTGGAAAACCGAAATGCTCTGGCAACTTTACGCCGCCACCTCCAACTATCTTTCGCGAAGTGTGGATGAGGAGCGCTTCCACTCCGCCGGCGCGGAGGCAGCGATGGCCGAGCGCCTCCTGCCGCTGCTTCCAGCTTCCAAGGGTCCTGCGGAGATCAACGCCTTTCTGGAAGGGTTCCCCCGGCGCTACCTGCTCACGCACTCGCCGGAAGAAATCGCCGCGCACTTCCAGATGGCTCGCCGGCTCGCCGCGGAACCCGTGCAGGTCAGCCTGCGCGCGCGCAGCCATCTTTTCGAGCTCACCGTATTGACCACCGACCGGGCGTTCCTGTTTGCCTCCATCTCCGGGACACTCGCGGCCTGGGGAATGAGTATTGTGAAGGCGGAGGCGTTTGCGAACGCGGCGGGGACGGTCCTGGATACTTTTCGCTTCCTCGACCTTTTCCGCACTCTGGAACTGAATCCCTCGGAGATCGAACGCTTCAAGAAAAACCTTGTCGAGGTCCTGAGCGGCAAGCTGGAGCTCCCAACCCTGATGCGGGGACGAATCCATCCGCAGGCGCTCCCACAGCCCAAGGTGAAGGTCCCCCTGCAAATCCGGTTTGATAACCAAAGCGCCTCGCACAGCACCCTGCTGGAGCTCATCGCGCAGGACCGGCCGGGTCTGCTTTACCAGGTGAGCTCCACGCTCGCCGAGCTCCGCTGCAACATCGAGGTGGCGCTCATCGATACGGAGGGTCAAAAGGCCATCGATGTCTTCTATCTGACCTCCGGCGGCGCGAAGCTCACCCCCCAAAGGCAAAAGGCCATCCAGAAAGCTCTGCATCTAAAACTTCAGCCCGCCCCCGCGCTTCAACTGTAGCGACGGTGTCCCCACCGCCGGAGCGCGCGCGTCGCATATTCGCTGAGGAGACGGCGGGAGTACGATTTGCCCCTCCTTCCACTCCGCATGTTAGGATAGCCCACCACGCTTGACGCATTCGTTGCGCTCCTTGCAAGGTGTGCAATTCAGGCGGACTGAAGCCTGCTAATTCCGGAGGAAAGGATGAAACTCTTACGCCGAATTTCGTTTCTACTCGTCGCTCTTCTGATTCTGGTTGTTGCAGCCAGGGCGCAGGGTGGTTTTCATTTGAGAGGCGGTGACCGCGTGGTTTTTTACGGAGACAGCATCACGGACCAGCGGCTCTACACCACCTTCGTCGAAACCTATGTCGTCACCCGCTTTCCACATCTTGACGCGCGCTTCGTGCATTCCGGCTGGGGCGGGGACCGCGTGACGGGGGGAGGCGGCGGCCCCATCGACGCGCGCCTGCGCCGCGATGTGATCGCCTACAAGCCCACCGTCCTGACCATCATGCTGGGCATGAACGACGCCGGCTATCGCGCTTACGACGCCGGCATTTTCAACACTTATACCACCGGTTACCAGCACATCCTGGAGACCGCGAAAGGCGCGCTGCCCGGGATTCGTGTCACGGTGATTCAGCCGTCGCCGTTTGACGATGTGACCCGCCCGCCCGACTTCCAGGGTGGATACAACGCCGTGCTCGTGCGCTACGGCCAGTTCGTAAGGGAGTTGGGGGAACGCCAGGGCTTGATCGTTGCCGACTTGAACTCGCCGGTCGTTGCCGCTCTGGAAAAAGCCAAGGCCACCGACGCCGAAGCCGCGAAGAAGATAATTCCCGACCGCGTCCACCCCGATGCCGGCGGCCATCTGCTGATGGCTGAGGCCCTGCTGAAAGCCTGGAATGCGCCCGCAACCGTGACTGCGGTGGAAATCGATGCGGCCAACAAACGCCCGGCGCGCGCCGAGAACACGAAAGTAACCGGGCTCGAGACGGGCAGCAGCCTTGCCTGGACGCAAGTGGATAATGCCCTTCCCATGGCGCTCGATTGGAATGATTCCGTGTTGGCGCTGGCGGTCCGCTCGTCGGATTTTGTGCAGGCGCTCGATCAGCAGCCGCTCAAAGTGACGGGGCTCACCGCAGCGCGCTACGCGCTCAAGATCGACGGTGAAGAGATTGGCAAGTTCACCAAAGAAGAATTGGCGGAGGGGATCAACCTGGCGGTGTTGCCCACCCCCATGGCCAAGCAGGCGATGACGGTGCATGACCTGACGCTGAAGCACAACGACATCCACTACGCGCGCTGGCGGGAGATCCAGGTGCCGCTTCAGGACCGACCGCTACCTCATCTCCAAGCGGCGTTAGCGGTTTTGGACAGTCTGGAAGCGGAGGTGGTCAAGCAGCAGCGTGCTGCCGCGCAGCCCAAGCCACGGCGTTATGAGCTGATGCCACAATAAAGTGTGGCGCAACGTCTGTGGTTGAAATCCGCCTGGGCTTCATTTCAGCCAGCCGTGCGTAAGCGGACGGCGTTTCGGCGGCAGCGGTGGCCTTCAGCTTGGCACTCAAGGTGTCCGGGGCGAACTCGGCCCGCCCCGTACTGGCTGGGGCGGAGCCTCCGCCGTGGCGTCGGGCCACAGGCAGGATACGCGGGCGACCCCGCACGGCAGGGTCGCCCCTACTGACTTTTTCGGAAATGATCCCATCCGGCGGGCTCGAGCCGCCGCACCTTTCCGTCCCATCCGACGAGGCGCAAGCCTTTTGCCTTTTGGATCTCCCCGATGCGATGAAGAGGCAAGCCGCGGAATGTGGACGGGATTCTGGGTGCCTTGTGGGGCGGAACAGTGAACAGCAACTGATAATCTTCTCCGCCGTGGAGGGCCAGGGTGAGGGATTCGGCGGCATCGAAAGCTCCAGGGCCTGGAATCCGGTTCACCCATAGACACGCTCCCACGCCACTGGCCTCACACAAGCGGGCGAGGTCCGTGGAAAGCCCGTCGCTCACATCCATGAGGGCCGAGGCGAGACGCCGCTGGGAAAGAAAGCGTCCCAGAGCGCATTGGGGCTCGGGATATAGATGAGCCTGGATGGCTTCTTCCCTGGTCCTTGTTGCCGGGGCACGCCACCTGTCCCGGCGAAGTCGGGATAACGTGCCCGTAGGGGAATGGGCAAGGCGACCCGCTGTCGGAAGCAAACGCAGCCCCCACGCGGAAAGCCCCAGTCGCCCGCTCACAAAGATTTGGTCACCGGGCCGCGCGCCCGAGCGGCGCAGCGCTCTGCCGCGCGGGACTTCACCCGCCACGATAACGTCGAGGAAGGTCTTCCCCGGGATTACTGCCGTGTCCCCGCCGATCGTGGTAACACCGAACCGCCTGGCCAGAGAGAACATGCCGGCGTAGAGTTCTTCCACCCAACTGCGCTCTGTGCCCCTGGTGATTGCGAGCGAGACCAAGACAAAGCGAGGGATGCCGCCCATCGCTGCGATGTCGCTTAACGCGCGGGCCAGCGCGCGGTGCCCCACGGCACGCGGCGGATGGAGACGGCGGCGGAAGTGGACGTCCTCGATGGTCATGTCGGTGGTGAGGATCAGCTCCTGCCCGCGCGCCACCTCAACCAGCGCCGCGTCATCGCCGATGCCAAGCTTCAAGTGCCCCGGTGTTTTGTATGGGCGCGCCGCACTGCGCCCCTCTCGGCGCAGGGTTAATCTTTGTAGCCAGCGAACGAATTCGGTTTCATTTTCGAACACTGCTTAGTCCAAGACGGGAACGCCCGTCGGATCGCTCCTTTGCACCAAGCGCTGTCCTAATCTTAGCTCAGATGTAAGCTTGGGCTGGCACAGAATAGCGAAGGCGAAGAAACCATGCTACTTCGCCTCTCGAGCACTGTGAGGCCGAAATCGAGGGGGCTTATGGAGCCGTTTCCACAGCTTTTGACATTGACCCCCTCAAGAGGTTCAATGCCGACTTGGGCTTGTTGAAGAACACCCAAATCACCGTGCGGACTTTGCTACATTGTTCGAGGACAATCTTCAATGCGCCGAGAAGCGCCTGGAAGGCTGTGCTCTAAAGCTATAACGCGGCTGAAGCCGCGTTGACGACTGCTGGTTCTGGCACGGCCAAACCTGCCCAACCAGGTACTAGAAAAGATACTTGAGACCCAGTTGAATCTGGCGAGGCGGTCTATTCCCGTAGAGATTGGCCGACTGCACTGCCCCGAACGTGGGCGAGCCCAAGATGCGGCTGGGGATGTCGAAGTGGGGCTGGTTGAGCAGGTTGAAGAATTCGCCCCGGACCTGCAGCCGGCGACCCTCGCCGCGGAGGTGAATGCTCTTGAGCAGTGAGAAGTCGAGGTTGCTCAGCCCTGGGCCGATCAGCACGTTGCGGCCCGCTGTCCCGAAACGTCCTGAGGCGGGCATATCGAAGGCGCAGGGATTGAACCAGCTTTGTGCCGTCTTCACACGGTCCGCGGCGCGCCCCCCCTGCGACTGAGTCAGATGACAGGCGGGGTCGGAGTTGGCAGGTACGGGGCCGGCGCGGAAGGGATCAGAGATCAGGTCAGGCCGATCGGGGATCCCGAAAGCAGCAATCGTGGATTGGCTCTGCGGGATAGCCAGGTTGGCCGTGAAGGGATGCCCGGATTGCAAGGTCAGAATCCCGGCGAATTGCCACGCGCGCAGAACATGGCTGAGCAGCCTGGGATTGCTTGCCCACCGGTGGCCCGCACCGAACGGCAAGTCATAAAGTGAGCTGAAGACGAAGCGATGGTGTGTGTGGAAGTCGGAGAGCGCCCGCTCGGCGCGGAGATTCATCGAATCCTGCGGCAGAGTCGAGCCCACACTGCCGCTGAAGACCGCCGAGTCGTCATCAATGGATTTCGACCAGGTGTATGCACTCAGGAAAGCCAGCCCCTCCCGAACGCGCTTTTCGGAGCGGAGCTGCAGGGCGTTGTAGTTGCTCGAAGCCCGCGACTCCACGACGAGGACGGACGAGAACTGCGGGTAGAGGACCGCGCCGGTTTCGGGGCGCGGCTGGTTGAGGTCGCGAGTAGCCGGCAGGTGCTTCCCCGTCGAGCCGACGTAAGCCAGGTCAATCATCCAGTTGGGCGCGAGCTCGTATTGGAGGTCGAGGTTCCAATGTTGCATGTAAGCATCGGTGAAGTTCCGGCCCACCAGATTGGCCTGCGGAATCGCAAGTCCCGGCTGGTTCAAGATATCCTGGATCACATTGGTACCGCTGTTCGGCGAAAAAATGAGCTCGTAAGAGGGCGGATTGAAGCGCGGCAGGACGTTGAGGTTGAGAATGCCGACGTCGTAGAAGATGCCGTAAGCGGAGCGGACCACAAAGCGCTCGGTCTTCAGCGGTCGCCAGGCGACGCCGATGCGGGGAGCGAAGTTATTGAGATCCTTGCCGTAGGTGGCCCGAGGGATTCCCTGCGTGCCTGCCCGGATGAACTGGCAGTCGGGCTGCGGAGAACAGGTGAGGGAGTTAGCACTGAGATCAGGAACACTGAAGCGGTCGTGAATTTCGACTGGTGGGCTGTTGTACTCCCATCGGATTCCGGCGTTCAGCGACAGGCGTGGTAAGACGCGGATGTCATCCTGCGCATAGTAACTCATGCTAGTGGTGCGTAATCCGTTGTCGGTATTCCCTCGCACGGAAACAGCGTAGTCGGGGACGCCGGCGAGCAACTGTGCGAGCGCCACGAGCGGATCATTGCTTGTCCCACCCATGAAAAACCACTCCCCTCGGGAGATAAAGTCCAGGAAGGAATTCAATTGGAAGCGGCGAATATCCGCTCCGAACTTGAACTGATGACGGCCGGGATTCCAGGCTAGGTTATCCACGATCTGAAAAGTATTGTCATGACGGTCCTGCGGGTAATTGACGGGCTCGCCGATGCCGTCGAAGTCGAGGATGTTGACGTTGGGGTAGCCAAAGTCTACCGGGTTATTGAGCACGGTGGGGAATCCCAGTTGCTGGCTCAGGTTCGTGCCGTGGTGCTCCTGCAAGGCGGCGGCCCGCAGACGGTTGAACCCGAGGCGCATTTCGTTAACCCAGCGCGGATTGAAGACGTGCGTCCAGCTAAGCCCCACGTTCTGGCCGCGGTTGATCGTGAAGCTGCCGTACCCGGGAAGGCTCGTGAAAGAGTTGACCGGATCGTAGGGGTTGAACCGGTTTTCGTTGAATAGCGAATAGTGCCCGGAAATCGTGTTATTGGTGCCGGCCTGCCGGTCGAGCTTGATCAGAAGCAGGTTCACCCCGTTGCGAATCACCGGGGAAGCGACGAAGGTGTTGGAGTTCGTCAAATCCGCACCGACATTGGCCGCGGGCAGCAAGTTGAATACGGCCACGCCAGCGGGATTCTGAAACGCTGTGGGAACGGCCATCTCAGCCGCCATGCGTTGGAATTGCGACGGCACGGTGGCTTCCTTGGTGGTCGCCTGTCGCAGCCGCAGCCCTTCATAGGACGCAAAGAAAAAGGTCTTATCCCGCTGGAAGGGCCCGCCCAACGTTCCGCCAAACTGGTTGCGATCGAAGCGCGGAATCGAGGCGCAGGTGCCGGGAATGGAGCTGGGGGTGCAGTCTGGCTTATCGAAGAAGTTCTTGGCATCGAGATGCCGGTTGCGGAAGAACTCGAAGGCGCTGCCGTGAAGCTGGTTGGTGCCGCTTTTCAGCACCACGTTAATCTGCGCGCCGCCGCTCCGGCCAAATTCCGCCGAGTAGTTACTGGACTGCACCTTGAATTCCTGGATGGCATCGACGGAAGGCAGGACGCTGTATTGGTTGATGTATAGATCGTTGTTGTCCACGCCATCGAGCAGGAAGTCGTTCGACTGCTCGCGTGCGCCGTTGACGCTGATGGCCCCACCCTGGGTAGAGTTTTGAGAACCCTCGACGGGCGTTTGGCCCCCGGGGACAAGCAGGGTAAAGGCCAAGAAGTTGCGCTCGTTCATCGGGAGCTCGCTCACCTGGCGCCGCTCAACGACTTGGCCCAAAGTGGAGGTATCGGTCTGGACCAGCGGGGGGGTCTCATTGACCACCACTTCCTCGCTGGGCTGGCCGACTTGGAGCACAAAATCCACCCGCCCGGTCTGATCCACATCCAGCTTCACGTCGCTATAGACGCTGCGACGAAAGCCCTCCTTCTCAGCGGCGATCTGATAGAGCCCCGGGGGTAGGAGCGGGACGCTGTAATCGCCGTCTTCGTCCGTTTCCACCTCGCGTCGGGCGTTGGTTCCCTGGTTGCGTATGGTGATGTGAGCCTTCGGAATGACGGCTTCGCTCGGGTCGGAAACTGTGCCTATGATAGTCCCTGTGGGCCCCACGCCCAGCAGAGGTACCGCCAACATGCTCCCGAGGGTAAAGGTAAGAGCAAGATGTTTAGCACGCATGCTTTCACTCCGCCAGTGAATTCGACCTTGCCTTTTCGCTGCCAGAAGGCGCCTGAGATGCTTCAACCTCTGGGGCTCTGTACCATAAGCTATCACGTCCAGGCTATTATGCAATGCAAACTGCGCGCGGCGCCCCGCGAAATCAGGTGGGTGGAGACGGCGAGTGAAGCCGACGGCCTGGATGGACAGCTCGGTCGTCAGGATCTCTTTGCGCCCCGGCGCAACGTGGACCAGCGCGGCATCCCCTGCGGCCAATTGCGTGAAATCCGCTTTTCGCCGTCGGCGGTTAACTGTAGACTGTTGACGATTCTCCCGGAGGTCTTCCATGTTCTCGCGCCGAAGGTTCCTGCAAACCAATCTGGCCGGTCTCGCCTTGACGCTCCCGGGTTCCGAGACGCCAGACGAGGGCGGGTTGGGGAGACCTGATTCACCCCCGCCGGACAAGTCCTCGGATCGCGCTTATTGGGACGACTGGCCGACCTATCTGATTGCAGAGATGAACGAAGCTCGCGCCCGGCGTAAGGCCGCCCTCGCGGCCCTTTCAAGCGAGGCGCAGGTACGCCAGCGGATCGAAATGGTCCGCAAAAAAGTGTGGGAGCTGATCGGCGGGCCTTTCGAAAAGACTCCGCTGAACCCAGTCGTGGTGGGGACAATCGAGAGGAAGACTTACCGGATCGAAAAGGTGATTTTTGAAAGCCACCCGCAGGTCTTCGTTACGGCCCATCTCTATGTGCCTACCCTCGCGCCGCCGCCATTTCCTGGCATCCTGGCGCCTCTCGGGCACACCTCCAATGGGAAGGAATACCGAAACTATCAATACCTTTATCAAACCTTAGCGCGAAAAGGTTACATGGTGCTCGCCTTCGACCCCTTCGGCCAGGGGGAACGAAAGCAGTACCTCGATCCCAAGACCGGTGAGTCTCTCTACGGGAGCACTGGCGAGCACTCCCAGGCGGGGCGGCAGCTCCTGCTGCTTGGCGCCACTTTCGCGCAGTACCGCGCCTGGGATGGTATCCGGGCCTTGGACTACCTTTTGAGCAGGCCGGAAGTGGACCCGCAACGCATCGGCTGTACCGGCCATTCCGGCGGCGGCACCATGACCATGTATCTCGCCGCGCTGGAACCGCGCATCCAGGTAGCGGTGGAAGTGGAAGGGAATTCGGAAAACCTTGCCGGGCCCGCCTACGATCCCCCCGGCGCCGTGGCGGATGCGGAGCAAAACCTGGTGGGCAGCCTGCCGCTGGGCATCGACCGCGGTGACCTGCTCCTGGCCTTTGCCCCCAAGCCGCTTTTCCTGATTTACACCCCGCAAGACGCCGGCACCACCTATTCGCCGGTTTACGAGCAAGGAACACGGGAGATCTTCGAGGAGCTCCAGAAGGTCTATAGCCTGCTGGCGGCGAAAGATGAAGTCGGGCTGTTTGCCTCGCCCCTCCCCCACGATTTCGACTTCTTCTGCCGCCGCGCCACCTATGACTGGTTTAATCGTTGGCTGGCCAAGAAAGACTTAGGGACTGACGAGACGGAGTTCGAATCCGCGCCCCCCCAGGTGCTGAACTGTACCAGCACCGGCCAGGTCCTGACTTCCCTGGGTGGGCGGTCGCTGGTCGGGCTGAACGCTGAGCGGGCACGAGCTCTCGTCCCCGCCGCCTTGCTCAGTGACGCTTCCCTGAGCCCCCAGGCCCTTCGGGATCGGCTGCGCGAAAAACTGCGGAGCTTGCTCGCTCTTCCCCAGGAGCGAGGCTCACTCGAGGCCCGAGTCCTTTCGTCGAATCGTGGGCAGGGGCGGACGGTGGAAGAGTTTGACTTCAGGTCGGAGGCCCAAATTCGAGTGCCGGGCTGGTTTGTGAAACCCCTTGGAAAAGATGGACCGTTCCCCACCATGCTCTACGTCTCGGAGCAAGGCAAGGACGGCGTCATGGAGGAGCCTAGCCAGATTGACGAGGTTCTCCGTCACGGGTTTGCGGTTTGTGCCGTTGACCTGAGGGGTCTGGGCATCACCGCGCCGCGCTATCCTGCCGCCGGTCCCCTCTTTTATGGCTTTGAAGATCCGGATATCAAGGACGGGTACGCCTGGGCGTGCCTCACGCTGGGCAAGCCCGTGCTTGGCCAAAGGGTGAGGGACTTCCTCCGCTGCCTGGATTACCTGGAGAGTCGGGCCGACGTTGACCACCCCCAGACCCGGGTGCTGGGGGTTGGGGGCGGCGGGTTGGTGTCCTTGATGGGCGCCGTCCTGGATGACCGGCCTCGGGCAATTCTGCTTCACCAGACACTTGCTGATTTTCGATCCGTGGTCGAAGCGGGGGAGTACTCCTCGCGTTTGCCCTGGTTCGTCTCCGGCATTCTGCGGGAGATGGACCTACCCTACCTGGTTGCCGCCCTGGCTCCTCGTCCTTGTTGGTTGCTGAATGCGACGGGCCCCAAGGGCGAGACCCTCTCCATATCGCAAGTGAAGGCAGGCTACAAAGCCTCTCTGGATTTCTACTCAAGGGCCGGTCGGGGTAGCCAGCTTCGATTCTTAGTCCAGCCAGACGGAGAAATAGGGAAGGTCTTTCTGTCCTGGCTGAGAGAATCCTAATTCTTGTCGGTATTCGCTTGACAATCGTTGTCTTCTTCAATAGGATTCGTCCCGCATTTGTGGCGGATGTGGTCATCCAATTCCTCGCCCCCATTTGAGGACTGGACGGGGGCCTTGGCAAGAAACAATCTTCGTCGGGTGGTCTAATATGGAGAGCAAGTTTTATACTTTCCTAATTTTCCCCGGTGCGCACGGGAAGCTCCACAAGATCCAACTCCCCTTCTACGTTGTTCACCTGGTTCTGGCTTTCAGCGTAGTCGGCATTATGACCGTGGCGGTGCTGGCGAGTAGCTACGCCAGGATGCTGCTCAAAGTTTCCAATTACAACAATCTGCGCACGGAGCGAGAGGCCCTCAAGACCCAATACCGCACCCTGGAAAACGTAGTCAGCCAGACCAACGCCAAGCTGAATTCTCTCCAGTCGCTGGCGGCCGAGGTTGCTTTGACTTACGGATTCGGGGAGGCCCGGCGACCGCATTTTCCACAGACCGTGCTGGCCCTGGCGACGCAGAACAATTCCACCCTGGAATCCAGCTATCACGCTTCACTTTACGCGTTCAACCTAATGAAGGGCGCGGGTCTGAATCCGCCTCGCGACTCGCTGGGTCTGGGAATGGTTTCGGTTCCGGGGTTGGACCGTTCGACGATTCCTTCCGTCTGGCCCGTGCGGGGGCAGATCACTGGGGGCTTTGGCCAGCGCATGGATCCGTTCAGCGGCGAGAGTATGGTCCACTCCGGGCTGGACATCTCGGCGGCCGCGGGCAGCAAAGTCCAAGCCACCGCCGACGGTATCGTGCTCGACGCGGGGCCGGAGGCGGGTTACGGGAACGAGGTTTTGGTCGACCACGGTTACGGCCTGGCCACCAAGTACGGCCACTTGAGCAGGATTTTTGTGGTGGTCGGCCAGGAGGTCAAGCGTGGGCAGGTGATCGGCGCCGTGGGCATGACGGGCAGAACCACCGGGCCTCATCTGCATTACGAAGTGCTCGTTCACGAGACACCGGTTAACCCAGCGAAGTTTCTGCGCGGATAACCCAAGCTCAGCGAGTCCGATTTCTTTTCCCCAGGCCACGATGTTGTGCGTATTGCCTTGTGCCTTGCGGGTGTTGCTGGTCTGCGCCGCCGGAGGGCTGATGGAGATTCCCCCTCTGCCGGCGCTCCCCGCACAACAGCTAGCTCCCTGGGCTCGTACGGTTGTCGCGGTGGCGGGCGATGTTCTCCCGGAGTCGTCCTGGCTGGGCGCGCAAGACCGCGCGCACTTCCTGGACGGAGTCCGCCAGGAATTTTCCGGAGCTGATTTGGTATTTGTGAATTTGGAAGAGCCGATCACGCGCTCCGGGAAGGTGACACCTTACAAGAAGCCCGCCGAGTTAGCCGACGGGCGCGATTATATCCTGCGCGCGCGCCACCGAGCCATTCCGCAATCTTTGAAAGATGCGGGCGTAGGGCTGGTGGGGTTGGCCAACAACCACATGCTGGATTACACCGCGGCGGGCCTGCGCGACACCTTGCGCGCCTTTGCGGAATCCCACCTGCCGGTGGTCGGCGCGGGGCTCAAGCCGCAAGCGGAGCAGGCCTTCGTATTTGAAAAGAATGGCTGTCGGGTGGCCCTGCTGGCGTTTTCCGACGTTGTTCCTCGCAACTCCTGGGCGACCGAGAAGCAGCTCGGTATCGCTTCCGCCAAGGACCCGCAAAACCTGGCTCGGGCGATCCGGCGCGCCCGCCGGCAAGCCGACTTTGTGGTGCTGATGATTCACTGGGGAGGGCAGGGCAAACACCGCATCACGCCCCGCCAGCGCCAACTGGCGCAGGTGGCGGCAGAAGCCGGGTGTGACGTGGTGGTGGGCATGCATCCGCATGTTTTGCAGGGCATCGAACACGTGGGGCGTGTTCCGGTTTTCTACTCGGTCGGAAACTTTGCGTTTGCGGGCAGCAAACCCGGTTACGACGAGTGCGTGCTGGTAAAACTCATTTTCGCTGCCAGGGAGCTCGCGGCGGTGGAACTGGTCCCCGTGGAAATCGATCCCCGGGGCGCTCCCAAGGTCGTGACGGAAGCTTCCGCGGCCAAGATTCTGGATCACGTCGATGGGTACTGCCGCATGTTTAACACGCAGGTGAAAGAAGGCCGGTTGGAGCCGGGGCCGGTTCGGCAGGCCTTGGTCTACGACCTGTCGGAGCAGCGGGGCAGGAGTCGAACGGCAAAGGTGCGAAGAGCGGGGCCCCTGAAATCCCACCCGGCGAGGGGGTCCGGGCCCGCTCCAGGGACGGGGTCCGGAGCGGCTCCTGGAGGTGGAACAAAAAATTAAGAGGGCCCTTGCAATTTGCTTGCCTTGTGCATATAATTGTTCGATTGCGGCGGCTGGCGTAGCTCAGCTGGTAGAGCATCTGATTTGTAATCAGAGGGTCGGGGGTTCAAATCCCTTCGCCAGCTCCAGATTGAGTAGAGGCTGCCGCGAGTGAGGCGAGCAGGCGGGGCAAGGCTGAAGATTGGGGAGCGGGACTTTCAAATCTTAAAGCTCTCACGAATGCGCGGGCTCTCGGATGTGCCCGTGTCCAACCGCAACCTTGAGGATACCGGCCCAGGCAAAAAGCACGGCACCACAGAGAGGGGCACCGCCCTGCCCGTGCTGGGTCTGAAAAGTTGAAGTGCGGACAGGTGGCCGAGCGGTCAATGGCAGCAGGCTGTAAACCTGCCGCTCCTTGCGAGCTACGGGGGTTCGAATCCTCCCCTGTCCACCATTGGCTGATTTTAGATTGTCGATTGAAGATTTACGATTGCAGAAAAGCCCGGAGCCCCTCAGCAGGTGTTCGTTGCCAAAGTTTTCTGATTGAGGGCTCAATCATCAATCGTCAATCGAAAATGAGATGCGGGAGTAACTCAATGGTAGAGTCACAGCCTTCCAAGCTGTTGGTCGCGGGTTCGATTCCCGTCTCCCGCTCCATTTCGAAACTCGAAAATCGAAACTCGGCGATGGGACTGGGTCGGACGAATTTCGATTTTCGAATTTCGAGTTTTAGCGCTTCGCGCCGGGCCGATGTAGCTCAGTTGGTAGAGCACGTCCTTGGTAAGGACGGGGTCAGCGGTTCGATTCCGCTCATCGGCTCCAGAGATTCTTTTGAGGCACTTATTGAGGCGGAGTCATCATGGCCAAGGAAAAATTTGATCGTTCGAAGCCGCACATGAACGTAGGGACGATAGGGCACATCGATCACGGCAAGACGATGCTGACGGCGGCGATCACGCGGGTGTTATCGAAGGAGAACCCGCGGGTGAAGTTTCGGCCCTTCGACTCGATTGACAACGCGCCGGAGGAGAAGGCGCGGGGGATCACCATCGCCATTGCGCACGTGGAATACGAGACCAAGAAGCGCCACTACGCGCACGTGGATTGTCCCGGGCACGCCGACTACATCAAGAACATGATCACGGGCGCGGCGCAGATGGACGGGGCGATTCTGGTGGTGGCGGCGACGGACGGGCCGATGCCGCAGACGCGCGAGCACGTGCTGTTGGCGCGGCAGGTGAACGTGCCTTACATTGTGGTGTACATGAACAAGTGCGACGCGGTGGAGGACCCGGAGCTGTTGGAGCTGGTGGAAGTGGAGGTGCGGGACCTGCTGACCAAGTACAAGTTTCCGGGGGACAAGATTCCGGTGATTCGGGGATCGGCGTTGAAGGCGCTGGAAGGCGACGCGAAGTGGGAGAAGTCGATTCACGAGTTGATGGAGGCGGTGGACAGCTACATTCCGCTGCCGCCGCGGGAGATTGAGAAGCCCTTCCTGATGCCCATCGAGGACATCTTCTCGATCTCGGGGCGGGGCACGGTGGTGACGGGGAGAGTCGAGCGGGGCAAGGTGAAGGTGCAGGAGGAAGTGGAGATTGTGGGCTTGCGCCCGGAGTCGTTCAAGCGGGTGGTGACGGGCGTGGAGATGTTCAAGAAGCTTTTGGACGAAGGGCAGGCGGGGGACAACATCGGGGTCTTGCTGCGGGGCACGGAGAAGGACGAAGTGGAGCGGGGGATGGTGCTGGCGAAGACGGGCTCGATCACCCCGCACACCAAGTTCAAGGCGGAAGTTTACATTCTGACGAAGGAAGAAGGGGGGCGGCACACGCCGTTCTTCAAGGGGTACCGCCCGCAGTTTTATTTTCGCACGACGGACGTGACGGGGGTGGCGGACCTGCCGGCGGGGACGGAGATGGTGATGCCGGGAGATAACGTGAACCTGGAGATCGAGCTGATCACGCCCATCGCCATGGAGAAGGGACTGCGCTTCGCCATCCGCGAGGGCGGCCACACCGTGGGCGCCGGCACCGTCACGGAGATCTTGGCGTGACGACACATAAGATGGACCTGATACTTCGAGGCTACCCCTCGAGAATACGGTTCGCGGAGTGGCAGAAGGCTAACTCCTTGCCTCCCGATAAGCTGCCCCGACTTTCGAAGCCGCAGAAAGCCCGGGCTCACAGACTTGGGATCTCCGACCATGAATATGCAATCGCACTGAAGGCTGCTGAACTCGCACGCGAGCGGGCGGTCGATAAGATGGAAAAAGTGGCCCGCCTCATCATAGAGGCCGTGCATAAACGTGATCCTCAGGCAGAAGTGACGGCTCTAGTTTGGGACTTCCTTCGCCACGAATTCAAGTTTCTGACGCGGGTGAACGGCCGAGAGGACGATGACTGCATCCCTCCCCAGGTCGTCGATGATGTGCTGCTGGAAAAGGAAGGGGCTGAGCAGCGACTGAAACAAAAAGTTGACTTTCTCCTAGGAGGGTGGGCGGAGTAGTGGAATTAGAAAATCGCAGGATCATCGTCTACCTCACTGGCGAAGGATTTCAAGAGGTTGGCAGCCTGCTGGAACTGGAGACGGGGGAGGTCGGCAAAGTCGCCCTCGTAACAGGGACCGACGGCTTTGGAATCTGGCTATCATTGGCCGGCGAACGCTGGCGGAAAAGCCTGATCGTCCCATGGCACTATCTGCGCGCGATTGAATTTGAGCCCGAAATGGAGCGCCCGAAGGACATAAAGAAATCGATGGGATTCCATGCTTGAGTTGAGGGGATGGGGTTGAACTGAGAAATGCGCGAAATTATCACGTTGCAATGCGGCGACTGTAAGAACCGCAATTACACCACGACCAAGAACAAGAAGAAGAACCAGGATCGTCTGGAGCTGAAAAAGTTCTGTCCGACCTGCCGGCACCATACGGTGCATAAAGAAGTGAAATAGGAGTCGAAGGTTGAAAGTCGACAGTCGAAAGTTTGGGAACAGGGGACCGGGGGTGGTCGTTCTTGCTTTCAACTTTTGACTTTCGACTGTCAACTGCTCTTCAGGGGCGTAAGTTCAATGGCTAGACTGCCGGTCTCCAAAACCGGACGTGGGGGTTCGAATCCCTCCGCCCCTGCCAGATCTTGAACACGGCCCAACGTCGAGGAGCAAGGACGGGCCGCCGGCGGGGAGAACGGTTGAAAGACGCGCGGGCCGGCGAAACAACTTAGCATGGCTGACGAACTAAGCATCAAGAAGAACCCCTGGCATCGATTCCGCGATTACGTCTCGGACGTGCGGGTGGAAATGAAGCGCGTCACCTGGCCAGGCAAGCAAGAGATTTATGGCACCACGCTGATGGTGATCTTGACCACTTTTCTATTTGGCGGGTACTTCGGGATTTGTGACTGGATCTTTCGGATTGTCGTGCAACAGATGCTCAACGTTTTTCTGCACGGGAGGTAGGAGCCAGAGGGCGGGCGCGGGGAGAGCGCTTCCCCATATTTCCCCAGAGAAAGACTCGTATGACCATGAACTGGTACATCATCCACACCTATTCGGGTTTCGAGAAGAAAGTGGCGGAAACCCTCAAGAGCCGCATCGACGCGGAGGGCCTCTCGGGCCAGTTCGGCCAGATCATGGTTCCCACCGAGGACGTGATCGAGATGCGCCAGGGCAAGAAGGTTGTGACGCCGAAGCTGTTTTACCCGGGCTACGTGCTGGTCGAGATGGAAATGAACGACAATACCTGGCACATGGTTCGCTCCACGCCGCGGGTGACGGGGTTTGTGGGTTCGGGGCAGCAGCCCAGTTCCCTGACTGGCGAAGAAGTGGACCGGATTGTCCACAAGGTGGAAGTTGCCGCGGAGCATCCCAAGCCCAAGCTGAAATTTGAGAGAGATGAGAGCGTCAAGATCACCGAAGGGCCGTTCAAGGACTTCACGGGTTTGGTGGACGAGATCAACGATGACCGCTCCACTCTGCGGGTGATGGTGACCATCTTCGGGCGCTCGACTCCCGTGGAGTTGGACTTTTATCAGGTGGAGAAAATCTGATTTCGAAACTCGAAACGCCAAAATGGAAACTCGCCACGTGGTGATTTTCGAATTTCAAATTCCGATTTTCGAGTTTCCTTTAGGCGGAGTCACAAGTCATGGCTAAGAGAATTACGGCAATGGTGAAGCTTCAGATTCCGGCGGGCAAAGCCACTCCGGCTCCCCCCGTCGGACCGGCGCTCGGCCAACACGGCGTGAACATCATGGACTTTTGCAAGGTGTTCAACGCCAAGACTTCTGCCAAGGATCAGGAAGGTCTGATTGTTCCGGTGGTCATCACCGTTTACCACGACCGGAGCTTCACGTTCATCACCAAGACGCCCCCGGCCGCGGTGCTGTTGAAGCGCGCGGCCAACATCGCCAAGGGGTCGGGCGAGCCCAACAAGACCAAAGTGGGCAAGGTCACCGAAAAGCAAGTCGAGGAGATTGCCAGGCTGAAGCTGCCGGACCTGAATGCGCGCGACCTGGCGGCCGCCGTGGCCACCGTGAAGGGGACGGCGCGCAGCATGGGAATTGATGTCGTCGCGTAGTGCGAAATTCGAAACTGCAAGTTCGGAACTCGAAACTGGAAATTCCAAACTGGAACGAGGCCGAGTTTCGATTTTCGAATTTCGAGTTTCGAAGTGGAGTAAAGGGAATGTCTAAGGTCGGGAAAAAATACAGCGCATCTGTCAAGTTGCTGGACAAGCCGGCGTACACGCTGGCGGATGCCATGCCCATCCTGAAGAAGGCCGCTTTCGCCAAGTTCGATGAGACAGTGGAAGTCGCCATGCGCCTGGGCGTGGACCCCAAGCACGCGGATCAGATGGTGCGGGGCACGGTGGTCCTTCCCCACGGCCTGGGGAAGAGCAAGCGCGTAATTGTGATTGCCTCGGGCGACAAAGTACGGGAGGGGCGCGAGGCCGGGGCCGATGAAGTGGGCGGCGACGACCTGGTGCAGAAGATCCAGGGCGGCTGGATGGAGTTTGACGCGGTGGTGGCCACCCCCGATATGATGAAGTCGGTGGGCAAGCTGGGCAAGGTGCTGGGGCCGCGCGGCCTCATGCCCAACCCCAAGACCGGAACCGTCACCACGGACGTGGCGAGGGCGGTGAAAGAGGTGAAGGCCGGTAAAGTGGAGTTCCGCGTGGACAAGACCGGCATCATCCATTGCCCGGTGGGCAAGGTTTCCTTTGAAGCCCAGAAGTTGGCGGAAAACGCCCACGCGCTGATTTCCAGCGTCATCAAGGCGAAGCCCGCCACGGCCAAGGGTCGCTATGTCCGGAGCATCGTGGTTTCCTCTACGATGGGACCGGGCTTCCCGATCGACCTGGTCTCCGAGGAGGCCGTGTAGCCCCGGGTTTTGAGGAGTGCTCATGAAAAGGGACGAAAAAAGGCAGCAGGCGGAGGCGCTGCACGAGGAGTTGCTGAAAGCGCGAAGCGTCATCCTCTCGGGATTTGAGGGCCTCAGCGTCGCGCAGGACAGCGAGTTGCGTCGCAAGATCGCGCAGACGGGCGCCCGATACAAGGTGGTGAAGAACACCCTGATCGAGCGGGCGGCGCAGGGCACTGCCGCCGAGCCGGTCGCCCGCAAGCTGAGCGGCACAACCTCCCTGGCTTACACTGAAACAGACCCTGTGGCCTTGGCAAGGGTTCTGACCGCCTACGCCAAGGACAATCCCGTCTTCTCGTTCAAGGCGGGGGTGGTGGAGGGGCGGGTTGTTTCGCTTGGCGATCTCACCGCGCTTTCCTCCCTGCCCTCGAAGGAAGCGCTGTATGCGAAAGTGCTTTTCCTCATCAATTCGCCCGCGCAGCGAGTGGCGTCGGCGCTTTCGGCCGTAGCCCGCAATCTCGCGTATGTGATTCAGCAGGGCGTCAAGGAGAACAAGTTCAAGGAAGCTGCTGGCAACTAAGCTGGGCGTCGAAGGTTTCCTTCTCCCCGGTTGGAAGCTGCAAAAGATCTTCAGGAGGACAGAAAACGATGTCGGAACGGGTAGATAAGATCGTCGAAGAAATCAAGGGGCTTTCGCTGTTGGAAGCTGCGGAACTGGTGAAGAAGCTCGAGGAAACCCTCGGCGTTTCAGCGGCGGCTGCGGCGCCGGTCGTGGTGGCGGGCGCGGCAGCCGGGGCGGGCGCGGCGGGCGCCCCGGCGGAAGAACAGACCGAGTTCACGGTGGTTCTCACCGCCATCGGCGCCAACAAGATCAACGTCATCAAGGCCGTCCGCGAGGTGACCAGCCTGGGCCTGAAAGAGGCCAAGGACTTGGTCGATGGCGCTCCCAAGCCGATCAAGGAAGGTGTGAACAAGGAAGAGGCGGAGGCCATCAGGAAGAAGTTCACGGAAGCCGGTGCAAGCGTAGAGATTAAGTAGTTCTCTTTCATGCCCGGGTTCTGTTCGGGAAGCCCGGGCATGCGTCTTCCCGCCGGGGCGGGAGGACAGCAAAACGCCCTCTCGAGTCAGAGGCACTAACCATCCTGTGGACCGCCGGGCTGTGTGCGACCGACCGTTACATCCCACTGCCCGTAGTGCGCATCCATTCGCTTAAGGGGTTCGTGTCGCCACTTCTCCGGCAGGCTATAGAAATTTCGCGCAAGGAGCAAAAGGAATGTCTAACGGTGGGACCGGCGCTGTCCGCCAGCGCATTAATTTCTCTAAAATTCCAACCGTCATCAAGATTCCCAACCTCATCGAGGTGCAGCGGAGATCGTATGAACGTTTTCTCCAGATGAACCTTCTGCCCTCGGAACGGGAAGACACGGGGCTGCAAGCCGTCTTCAATTCGGTTTTCCCCATCACCGACTTCCGGCAAATTGCCCAGCTCGATTTCGTGGATTACTCCATCGGCAACTGGGAATGCAAGTGCAGCAGCCTGCGGGGTCTCCACCACCTGCGCAGCACCTGTAGGAATTGCGGCCACACGGTCATCACCGACCCCTTCAAGGTGGGCGACGTTCTTTGCGCCAAATGCGGGACCTTTAACAAGAACGTGGTGACCTTCTGCAACAAGTGCGGTGACCCTGTCGCCTTGCAGTTGAAGTATGACGTGACGGAAAGCCAGGAGCGCGGTATGACCTTTGCCGCCCCCCTCAAGGTCACCATCCGCCTCACCCTTTACGACAAGGACAGCGACACCGGGCACCGGAGCATCCGCGACATCAAAGAGCAAGAGGTCTACTTCGGGGAAATCCCCTTGATGACCGAAAACGGCACCTTCATTATCAACGGCACCGAGCGGGTGATTGTCAGTCAGTTGCATCGCTCCCCCGGCGTCTTCTTTGAATCCAATACGCAGAAGACTTACTTCCTCGGCAAGATCATTCCCTACCGCGGTTCCTGGGTGGAGTTCGAGTTCGATACCAAAAATATCCTGTACGTGCGCATTGACCGGAAGCGGAAATTCCTCGCCACCATCTTCCTCCGCGCCCTGGGGTTGAAGAACGACGCCGAAATCCTCAAGAACTTCTACCAGGTTGAACGCATCACGGTGAAAGACCGGAAGCTTTTCTGGGAGGTTTCGGAAGGGCTGGTCGGCTGCCGGATCTCGAAGAGCATCGAGACCCCGCGCAGCCACGAGACGATTCTGCCCGCGGGAAAGAAGATCACTCCGGCGGTTCTGAAGGACCTCCAGAAAGCCCACATCACCCAGGCGGAAATCGCCGCGCACGATCTGGAAGGGGCCTATGCCGCCAGTGACATCGTGGATCCGGCCACGGGGGAAGTACTCCTGGAAGCTAACAACGAGCTCACCCCCAGCATTCTGAACTCGATTCTGGATTCCGCCATTCCCGAGGTGAGTGTCTTCTTCCCCGAGCGGGACGAGGTGGGCAACATCGTCAGCCAGACCCTCAAGCGCGATACGCTCAAGACCCCCCAGGAAGCGCTCATCGAGATGTACCGGAAGATGCGGCCGGGCGATCCCCCCACGCTCGACACGGCCACGGCGCTCTTCAACGGGATGTTCTTCGACCCGCGCAAATATGACTTCTCGCGCGTGGGACGGCTGAAGTTCAACATCAAGCTCGGTTACTACACCAAGCTGAAGACGCGTCTGGACGAGAAGGCCCCGGAGTTCGAGCTCGAAGATGGCAAGAACTTTCCCCGCGCCAACTTCTACGTGGTGGTGGACCAGGAAAAGATGTTCGTGGGCAAGCGCGAGGAGAACCTCTGCGCGGAGGTGGTGCGCGCCTGCGAAGGCACCCTGGCCACCGACCATTCGGAACATTCCCCCGTCCAACTCCCCCTCGACAAGCGCACCCTGGAACCGGAGGACTTCTACGCCGCCATTCGTTACCTGCTCAAACTCCGCAAGAATCCGGGTGGCAATTACACCGTGGACGATATCGACCACCTGGGAAATCGCCGCGTTCGTGCCGTGGGTGAGTTGCTGGAGAACCAGTTCCGCCTGGGCCTGGTGCGCATGGAGCGGGCCATCAAGGAGAAGATGTCGGTTTACCAGGAAATGTCCACGGCCATGCCCCATGACCTCATCAACGCCAAGCCGGTCATGGCCGCCATCCGGGAATTCTTCGGTTCCTCTCAGCTTTCCCAGTTCATGGACCAGACGAACCCGCTGTCGGAGATCACCCACAAGCGGCGTCTCTCCGCTCTCGGCCCGGGTGGGCTCTCGCGGGAACGCGCGGGGTTTGAGGTGCGCGACGTGCACCCCACCCACTACGGGCGCATCTGCCCCATTGAAACCCCGGAAGGTCCCAACATCGGGCTCATCTCCTCACTCTCTTGCTACGCGCGCATGAACGAGTACGGATTCATCGAAAGCCCCTATCGGATGGTGCGCGGGGGTAAGGCCGTGGATTACGTCACCATCACCCACGGCGGTGACAGCCCCTGGAAGGTTGGCGAGCACGTCGAGCTGGGCGAAGTGGAGAAGGTCAATGAAGACCTTCGCGAGAAGAAGCGCAAGCTCGTCGAATACGAGCCTTATTCCTTCTACCTCTCCGCCTGGGAAGAAGACCAGCACATCATCGCCCAGGCCAACGTGCCGCTGGACGAAAAGGGGCGGATCATCCACGAACTGGTGAACGCTCGCCAGGCCGGAAACTTCGTCCTCAAGCAGCGGGGTGAGATTGACTACATCGATGTCAGCCCCAAGCAACTGGTGAGTGTCGCGGCTTCCTTGATCCCCTTCCTCGAAAACGACGACGCCAACCGCGCCTTGATGGGTTCCAACATGCAGCGCCAGTCCGTGCCGCTGCTGCGGGCGCAAGCGCCCTTGGTCGGCACCGGCATGGAAGAGGTCACGGCGCGCGACTCGGGCGCGGTGGTGCTCTGCCGGCGCAACGGCGTGGTGGACAGCGTGGACAGCGAGCGCATCATCGTGCGCATGGAGGGCGATGGCCACAGCGGCCAGCTCTCCCGCGAGGTCGGCGCGGATATCTACCAGCTCATCAAGTTCCGACGCTCCAACCAGAACACTTGCATCAACCAGAAACCGGTGGTCCGCAAGGGCCAGCGGGTCACCGCCGGAATGGTTCTGGCGGACGGCCCCTGCACCGACCGCGGCGAGCTGGCCCTGGGCCGCAACATTCTGGTCGGGTTCATGCCCTGGCGCGGGTACAACTTTGAAGACGCTATCCTGGTCAGCGAGAAACTGGTGAAAGAGGATTCTTACACCTCGATCCACATCGAGGAATTCGAGATCGAATCCCGCGACACCAAGCTCGGACCGGAAGAAATCACGCGGGACATCCCCAACGTCTCGGAATCTCTCCTGAAGGACTTGGATGAAAGCGGCGTCATCCGTATCGGTGCGTATGTGAAGCCGGGCGACATCCTGGTCGGAAAGGTCACGCCCAAGGGCGAGACGCAACTCACGCCCGAAGAAAAACTGTTACGGGCCATCTTTGGCGAAAAAGCCGGGGATGTTCGCGACGCTTCACTCACTTGCCCCCCTGGAATTGAAGGCATTGTTGTGGATGTGAAGATCTTCTCGCGTAAGGGGACGGAGAAGGATGAGCGCGCGAAGTCCATCGAGGGCTCACAGGTGGCCCGGCTGGAGAAGAACCTCAATGACGAAATCCGCATCCTCCAGGACGAGCGTCTGAAACGCCTCGACGCGCTGTTGGAAGGTGAAAAGTTGCTTGCTGATCTCCACGACGAGAAGACCAACAAGCGCCTGCTCACCAAGGGGACGGAACTGAGCCGCGACGTTCTGGCGCGCATTTCCACTCGCAACCTCAAGCGCATCAAGATCGGCAAGAAAGACCCCACGCTCGTCGAGAAGATGGACGAGATCGAAGAAATGACCTCGCGGCAGATCGACATCCTGCGCAAGATCACCGACGAGAAGATCCAGAAGCTCAAGAAGGGTGATGAACTTCCCCCCGGGGTCATCAAGTTGGTCAAGGTTTACATCGCCATGAAGCGCAAGCTCTCCGTGGGCGATAAGATGGCGGGCCGCCACGGCAACAAGGGCGTGATCGCGCGCATCCTGCCGGAAGAAGACATGCCCTATCTGCCCGACGGCACACCCGTCGAGATCGTGCTGAACCCCCTGGGCGTGCCCTCCCGAATGAACGTGGGGCAGATCCTCGAAACTCACCTCGGCTGGGCCGCCAAGGAATTGGGCAACAAGATTCGCAGCTTGTTCTCGGCGGAGAATCAGGTGGAACTGATCCGGGAAGAACTCAAGAGCGCCTTCAAGAACAGCCGGCTCGCCGCCAGCATCGAGACCCTGGATGATGACGAGACCCTGCATCTCGCGCGCAGTTTGGGTGACGGTGTTCCTTTCTCCAGCCCGGTCTTCGACGGGGCTACCGAAAAGGAGATCAAGGAATACCTGGAGAAAGCGGGGTTGCCCAGCTCCGGCAAGATCACCCTCTACGACGGCATGACGGGTGAAGCGTTCGAGCAGCCGGTCACGGTGGGTTACATCTACATGCTGAAGCTCTCGCACCTTGTTGACGACAAGATCCACGCCCGTTCTATCGGTCCCTACTCGCTGATCACCCAGCAGCCGCTGGGCGGCAAGGCGCAGTTCGGCGGCCAGCGCTTCGGGGAAATGGAAGTCTGGGCCCTGGAAGCATACGGCGCGGCTTGCATCTTGCAGGAACTCCTGACGGCGAAGTCCGACGACGTTTACGGCCGCGCCAAAATCTATGAGGCCATTGTCAAGGGAGAGGCGGTGATCGAGCCGGGTGTCCCGGAATCGTTCAACGTCCTGGTGCGCGAACTCCAGAGCCTTTGCCTGGACGTCGAGTTGATCAAGAAGCCGAAAGAACAACTGGCGCCGGCGAGCGCCGAGTAAGCGGAACGGTTCACGCTCCGGGCGGGATGGAGTCGCCGCGACTCTCCCGCGCCGCCGGTTGAATACAAGATTCTTCTCTCCTTCAAAGGAGGAATAAATTGTTTCGCAGCAGCCCTTACGACCGAGTCAGCTTGATCGGGGAGTTTGATGCCATCCGCATCAGCGTTGCTTCCCCCGAGAAAATCCGTTCCTGGTCGCACGGCGAAGTGACCAAACCGGAAACCATCAACTATCGGACTTTCAAGCCGGAGCGGGACGGCCTGTTCTGCGCCAGGATCTTCGGACCCGTCACCGACTGGGAGTGCCTGTGCGGCAAGTACAAGCGCATGAAGCACCGCGGCGTGATCTGCGACAAGTGCGGCGTGGAAGTGACGCTTTCCAAGGTCCGGCGCGAGCGCTTGGGCCACATTGAGCTGGCCTCGCCCTGTTCGCACGTGTGGTTCTTCAAGGGTCTGCCCAGCCGCATCGGCCACCTGCTGGACATCTCGCTGCGCGACCTCGAGCGCGTCCTCTACTTTGAAAGCTTTGTGGTGATCGACCCCGGGGACACTCCTCTCAAAGAGAAGGAAATGCTCACGGAGGAACGTTACCGCCAGCTCCAGCAGGAGTTCCCGGGGAAGTTCCGGGCCGGGATGGGCGCGGAAGCCATCAAGGAGCTCTTGCGGCGCGTGGACGTCCACGCGCTGGCGGAAGAGCTGCGCGAGAAGATGAAGGGCGACCCCTCCCAACAGAAGCGCAGCAAGTACGCCAAGCGCTTGAAGGTGGTCGAGGCTTTCCGCAAGTCGGGCAACAAACCGGAATGGATGATCCTGGATGTGCTGCCGGTGATTCCACCGGAGTTGCGGCCCCTGGTCCCCCTCGATGGGGGACGCTTCGCCACCTCCGACCTGAACGACCTTTACCGCCGCGTCATCAACCGCAACAACCGGCTCAAGAAGCTGATGGAGCTGCACGCTCCGGATGTGATTGTGCGCAACGAAAAGCGCATGCTCCAGGAAGCGGTGGACGCGCTGTTTGACAACGGCCGTCGTGGCCGCATCCTGCGCGGCGCCAACAACCGCCCGCTCAAGTCTCTTTCCGATACGCTCAAAGGCAAGCAGGGCCGCTTCCGACAGAACCTGCTCGGCAAGCGCGTGGACTACTCCGGGCGTTCCGTCATCGTGGTCGGCCCGGATTTGAAGCTCCACCAGTGCGGCCTCCCCAAGAAGATGGCGCTGGAACTCTTCAAGCCTTTCATCTATCACCGCCTGGAACAGGCCGGGCACTGCACCACCATCAAGGCCGCCAAGGAAATGGTGGAACGCCAGGAAGCCGTGGTTTGGGACATCCTGGAAGAGGTCATCAAGGGCCATCCGGTGCTTCTGAACCGCGCTCCCACACTCCACCGGCTGGGCATTCAGGCCTTCGAACCGGTGCTGGTGGAAGGCAAGGCCATCAAGATCCATCCGTTGGTCTGCACCGCCTTCAACGCCGACTTCGACGGCGACCAGATGGCTGTGCACATCCCGCTGTCACCGGAGGCGCAAATCGAGGCGGCGGTGTTGATGCTCTCCTCGAACAACATCCTTTCGCCCGCCAATGGCCAACCTCTGGCGGTGCCCACGCAGGACATCGTCCTGGGCGTCTATTACCTCACCAAGGAGAGACGCGGCGCCAAGGGGGAGGGCCGCTCCTTTGCCAACAGCGAAGAAGTGCTGCTGGCACTGGAAGTGGGCGAGGTCCAGACGCTCACCCCCATCCGCTTGCGCTACACCGGCCGCGTCATCGACCTGACCACCGCTTACGATGACCAGGACGTCCTTCACACCGAGCCCATCACGGTGAAGAACCAGTTCATCAACACCACCGTGGGCCGGGTGATCTTCAATGACTACCTGCCGGAAGGGATGCCCTTCGTCAACGGCCTGCTCCGCCGCAAGGGTCTGGGGGCGCTCTGCAACTATTGCTACCTGCGCTTTGGCCTGGAGACCACGGTCAAGATGCTGGACGATATCAAATCACTCGGGTTCCTCTACGCGACGAAGGCGGGGATCTCCATCGGGATCGATGACCTGGTGGTCCCCAGGAGCAAAACGGAATTGGTCAATGCCGCGGAAAAGGAAGTCATCGAAGTTGAAAAACAATACCAGGAAGGCGCCATCACTCACGGCGAGCGCTATAACAAGGTGATCGCCATCTGGTCCAACGTGACCGACCGTGTGGCCGATGAGATGTTCCAGGCGATGGAATTGCAGGACAAGTCCGGCCAGCTCAACCCCATTTACATCATGGCGGATTCCGGCGCGCGCGGGTCCAAACAGCAAATCCGCCAGCTTTCCGGCATGCGTGGCTTGATGGCCAAGCCCTCGGGGGAAATCATTGAGACCCCCATCACCGCGAACTTCCGCGAGGGCCTCAACGTGCTGCAATACTTCATTTCCACGCACGGGGCGCGGAAAGGTCTGGCGGACACGGCGCTCAAGACCGCCGACTCCGGCTACCTCACCCGGCGACTGGTGGACGTGGCGCAGGACGTGATCATTTCCGAGTTCGATTGCGGGACCGTGGATGGCATCTACGTCGAACCGATCGTCGAAGCTGGCGAGGTGGTGGAGCCGCTGCGCGACCGCATCGTGGGGCGCGTTTCCCTGGAACAGATCAAAGATTACGAGGGCAACGTCATCGTGGACGTCAACCAGGAAATCAACGAGGACCTGGCGGCGGCCATCCAGTCTGCCGGCATCGAGCGGGTGAAGATTCGCTCCGTGCTGACCTGCGAGTCGAGGCGTGGCGTCTGCGTGCGGTGCTACGGGCGTAACCTGGCCACCGGCAAGCTGGTGGAAACGGGCGAAGCGGTGGGGGTGATCGCGGCGCAGTCCATCGGCGAGCCCGGCACCCAGCTTACCATGCGCACCTTCCACATCGGCGGGACGGCCAGCCGGGTGAGCGAGCAGACCACCCTGGACGCCAAGAACCACGGCTTTGTCAAGTTCCAGGGCTTGCAGACGGTGAGGAACCGCGAGGGGAACTTCGTGGTGATGAACCGCAACGGCTCGGTGGTCATTGTGGATGACAAGGGGCGGGAGCGCGAGCGCCACGCGGTGGTGTACGGCGCCAAGGTCAAGTTCCCCGACGGCGCCCCGGTGAAGCTCGGTGACATCATCGTGGAGTGGGACCCCTATACCTTCTCCATCCTCACGGAGGTTGGGGGAAGCGCGCAGTTCAAGGACCTGGAGCCGGGCGAAACAGTCCAGGAACAGGTGGACGAGGTCACCGGCCTTTCACAGTGGGTGGTGAAAGAGGCTACGGAGGAAAAGTACCAGCCCCAGATCGTCATCCGCAGCGAGAAGAAAGGCTTGAAGAAATACCTGATGCCCTCGCGCGCCCACCTGATGGTGCGGGATGGCGACGAGGTCAATGCCGGCGACGTGCTGGCGAAGATCCCGCGGGAAACTACCAAGACGAAGGATATCACCGGCGGTCTGCCGCGCGTGGTGGAACTCTTCGAAGCGCGCAAGCCCCATGAGCCCGCGGTTATCACCGAAATCGACGGGCTCGTCAAGTACGGCGACTTCGTCAAGGGCCAGCGCAAGATTCTGGTGGCTCCCGACAAGGGTGAGGCCAAAGAGTATCTGCTGACCCGCGGCGTCCACGTTTCAGTGCAGGAAGGCGAACGGGTGCGCGCCGGCGAGCCCTTGATGGATGGCCCGCGCAACCCCCATGACATCCTCGCCGTCCTCGGCGAAAAGGAACTGCAAAAGTACCTAGTGGATGAGATTCAGGAAGTCTACCGGCTGCAGGGCGTCAACATCAATGACAAGCACATCGAAGTCATCGTGCGCCAGATGATGCGCTGGGTGAAGGTGGAGGAGGTGGGCGACACCGAATTCCTCCTGGAGGAACAGGTGGACAAGTTCCGCTTCCGCGAGGAGAACGATCAGGTGATCGCGAAGGCCGGCAAACCCGCCACCGCCCGACCGTTGCTCCTGGGGATCACCAAGGCATCGCTGGCCACGGATTCGTTCATCTCCGCAGCGTCCTTCCAGGAAACTACCCGCGTGCTCACCGAAGCTTCCATCCGCGGCTCGGTGGATCACCTGAGGGGCCTTAAGGAAAACGTCATCATGGGCCGCCTCATCCCGGCGGGCACGGGTCTCGAGTACTACCGCAACTTCAAGCTGCTTACGGAAGTCGGGCGCCCGCAGCCTGAGGTCGCGGCGGTCACCGCCGCCAGTACGGAGCCGCCGATTCCTGCGGCGCCGGGCGTGGCGGCTGAAATCGTGGACGAGGACGAAGCGCACACCTAAACAACAGTGACGAGTGACAAGTGACCAGTGACGAGACAACGGTCTTGCTTGTCACTCGTCACTTGTCGCTGTTCTTATGCAGCTCAATTGCTGGAAATGCGGGGAAGCAATTCAGCTCGCCACCGGCTCCAAGGTCGGTAAACGCGATACCTGCCCTAAGTGCGATGCAGACCTGCACTCCTGCCGTAATTGCCAGTTCTACGATCCTTCCAAAAACAACCAGTGCGCCGAACCCCAGGCTGAATGGGTCGGCAACAAGGACGCTGCCAACTACTGCGACTATTTCCAGCCTAACCCCACTCTCTACGCCCGCGGCGATCGCCCTGTATCCAAAGCCGACGACGCTAAAAAGAAGTTCGACTCGCTGTTCAAGATCTAGCAGGGGAGGGCTGAGCCTGCCGGAAAGAGGCCAGACGTCCCGGCTGAGGTCAGATGGCCTTCCTGCTTAGAAGCTCTGCCTCGCCGCGTGTTAAACTTACGCGAATTGCAGATTCAAGATTCCACATTCCAGAGGCGCAAAGTGCGGTACCAGCGATTTGACTAGCTTCCGGTGTGGCAAGCCAGTATCGACCTCGCTGTAGAGACTTATGCGATGACCTCGAAACCGGCGTTCAGACGCCAGCGTAGTCTGCGTGACCAGATCGAGCGGGCTGCCGTTTCCGTGTCGAACAACATCGCTGAAGGGTTTGAACGGGGGACAAATCAAGAACTGCTCACGTTTCTCTAAATCTCTCGCGGTTCAGCGGGCGAAGTGCGCTCGATGCTTTGTCTGCTCGAGCGCATCCTTGCTTTTCGTGATCTGGAATCTGACATCTTGAATCTGAAATCGAGGGCTGAGAGCATTTCCAGGCAACTGGGCGCCTGGATTCGGTCTTTGCAGGATTCGGGAATGAAGGGCCAGCGTTATGTTACCGAGAAAACTCGACGGGAGACCGAAGCTCGCCGTGAGCGTGACGAGTTCCTGAGAAAACTGCAGCAGATTCGTAAGGGGAGTGCCCCCGCTACGGGAAAGTCTTGAGGCGAGCCCACGCCTTGTCTTATCTGCAATCTGGAATTTGAAATCTTCAATTCGGTACCCGCCCGCCCCACCTCCAAAGCCGAAGACGCCAAGAAGAAGTTCGATTCGCTGTTCAAGGCGTGAAGCACTTAGCCGAGGCCCTCATGCAGTCTAGCTCAAGCGACTTCGAACCCGCCCGCTTTTTCGAAAGCGTGGGCGACTTGCAGTAGCCGTGCTTCGTCGAAGTGCTTAGCGAAAATCTGCATGCCGACGGGGAGCGGCGGGCTGCCCTTGGTCTTGCCGCAGGGCACGGAGATGCCGGGGATGCCCGCCAGGCTGGCGGTCACAGTGTAGATATCGGCGAGATACATTTGGAGGGGATCATCGACGCGCTCGCCGAGTTTAAAGGCGGGAATGGGCGACGTGGGCGTCACGATTACGTCCACTTGATTAAAGGCTTCGAGGAAATCCCGCGTGATGAGCGTTCGCACTTTCTGCGCCTTCAGGTAATAGGCATCGTAGTAGCCGGAACTCAGCACATAGGTGCCGAGCATGATGCGGCGCTTCACCTCGGCTCCAAACCCCCGGTCCCGTGTCTTCCGATACATGTCACACAGGTCATCATGCTGAGGCGCCCGGAACCCGTAGCGCACGCCGTCGTAGCGCGCCAGATTGGAGCTGGCCTCCGCCATGCAGATGATGTAGTAACAGGCGATGGCGTAGTCGGTATGCGGCAGGCTGATGGCGACGACTTTACAACCTAGTTTCCCGAGCAGCTCGATGCCTTTCTGGATGTTGTCCCCGATTGCAGGATTGAGTCCCTTGAAGTATTCGCTCGGAACGCCGACCCTCAACCCTCGCACATCCTCGTCCAGGGTTGCCAGGTAGTCGCTCACGGGAATCGTGGCGGAAGTGGAGTCCTTGGGGTCGCGTCCCGCGATGGTCTTCAGGACCAGAGCCACGTCGCGCACGGAACGGCCGAACGGTCCGATGTGGTCGAGAGAAGAGGCGAACGCCACCAGGCCGAAGCGCGACACTCGTCCGTAGGTGCCCATCATGCCCACGATCCCGCAAAGCGCGGCGGGCTGGCGAATCGAACCTCCGGTGTCCGAACCCAGCGACACGGTGGCGAGGTTCGCTGCCACCGCTGCGGCGGAGCCGCCACTCGACCCGCCAGGAACGCGAGTCAGGTCGTGCGGGTTGTGAGTGGTGAAAAAACCGGAGTTTTCCGTAGAAGAACCCATCGCAAATTCGTCACAATTCGTCTTGCCGAGGACGACGGCGCCGGCCGCCTCAAGGCGCTCGACGGCAGTCGCATCATAAGGAGCGATGTAGTTCTCCAGAATTCTGGACGCGCAGGTTGTCTGGGAGTCCCGCGTCAGGATTACGTCCTTCACGGCCACCGGCACCCCGGCCAGGGCGGGCAGTGGCTCATCGGCGGCCACCATCCGATCGGTCTTCTTCGCCTGCTCCAGGGCGCGCTCGGGGCAGAGGGCGAGATAGGAGCGCACCTCCTTGTCTTTTTCCTCGATGCGGGCGAAGTGCGCGCGCGCCAGTTCCTCCGCCGAAACTTTTCGCCGCGTCAGAAGATCACGAATTTCACCAATCGTTAGCGTTGTCAGATCCATTGAAGTTAAGAGTTCTTGGGTTGTTAAATCTTTCAAAGATCGAAAATCGAAACTCGTTGTCGCCCCGGATTTCCAATTCCGAGCTTCGACGTTACGATTCTTCTTTCTCGATCACCTGGGGCACTTTGAAGTAGCCCGCGCCCGGCTCGGGGGCATTGGATAGGGCCTCCTCCTGCCGGAAGGTGGGGTGAGGCACGTCGGGGCGAATTGCGGGGTTTTCCGCCGCGGGATAAGTGACCTGCGCCATGGGCGCCACCTCGCTCGTGTCCAGTTCATTCAATTTCCGCATGTAATCCAAAATCGAGTCGAGTTGAGGCAAGAACTTCTTCACCTCGTCCTCCGTGAGCTCCAGGTGGGCGAGTTCCGCGACGTACCGCACGTCCTTCTCGGTCAAAGCCATCAGTGCACCGTCTTCTTCCCCTGGCGCGCGAAGTACTTTGCGAAGGACTGGCCGATGATGCGCGCGATTTCAGGATCAAGCTTGTCGTCTTCCGCAGCTATCGGCGCTTCGCTCTTCACGAGGGGTTGCTGAAGTTCCTGCTGGGGCGCAGGGGCTTCCAGCGGGTCGAGCTCCATCACGTGCTTCACCCGAACGCTGCGGACCACCGGCCCTCCCAGGTAACGGTTGATCTGCGCTCGGATTTCCTCGGCCATGTGGCGGAGCTGCGTGGCCCAGGAAAGGCAGGCCGTGGCGAGGGTCAGGGTTCCGGCCTCAAACGCCACCGGGCGGCACTGTTGCGCAATGTGCTTCCCGGCCACGCGCGGCCAGAGGGGCGCCAGGATTTCGACGACCAGCGGCTCGCCGCGCCGCACCTGCTGCTTGAACACCGCAGGCAGGATTTTCGCCAGTTCTTCCACGTATATCCTTCCCACACTCGCTTCGAATTGTTGGAAGTGGCCAGCAAGTGTAACACACCGAAACCCGCGGTGGAACATCTTGTGAGTCGTCGCGTCGGCCTTCTATAATCGATTTCCTCATGCGATTCATTCTTGCTTCCAGCTCGCCGCGGCGCCGGGACTTGTTGCTTCAAGCGGGTTTCGACTTTGACGTGCGCGCTGCGGGCATCGAGGAGGTTCCTCAGCCGGGCGAATTGCCGGAGGATTTTGCGCGCCGCGCCGCGCAGGACAAAGCTCTGGCGGTGGCCGCAAGGGCGCCAGCGGATAGCTTGATTCTGGGCGCCGATACCGTGGTCGTCATCGATGGAGAGATTCTTGGCAAACCCGCTGATCCTCAGGATGCGGCCTGCATGCTTCGGAGGCTCTCCGGCCGGGCGCACCGCGTCATCACCGGCGTTTGCCTGGCCCGCTCCCCGCGCCGCATCGAGGCGTCGAACCACGAAACCACCCGCGTGACCTTCCGCAGTCTTGACGAGGAAGAAATTCGCAGCTACGTGGAGAGCGGAGAGCCCCTGGACAAGGCGGGCGCCTACGCCATCCAGGGCCTCGCCTCGAAATTCGTCGCGGGCATTTCCGGGTGTTACTTCAATGTGGTGGGCTTGCCGATCCCGATGGTGTACGAAATGCTCAAACCTTTCTTGAAGCAAGAAGCCAGCAGGCAGCAGTCAGAAGGCAGTAAGTAGTAGGCGGAAGCCAGTAAACAGTTTTCGGTTGTCCGTAGTCCGTTGCCCCTTGCCCCTTGGGGATGAGTTTACAGCGGACAACTGACCACGAACAAAAAACGTTTTTCAGCTAAAGGATAATCCGCTCGTCACCGTCGCGGCGAGTGACACGTTCCCGGTCCAGATACTCGAGCAAGGGAATGGCGTACTTGCGGCTCAGGCCGGTAATTTCCTTAAACGTTGAGACGTTGAGGCGGCTGTTCTGCGTTTTGCGCCGGGAGACCAATTCCCGGACTTTCGCGAGCGCCACGCGATGGAAGATGAGGTCTTCGGCGACCTTCACAAGTACTTTCTCCTTGAGCAGAATCTGGAGGATCATTTCGGCGCGGGAGCGGTCAATCCGCAGGGAGGCTAGAACTTCCTGGGCGCTGGGGGCCGCCAAACCCGCTTCCTGGAAAGCCCGGCCGATCTGGTCCTTGGCCGCAAGTTCCTCCGCGCTCAATTGAACTTCCCGTCCTCCCAGTCTCACCGTCTCTCCCTGCGCGTCGACCTTGCCCTGGGCGCTGAGCTCCTGGAGAACAGCGTTGAAGAGCGCTACCGAGGGCAAGCTCGTTTGCGCTCCGCCTTTGCAAGCGGTACGACCGCGCAATTCTTCTTTGGTCATCCCAGCGATGAGGGGGTTGGCTGCGTGGAATTGTTCAAGCTGCTCGAGCACCTTTCGCGCGAGTGCCTGAAAATGCTCGGCGTGGACGAACACGCTGGGTGGCTGGCCCAGAATAGTCAATCGCTTCTTCTGCTCGAGTGACCTGCCGACCTTCAGGGTTTCGCCGGGCTGCCAGCCCGTCCGCGCCACCAAGTTGGAAAGAGGCGCCTCACCGGATTGTTGGGTGAGCAGCTCCAGGCGAGTCTCCTGCTCGCCCGCCGCTAAAGCATCAAGAAACTGGTGGACGGCCGGATCCCCAAAACGGTGTTTGGGGGGAAGGTTGTCGAGCACGATGCCGCCCCCGATGGTGACGACGGGGGAGAATTGGCGGAGGATGAAATGGTCGCCGGGAAGAAAGAGTCCGGGTTGCGCCAGCCGCAGTTGCACATACGCCTGGGCGCCGGGCTCGAGCTCTTTGCCCTCGAGGAGCACCACGTCCGCCGCGGTCTCGGCGGTCCAGCAATGGAAGTGCACCCGCGTACGGTTCTTCAGCGGGCGCGCCGAACCGAGCAGTGTGAGCGCGCCATCCAGGCGGTTGGCTGCTTCCAGCATAGCGGGTGGGGCCAAGGTCATGCCCCGCGCAATCTCGCGCGCCTCGATGCCCGCCAGGTTCAGCGCCGTGCGCTGCCCCGCCACCGCCACGCTCGCCGGTTGGTTATGCACCTCGATGCCGCGCACGCGCACGCGACGGGCCAACGGAAAGATTTCCACCTCAGCTTCTTTCTCAATCTTCCCGGCAACTAGCGTTCCGGTGACCACCGTGCCGAAGCCTTTCATCACGAAGGCGCGGTCAATCGGCAAGCGGAAGGGCAGTTCGGTGGGTTTGGAAGCAGTCTCGAGACTCAGCCGCGCCAACTGCAATTTGAGCGCTTCGAGTCCCTCGCCGGTTCGGGCGCTCACGGCCACCAGCGGCGCCCCCTCCAGGAACGAGCCCGCCACGAACTCCTGGATCTCGATCTTGACGAGGTCGAGAATGTCCTGCTCCACCAGGTCGGATTTCGTAACCGCCACCAGGCCTTTGCGGATGCCCAGCAGTCTGCAAATGTCAAAGTGTTCGCGCGTCTGAGGCTTGATGGATTCGTCGGCCGCGACCACGAGCAAGACCAGGTCAATGCCCCCAACGCCCGCCAGCATGTTCTTCACAAAGCGCTCGTGCCCCGGGACATCAATGAACCCCACCCGCAGCCCTCCGCCGAGTTCCAGGTGGGCGAAGCCCAAGTCAATGGTGATGCCGCGCCGCTTCTCTTCCTCCAGGCGGTCGGGGTCGGTCCCCGTCAGCGCGCGCACCAACGCTGACTTGCCGTGATCGATATGGCCCGCCGTTCCCACAATCACGTATTTCATCGTGGTGCGATTATGCGGGAAGGCGCGGCTGGTGGCAACCGGCCTGCGGCATTGCAAAGAGGATATTTCGAGACGCCAGGACTTTGCGCCTACGGCTGCTTGGCGGGGGCTTTGGCCGGCGCGGGCGGTGTCTTCTCAGCCTCCGACCCCAGCCACACATTGGCTACCGCCCACTCGCCGTACTGTTTTTGCAGGACCATATCGTAGTAGGCCAGAGCGGTGGGATCCTCGAAGACAACGCGGGCCAAGGCGCGGGAGTTGTCCGGCGAAAATGTGAGCTGCTGGATGTTAACCTTCACCAGCGAGGGCTCCGGCGTGGCGGGCTTTGCCGGCGGCTTGGAGGGTGTTTCGGGCGGCGGAGGTTCCAGTGCGGGATAGAAATATGTCCGGACGGCTTGTTCGATGGAGCTTCCCGCTTTCTTGCCTTCCGGCGTCGCCAGGTACTTGGAGCGGGCTTCAATCACCGCCAGAGCGTTGTCGAGGTCGTCGCGGATGACCACGTCCTGGAGTTTCGCGGCCGCTTCCTTGAGCTTGGGGACCAGCGTTGCGTCGGAGTGCACGGTGAGGGCAAGGATGGCGGCTTCGGTGACCGTCCGGTCCGGCTCGGCATCCGAGCGGTTGATCACCTCGGACAATATCTGGGTGGCCTGCGGCGAAGCATATTCGCCCAATGCGCCGTAATAGAAGCGGCGCAGGTTGAGGTCGCGCGGATCCGTCTGGAGTTTCCAGAGAACCGCCAGAGCCTTTTCTCCGCCGATAAACGCCAGGGCCTGCGCGGCGAATTCCGCCGTGCGGTCGTCTTTCAAGGCTGCTTCGAGTCTGGGGATAACGGCCGGCCCGGCCGCGAACGCTGCGCGCAGCAGCGCGTCACCCGCCTGGGGGTTCGGTGAACTCAAGATCGCGTCGAGCAAGTCCGGACCCCAATCGCCGGGCAAAGGGGTTTCCTCTTGTTCCGCCGCAGCCGCCGGCGAGGTCATAACTGCGGGCTGCTTCACTTGGGTCGGCGGCGTGGGCTGCTGGGCCACGCAAAGGGCAGAAGGCAGTAGGCAGAAAGCAGTAAGCAGCAACATCGCAGAAAGCCGTGATAGGTATCTGCTCCCAGCTATCCCTCGCCCGCCTTCTGCCTTCTGCCTACTGCCTACGGTTCTGTGCATTCTGCTTCTCTTTGGATGCTGGCCCGCAGGATGGGGTTGGAGAAAAGTTGATCCGGCGCGCGAATTTTCAAAGCCTGACCGTTGCGCGCCGGCAATCGCCCTAGGCGGGCTGTCCGCTGTTCAACAGCAAGGGCAGATCGCGGAGGTCATCCAGCAGCAGGTCGGGAGGCACGTCTTGCAGGGTGTGGGCTCCAAAACCATAGCACGCCCCGCATGTCCACACACCCGCGTTGCGGCCGGTAAGCACGTCGGTGTCGGAATCGCCGATAATCATGGTCTGGCGGGGCGAAGCCCCCAGGTCTCCCATCAGCGTCTGGATTCCGATTGGATCGGGCTTCTTCTGGGCGAAGCTATTGCCACCATAGATGAAGGAAAAAAATGGCGCGAGCCCCAGCCTCGTCAGCATTTCCCGGCTGAATCGCACCGGCTTGTTGGTGAGCACCGCCATCTTCCGTTCCTTCAGCTCCTGGAGCGCTTCAGGGACGCCGGGGTAGGGCAGGGTGTTATCCAGCATGTGCTCGCGGTAATAGTCCAGAAAAAACGCCACCCCTTCTTTGATCTTTTCCTCGCTGGCCTGGTTTCCCAACGCCCGCCGGACCAAGGCCTCCACGCCTTGACCCACATACGAGGCGATGACTTCGTTGGGCAGGGAAGACAAGCCCATTTGCTGGAGCATGGCGTTAACGCTGAGCGCCAAGTCTTCCTTGCTGTCCACCAGCGTGCCATCCAGGTCAAAGACGAGCAATTGAATTTCCGCGAGCGCGCGTTTGGGGATTGCCATCGCTAAACCATTACCTCACGCCGCAGGAGGGGCAGAATCGGCGCCCGGATCCAGAGCCCGCAGCACCAGGGCGGCTTGCTCGGCGGGGATGGGATTGAAATAGAAGCCCCCGCTGCCCAGGTAACGGCGCGCGCCCTCGACGTCGGGATGGATTTCGATGTGCCAGTGAAAATCCTCCGGAATCGTCTTCCACAGGTTTTTGATGGGGCGGTGCGCCGCCAGGTTGGGCTCCGTGTGGGCCACCATATGGAGCGAGTCGGAAAGCTTTTCAATGCGCAGGAGGCAAGGCTTGAGAAAAGCGGCCAGCGACAAGGCGCGCCCGGGTTCCATGGTGTCCTTTTCAAATGAGGAGGAGTGCTGCAAGGGCAGCACCCACAGCTCGTAAGGAGAGCGAGAGGAAAACGGGCACACGGCGATGAAATCCCTGTTTTGGTCCACCACCCGCTTTTCCTCCTGGAGTTCCTGCTGGAGAATGTCGCAGTAAAGGCAACGCTCCTTCTTGCGAAAATGCGACAAGCTCCAGCGTAATTCAATCTCCACCAACTGCGGCAAGACGGGGGTACCCAGGATTTGCGAGTGGCTGTGGCCCTGGAGCGTGGGGGCAGGCGGGCGCTGGTCCTTGAAGAGCGAAACGTAGCGGAAACGGATGTCACGCTTCAAATCCAGGATGCGGTCGCGGCAAACCTCGATGACCCTCGCCAACTGCTCCACGGGAAGCTGCGCCAAGGTGACGCCGTGCTGCGGGGTCTCCACCACAATCTCATGGGCGCCCACGGTGTTCATCCGGTCGAAGAAACCTTCCCCCCGTTTGCCCAGCTCTCCTTCGATGCGGAACAGGGGAGCGCGATCGTGGAAGGATCGAACGGTCCAGAGGCCGCTGGCGTCCAGGCGCTCCGAAGTCGGCTTGGGAGTGAGTCGTTCATTGCCGGGGCAGAAAGGGCAGAGGGCGTCCGAGTCGCGCACATCCGGCATCACCGCGCGCTTGCCGGTCACCACCCAGCGGTGCGTAACAGGATCGAGTCGAAGTTCAGACATGCCCGGAGGCCTTTCGCAACGGGTCGCAGTTGGGGTTCACTCAGGACTGCGCAGGGCCGCGACCTCTCGACTGCGCCTTGCCCAGCATTTCCCGAGTCGCCATTCTAGCCTGAAACGGCTGGGCCCGTCACGAAAGCCGCAGCTTTCCTGCGCCGGGATGACGAAGTGTCACCCGCAGCTCTTCGCCGCATCTTCTGGGTTGGGGGAAACAACTTCGCGCCTTCCTGAAGGTCTCGACGGCACGCCCCTCGTGTGGTAGTTTCGAATGTTTTAATCAACTCCATTTTGCGGACAAGGCATGGCTGAAATCTCTCCCTTCCGAGCGCTTCACTACAATGCCGGGCAAATTCCGGACCTCGCAAAAGTTGTCACCCAGCCTTACGACAAGATCAGCGCGGAAATGCAAGCGCGCTACTACGAGCTGAGCCGTTACAACCTGGTGCGGATCATCCGCGGCTGCGCAACACCCGCCGACGGCCCCCAGAACAACGTCTATACGCGCGCTGCCAGGGATTTGCAGGATTGGATTGGGAAGGGTGTGCTGGTTTCCGAGCCGCAAGCGGCGCTCTATCCCTACTACCAGGAATACTCGGTACCCGGGCAGCCCGAAATCCACAAACAGCGCCGCGGCTTCATCGCCTTGTGCCGCCTGGAGGATTACTCCGTGCGGGTGGTGCACCGGCATGAGGAGACGCTCTCCGGCCCCAAGGCCGACCGGCTGGAGCTGCTCAAGGCGACGCGGACGCACTTTGGCCAGATCTTTATGCTTTACAGCGACCCGGCGGGCACCGTGGAGTCGACGCTTCACGCGGCGGCCAGTAGCGCGCCCTGGGAATGCCTCCAGGATGAATACGGCGCGCTGCATTCCGTCTGGCGCGTCACTGACCCGCAGACGATTGAGCAAGCCGTCGCCCGCATGCCGGACAAGAAACTGATTATTGCCGATGGCCACCACCGCTACGAGACGGCGCTCGCTTATCGGAACTACTGCCGCGAGCAGGGGAATCCGCAGGATCGAGCCGAGCACGTGATGATGACCTTCATCCGCATGGAAAGCGAGGGCCTCACCATCCTGCCCACGCATCGAGCGGTGCACAGCCTCCCGGATTTCGACTGGCAGAAGTTCGCCGTTGATGCCGGACGGTTTTTCGACTGGGAAGAGGTTCGGGTGCAGGGTCCCAGCCGAGAATGGGCTGGACGGGTCCTGGAGACTCTGCGGGAGGCGGGGCGCGACCGTCCCACCCTCGGCGCCTTTGGCGGGCGGGGAAAAGTGGCTCTGTTGCGCCTGAAAAAAGCTCTCGACCTGGAAGCGGCGCTGCCCGACCTCCCGGCGGGCCTGCGCCGCCTGGACGTCGTCCTCCTGCACCGGCTGCTTCTGGAAGAGGTACTGGGGATCGATCGCCAGGCTGTCCGGGAGGAGAAAAACCTGCGCTACTTTCGGGAAATAGGCGCCACCCTCCAGCAGGTCGAGAAGGGTAAGGCGCAGGTCGCCTTCCTGTTGAACCCTACGCCCGTGGAAGCGGTTCGAGACAATGCGCTGGCCGGGCAGGCGCTGCCACAGAAGTCCACCGACTTTTATCCCAAGCTGCTTTCAGGACTCACGGGCTACTGGCTGGACAATCCGTTGGGGATGTAAAGCGAGAAGATTTCCGGGGGCTCCCCAACGCGCCGCGACGCTTTCGGCGCGCGCCGGATGGCGCGACCAACCTTCAGCGCAGGAAAGACGGGATGGCCGCTCCTCGACGGCTTCTTCGGCCCCGTCGGAGCCAAGGGAGCGCGGGCAGGCCTACGCGAAGGACTTCACGGCGGCCTCCACACTGTCAAATACTTCAAAGATGGTAACAAGCTTAGTTATATTCAATTGCTCCCTGAACTTCTTCGTGAGGTTGGCCAGCTTCATGGTGGCGCCCTGGTTTTGCGCCGAGGTGTAGCCGGACACCAGGGTGCCCAGACCGGCGCTGTCAATGTAACTCACATCGCCCAGGTCCAGGACCAGGCGGGTCTTTCCTTTGCCCAGGACTTCCTTCACCTTGTTGCGAAGCTGCCCGCTTTCTTCGCCCAGCGTCACGCGCCCTGACAACGCCAGCACCGTAACCCCGTTGGACTCTTTCTCGACCACATGCAGAGCCATGGACGACCTCCTCTAACCTCTGATGAACTTTGCCTCTCTGCCGCGCGCGGCATTGCCCGTGGCGGAAGCGGTTCGGAAGGCTTGCAGCCCTTGCTCCGTACACCGCGAAAGCCGCAATTCTACAGAGCCCGCCCGAGAAAGTAAATCGGTTTAATACGCCGAAGGGAACTTGCCAGGGGACAAAGCGCCTACTCGAACTCCAAGCAGGACATGAAGAAATCGCAACGCGGGTAAACCATCTTGCAGTGCCGGGACTCGAGACGAGCGGAGCGCACCGGGCAGAACTGGTTTGCGAACTCACGGGGAGCCGCAAGGCGCTTGGCTTCCTCCCGCACGGCAACTCCTTCCTATTCCAGAAAGGACTGGATCAGTCCCACGTCCCAGGCCAGGAAGATCCCAAAGCCCAGGCTGAAAAGGCCGGCCGCCAGCCGGATCCAGCGCTCGACGGCGACCAGGCGTCGCGCCGCCAGGGCCAGCGGCACGCTCATCAACATGCTCATGATCATCATGCCGCCGATGGAGCCGATCCCGAAGATCAGGATGTAACCCAGAGCGAGAAACAGCGAAGGAATGGCGCCCACCACCAGTAACATGACCGCGGCGGTTCCCGCCAGGCCGTGCACGACGCCGACCACAAACGGCCGTCCCCCCACCCGCAGCACGTGATGCTGATGGGTGTGCTCGGCGCCGCCCACATGGAGATGCAGGTGGCTGTGGGCTGTCCCGGCGTGTTCGTGGACGTGCACGTGGATGGCCCGCGACTTCAGCAGCCTGCGGAGCACGTTCGCTCCCAGAAACACCAGCATGCATCCCACCAGGAATTCCAGGAGCTGGGAGAGACGAGGAGAGACCGCGAGCCGGAAAGCCGCGATCGCCATCCCAAAGACCAGCAGGGCCGCGGTGTGCCCCATGCCCCAATAGACTCCGATGAGCGACGACTTCAGAACATTCTTCTCTTCGCTCACGAACGTGGACACCGCGGCGAGATGGTCAGCGTCCAGCGCGTGCTTCAGGCCCAGGACAAAGCCCAGAGCCAGAGTCGTCCAGATGGGGAAGTTGCCCGCGTTGGTTAAAGTCAGGAATTTCAATTCAAGTCCTCAATGAAAGTGTTCTTCGATAAACGTCCTGATGCCCTGGTAGGCGCGGGAGAGCGTGGCCTCGTCCGGCAGGAAAACGATGCGGAAATGTTTCGTGCCCGGCGCCTGGCCGAAGCCGCTGCCGTGCACCACCAGGACCTGCTTTTCCGCCAGCAACTGCTTCACAAAGTTTTCGTCGGTCTCGTTCGTGTCCAGCCTGGGAAAGGCGTAGAAGGCGCCGCGCGGCGCGACGCAGCTCAAGCGCGGCGTGGAGTTCGCCCACTGGGTGGTCAGGTCGCGACGGGACCGGAGTTTCCGAATCACTTCCACCAGGTGGTCCTGCGGGCCTTCGAGCGCGGGACGAATGGCGTACTGCTGCGGATGGTTGCAGCAGAGCCGGGCACGTAGCAGCTTGTGAATGCCCTCGAGGTAAGGCTTCACGGCGGCCCCGGGACCGCTCACCACGCCCCAGCCCACTCGCCAGCCGGGGACGAGGTAGGACTTCGAGAGGCCGTTGAAAGTCACCACGGGAACATCGGGCGCGAGCGCGGCAAGCGAGACATGGGGTTCGCCATCCAAAATCAGCTTGTCGTAAATCTCATCCGCGAAAATCACCAGACTGTTCCGGCGGGCGAGTTCCGCAATCGCTTGCAGCGTGCGGCGGGAATAAACCGCTCCCGTGGGGTTGTTGGGGTTGATGACGAGGATGGCGCGGGTTCCAGCGAAAATCCGGCTGGCTAGTTGCTCCAGGTCGGGTTCCCAATCGCAGCCCTCATCCAGCAGGTAGGCATTGGGTTGCGCGCCGAGCTTGGCCAGCACTGCGGAGTAGAGCGGGTATTCCGGGCTGGGCGTCAGGACGTTTTCGCCGGAGTTCAGCAGAGCCGTGAAGCACACATCCACGGCTTCGCTTACCCCGGCGGTGATGAAGACGCTTTGAATGCTGCGGATGCCTTTGCGTTCCGCCTCCGCCCGCAGCGCTTCCAGGGCCTCGTCAATGCCCAGCGACGGCGCATAGCCGTTCTTGCCGTCGCGCATGGCCCGCTCTACCGCCTCGATGAGATGCGGAGGCGTGCGGAAGTCGAATTTCAAGGGATCGCCGATGTTCAGAGGGAGAATCTGCTTGCCCTGGCGGGCGAGCTGCTCGGCAAGCACGGCGATATCGCGGATGGCGTAACGCACCCCTTCGAGACGCGTGGCAGCCAGGATTTCGCGGATATTGTTGACGGGTCGCGACATGGGCAACACTTGTTTGTAACAGAAAGCCGCAGAGGGGTCAATGGAAGGGCGGGAGGATAAGTTAATACTCAAGAGTCTAAAGTCGAAAGTCAAAAGGCAGAAAGGGGGAAAGGCGAAACTCGAAATTCGAAACCGGGCAATACAAGGCGGAGGTGCGTGAATCGGAAGGGCGGGGTTCTACCTGTCCCGATCTATCGGGAACCCCGCCGAAGCTCCGCCGCCCCCCCTCACCCCCAACCCCTCTCCCGCCGCGGCGGGAGAGGGTAGTCGCGTCCCGCAGAGCGGGACGGGTGAGGGGAAAGGTTTCTGTTCTTGGGTCGGGAAAGCACGTCACTACATTCTGCAATCCTCAGTAAGATAAAACCTCCCGGCGCCCCGGCCGCAGCATTTCTATGGCCTCGATCGCCTTCATTGCTTGACGACGGACGCCCGTTTCTTTTTCCGCTGATCCCTACCCTCTGACCCCTGGTCCCTGCTTTTCAGATGCCGTGATTCGCTACGGGAAGATTCTGCTTCCATCCGAAGTTTGCTATGATCGGACCCCTCGAAAGGAAAAAACCTATGCGCCGCGGTTTCCGCAGCATTCTCCTCATGGCGATAACTCTGTCTGTGCCGGGATTTGTTGAAGCGCAGTTGCCGACCTCGACAAGCAGCGGCATCGACGCCGCCGTCGGGAAGGCACTCGCCGACAGCGGAACTCCCAGTGCCTCGATCGCCGTCGTCAAAGACGGCAAGATCGCTTATGTGAAGGCTTACGGAAATGCGCGTCTGGAACCGACGACTCCCGCCCGTCCGGAGATGCGCTACAGTATCGGTTCCGTCAGCAAGCAGTTCATGGCCGGCGCCATCCTGTTGCTGGCACAGGAGGGCAAGCTCTCGCTGGACGATCGCGTGGCGCGCTTCTTCCCGTCGCTCACCCGCGCCAATGACATAACCATCCGCCAGCTCCTCTCCCACACCTCGGGATACCAGGACTACTACCCGCTGGATTACGTGGCCCCCTTCATGCAACAGCCGGTCACTGCGGACGGCATCCTCGACCGCTGGGCCAGGAAACCACTGGATTTCGAGCCCGGCACGCAATGGCAGTACAGCAACACCAACTACGCTGTCGCTGGGCGCATCCTCGAGCAGGTCACGGGCATGCCGCTGATGTCCTTTCTCCAGAGCCGGATCTTCGGCCCGCTCGGCATGCAAAGCCCCATCGACCTGGGCCAGCAGCTTTTGAGCGATTCCGACGCGGCAGGCTACACGCGCTTTGGCCTCGGGCCTGTTCGCCCGGCTCGGTCGGAGGCTCGCGGCTGGCTCTTCGCGGCGGGCGAGCTGGCGATGACCGCGCGCGATCTGGCTTTATGGGATCAAGCATTGCTCGAAGGGAAGCTTCTGAAGCCTGCCTCCCTGAATGAGATGATCACCACCGTGCGTCTCAAGAACGGTGCGCCCACCAACTACGCTCTGGGCCTGGGCGTGTCCAACGCCGCCGGGCACCCGAAGCTGGAACACGGAGGCGCGGTCTCGGGTTTCGTCAGCGACAACGCCGTCTGGCTCGAGCAAGGGGCCGCGGTCGTCGTGTTCACGAACCTGGACGGCTCAAGTGCTGCCCACTCCATCGCCAATCAGATCGCGCCGCTGCTGCTTTCCGAAAAGCAGGACCCACAAGCCGCGCAACAACTCGAGCAGGCTCGCCGGGTCTTCAGCGACCTGCAGGAGGGAAAAATCGACCGTTCGCTCCTGACCCCCGACGCCGACGCCTACTTCACACCACAAGTCTTGGCTGACGCCTCCACGAGCCTGAAGCTGCTCGGGGCACCGCAGGGCTTCGAGCAGACCTTTGTCGGGCTGCGCGGCGGCATGATGACCCGCCATTTTCGCATCCGGTTTTCTTCCGGTAAGTCTCTGGACTTGACAACGTTTTCCACGCCGGAAGGAAAGTTGGCACAGTACCTGATTCAGTGAAGCCGCGCTGCTTTTGTCCGCCTGCTCGGCCAAGTCATCCGCGTGAGCATGGAGACGGTGCGTGTTGTAAGGCCAATTCATGAATTGCTCCTACTGTAGCAGCGGCCGGCTGGCGCGCACCTTCAGGTCTGCGAGTTACCCGAGCGTCTCACCCAGTCCCATCCACAAGACCCTTGGGGAGGGCGTGCTTACGCGTTCACGCTGCGCCGCATTTTCAGATCTTCTCCGAACCGATGAGCCGGAGGGTCAGGTCTGGGGAGAGGCGCGCCGCGTCGTCACATCTTCCTAACCACCCATGCGGCTGTAAACAGCGTGAGGCAGCGCGCAGCGCAGGTTCCGCAGTTTGAGCGGGGCAGGCGCGCAGGCCTGCCTCTCTATGAGCCCGCAGAGGAACTGTTCTCCCTGGCGGAGCGAAGGAGGGAGGTTGCGCTACTTGGGTGGTGGCTGAGTCTGCTTCTTTTTCTTGAAGAGCTCGCTGATTCCCTGGACGACGTTGGCGGGGTTTTGCTGCTGGGTTTGGCCGGGCTGCGCGCCTTGACCGCCTTTCGCACCCAGCAGACCTCCGACGGCTTGCAGCTGGCCCGCGCTTCCCAGCGACTTCAGACTGAACTTGGGGTTCGCGAGCGTGCCGGCCAGCGCGAATGGGAAGGTCAGCTTTCCGCCCTCCTGCTTGGCGCCCGAAAGACCCGCCAGGAGGTTGGAAATGGCGTTTTGTCCTGCCGCAATGCTGGCGACCCCCTGATAGTTGAGGCTGCCAGCCCCCGCCACGCTGAGAGTTCCGGAACCGTCTACATCCACACCGTTACCCACGAGGGTGATCTTGTTGCTGGCGATCTGCTGGTTGGCGATGTTGAAATCGGCGGCGAGAGAGGAGAAGGACGACGGGTCTCCCGAAGCGGAACCGAGATTGGAGAGACGAGCCAGGAGCATCAGGTTCTTGTTGAGCTGAAGGCTGGGCAACTGGCCATTGCGGATGGTCACCTGGCCCGTGCCGCGCACTCCCGCCAGCGGTTCCGGGGTGCGGGGAACTTCGCCGGAGATTTTGGCGTTGCCGTCCATTTTCCCCGTCATCTTGCCTTTGAGGTCGGGGAAAGCCTCCAACAGCTTAGCCATATCCACACCCGTCAGGCGGGCATTGGTGGCGTAACGCAGATTGGCGCCGGCGAAGTTGAAGGAGAGGCCACCCGTGGTGCGGCCTCCGCAAAGATCGAGGCTGAGATCGTCGAGGTAAGCTTGCTTGGGAAAGAGCCGCAGCTTGGATTTCACGGAGGTTGCCTGGAGCCTTTGGAAACGGACCGCATCCGCCTTCAGAGTTCCCTGGGCGGCGGGCTGGGGTTGGGGCGCGGCGGCGTAAAGGAGAGAAAGTCCTGAGGAGGATTGATGGGCAGCAAATAAAGGAGATGGCGGGTGCGAGAGGGCGCCTGAGGAAGCAGCGATAAAGGCGTTCAGGTCAACCTGCTGAAGTTGGCTGGAGAAGCCGCGCACCTCGACATAAGCGGGGCCGGCTTTGCCCGAAGAGAGCGCGTCCGCCACCGTCAGTTGTCCTCCCTTGATGCTCACCTTGGAAATCACGCCCAGAGAGAAGAGCGGTTTGTCCTGGGAGGACGTTTTCTTGGTGGTGGGCGGTTTGGGCGGGTTCTCAAAGTTCCAATGGCCACGAGCATCCGAGAGGAGGTTAAGTGAAGGGTCATTGAGTTCGAGAGATTTGATGACCACCCGACGGTCCCAGAGCGCGCCCGCGTCCACCACGGCATAAACCCGCCGCACTTTCGCGAAATCGCCTTGGGGAAATGCCGGCGGATTCCCCAAGGTGAAGTCGTCCACGCGGATGGAGACGCTGGGGAAAACCGTCAGAGCCAGATGTCCGATCTGGGCGGGCTTTCCGGTCTCCTCCTGGAGGAGAGCAACGACTTGCGGGCGATAGCGATCGAGGTCAACTAAGGAAGGAACGAGGACTACCAGCAACAACACGAGGGCGAGGAGTGCGAGGACAATGCCGAGAGCGATCTTTTTGCCTTTGGACATGGGCTTCTCTCCGGGTGAAATGGCCGGACGACGCTTGGCCCGCTCTGTGGAATCGCCTTCTTCAGCCGTCACCGGGCGGCTCGGTCGGGCCACAGTCGCCGCACTGGTACCTTATCCAATCCCCAGCCCCATTCTACAACAATCTGATGGCGGGGCTAAGCAAGAGGAGTTTTCTATGGAGATGTCAGCCGCGTGAGCTTCACGGTGTAGTAATCGAAGAAAGGCTTGTTGGGGGGAGCGGCCTGAACGGTTTCGGTGAACTCGTGGGGGCCCGATTTCTGAAGGATTCGCCGGAAGAGCCAACCCGGGGGAGGTTGCTCGCCACCTTCGGGGTGGAAGTTGATTCTGGGGCCGTCCGCAGTCACGCGATAACGCGTGAGGAAGCCGGTGCTCGAGAAGGTGCGCAGGATGAACCCCGAGGCCGCGCGATCCGCGCTCAGGATTCCCATCCAGGACTCTTTGGAGGCGGGAGCAGTCTTGGTGGCAGCCAGGGAAACGTCCTGGCGGAAGATCATGAAGCGCTTTTCCAGGGCGATCGAGACGTTCAGATGGACCTCTCCCGGCGGGCCGGGCGCCAAGGTTTTGCCTGCCCAGTCTCCCACCAGCCACTCGAGCGCCGAAAAATCCGGCGGGGGAGGGAGCGGGACGGTATAGGTGGTGGGGGGCTTCTCCTTCGCGGGGAGGAGCCCCGACCCAAGCAGGCACAAAACCAGAAGGGAAGTGGTTCTCATCTCAAACCTACGCAGCCGCAGTCTCTTGCCCGGTCGCTCGGTCAGTCGCTCGCCCGTTGCGGAGGAATCCCAGGTGAGTGCGCTCGTGGTAGAAGACCTGGGCGTCGGCCAGGGCGGAGCGGCGAAGCAAACCAGCCAATTCGCTTCCCGTGTAGGCCGCGCGGACCGAGTCCACGTAGAGCTTATACATCAAACCGGAGTAATACCGCCCATACCAGCGGACATGCAAGGGAAAAGCGAGTCGCGAGGGACGACGCAGGTCACGCACCAGGATGATGCCATGGGGCTTGGCGACGCGCGCCACCTCATTGAAAACGGTGACGGGGTTTTCCAGATGGTGCAACACCGAGTTCGCAAGGACAAAATCAAAACTCGCGTCGGGAAAGCAGAGGGAATTGCCGTCAGCCAGGAAGAAGGAGGCGCACGCGGCCACCCCCTGCTCGGCGGCGGCCTTGCGGGCTGTCTGAATCATGTTCAGCGAGCAGTCAACCCCCACCACGCGCAAGTCCGGGCAGCGGCGCACAATCTTGAGCGGGATGGCGCCGGGCCCGGTTCCGATGTCCAACAGGATGCCCCGCAGTGGGCGGAAGGAGAGCACTTGTGCGACGAGGGTATTGTCGATGGCATCGAGGAAGGCCTGGCCGGCGGCCGAAGCGTAAGCCTCCACTTCCCCGGCATCCGCCATCACTTCGGGCTCGGGTTTGCGGTCGAGAGTCAGCCAGCGCATGAGCAGAGGGGAATTATAGCGGAATTAAGCTGGAACAGTTGTGGCAAGGAGGTCAGCTCCGCAACAGACGGAGCCCTCGGGTGTCTCGCCAAGTCTCGGGAGGAAGATGCGGTCCAACCGCGGAGGTCGCGTGGGCATCCGCCTTGCCCTGGTGGAATGCGAATTCCGTGGGCTTCCGCGGGGCCGGCGCCGGCGGTGACGTGGCTTGGCGCCTCGCCCTGTGGCGGCTAGCGCTGCCGACTTCCGTGCAAGGAGTTGGAAGGATGCGATGGGTTAAGACGCGGCAGGAAGATTCCCGGAGCCCGCGTTCTGCCGCTCCAACAGCCGGACCAATAGTTTCAGCATGTCCGTGGTGGTGAGGATGCCGACCAGTTCGCCATTCTCGACCACGGGCAGGCAGCCGACGCGCTTGCTGTAGAGCAAGTTCGCGGCTTCGAACGCCGACTGATCGGGCCGCACGGTCATCGGGTTGCGTGTCATCACCCGCGCCAATGGAGTCTTCTCCATTACCTGGTTGTATTCGTCCGGGGTGATCCGGGTGAGCAGCGAAGGAGCAAACTGTTTCACGTCGCGCTGGGTAATGACGCCCACAACCTCCTTGCCGCGAAGGATGGGCAGGTGCCGCAGCGGGGAGCTGACGAAGGCCATGGCCGCGTCCAGCAAGCTGTCGGTCTCCTGCAAAGAAGTGACTTCGGTGGTCATGAAATCGCGAACCAGCATACTCCCTACTTATCTCCCAAGCCCCCCAGGTGCTTAATGACTGTAAGCCTTGGGGCGGGTTTGCTCCGACCAGCGGTCCGGAGGAAAGTCGATTTCCCAGAAAGTCGGATCATCCATAATCTCAAAGCCCAAGTCGTATCCCTGACCATTGCTGATCGGGGACCTCCAAACTACCCGAGCTTTGGTCCAGCGATCCTTGTTTTGCATCCGCATGTCCAGTGTGACGCCGACCTGGAAGCCCTGGCGGGTGCGAATCAGCCCGCCATGTTTGCTGACGAGAATGGTCACCACGGGTTCCCACTCGGTGGGGACCTCGTGACCCGCCATGTTGACGAACAGCGGAATGCGCATGAGTATCCGGGCGCTCCGGCGCCGAGGGGCTTCTGCGATTTTGCCTGCCTCGCTCATCTGCTTTTCCGGAAAGTTTTTAATATTCTACGCCATCAGGCCGGCAATATGCAAAGCAGATTGATACTCACGAAAAAGTGCCTGGATAATCCTACCCCTGATGGAGGGCAAGCTTCTGTGCCAACTCGCCGCTCTGCCAGCCGGTTGAATTTATCTGTATCTCCAAGCCACGCGCGGACACTCAGCAAGGCGTGTTCCTGCAGAGTAGTGACGGACCTCCCCGTTCTCTTGGAATTGTCCGTGAGGAACCCGCAGGGCTTAGAACGGCCTGTTGAAGCAAACACCCACGCCGCGTCCTCGCCCACTAAGCTGGTGGAGAGCAGAGGGGGGTTCCCGGCAGCATGTGTACCTCCTCCTCACGCCGCCCTGGGAGTAGCCGGTCGGAGGAAGTGGCCATTTTTCCCTACATCCTTTTTTGTTTTTGTGGCATGATCTAAGTAGTGACAGACCACAACTAACTTAGCGACTACCCACCCCCGCAAGGGGGAAGTAACACGCAGGACCGGGAGAGCCGGGGCAATGGCCTACCTTATAAAACGCTTCGGCTCCTCCCGTTTTGTTTCAGGGTCCCTTGTCCATGGCAGCTTTGGTTGTTGAGGTGGGGTGGGTTGAGCCTTGCAGAATTAACATTTGTTCCGATGCGTGTGGAAGTCGCGCAAGAACTCGCAGAAGACGACGACAAGCTGGAGATGCCCTGGGCCAGCGGCCAGGAAAGCGTCCGGCGCTACATGGATCTGAGAGTCGCGCCGGAGAGGATTGAGGCATTGGAGGAATGCCGGCAATATCCGCCTCTTGCCGGCCTTCTGCGCAAGATCAACGCCCCGGCATCGATTCTTCAGACAGCCAAGTGTGACGTGTGGACGGCCACGGAGCTGAGCGAAGACGAGCGGTGGGATTTCAAGCTGCCCTTCAAGGTGGGTAGCTACGTTGATGTGGTCTTCGCGCGCCGCGAGTTGAATTCGCGGCTCGAACCTTATCTCGAACTTGGGGAAGCACTCAGTGAGCGCTTGCGTGCCCTGCGCGTGCAAGCCCAAATGGAAATAGCGGTGAGGCACTGCCTGTTCCATCCCGAAGAACGGTGGGGCTACTCCATGACGATTTTTCTCCACGCCTATGGCGAGAGTTGCGTGGAGGCGGGGAGGGAGTGGGAACGAGCCGTGGAGGGTTTGGGCGAAGCGCTGGCCGACTTCCATCTCAACCTGCGGAGGCCGGCCACCGGCGCTCCGGGAACCTCGTCGTCCTGACAGGTTGTTCTGCTCGCAGGCTGCTCGGCGAACGGGACAGGTCGGTATGACTCGGTTTCAGTTTCCGCCGGGGGCGGGAGCCTTGCTCAGTCGTTATCGGAACATAGGACGCATGTACTATTGTCAACCCTTTGCCGTTGTGTTATATAGGCATGATTCCGCAGCCTCGCGCGCCACAGCGGAGGGGCGGCTGAGCGCTGTGCCAGAACCGGACTTCTGCTGAGCAGCTCGACCCGTCGCTGGGCCGGAATCGTGAATTCGGAAAAGAGGACCTTGCCGCGTGAGCTTCATTAACTTTGCTGCCCGAGAAATCAACTGCAAGATCGTCTATTACGGCGCCGGGCTAGGAGGAAAAACCACCAACCTCCAGTGGATCTTTGAGCAGACGGTAGGTAAGACCGGTGGCAAGATGATTTCCCTGGCTACCGAGACCGACCGCACCTTGTTCTTTGATTTTCTTCCTCTGGACCTGGGCAGCATCCGTGGCTTCAAGACGCGCTTTCACCTCTACACCGTTCCCGGTCAGGTTTTCTATGATGCCAGCCGCAAGCTCATCCTGCGTGGCGTGGATGGGGTGGTGTTCGTTGCCGATTCCCAGGAAGAGCGCATGGACGCCAACGTGGAAGCCTTTGATAACTTGGTCGAAAACCTCAAGGAGCACGGCTACGATTTTATGAAAGTGCCTTACGTGCTCCAACTTAACAAGCGCGACTTGCCCAGCGCCCTGGCGGTTGAGGAATTGAAGAAGGCGCTGGTGAAGAAGAATGAGTCGGTTTTCGAAGCCATCGCCTATAAAGGCGTTGGTGTTTTTGAGACCCTGAAGGAAGCCGGCCGCCTGGTCCTCGCCGAACTTAAGAAGGGCTAGCTTTCGAGAGGTTCCCCCCTCGTCGGATCTTATACCTGCATTCCCACACGCATTCCTCTCATTCTGCAGGGGCTTCGTGCAAGGGCTCGTTCACGAGGGACTGGAAGTGTTCCTCCAGCTTCCGGCTCGCCATTTCGCGCAAGGCGTGACCGTAAGGGACCAAATCGAGGTTCAACCGGTCGCAGGTGGATTCAAACTGCTCCAGAAGATCGTGGAAGTAGGCTTTGGCCCGAGCTTGGCGGTCCTCCCATCCCGCGCCGAGTTCGCGTAACCTCGAGCGGGCTTGCACCACCAGGTGATCGAGTTCCGCAGCGAGATCCGCGCGGACCTTGTCAAACTTATCCAGGGCCTGCGTGTAAGGCGCGTTGTCCCGCTCGATGCGCCGAGCGAGCAGGCTGCCCCGCAGCCGAATTGCAAAATTGAACCAGCGGTCGCGGTCGCCGAGTAGTTGGCGGAAGGCTTCGCCCACCGAATAGAATTCCCTGAAGATGCGGAACATCCCTTCCTGAAGCTCCGAAGGGCTGATTCGTGAGGCGCACACCACGGCGTGTTGGGCGTCAAAGAGTTGCCACTCGCCCCAGGCAATGATGCGCTTTTCCTTGGCCAGCCGGCGGGTGAGGGGAGGTCCGGGAAGCGCCGTCAGTGCGAAGAATTGAGCCGTCGTGAGCCGTGACTCGCGGGCAAACTGCAGCGTGTCGGAGAGGGTCTGCGGCGTGTCCGCGTCCGAGCCCAGGACGAACATTCCGTGAACGCGAATTCCCGCCTCGCGAAAGGCGGCAATCGCCTGACGGTTTTTTTCGAGCGTGGAGTGCTTGTGGTAGAGTTTGAGTGTTTCTTCATTCACGGATTCGAGGCCGACGAATACCATCCTACAGTTGGCGCGCTTCATCAGCCGCAGTAGTTCGCGGTCCTGCGCGGTCTCCACGCGCACCTGGGCAAACCAGCGCGGCATCTTTACTCCCTCGGAGAGGAGCCGTTCCAGCAGCCGCGCCGTCCGCGCGCGGTTGGCCGCAAAGATGTCATCACCGAAGAAGATGCGCTTGCCATTCATCCGGACGGTGTGCCGGATCAGCTCCACCGCGGCGTCGTCACTCAAGAACCGGAACCCTCGTCCGAAGTTCTCGATCACGGAGCAGAACTCGCACTCATAGGGGCAGCCGCGTGAAGTGTTCACCACGTTGTGTGTGATGCCCTTTTTCACCCTTTGTGAATAGACTGGGAAGGGAAGCGCCGAGAGTTCTTCGCTGGTCAGGAAAGCGCGGTCGGGGTTTCGGACGGTTTCCCCATCCGTGCCCCGGTAACTCACGCCCAGTACGTCGCGCAAGTCAGGGTCCGGCAGGTTGTCCTGAAATCGCTCCAGCACGAGGGGCAAGGTGTGGTCGCCCTCGTGGGTCACCACGACGTCGCCGAATTGCAAAGACTCCTCCGGAAGCGCCGTGGGGTGCGGTCCTCCAAACAGTATTCTGGCACGAGGGTTCAGGACGCGAACCCGCCGCGCCAGTTCAAACGACTGCTTAGCCGTGCGGGTGATGACGGAGAGGCCGAGCACGTCTGTTTCCGCCAAGCGTCGCCAATCGTCCGCGTCCAGGCGTCCCGATACCTTGTTGTATTGCGGGTCGAGGGAGACGGTGTCGTGCCAGCCGGCTTTGTGGCAAATCGCCTGGAGTAACGGTATCCCGCGCGCGGGATATCGGAAGAGGGAGTAGACGTCTCTTGCCATCCGCCCCTCCAGACGACCGTCGATTGTCGCGGGCAGCTCTACCAGGGTGATGCGCAGACTCTTCGCGATGACAGCCCTCCCCCGATTGGACGATGCGGAACCTCTGACGACGGTTAACAGTTTAGCACTTCAATTTGCATCCGGGCAAACAATCAAACAGCCCCGAAGGAACAGGAAGCTCCTAAATCAAGGGGAACAGTAGCCGCGAGCAGTTCTTCATCCCCGCCTCTTCCTGCGGTGACCACCTTTAACGCAAGACCACCTCACGCGGAAAGACCAGGCATCAATTCGACCCGGCATTTGATGTCCTGACGACCATCGCTGTGACCTGGATACCCCGACCGTGTCAAATCGGGTAGAATAACGCAGCTATCGCGTGGCGCGGTACGCCCGCGGCACAGGTGGCGTCGCGATGGTGAGCAAGCGCTGAAGCGCGGCGCAGGAGGTCGGAGCGCTTGGCACGCGTCCAAAAAGGGCGGGTCCGTCCTTACCATTTCGCGGGGAGGCTTTCATGACGACGACAGGTTCGGGCATAGGCTCTTCCATCCCACAACTGATTGGGATTCCGGCCGTAATCACTCTCGCCGTTACCATCTTGCGCTTGGTTGGGGAACTTCAACACTGGTCGAAGGCCTTTTTCAATCCCGAGGCCGGAGGTGCTTGGTCGATTGTCGGCATCACCTGGCTGGCCCCACTCTTCGGAATCTACTTGGCGGTGAGGCTCGTGGCAGCGGGCGAGGGACCTGCGTCTGTGTGGCGAGCTCTGGGATGGGCGCTCTTGGGAGTGGTGGTCGCCCTGGGAGGCGTTTTCCTGGAGCAGGTGCTGCACCGCCGTTTCACTTTCCAGCAGGAATTGATTTATATATGGATCAATTGGGCGCTAGCCGCCGCCGCGACACTTCCCGGCTGGGCGGCTCTATTCAGGACTTTGGTGGCATACGGGTACGCCGCGCGGTTCCCCGTGGCCGTGGTGATGTTCTTTGCTTTCCGAGGGAACTGGGGGACTCACTACGATGCCCTGCCTCCGGATTTTCCCAGCATGGGCCTTTCCGGCATGGGTTTTTGGCCGAAATATCTCTGGCTCGGTTTCTTTCCACAACTGATTTTTTGGGTAGGATTCACGATCGTCACGGGAATGCTGTTCGGAACCATCGCTGCCGCAATCGTTCGTTTGGTGAGGCGGGGGCCGAAAACGGTTTCGTGAAGTGACGCAAGGGCGGGTTTCAAACCCGCCCCCATTCATCGCGAGGCCGCCCTTCGTGTTTTGGCCAGGGGCGGTCCACGAACCGCCCCTAGAATGCCAGCCTGAAGAGCGCTGCCCCCAGGGCGAACTTCAGGTTCGCCCCTACCGCGCGGGCAGATTCACGGCGCGGCCCGTGCGGATGGACTCCTTCGCGGCGTCGATGATCTCGTTGACGCCCACGTTCAGGCTGGCCGCGACCGGTCCTTCGATGGGCTTGTTGTTGCGGATGCAGTAGAGATAATAGGCGACGCCGTTGCGCTTTTCGGGAGGCAGCGGCTGGGTTTCGACCGGCTTGCCCTGCGGATTCTGCGCGCCGGTATCGTCTTTGGCCGGCTGGAAGAGCAGGCCGTCGCCCATCACCAGAAAGCTTCCCTTGGGGCCAAAGATTTCCGCCTGACCTTTGCCGTACGCCCAATCCCAGGAGGGCATGAGGATGGCCGTGGCATCCGGATACTCGAGGAGCGCCGTGGCATCATCCTCGACCGCGTTGTGTTGCTCGGTCTTGAGCTTGAGTGACGCGGCATAAACGCGCTTGGGGCGGCCCTTCACCCACATCGCCCAGTCCGCGCCATAGCAGCCAAAATCCATAAGCGCGCCTGCTCCGTTCTTGATGGGGTCATACAGCCAATCTCCAAAGTACTTTGAGACGCCGATTTCCTTCGGCCCTTCGTGGCCGAATTGGATGATCATCTTCTGGATGGGGCCAAGCTCGCCCGCCTGGATGCGCGCGTAGGCATCCTGCGTGGCAGCTTGCCAGGCATTCCAATAATTTACCATCAGCTTGATGCCTGCTTCGCGCGCCAGGCGTTCCATCTCGCGGGCATCCGCGCCCGAGGCAGCCATGGGTTTCTCGGTAAAGAAATGAATGTGGCGCTTCGCGCAGGCGCGAAGGATCTCCAGGTGCCGGTTGTTGGCGGTGGTCACAATCACCGCGTCGGGCTTCGCTTCGTCGAGCATCGCGACAAAGTCTGAAAAGAATCGCACGCTGGCAGGGACTTTGGACTTGGCCTGGGCGACGAGCTCGGGATGCGGGTCGGCCACCGCCACCAGCTCCGCGTCCGCTTCCTTGGCAATAGTCTCGAACATGCCCCAGACGTGGTCGTGGTCGAGGCCGACAATCGCCAGGCGAGTCCTGGCAGCGCTGGATTGCGCCGGTAAGGCAGTGGCGAACAGAGCAATCATTGAAGCAAGCAATACGAGCCTTTTCAGCATGGCGTCACCTTCTTTAATGGAGCGTGATTCTTCCGGGGTGGGATTCTACTACAAAGCAGGGGCTGGGGGCTGGGGACTAGCGCCGTTCCAACTTTATTCGCCGAGTGGTTGTATCGGTGGCCCTGCAAAGCTCCTTGGGGGTATTGCTTCCGCAGATCGTTCCGAACTGTTGGAACGGCACTAGGAGCCAGGGATCCCGGACTCGGCGTTGGGAGGTGGAGGTGAATGTTCGCCAGACCGGCGTTACACGAGGCGCTTGCCGTGGGTGACGATGTAGCCGGCAAAATTGGTGGGCCGGGCATTGGCGAGGGCGCGGGAAGAATAAAGATGCACTTCAAGGCGAGAGTCGCAGTCAAGAGCTGCATCCGATTCGACACGCACGCGCTGGAAAAAATCCATGTTATCCACATCCGGCGAAAATACCGCCAGGTCGATGTCGCTGTCTTTGTTGGCCTCGCCGGTTAATTGCGAACCAAACAGGAATGCCGCCTCAATGCGAATTCGCTGACGCAAATAGGCGAGACCTTTTTCGATAACTGCGTCTATAGTTTCTGTTTCAGCCATGCAATGAATTCCTTGCTTTCCATGATCAATCTTCCCGTCTTCTCGCTCGAGATTTCGGGTGGAGCGCTGCCCCACTGCTCGGGGTATCTCGAATCAATATAGGATACTGTCAAATCCTTTAGCAAGCGCTCTTGCTCCCGCGCAAGTTTAAGCTCGCATCGGCCCGCCAATTCGGGGAGGTTATGGATACGCGGGGGCATAAGCGAGGTCCTTTTGATCAGCACAGCCTTCAATGTCTTCTCAACAGCTTGTTGAAGAAAGAAAATTGCGTTTAATTCCTGTCTCGCATCGTGCAGCACCTCAGCCGATGTCACATCTGACTCGGCGATGCGCAGCCAATCCTGGACATCGGGATCCATGAGCCACTCGTGGGGAATTGTAGCAAAGTTTACCACCGCTCGCTGTAGTGTTAGGTCAACTGATCCTGCCTTGCAACCGCGGGCGCATTGCCAGAGGTTTCAGAGCTTCGAGACCACATTATCCAGGCAGAGACTTCTGGATGGCGGGAGTGAGTTTGACCAGCGCGTCGTGCACGCGCTCAAAGGCCAAGCCAAAGACGAACCACACGGGTGCGTACTCGAGAGTGACGATGCCCTGGATATTCCAGGGGAAATTCGAATAATCCCACGGACACTTGCCCGTGAGTTTGCGGAGGAGCCAGCCCGTGAGGAACTCGATCATCCAAATTCCGATCAGGTAGACGAGGCCGCGCAGCAGCCAGAAGTGAGGTCGCAGGAAGTTGTGGATGGGCTCGCCGAGCGGCGCCAGCAGGCCGTAAATGGGAAACATCCAGAGGTAGCTGTGGCCGACCAGCCGCCAGTCCCTTTGCTTCCCCCAGGCCTTTTCCGTGACGGCGGTCCAGACTACTTCGAAACACCAGCCGAGCAATCCGTAGAGGCAGAAGCGAATGGGCATGGCGGGGGAATTTTACATGAAAGTGCAAATCAAAAGGGCCGTCTGGGAGGTCAGAGGGTAAAAATCGAAACTCGAGAGTCCATGTTCGAAACTTGCAAGACGGGAGGCTTCCGGTGAGCGACATCGGCTCCACGGTGGGGATGCCCCACCTGAAGAATCACCGCCGCGACGTGTTTGCCCCCGCCGTCGTCAGCGTGAGGCAGGAGTTGCCTCAGCCTTGGCGACGGGCGCCGGCGCCGGAGCTGGCTTTTGTCCGCCGGGAGCGGCGGGCGGCGGAGAGGCGGACGGTGCGCTGGTGCCGGGACTTCCAGGCGCGCGCGTCTCAGTTGAGGCGGGTGGCGAAGCCGGGCGCGAGGTGGTCCCAGTGGCTGGCGCCGGCGCAGGGGTGCCGGCGTTTGTCGCTGGACCAGCGGGCCGGGCGGATGGCGCGTTTCCGCCTGCCGCCGACGCATTCGCCCCAGCCAGCAGTCGCTCCGTGCCGGTACTGGCCAGAATCTCCTGGACTTGCTCCGGGTTGGTGAGAAGCGGCGAGTTGGGGAAATCCTCGGCGGGCTGCTCCTTGAGCGCCTCGCCCATAAACTCCATCCAGATGGGCAAGGCGACGTGCGCGCCTTCTTCTTTGGCTCCGAGCGTGCGGTGGTCATCGAATCCCACATAAACCCCGCAGGTGAGCGAAGGCGAAAACCCGATGAACCAGGCGTCGGTGAAATCGTTGGTGGTTCCGGTCTTGCCGGCGAGGGGACGTTTGAGCGCCTTGGCCTTGGTGGAGGTGCCCGAATTGATCACCTCGCGCAGCATGGAGAGCATGAGGCGCGCCACGGGAGCGGGGAGAACATCGGTGACTTCCGGCGGAAAATCGTCGATGACGCGACCGTCGTAGTTGGTGACGCGATAAATCATGCGCGGCGCGATGTGCACCCCGTCGTTGGGGAAAGTGGTAAAGGCTGAGGTATGTTCGAGCAGGGTCAAGTCGGAAGCGCCCAGGGCCAGGGGAAGGTTGGGGGCCAGGCGCGAGGTGATCCCGAACTTCCGGCAGAGTTTGATCACCTTGTCCACACCCACCCGGGAGAGCAGCCGCACGGCGGGGACGTTGCGCGATTCCGCGAGGGCGTGCAATAGGGTGATGTTCCCCTCGAATTTCAGATCAAAGTTGCGGGGCGACCACACGCCCTGTGCCGAAGGAAAACTCACCGGAGCATCCAGGATGGTATCAAAGGGGCTCGCTCCCTCCATCAAAGCTTCCGCGTAAACGTAGACCTTAAAGGACGAACCGACCTGGCGCTCGGCCTGCCGGGCGCGATTGTACTTGCTCTGGTCGAAGTCGTAGCCTCCCACCAGGGCCTTGATGGCGGCGGTGGAGTTCTCGATGGCCACGAGCGCTCCTTGCACGTTGGGCTCCTGGTCCAGGCTGGCGCGGAGCGTCTGTCCTTTGATCTCCTTGATGAGAAACAGATCGACGTCGCCCGGAGAGAACAACTCCTCCGCCTTGGTTTTTTTCGTCCAGGCGAAGTCCGGCGGCGTCAGGCGGGCAGTGAGCTCACCAAAGCGGACGATGACGTAGTCAGGCTTCACTTCCATCACCAACCCCTGGACCAGCGCGCCTGCCTCCAAGGGCTTTTTCCAGTCGTCCTCCTGGTAGGTCTGGAGAGTCGCCGGCACGCCCGTGGGCAGCGTGACGGGATTTTTGAGGATGTTCTTCTCGGCACCGCGCCAGTCGCGGTGCTTGTCATCGTCGCGCAGGCCTTGCCGCAGGGCCTTTTCCGCAATCTTCTGGAGACGGATGTTGAGCGTAGTGTAAACCCGCATGCCCTGTTCGTGGACGGCCTCGAGCCCGTACTTCCTTTCCAGGAACTGGCGGAGGTCTTCCACGAAGTACGGCCCAATATTGTTGTTCCAACGCTGGACGTTCAAGCCCAGGGGGGCGCGCCTGGCTTCGCGGTACTGCGCCTCCCTGATCTTTCCCGTTTCGCGCATGGCCGCCAGCACCTGGTTGCGGCGGTCGCGCGCGCGTTCGGGATGAAGAAGCGGGGAGTAGCCGGTGGGGGTCTTGGGGAGCCCCGCCAGCAGCCCGGCCTCGGGCAGCGTCAGTTGGCTCAGGTGCTTGCCAAAGTAGAATTGCGCTGCGGCCTCAAAACCGTAATTCCCGTGCCCCAGGCCCACCTGGTTGCAATACATCGTGAAAATCTGCGGTTTGGTAAACAGCCGCTCAATCTGAATAGCCAGCAGGGCTTCTTGGATCTTGCGGCGGAAGCTCTTTTCGGGAGTGAGGAAGAGCATGCGACTAAGCTGCTGAGTCAGCGTGCTGGCCCCCTGGGCGATGCGCCACTCGAGCAGGTCGGTGACCGCCGCGCGCACAATGCGCAAAACATCGATGCCCCAGTGGCTTTCAAAGTGCCGGTCTTCAATGGAGAGGATGGCGTCTCGGAGCACGGGAGGAATCTGATTGTAGGTTACCATGACGCGCCGTTCGAGCGCGAAGCTGCCAATGGGCGTGCCGTCGTCGGCGTAAAGCTCCGTCATCACGTCCGGCCGGTAATCCTCCAGTTGGCGGACCTGGGGCAGGTCGGAAGAGTACACGAAGATCAAGCCGCCCAGCGCGCCCAAGCCCGCGGAAAGCAATACCAAAGTTAAGAATACGAATTGACCAAAAAGCTTGCGGCTGCGCAGGCGCGGAGGCAAAGGCGGGGGCGGTGGTTCGGGCTCTTTCCCCGAGTCCGAAAGGCCCAGGGTTTCCAGTCTGGCCATGAGAGGACGGCCTCCCAGCTATTCTATGACCCCCGCGCCGCCCCAGTCAAACCGCCGGGCAGGGCTCCCGTATTGCAGCGGCGTTCTATGAACGCCGATTCTTGCGCCGGGCAGAGACCGCCGCTACAGAAAAGCCGCCGGATCAAAGCACAGACCTCGCGCGACATTTACTTGCGCGAGCGGTGGGACCTCAGGTGTAATAGCCATGATGGATGCAAAACGCCAGGCTGCGGGCGAAATCGTGCGCCGGTTGCGGACCGAGGGTTTTCAGGCGTACCTGGTGGGGGGATGTGTGCGCGACATGGTGATGGGTCGCGAGCCCAAGGACTATGATGTAGCGACGGATGCCACGCCCGAACAGATCCTGGGCTTGTTTCCTGAGGGGTTGACGGTGGGCGCGCAGTTCGGGGTCGTCATCCTCCCGCGCGACAGCGGAAATGTGGAAGTCACCACTTTTCGCTGCGACGCCCGCTACACCGATGGCCGGCATCCGGACGAGGTCCGTTATGCCAAAACGCCCCAGGAAGACGTGCGTCGGCGGGACTTCACCATCAACGGATTGCTCTACGACCCGGCCGAAAACCGGGTGATCGATTACGTGGGCGGGCAGGGGGACATCCGCGCCCGCCGTCTGCGCACCATCGGCGACCCCCTCGCGCGCTTCAGCGAAGACCACCTCCGGATGTTGCGCGCGGTGCGCTTCAGCGCGCGATTCGGCTTTGCCCTCGAGGCCGCCACCCGGGACGCCATCCGCAAACTCGCCGCGCAGGTCCAGGGCGTGAGCGCGGAGCGCGTGCGCGACGAAATCCTGAAGATCCTCAGGGAGGGTCGGGCCCGCCGGGGGTTCGAACTCCTGGATGAAACGGGGCTGCTCCAGGAAGTGTTGCCGGAGGTGAAAGCCACGCAGGGCGTGGCGCAGCCGCCTGAATTCCATCCCGAAGGCGACGTGTGGGTGCACACCATCCTCATGCTGGAGGGGATGCACGCCCCCACCACGACGCTCGCTCTGGGCGTCCTGCTGCACGACGTGGGCAAGCCGCCCACTTTCACCCTGCGCGAGCGCATCCGCTTTGATAACCACGTGGAAGTGGGCGCGGAGATGGCAAAGAAGATTTGCACAAGGCTGCATCTCTCCTCTCGAGAGACAGAACGCGTGGCGGAGCTGGTGCGCCACCACCTGCGCTTCAAGGACTTTCCCCGCATGCGTCGGTCAACGCAGTTGCGCTTTCTGCGCATGGAGGGCTTTGAGGAGCACCTGGAGCTGCACCGGCTGGATTGCCTGGCGAGCCATGGCGACCTCACGAACTACGAGCTGGCGAAGCGCCTGCTGGAAGCAACCCCCGTCGTCGAAATCCGGCCGGAGCCCCTGCTGCGGGGGCACGACCTAATTGCGCAGGGGTACACCCCGGGGCCACTTTTCAAAAGGATTCTTCAAGCCGTTGAAGACGCCCAACTGGAAGGTGAGATACACACACGCGCGGAAGCTCTGCGGATGGTGCACGAGCAGTTTCCCCGCTCTCCGTCGTAACTGCCCCTCTACTTCCCGTAGGGCACAAATGCAAAGAAGTAGATAACCCCAGCAAACGCTCCCACGGCCACGATGAATGCCGCAATCTTGAAAAGCAGCATCTTCCGGTCATCGGGGCTGGGCTTTTCCTCATCCACCATCTGGAACATGGAACCCTCCTCTTCCCGTCCCGGCACGCCGGGACAAGGAGGCTGGTGGCCTTACGTTAAGCGGGCCGCAGGGTTCGGTGCGCGGGGGAGCAGGTGCCAACCACTCATGCACTCGACTCCTCTCGCAGCCGAAGCCCCGGCAAGACATATGTCTTCTCGTTAGTCAATTTAGACCTTCCCCTTCAAAAGTCAAGGGGGAAGATTTGGAACGGAATCCGCGAAGGCCCGGCGGGTTTCCTGGCATGTCAGCAGTGAGCGCGGCCCGGCGCCGGAGGCCGCGGAGCGCATCTGCAAAGCTCCTGCCGCCGCTCCTCGCTGCTCATTCACCCTCCTTGGCCTGGGTGTTAGTTTTCGCGACAAATACCCGCATTGGATGCTGCGGCAAGGGGGCAGGTTGCAACGCGGCGCTGGCCGGGAGCGCTGCGCCGTTACAGAAGTGAACGAGGGGGGCCGCCGGAGCGCCGCCTGTGTGTCAGCAACCCCGGAGTTACTTCGTTGCCAGAGGAAGGGGAGCTTGCAGGAGTTTGGCGCGGTGGGTCTTCGAAAGGTTCATGGTGTGCCAGAGTTCGATGCCCCACCAGGCTAACGCCGCGACTTCGATGAAGCCCGTGAACCCCACGAGGGGGTAGGCCGCACTGGGAATGAAATCCGTCAGGATTTGCAGTGTGCAGCGGCCAGCATTGCCGAGGTTGAGGAGAATGAAGGGGCCCCACAACGAGCTAACGTCCTTCGAGTCAACGCCCGCCAGGATGGGCACCACGCGCGAGGAGACCCCCAGGATCATCATGCTGACAAAACCCACCGTGAAGGCGTGCCGGTGCGCTCCCATGTACGAATGGGCGAAGCCCTGATGGGTGAGCACGCCGTACACCAGAAAGAACGGCATCATGCCCATGGCCACCAGCAGCCAGGTGTAAGCCGCGCGGATGAACTTCAGGCTGCGGTCGGGCTCGGTGGTCCTGGTAAAGATGCGGAGCTGGATCACCAGCAGCACCGCCCAGACCACCATGAGGACGTAGGCAGTCTCGAGACCGAAGGCGTAGTAGACGTTGCCGGTTGAAACCACCAGCACGTAGCTCAGGGTATCGAGAAGCAGGCTGCCGTTGATGAGCCAGAAAATCAGCGTCTGGCGGTCGCGCTTGGGGTTGCCCAGGCCGTAAACGGCGGGCACAAAGCGCTGGCTGACCCCGGCAATGATAAGCGCAGCGAAACCCAGCAACTGGATGTCCCGCAGCGGGCCGTCAATGAGCGCGATGCGCCTCACCAGTTGGTGCTGGTCGGCGGCGGTGGCTTTGGCGAAAAAGAAGAAGTCACTCAGCAGGGCCTGAAGGAAGAACCAGAACAGCGCCCCGAAGATGAACTTCTCATAAGGGTTGTGCGGCTCGAGGGATTGGCGCGCGGTCTTGAGGAGGATGACGACGAACAGGGTGACGGCGGCGAGTTCCGTCCCCGCGGAGAGAATCCCCAGGCCGATCCCCACCGGCATCGGTTGAAGCAATTCCGCGCCGATGCGGGCCGCAATCCCGATGAGCATCAGGTAGAACGTCAGGTTGGCGAGGTCCGCCCGCCAGAGCGTGACGTATTTGAAGCGGGGAAACGACTGGTAAGCGAAGCCCATCACGAACAAACCCACCCAGCCGAAGATCATGGCGTGGGCGTGCGCGTGGATGGAGGGGAGCAGGTGAAGTTGCAGGAAGTTCCCGCCCAGCCCGATCTGTAACAGGTTGATGGCGCCCCACAGGCAGCCCACTGACAATACGACGGCTATCCCCGCCTTGAAGAAGCGCCGGTAAATGTAGTCGGGGAGCCTTTCCTGGTAAACGTACCTCTCCTGGGAGGGATTCTCGATTTCGGCGTTCAGTTCCTCGACCAGCGCTTCTACGTTCACCTTGTGGACCGCGGCAAAAAAAGCCAAGGGTTCCGTGGGCCCATATTCCCCACCGCAACCTTTCAACCCGTACTTGTCGAAGATGCGGCGAGCCGCCGGGCAGAGCTTGACGATTTCCGCCACGCTTGTCAGTTTGGTGATTTTGCTCATCGCGCTCTCTCCGCAGGGCGCACCGCCGCGCGCTCCCGCCCCAGGCGCTACTGAACCGGGGTGCGGGCCTCGACCACGGCGTTGAGTTCTTGCAGAATCTGTTCCAGCTCAAACCCATGCTTCTGCGCCACGAATTCCAGCGGGTGAACGCCGCCACAGCAGAGGTCGAGCTTGTAGCGGGCAAAAACTTTCATGGTCTCGGGCCAGGTGCGCGCCACGTCTCCAACCTTCATGCTTCCCGTAATCACGGCCATCAGTCAGGTCTCCTTTCCGATGTTCAATACCGTAACTCTAAGGTTTGGGCATCTTTCCCTCGATGACTTTGGTCACGAAACAGGAAAGTGTTCGCTGTGACTTCGGTCATCGGCTGGCCGTCGTGCGCATGTTCTCATGTGGCCGGAAGTGCCCCATCGGGGCGTCTCTACGGGCGAGGGACCATCAGCGATGAACTACAACGAGCAGCCCTTCATCGTGATTTGGGAAGTGACGCAGGCGTGCGACCTGGCCTGCGTGCACTGCCGCGCCTGCGCTCAGCCCTATCGCCACCCGCTGGAATTATCCACGGCGGAGGGGGAGCGATTGATCGATGAGATCGCCGCGATGCGAGTTCCGGTTTTCGTCCTGACGGGCGGCGACCCGCTGAAGCGGCCGGATATCTACGATCTGGTGGAATACGCCACGCGCCAGGGCGTGCGGACCTCGCTCACCCCCAGCGCGACGCCGCTGCTTACCCGCGAGGCCATTGCCGAATTGCAACGCCGCGGCCTGGCGCGCCTGGCCGTAAGCCTGGATGGTTCAACCGCCGCAATCCACGACGCGTTTCGCCGGGTCCCGGGCTCCTACCAGTGGACGCTCCGCGCGGTCCGCTGGGCGCGCGAACTCGGCTTGCCCGTGCAGATCAACACGACCATTACGCGGAGGAACCTCGCCGACTTCGACGCCACTGTCCGGCTGCTGGAATCCCTCGATATCGTTTTGTGGAGCGTCTTCTTCCTGGTTCCTACGGGGCGCGGTCAAACCTCCGACCTGATCTCAGCGGAAGAGTTTGAAGGAGTTTTTGAGAAACTTTACGACCTCTCGCGGCGCGTCCGCTTCGACATCAAGACCACCGAGGCGCAACACTACCGCCGGTTTGTCCTGCAAAAGCGGACAGCAGAACGAAGGCAGCGAACCGCCAAGCCGGGCGCCGCGGAGGACGAGACCGGGCGGTCAGAGGCGTTGCTGCAAGACTCCCTCGCGTCGGGTCGGAGTGCGGCGCGGCTGGTTCCCCGGACGATTGGCCTGGATGGACCTCCCTTGGACGAAGGACCTGGATTCATCGCCAGCACCCCGGACGGAATCGGCCGCGCCCCCCGTGGCATCAATGACGCGAAGGGCTTCGTTTTTGTTTCACACCTGGGAGAGGTTTACCCCAGCGGTTTCTTCCCCCTTTCCGCCGGCAACGTCCGCCGGCAAGCGCTGGCCGAGATCTATCAAGACTCCCCGCTCTTTGTCGCCCTGCGTGATGCTTCGCAACTGAAAGGCAGGTGCGGCGTCTGCGAGTTCCGCCAGGTGTGCGGCGGCTCGCGCGCCCGGTCCTATGCGCTCACCGGCGACGCCTTTGCCGAAGAGCCCTGCTGCGCCTACCAGCCCAAAGCCCAGCCCGTGGCAGCATCATAAGGAACTGCTGCCGCACGCTTGTTGGGCCACGGATTCTGTCCAAGGTTTCGATTCGATCCTGACCCCATCTGAAAAATCCACCGCCTGGACACCAAGGCACAAAGTCGCCTATGTATCTGGAAGCCGAAATGCTAAGCTTCCAGGAAAGACCAGGAGCGTAGACGATGGGCACGTCCAGAAATCTCAGTCGTCGAAAATTCATGCAAATTGCCGCGGCGGCGGCGGCCGCGAGCGGGGCAATATCCTGCGGCGGGACAAGAAGTCCTTGGCGCTTCCTGACGGTGGAGGAAGCGCGAACCCTGGCGGCGATTTGCGACCAGATTATCCCACCGGACCAGGACCCGGGGGCCGCTTGGGCGGGTGTAGTGAATTACATCGACCGCCAACTCACCGGATATTTCAAAGGCTTGCAGAAAACCTATCGACAAGGAATCGCTGGTGTGGATCAGAGCAGTCTTGCCCTGGGCGGCAAGCGGTTTGTGGACTTGCCCGCTGAGCGCCAGATCGAAGTCCTCGCCGCGCTCGAGAAAGGCCAGGCGCCGGGCCAGACTTGGCAGCGCCTCTCGGCCAAGGAATTCTTCGCTCTCCTTGTCAGTCACACCATGCAAGGGTTTTATGGTGATCCGCGCCACGGCGGCAATCGTGAGGGGGTCAGTTGGAAGATGCTGGGCCTACCCTACCCGCCCATCCGCGGGCCGCTACGGTATGACTTGACGAAGCCTGGTGCGCAGGGCGGTTCGTGAGCCACCCCTACGGTCGCCGCCGGAGGCCGGCGCGACATTGGAGACTGACCTCATGGCTCTGAAGCATGTGAATGCCGTAATTGTGGGAGCGGGCGCAGCCGGCGGAATTGTGGCCAAAGAGCTTGCCGAGGCCGGATTGAGCGTGGTGCTGCTCGAACGCGGCAAGTGGTACACACCTTTTGATTGCCGAAAAGACGATCTGCGCAACCAGCGCATCACCGCCCTGGGCAACGCCTTCGGCCCGGACGACGAGCGCTACCGCCGGGTTTTCGTGGATGCGCAAGGCAAAGAGCACATCGTGCGGCCGAGCGAAGGCAACTACCACAACAACGCCGCCTGCGTGGGGGGCGGGACATTCAGTTATGGAGCCATGGCGTGGCGTTACATGGAGAAAGACTTTCGCATGCGCTCCACTTATGGGGCGGTGGAGGGCAGCACGCTGGAAGATTGGCCCATCAGCTATCAGGACCTCGAACCCTATTACGAGAAAGCGGAGTGGGAAATCGGGGTATCAGGAGACGATTCCGGCAATGTGTTCCGCGCCCCGCGCAAGAAGCCACTTCCCATGCCTCCCCTGCTACCCAGCCGGGAGCACCAGATCCTGAAAGGCGCCGCCGAACGGCTGGGCCTGCATCCCTTCGACATCCCCATGTTGCGCAACACCGTCCCTTACAATGGGCGGGGAGCCTGCATGCGCTGCCGTTGGTGCGTGGGATTTGCCTGTGAAGTGGACGCGAAGAATGGCACCCACAACACGGTGATCCCGAAAGCGCTCGCTACGGGGAACTGCGAGCTGCGGACCGAATGCGTGACGAAAGAGATTCTGAGCAGCTCGCAACGCCGCGTGACGGGCGTGGCCTATTTTGATTCCGACGGCAAGCTGCGGGAGCAAAGCGCCGACCTGGTGGTGGTCTCGGCCTCGGCTACGGAGTCACCGCGCCTGCTGCTCAATTCCAAGAGCAAGCTCTTCCCCAAGGGCCTCGGGAACCGCTACGACTGGGTGGGACGGAACCTCCAGGGCCATGCTTACCCCGGAGCTTACGGCTTGATGGATTTCGATGTTTACGATGACCTGGGGCCCGGCGCCTCGCTCGCCATCTGTGATTACAACCACGGCAACCCCGGACTGGTGGGGGGAGGGGCGCTTTGCAACGAGTTCATCCGGCTGCCTTATAACTTCGCGTTGGTCCGGCCACCCGACGCGCCGCGCTGGGGGGCCGCGCACAAGGATTTCCAGCGCAAGTGGTACAAGCGTTGCATCGCGGTGCATGGTCCCACCCAGGAAATGCCGGTCTTTGATTCTCGAGTGCAGGTGGACCCCGCGGTGAAGGACTCCTGGGGAATTCCTGTGGCTCGCCTTTCGGGCCTGAACCACTCGCACACCGTGGAGGTCGCCAGATTCATGGCCGCCAAGGCGGAAGCCTGGCTCAAGGAGGCCGGGGCGATGGAGACCTGGCCGAAACTGCCGGGGAGAGGTCTGAGTGGCGGTCAACACCAGGCCGGAACCTGCCGCATGGGGAATGATCCCCAAACCTCGGTGGTCAACAAGTATTGCCAAGTGCACGATGTGGATAACCTCTTTGTGGTTGATGCCAGTGTGCATGTGACCAACGGAGGTTTTAATCCCGTGCTGACCATCATGGCCATCGCCTATTACTCATCAGACTATATGGTCAAGACGTGGAAGGGCACGAAGTTCCGGGGATAGCGCGGATCCCGGAAGGCCCCGCCGCGAAACAAGGTGAAGCAGCTTATGCTTATTCAACGCCCTGTCTCACGCCGCCTTTACATCCTCCTGGGAGTCATTCTGGTGTTGCTCCTCGCCTTGCCGGGGCCAAGCCTTTACTACGAATACTCCGGAGGGAAGGTCTGTACACGTTGCCACGAAATCTGGCAGCCTTACACCGACTGGCATACCTCGGCCCACCGCAACGTTCAATGCTCAGCCTGCCACGGCGATGTCCTCACGCTCGAAGCGGGTTTCCATCTGAACAACATGCGGCGCCTGATGACCCATTTGCGCGGTGATGTGCCGGAGCAGATTCGGCTCAGGACCAAAGATGTGCTGCGGATGGGAGAGCGTTGCCAGAAATGTCATCAGCAGGAGTACGCTGACTGGGCGGCCGGCCCGCACAGCGCCACCTACGCCACCATGTTTCTGGATAAAACCCACAACCGCCAGCGGCCCCTGATGGATGATTGCCTGCGCTGCCACGGAATGCACTACGAGGGGAGCATCCGTGATCTGGTGACGCCCCTCGACACCACAGGTCCCTGGAGGCTTAGGGATGCCGACCTGGCCAACCGTCCTGCCATGCCCTGCCTGGCTTGCCACCAGATGCACCGCGAGGGTTTGCCCCTGGTGAAACCTCCCGTCAAAGCGGAGAATCCCGGCCCCGGCCAGGAAATCCACCGGCCTTCGTTGGCGCTGTTCGATCGGCGGGAACTTCAACACGTAACGGCGCAGCGTCTGTCCTTGCCGAAAATGCGGGAGGGGGTGAGGCCGCTCAAGATCAGCCCGGACGTGAGGCAGGCGCTCTGCTACCAGTGTCACGCGCCCCTGGCCACCATGCAGGTCGGCTCTGGAGATGACCGCACCACCATCGGCGTCCATGAGGGGCTCAGTTGCCTTGCCTGTCACTTGAAACACGGCCAGCAGACCCGCGCCTCCTGCGCGAATTGCCACCCGCGCCTGTCGAACTGCGGCCGCGATGTCGAGACCATGGACACCACCTTCAAGTCCACCAAGAGCCCTCACAATGTTCATTTCGTCAAATGCGTGGACTGCCACACGAAAGGTGTACCCAGGAAGGGCAGGCAGATAGTAGCGATGAGTCCGGTGAGGGAAGGGTTTTAGACCCGGCGAGAGAGCAGGCGATTGATTCGTCGGGCCGCCCTGCTCGCCACCAACTACTTCGAGCAGGCGGAGGCCAGGGCGGAGAGGTGAGCGGCGGAAGAATCTTCCGGCACAAAGTTGATGTTGCTGGAGGCCGTGCGCGCGTGGAAACCATTTTGACGGGAAGCGACGCGCGCATTCTTTTTGATTTCCCGGATGTCTGAACAAGCAAGATCAAAGCTGTCGGTCTTCTGGCCTTCCGAGGCTGACTCGCCTGTAAACTTCATCCGTCCCCCGGTGACACTGAGGCTGCCCAGGCAATAAGGCCCCTTGTCGGCGGGGGCTTTATCTGAGTGCATATGGTAGGCGCGGAAGCCGACCACCGGAGCGACGGCCACCGGTTTCGAGCGGCGCGCCTCCTCATCGGCCCGCTCGGCGCTCGCTATGTCTTCCTTCAGTCCCGCAATGTCGCTCCGGCCCGGCAAGAGCTGCGCCAAGGCGTCGGCCACGCGATGCGCCGAAGCAAAATCCTTATGTGAGATGGCCTGCTGCACTTGATACTTTCCCCCGTTGGCGCTGTTTTCCAAAAGCGATTTGGCATAGTCGTTGGCGGGGTCGAGCGCAACAACTTGCTTGGAATAGGCAATGGCGTTGGCCGCCAGCGGCTCCGCGAAGTTCCCCTTTGCGTAAGCTTCTCGCGCGAGATTCTGGAGGCTCGCAATCTGCTCTGCCTTGGGACTGGCGGCGGGAGCTGCCGGAGCCGGGGCCGGAGCAGGCGCGGGCTTCTCGACGCGCGCTCTTCTCGGCTGGCTGGCAGCCGCAGGGCTTACCCCCGGCCTTGGAGATTCTGCGGCGGGAGCAGGCGTGGGAACGGGTTGAGCCGGCGGCGCGGGGGTACTTGCCGGCGCCGGGGTAGCAACACGTGGTGGCGGATTTTGGACGGCCCGACCGGATCTTAGGAAATACCACGTGGCTCCGCCACCCACCACCATAACCACACCAATGACGAGAGCCACCAGAACCATCGGAGAAGATTTCTTGCCTGCCTCGGTAGCCACAGCAAGCGGTGGGGGAACCGCGACGCTCGGCGCGGCTGCAACAGGCGGCGCCGGTCCCGCTGTGCGGGATGGAGTCGCCGCCCCAGCGGCCTTCGGTGGTGCTGCGGGCGGTGGCGCAACAGGCGCTGCGGGCGGTCGGGGGGGTGCTGCCACAGGAGTTTTCGCCGGCACAGGCGGTGGCGCGACAGGTTTCGCAACCGATGCGCCCGGCGGCGTCACGGCCGGCTTTGCCTCCGCCCTCGGGCCTGCCGGCGGCGGCCCTGGCGCAACCGGAGGAGAGGCGACCTTCGTTGCCGGTGGAGCCGGAGGTGTCGCGGGTTTGGATGGCGCGGTTACGGGGGCTTTCGGTGTCGTATCCGGCGGCACGGCAAGTTTCTCCGCCGGGATTTCCGGCTGCGTGGCGGATGGCGGCGCGGCGGGAACGGATGGAGATTCCACGCCGGGCGCGCTGGCTGGCGGCGATTTGGGTTTGAGCGCCTCCGGAGGAGCAGCCTCCGCGACCGGGGCGCCGCACTGTTCGCAAAAGTCGCCGGCCAAATCGAGCGGGCCCTTGCAGAACCGGCAGATGATGGTGCCGGGTGGTACCGGCGGTTTCTTAAATGCTTCTTCCAGCGACATGTCCTTCATTTGCGAAGGCTCAAGAGCAGGAGCTTCTGGCAGGGAAGAATCGGCCGGGGTAGCCCCGCAGAGCGGGGCCGGTGGAGCAGGCGCAGAGACGGCAGCGGCAACTGGCGGCGCGGGTTTCGGAGTGACGCGAGGTGGCGGAGCCGCGGGCCGCGTCGCGGCTGCCGGACTTGGTTGAGACGGCCGGGGAGGCGCCTCGCTGGGAGCGGGCGGGGCAGCCTTCACCCCTGTGGGCGGAGGCGCAACCGGCTTGCTGAGCGCCGGCCCGGGTCCGAGTGGCTTCGCTTCAGGCTTCGCACTGGGGGCGGCCCTGGGAGGAACAGCCGCGGCAACTGGTGGCACGGCTCTCGGAGCTGCCGGAGGCGGCGTAGCGGGCGGCTTGGCTGGCGTTGGGCCTGCCGGGGCCGGCTTGGCAGGCGGTTCGGCGCTGGGGACGGGTGGCGTGGGCGACGCCAGTGGGGCGCCGCATTGAGGGCAGAAACGCATCCCGTCGGGAACTTCCGTTTTGCATCTAGGACATGAGGCCATGACCGCCAGTTCTCAGTTCGAACGAGTTCCCACTTGATGCTGCGAATCATATTACAGGCCCTTCCTGTTCACAAGCGCGCATTACCGCGCGGTACGGATTTGAGGAGTTCTCACACTGAGTCGATTTGCGTCCGGCGGGCAGCGGATTTGTGGAGTCGTCTTGGGTGGAAACCCCGAATTACCAGCCAGGGGGTGAATTGACACCCTCTGGGATTGCGGCTATTCTGGCTTTAGGCCTCATCAGGCGCATCAAATCACCCTTGGTTCCAGGCGCGTGGGGGTCTCAGAGAAAAGGAGCTTGCAGGCGTTTGCAGGTGCGTTGGTGGGGCGGGCTCCAGGTTTCAGGGATTTAAAGGTCGTGATACAAGCGTTGGCAAAACAGGCCGGTGAAGGTCTCCACCATGCGACGCGGCTCATCTCGCTGCCCCTGCTTCAGGCGCCGGAGGAGATTCTGATGGGCGGGCAGGCGGTGATCGAGGGCGTCATGATGCGCTCGCCGCATTCCTATGCGGTGGCGGTGCGGCAACCTTCGGGTTCCATCGCTGTTAAGCAGGACTTCCTGGAGCGACCTTCGGACAAGTATCGCTGGCTGAAGTACCCGGTGCTGCGCGGGCTGGGTACGTTGGGGCAGGCCCTGGTGCTGGGGATCCGCGCGCTTCGTTACTCCGCCGAGGCAGCTTTGCAGGAGCCCGAGAAGAATGAAAGGAAACCTGAACTGAGCAACTGGCTGCTGGCTTTGAACCTGGCGTTCTCGCTGGGGTTCTTCATTTTCTTTTACAAATTCCTGCCGCTTTACTTTGCGACCCTGCTGAAGGGGCGTTACCCGGTTGTAGACAACGTCGTCGTTTTCAATTTAATTGACGGCACGATTCGCATCGTCCTCTTCCTGGCTTTCCTTGTCGTCCTGGGGCAGTGGAAAGAGATTCAGCGAGTGTTTGAGTATCACGGAGCGGAGCACAAGGTGGTGTGGGCCTTTGAAGAGAACTTGCGCGTTGATCTTGAGTCGGCGCGTGCCAGCAGCCGCTTCCATCCGCGTTGCGGGACGAGCTTCCTGCTGGTGGTGATGGGCATTGCGATGGTGTTGTACATGTTCCTGCCGTTCCGGTCATTTGCGATGCGCTTTGTCGGGCGACTCGTGCTGCTGCCCTTGATTGCCGGCGTCTCCTACGAGTTCATCCGTTTCGCGGCGAAGTCGCAGGGAAAACTCTGGCGCTGGGCTGCGCAGCCCGGCCTGTGGTTGCAACGCGTGACGACTCGCGAACCGGATGACAGCCAGCTTGAAACCGCCATCAAAGCCATCGAGACTACCATGGAACTGGAGAAAAGTCGGGGTGGGGAGCTGGTGGTGGCGTAATGCAGAAGGCAGACGACAAAGGACGGAAGGCTGAACGCTTAGACCCTGTAACCTGTTACCTATAACCTGTCCCCTAGATATGCACTTCCTTGAGAAGCTGGCGGAAATCGAGAAGAAGTATGAAGATCTGAACGCGCAGTTGAGCGATCCGCGCGTGCTGGCCGACCCCTCCCTCTACCAGAAGACGGCCAAAGCCAGCGCCGAAGTGCGCGAGGTGGTGGAGAAATACCGCGAGTGGAAAGACCTCGAGAAATCGCTGGCCGACACCAAGGCGCTTCTCGAGGATTCTTCTTCCGAAGCTGACCTGAGGGCGCTCGCGCAGGAAGAGTTAGGGCATTTGGAAAGGCGGAGAGAGGAAACGGAAGGGCAACTGAAAATCCTCCTGCTCCCTGAGGATCCGAACGACGAGAAAAACGTGGTGCTCGAAATCCGCGCAGGGACGGGCGGCGACGAGGCCACGCTCTTCGCGCAGGAGATTTTCCGGATGTACAGCCGCTATGCCGAGGAGCAACGCTGGCGGGTGGAGGTGCTCTCCACGAGTGTTTCGGGAATCGGCGGGCTGAAGGAAGTCATCGCGCTGATTGAAGGGCAGAAGGTTTACAGCAAGCTGAAGTACGAGAGCGGAGTCCACCGCGTGCAGCGCGTCCCGGCCACGGAACAGCAGGGCCGCATCCACACCTCGGCCGTCACGGTGGCCGTGCTTCCGGAAGCGGACGAGGTGGAGATTGAGATCGATCCCAAGGACATCCGTATCGACACCTTCTGTTCCTCCGGCCCGGGCGGGCAGTCGGTGAACACGACGTATTCGGCCGTGCGCATCACGCACCTGCCCACCGGCATGATCGTCTCCTGCCAGGATGAGAAGTCGCAGATCAAGAACCGCGCCAAGGCCCTGCGGGTGCTCCGCTCGCGCCTGTACGAAATGAAACTCCGGGAACAGCAGAAGCAGATCACCGAGGAACGTCGCGCCATGGTGGGCACGGGCGATCGCAGCGAAAAAATCCGAACTTACAACTTCCCCCAGAACCGCTTCACCGACCACCGCGTCGGCCTGACGATTTACCAGCTCGATCGAGTGATGGAGGGAAAACTCGACGACATCGTCGAAGCGCTGACCTCCTACTATCAGGCCGAGAGGCTGAAGCAAGTTATCGTGGCGGCATGAGGCGCAAAAGGCAGTAGGCAGTAAGCAAGGCATAGTCGCTTTTTGCAGGCGGGCAAGTCGGTGGGGTTCTTCTTGCTCCAGTAGCCGTAGCGGAGGCCTCATTTAGCCGGCCCATTGGCGGGCCTTCTAATCTTCGGGTTACTGCTGCCGCGACCATAGTCGATAGCGTGACGTATGCGCCACCCGGGGTCCCAATCCTTGCCTCATTGAAATGCAGCTTCGTGAAACCCTCCATGCGGGTCTGAAAACGCTCCTGGAGCACCATGTTCCCTCCGCGAGCCTGGCCGCCGAGCTTCTGCTCATGCACGTGCTGGGATGCGACCGCGGCTATCTCCACGCCCATCCCGAGGCTGAGGTTCCGAGGGAGTTGGCCGATCGCTATTTGGAATTGATCGCCGAGCGCTCGACCGGCAAGCCCACGCAATACATCACCGGCCACCAGGAATTCTGGGGACTGGATTTTGAGGTTACGGCGGAAGTGCTGATCCCGCGGCCTGAAACCGAGCATGTGGTGGAAGCTGTGGTCGAGCTCTCCCGTCGCGCCGGCCACGCGCCGGACGCGCGGCTGCGCATCGTGGACGTGGGTACGGGGTCGGGATGCATCGCGCTGGCGCTCGCTGCGGAGTTTCCCCGTGCCATCCTCTTCGGCGCGGATATTTCGCGCACCGCGCTGGTAGTGGCCTCGCGGAATGCGGTGCGGCTCAGGATGCCCGAGCGCGTCAAGTTCCTGGAGAGCGATTTATTGGCGCGCTTCCTCGACCAGGATTTCCTCGGCACATTCGATTTCGTAGTCGCGAATCCTCCCTACGTCGGCCTTGAGGAAGTGGACAAGGTGCAGCGCGAGGTACGCGAGTTTGAGCCGCGTATCGCCTGGGGTGGCCTCGAACGCGGCGATGAAATCTATTCCCGGCTCTTCCCGCAAGCGCTTCAGGCGCTCAAGCCCGGCGGCCATGTGGTGGTGGAGATCGGCTACAATATGCGCGCCCGCGTGCTGGCGCTGCTGGGGGAAGGGTGGACGGACGTCGAAGTCCGCTCCGACTTGGCGGGAATCCCGCGCGTGATTAGTGCGAGAAAGAAAGTCGTCAGTGGTCAGTTGTCAGTGGCCTGCGGCCGGTCGTCAATCACTCAATGACCCAATCGCTCAATCACCCAATGCCGCAGATCCTCCACGTGGACATGGACGCCTTCTTCGTCTCGGTGGAGGAGCTGGAGAATCCCTCCCTCAAGGGCAAAGCCGTGATTGTCGGCGCCGACCCCGAGGGTCGCGGCGTCGTGGCGGCGGCCAGCTACGAAGCGCGCAAGTTCGGCGTCCACTCCGCCATGCCCATCCGCACCGCCAAAAGACTCTGTCCGCACGCCATCTTCCTGCGCGGCCGGCACGAGAGATATTCTGAGTATTCCGACAAGATGTATCGAATCTTCTGCGAATTCACACCCGTGGTCGAAATGGTCTCGATTGATGAGGGCTACCTGGACCTGACGGGCTGCGAGCGGCTGCACGGTTCCGCCTTTCGCGCCGCCGACAAGCTGATCCGCACCGTAAAGGAACGGACAGGACTCAACTGCTCCGTGGGCGTTTCGACGTCCCACTTGGTTTCGAAGATCGCCTCCGACCAAGCCAAACCGCACGGCCTGCTTTATGTGCTGCCGGGTTACGAGGCGAATTTCCTTGCGCCTTTGCCCATCCGGCGCATGCCCGGCATCGGGAAGGTTACTGAACCGGAGCTGCGTTCGCTCGGCATCACGACCATCGGCGATCTCCAGCAGATGGGCCTTGAGAAGTTGAAGCAGCGGTTTGGCAAGTTCGGCGAGTGGCTGCACACGAAGTCGCGGGGCGAAGATATCGAGGCCTATGCCTACCAGGAAGAGCCCAAGTCCATCAGCCACGAAACAACCTTTGATACCGATACGGCTGACGTTGAGGAGATCGAGCGCACGCTTTCCTACCTCGCCCAGCTCGTGGGCCGGCGGCTGCGCGACCACGAAATGTTCGCACGCACCGTGGGATTGAAACTTCGCTACGCCACTTTCAAAACCTTGACTCGCGACGTGACGCTCGACGAACCGACCCACCTCGATTCCGTCATCTTCGAAAACGTCCTGCGGTTATTTGACCGCGCCTGGAACCGCAAGCAGAAAATCCGCTTGCTGGGCGTCCGCGCCTCGAATCTGGAAAAGGGCGTGTTCCAACGCGGCCTGCTGGAAGCGCCCCAACGCGAAAAGCTCGATCGGGTTTTGAAAGCCGCTGACAAGGTCCGCGACCGGTTTGGGTTTGATGCGGTTAAGCTGGCCCGCTCGCTGCAACCGGGCGAGGAACCACCGAAGCGGAGGTAGGAGCGCATGGCATGCGCCCAGGCCACTGTTATGGAGTGCGGGAGCTTGCTCCTGCTTTGGTCAGGGGCAGCTTGCTGCCGCCCTTCGCCGCGGCAAGCCGCCGCACTCCAAGGAAAGGGGCACGGCGCGCCGTGCCCCTAGGGAGGTAATCTGTGAAGACTGCATATCTTGACATTGAGACCAGCTACGTTGGCAAGTTCAAGCAGGGTGATCGACGATTGTTTGATGACTACAAGAACCACCACATCACGGTCATCGGGGTACGGATTCTGGAGGGCGCGAACGATGCCTTCCTTCAACTTGTGGGTAAGGACATATCCAGGGAAAAGCTGATGCAGGCACTCACAGGCGTCGAGCGCGTTATCACCTACAATGGGCGGTCGATTCCCGACAAGGTGAAAGGCTACACGGGATTCGACTTTCCGGTCATCGCCGCGCAACTGGGTGTGGTTTTGGACAGGGAATTCAAGCACACGGATCTCTGTCCGGAATGCTGGAAGGCTGGCCTCTATGGAGGTCAAAAAGAGGTGGAACAGCGGCTGGGGCTGAAAAGGACAATGCCCGACAAGGATGGCAAGTGGGCCGACGAAACATGGAAGAAATACGCAGCGTCCGGGGATGAGGGTCACAAGAACGAGGTGCTGGCTTACAACAAGGAAGATGTGTATATGCTGCGTCGCATCGAAGAGGCGGTTACCAAGCGGTAATGCATGCCGCCCGGAGGGGGGCGCTACCGATGGCGCTCTCCGCCTGCCTGCCTCGGCTTCACTTTAGCCCGCCTTGCGCGGGCGAGAGCGCTGGACTTTCTCGGCGGTCAGAGACTGCCGCTACAACTGTGCTCCTCCCCGGCGAGGAGCTTGCGGCAGATGCGGATGAGTCGAGCGTGGGGAATCTGCTGACCGGGGTTCAACGTCACCAATTCACCTTCGCGAAAGCTGCTGTAATACCAGCGAGCCAGCAGGCTCAGGTGCTCCCAGGAAGGTAAAGCGCTCGCGTCGGGTGGTCGGCCTTCCGCCCCTGGTGTGGCGGTGAGGGAGTCCAGAAGCGTGTGGAGTTGCCGGTCGAGGGGCACTGGAGAGGGAACGTTTTCATCGAGCGCGAGGGTGGCGGGACCGCGCAGCTCGCCCCCAAACACGCGAAAGAAAACAACGGTCTTCGGTTCCGCGCCGCGCTGCACGACCACGGCGTTCAGGTCGCGGAGGTTCCGCACCAGGTCAGATTTAAGGCGTAGCACCTCGTGGACCTTCTCAAGCTTCCGGTGGATTTTGGCGGCCTGCTCGAATTCCAGCGCTTCGGAAGTCTGGGCGCGTTCCGCTTCCAGGTTACGGAGGAGGGGCTGTCCCGCGGCGTCCAGGAATTCCACCACGCGCCCGAGTTCCTGGTGGTACTCCTCATCACGGCATCCCTGATAGCAGGGCGCCAGGCACATTTTCATCTGCGAATAAATACATCCGGGATGGGAGGGGTTGGGGTCCAGTTCTTCCGCGCAGCGACGGATTTTGAAAAAGTCGAGGAACTCTCCTGCAAAGCGCTCGGCGGCGGCTCGGGAAGGGAAGGGCCCATAGTAGAGCGAGCCATCGTTCAAAAGCCGGCGCGTGGGGTAGCAGCGTGGAAAGCGGTTTCGGAGATTCACCTTGAGCAAGGCCGGCGGCCGCAGTCGCAAACGCTGGCGGTAGAGCCTCGGGTAGTAAGACTTGTTGAGGAGGTAAGCCAGCCACTGGCCCTCGAAGGGCGATCCCACCGCCTGGTATTCGATCCGACGCGCGAGGTCGCGCAAGTTGAGCATTTTGGAATTTGCCCGCGGCGGGCCTAACAGACGCGCCAGCCGGCGATGCAGATCCTTAGTGCGGCCGAGATAGGGCGGAGACGTTGGGGTTGCTCCCGCGTCCGGGAACAGGGCGAAGATGGCGGGGCGGTGGGGGAGGGAATCGAGCAGCGACTGCGCTTCTGCGCCCGGGTCAAACTGCATGGAGATTTGAAGTCTCATGCCCCGCCTCGGCTGGCCTTCGATTCTAGCCGCGCGGTGAAAGGGAGGTCAAGGCGGGTAGGTTTAAGTGTTCCTGGTTCTCATGCCTCAGAAAGCGCCGCTGCTACAGAGGGTCTAACCGGGAGTTACTTTCTGGTTGCTCGAAAGCTCCTTTATAACCAGCTCGTGAGCCTAGACATGGCACGGTTGATCTGGTATGGTGAAATGAGGATTTTACGGTTTTAAGGGGATTTTTGCTGCCGGGTAAGCAAGCGAAATTAGAGCAGGAGGAAGGTTTTGCTCTGCCTGGCTGGGTTCGTGGGCAGGGGCAAAGCGTTCGAAAATGAGGATCAAGTTTTGGGGAGTTCGAGGGTCCACACCCACTCCGGAGCATCGCAACTCGCGTTATGGCGGCAACACGTCCTGCATCGAAATCCGCCTCACGGACGGCACGCTCCTCATCCTGGATTGCGGCAGTGGTTTTCGCGGTCTTGGAAAGAGTCTGCTGGGCGAGTTCGGCGACCGCCCGATTTGCGGCTACGTTTTCTTGACGCATTTCCACTGGGACCACATCCAGGGTTTTCCTTTCTTCCTACCCCTCTACAAAAAGGGAAACACGTTCCTGTTCCACTCGGTGTTGCGAAAGGGGTCGGAATTACAGGCCACGATTGAAGGCCAGATGGCCAACCCTTACTTTCCCGTGGACATGGGAGCAATGGGCGCCGTGCGGCATTTCTATGACCTGGACGTGCACGCCATTCAGGTGAACGGCGGCGTGCTCAGTTCGGCGTCACTGAACCATCCGCAGGGATGCGTGGGCTATCGGGTGGAGGCCGACGGCGGGGTGTTTGTGCTGGCCACGGATACGGAGCCGGGGTCGCCCCCTCACGACCGCTCCGTGCGGGAGTTGGCCCAGGGAGCGGACGTGCTGGTCTACGACGCCCAGTACACGCCCGAGCAGTTGCAGCACGAGAAGAAGGGCTGGGGCCACAGTTCCTGGTGGGAAGGAGTCCGCATCGCCCGCGAGTGTGGGGTGAAACGGCTGGTGCTGTTTCACCACGATCCCGACAGCGACGATCCGTATATTGACAGCCTGGTGGAACGGGCGCGCCAGGAATTCCCCAACGTCACCGGTGCTGGGGAGGGTCTGGAAATCGAATTGCCGCGCGGCCAAATCGCCTACGATCGTTCCCCCCTGGTCGCGCCCCCTCGCCAGGAACGCCGCTACCAGCTCGAGCTGCCGGTCCGAGTGGCTTGGCGAAAAGAAGACGGTGAAACGGAATTTGTTGAGGGTGTGGCGCGGAATCTCTCCAGCTCGGGAATCTACTTCGTCGTACCTGCGTACATCCGCACCGACCAACCCCTGGAGCTGGATCTCATTCTTCCGGATGAACTCACGCACCGGGGTGACACCGCCTTTCGCTTCCTTGCCCAGCCCCTGCGCCTGGAGCAGGCCAACGGAGAGCTTGGCGCGTCCACCAGGAGTCAGGGGGTGGCCGCGCGCCTCAGTGTTCCTACAGAGGAATCGGTGGTTGCGCAGCCCTTGCCTCGTGGCAAAGGGAGGAAGGGATGACTTCCGCGGGACTGCCCAGCGCCCGGCAGGAGGGCCGTCCCCCGCAATTCTTCAGTCTCCCCAAACCTGCTCGGATCGAGATCGGAAACCTTTTTCGTGAGGTTGCTTGAATGGCGGCTGATTCAGCCTCTGGAATCGGCTGTCATCGCCCAGAATCTATCGGCGTAAGAAACCCACGAGCTTGTCGTAGGTGGTAAGGAGATCCTCCGGCTGGACGCGTGTCTCGCCGACGACGGTCATAAAATTGGAGTCGCCCGCCCAGCGCGGGAGAATGTGCAGGTGGAGGTGGTCCGCCACGCCTGCGCCCGCGCACTTCCCGATGTTCATGCCCAGGTTATACCCCTCCGGGTTGTAAGCGGCTTTCAGGGCCGCCTGTATCTTCTGAGCCAGGGAAATCATTTCCGCCAGAGTTGCCGCGTCGAGACCGGTCAAGTCTGCCACATGGAGGTAAGGCACGATCATGGCGTGCCCCGTCGTGTAAGGAAAGACGTTCAAGAGGATGAGGTTGTAGCGGCCGCGACAGAGGACCAGGTGTTCACGGTCCTTGGACGCGTCCAAAGCGGCCTTGTCGCAGAAAACGCAGCCCTCGCCCTTCCCGGTCTGGCTGACGTAGCGAAAGCGCCAGGGACTCCACAAGTAATCCATAATTCTGCTGCCGCCAGCGAGCGGTTGAGGCCGAATCAGGCCGTCGGGGAGCTGGGCGCCGGAGGCGTCGTGGGACCCGTCGGGCCGGCAGGCGGGGACGCAGCCGGAGCCTCTCCGCTGGCGGGAACCGCGTTGACGAGGTCTTTCAGCTCCTTGCTGGGCTTGAAATAGGGGATCTTCTTAGCGGGGACATCCACACGCGCCCCCGTCTTGGGATTCCGGCCAATGCGCGGCTTGCGTTGTCGGGTGCGAAAGCTTCCGAAGCCGCGGATCTCAATCTTGTCGCCCGCGCGCAGCGACTTCACAATGCTTTCGAAGATGGTCTCGACGATGACCTCGGAATCCTTCCGGCTCACTTCCACCGCCCGTGAAACATCCTCAATCAGTTCTGCTTTGGTCATGGTTCACTCCTGGGCCGAAATCGCTCTGCTGGGGGTGGCGGGCGGTCAGTTCCAGCCTCGCCGTCACCGCTCCACGCTCTGGCAATTCCGGGCACGCGCCGTTCCTGCCATTAAGCTGACGGGAAGTTCCTCTTACTCCCCGGCCTCCTTCGTAGGTGAAGATGCAGCGGAGCCGGTCGTGGCGACCGCGGTGGGATTTTCAGACTCCGGGTGGGCCTCGGCTTTCTCGCTTTCCCCACGGCTCTCCGACGGAGCGGCCACCTGATCCACATCCTTCAGGCTCAAGCCGATTTTCTTATCGATGGGGTTCAGGCGAATCACCCGGAAGCTGAACGTCTTTCCCACCTCGGGTTTGGTGAGAAGATTACCCGCAAAATCCGTGTCAAATTCGGACTTGTGGCAAAGGCCCTCGATTCCTTCCTGCAGCTCCACGAAAGCCCCAAAGTCCGTCAGGCGTGTGACCTTGCCTTGAACCAGGCTGCCCACCTGAGTCTTGGAGAAGAAAGTTTCCCAGATGTCGGGCTGGAGCTGTTTCAGTCCAAGCGCCAGGCGGCGGTGGGCGGGGTCCAGGCTCAGGATCGCGGCTTCAATCTTTTGGCCCTTCTTCAAGACTTCGGAGGGGTGCTTGAGGTTCTTTACCCACGAGAGGTTGGAAAGGTGAATCAGCCCGTCCACACCATCTTCAATCTCCACAAAGGCGCCAAAGTCGGTCAAGTTGCGGACCCGCCCTTGCACCACGGTTCCAGCGGTAAAGCGTTCGCCCAGGGTGCTCCACGGGTCGGGCAGGGTCTGCTTCAAACTCAGGGAGATGCGCCGTTGCGCCGCGTTAACCTCCAGCACGGCCACGTCCACGCGGTCGCCCACGTTGACCACCTTCGAGGGATGACGCAATCGGCGGCTCCAGGTCATTTCCGAGATGTGGATTAAGCCTTCTACTCCCGGCTCGATTTCGACGAAGGCCCCATAATCCGCGACGCTCACCACGCGGCCCTTCAACCGGTCGCCCGCGTGATAACTTGAGGCAACCTGCTCCCAGGGGTCGGGGCTGAGTTGCTTCAGGCCCAGGGAAACGCGTCCTTTTTCCGGGTCGTACTTCAGCACCTTGACGCGGATTTCCTGACCCACTTGCACCACTTCGGAAGGATGGGAGACGCGGCCCCAGGAAAGGTCCGTGATATGCAACAGACCGTCCATTCCACCCAGGTCAACGAAGACGCCATAGTCGGTCAGGTTCTTCACGCGGCCGGTGAGGATGGCCCCTTCGCTGAGCATGGCCATCAAAGCCGACTTGCGCCGGTTGTGCTCATCCTCCATCGCCTGCTTGCGGCTGACCACCACATTGTTTCTTTTCCGGTTGAGCTTGATGACCTTACACTCGATCTCCTGTCCTTTGAGGGCATCGAGGTTTGCATGCGGTCGCAGGTCCGCGTGGGAGCCGGGTAGGAAAGCTCGCACCCCAATATCCACCGCCAGGCCGCCCTTAATGCGGTCGATGACCCGGCCGCGCAGGGACGTCTGCTCGCGGAAAGCCCGTTCAATCTCCTCCCAGGCTTTGGAGCGAACCGCCTTCTGGTGGGAGACGGAAATCGCGCCGGTGGTCTCATCAAAGTGTTCCACCCACACGTCCACCACGTCGTCCGTCGCCACCGCCAACTGCCCCTCATCCGTCAGGAATTCGCTGCGCGGCAGGGCTGCCTCGGACTTCACCCCGATATCGATGAGCACTTCGGTGTCCGTGACCGCCAGCACTCTCCCCTGCACGATCTCACCCTGGACGACGGGAGGCGGAGAGAGGGCCTCCATGCTCTCCAAAAGGTTTCCAACCTCGCTTGAGTCTGGTGAGTCTGCGCTGAGGGTCTCTGCTGCGACCTGCGTCTCCGGCGTAGTCCCCCCGTCTTGCAGGGAACTATGGTTATCCTCAGAAGCCATCCACGGCCCTCCTCCCCCAAACCCGACGCAGACTAACACTGAAGACACTATTCTACCGTTGCGAGAAAAGGGAAGTCAACGTACCGGGGCGTTTCGCCTTACCGGGCCTCTGGACGGTTAGCCGGAGCTGTGTCGGCTCCTCTGCCTTGTCCGTGATGACCCGAACGAGTGGCATCATCACGCTGGGGTCGCCGTGAGGAGCTGACCTGTTGATGCGGAATGTCATTCTCCCATGCAATCCTTAATCGTGACAGAGCCGACCTGCGCCAATCTCTTTTCATCCCGGCGGGTTTGCTAGTATCGTCTAGTGCTTGGTTGCGTGAGACCGCGTAACTATACTCGGCGGGAAGGGCGGGGCTTCAGCTCCGCCCCGCTCTGCGGGACGGGACAGGGCCACCCTCTCCCGCCGCGGCGGGCAAGGGGCTGGGGGTGAGGGGGCGGAGGAGCTGCGGCGGGCTTAGAGCCCGCCCTTCCGATTCACACATAAGTACGCGAGCTTTCTCAACCAAGCGCTAGGCACAGGCCAAGGCAAGAGGCGCTATGCAGAGACAAAATCAAAGCAGCCATAGCATCAAGCAATCCACGCTAATCCTATTCATCCTTATCGTGGTCCTGGCCGCGTTTTCCCGCTTCTATGCCCTGGACCGCATCCCGCCCGGCGTGTGGATCGACGAAGCCTGGAAGGCCAATGTGGGTTTGGAAGCGGCGCGTACGGGCAACTTCAGAGTCTTCTATGCGGGGAGCCAAGGCCGCGAGGGACTCTGGATCAACCTGCTGGGGATCGCCGAGGTTACTTTCGGCGTGAACCCCTTCGCGCTTCGCTTCTGGGCAGCGCTGACTGGTACGCTCACAGTAGTCTTTCTCTACCTCCTCACTCGCCACCTTTTCTCCAACCGCATCGCCTTGTTCGCCACATGGTTTCTCGCCACGAGCTTCTGGCACCTCAACTTTTCCCGCATCGCGTTTCGCGCCATCCTGGTTCCGTTCTTAATGACGGCCTCGTTGTTCTTGCTTCTTCGCGCCTGGCGAGAGCAAGGGCAGACTGCGCGAAACGTATCGTCGTACTTGGCTGCCCTGGCCGGCGGGATACTCTTCGGCTTGGGCTTTCACACTTACATTGCCTTCCGGATTGCGCCACTCTTCGTCGCCGTGGTTTTGATTCTGGAATATCTGCGGGGCAGAACCCAGGGAGAAGTGACCAAGCGGTGGTTTGTCCTCACAGGTGTTTGGCTGGTGGCGGCAGTTGTGACGGCGTTGCCCATCGGTCTCTATTCTCTCCACCACCCCCAGGCTTTCTTCCAGCGCGCCGCCAGCGTCGGAATGCTCTCCCGCCATTTCTCCCTCTGGGAGTTCGATGTGGTCCTTTCGAGGACTCTTGCCATGTTTAATATCCGGGGAGACACCAATTGGCGCCACAACCTCGCCGGGTCGCCCGAACTCCTCTTTCCCGCGGGCATTCTCTTTCTTATGGGCTTGGCGATGGCTGTGAGGCGGGCCTTTCAGGAAGGTGCTTCGGCCATTAGTCACCGGCTTGCCGTCGCCTGGTTCGTCATTTTCCTTCTCCCTGGGATCCTGAGCTACGAAGGGTTTCCCCACGCGATTCGAACCATCGGTGTTGTGCCTCCGGTTTTTGTCTTTGCGGGTCTGGGAGCCGATTGGCTTCTTGAACGGCTGAAAGAACGCAGGACGTTTCGATGGGTATTCCTGGTGCTCGTGGTCCTTACCGGTGCGGTTGAAGGCTACAGGTATTTTGGTGTTTGGGCGCGGCGCCCCGAAGTTGCCGCGGCCTTTTGCCAGCCCCTGGTGAGGATCGGCCAGTACCTCAACCATCTGCCCAAAGAGATGCCGCGGTACGTGGTGGTCAACGAAACGGGCGAGCTGATGCCGCATACCAATCCTGATGGTTCGGAAAAACTCATCCCGATGCAAGCCCAGGTGGTGATGTTTGTCACCCGAGAAGATTCCCAGGTAACCTACCTCTGGCCCGAGGAGGTCAGGACCACACATTTTGCTCGTGGCAGTGTGATTGTCCCCTTGCGCCCGGAGAAGAAGCTCTTTGAGGATCTCGCCCAGCGGGGATTGAAGATTCGGGAGGTGAGCCGGGGGGATTTCACGGCGGCGGTGGTGGAATGAATCAGCGCTTCCTGGCCTCACCGAACGAGCGGCGCACACCTTCGGGAGAATGTTAATTCCCTTTGCAACACGCTGGCTCTTCCTTGCCGCAGCAGCTACCGAGTTTCGGTTTTCGGATTCCGAATCTCGAAGGCAGCGTTACTCGGTATGAAACCGGTACCCGGCCTGCTTGACGGCCTTGCGGAAGTCGTCGGAGGACATTTCCACCAGCTTGCACATCTCGTAGAGGCGGGAACGAAACGTCGTCCCAAACTGGTTGAGTGACCGCTCCACGTCGGGGGCCGGTTCGCCCGAGGGCATGCGTACATCGCGTCGGCTCGAAGTTTCGCCAAAGGGAAGTGTGGTGGTAATGAGGGTAACCTTTTTCTGGTTGTAACGGGAATTGATGATGTAGGACAGCGTCTCCTTCATCCAGTCGCTGGGGTTGGACGCCGCCAGCTCGTCCAGCAACAAGACTTCCACGTCGAGCACCGGCTGGAGAATCCGCAGCTCCGAAGTCTGGGAGACGGGGTCGTAGCTGTCGCGGATTTCCTTCAAAAGGTCGGGGAAACCGTAGAAGAGACACTCGATGCCTTTGCGCAGCACCAGCTCCCGTAGAACGGCCACCGCCAGGTGCGTCTTGCCGACGCCCGTGGGCCCCACGAACAACAGGCCGAAGTCCGCAGGATACTCCTCCACAAAGCGCTGCGCGTAAAGCTTGGCTGCCGCCAGGCTGGGGTTGGGCTGGCCGGAGTCCTTGTCCTTGCGGATATCGAAGTTCTCGAAGGCGCAGAGCTTGTAGCGAGGCGGGATGCGCGCTTGCCTCAGCAGCCGTTCGGCGCGGTCGGCCTCCTGGCAGTCGCAAGCAACCAGGCGACGCACCCCGTCGAGTTCAAGCGGCTTCCAACCTGTGCCCTCACACTGGGGACAGTCCTTCTTGGCCATATCCAAACCTGCGCAAGCATTCTAAATCACGGGGGACGAATTGAGGCAAGGATTCTTCTGAGAGCCCGTTTCACCACCAACACACAAAAACACCAGGAAGAACACTTCACCGAATAACTGCACAAACCGTGGGTTCGAATCCGCGCTTCCAGCCCTCCTTGCGGGTAGACCGGATAAACGCAGAAATCCTCACCACTAAGTCAGTCCTGTTTGCTGATCGCTGCGACTATTTTCCTGCAACACTTTAACCGTGTCCTTTTTGGATCCCTTTGCTGTCTGCCTCTTTGTCCTGGTGTCCTGGTGCCTTGGTGGTGAGAAGATCAGCCTTCGCGGCGGTTGCGCACGCGGGTCAGGTGGGGCGGGCCGACGCGCACTAGGGCGTTCTCGAGGCGCTCGCGGCTTTCGGCCGGACGGTTCAGAAGTTCCTTCTGGACGAAATCCACAAACGCCTGCATCTCTCCCTGCATCTCTTTCATCTGTTGCCGCATATTCAAGATGATTTCCACCCCCGCCAGGTTCACGCCAAGATCCCGCGTCAGGTTCAGGATGGTATCGAGCCGCTCCAGGTCTTCCTGGGTGTAGAGGCGCGTGTTGCCGCTGGAGCGCGAGGGGATCAACAGACCCTCCCGTTCATACAGCCGGAGTGTCTGCGGGTGGATGTTGTACATCTCCGCCACCGCGCTGATCATGTAGCCGGCCTTGCCGCGGGTTTTGCGTCCTCGAGGGCTCATTGAAACAGTCAAAAGTCGAACGTTGAAGGTCGAAAGTCCAAAGTCAAGAGTCCAAAGTCGAGAGTCCGGAGTCACCGCGCGGGTTTGTGACTTTCAACTTTTGACTGTCAACTTTCAACTGTATTTCTTCAAATCGCGCCGGGGGTCCTCCGGGTTGAGGCGGGCGAGTTCGCGCAGGATCTCCTTGGTCCGTTCGTCGGCGACTCGCGGAACCACCACCAGCACCTCCACAAACTGATCGCCCCGCGCCTCCCCGCGCAAGGACGGCGCGCCTTTGCCGCGCAGCCGGAGCTTCTGGCCGCTCTGCGTGCCGGGTGGAATCTTGATGGTGGTGGGGCCATCGATGGTGGGGACTTCCACCTTGGCGCCCAGCGCCGCCTCTGTGACCGTGACGGGGACCTTGATGTAGATGTTATCGCCCTTACGCTCGAATAAAGGGTGTTGCTCGACCTCCGTCACGATGTACAGGTCCCCCCAGGATCCGCCGTTCACCCCCGCATTGCCCTTGTTGGGGACGCGCACCCGCGAGCCCGTGTCCACACCGGGCGGGATGCGCACTTCGAACGACTCGGGCTTCCGCACATAACCCTCGCCCCCGCAGGCCGCGCAGCGTCGCCGGTGTTTCCCGCGTCCCCCGCACTGCGGACAGGTGACCGTGAACTGCATCACCCCGGCCCGGCGGGTTGTCTTGCCGCTTCCCCCGCAAGCGCTGCAGGCAACCGGTGCGCCACCCGCCGCGCCCGTCCCCTTGCACGTGGAACAGGCTTCCTGCCGCGCCACCGTGATGCGCACCTGGGTGCCGCGGATGGCCTCCCAGAATCCCAGGTGCATGCGGTGTTCGATGTCGCTGCCTTTGCGCGGTCCCTCGCCCGCTTCCCCGCCCTCTGCGGCGCGGCCGCCGTGCGAGAAGAACTGCGAGAAGAGGTCCCGGAACGATGCCCCGAAGCCTCCCCCTTTTTCGGCCTCCCCTGGCGGCTGGAAATCAGAGAAGTCAAAACCCGAAAAGTCAACGCCGGGAACGCCCGTCTCGCCCGGCGGGGGCTGGCCATAGCCGGGCGGGATATTCTCCGCGTAGAAGCCGTACCGGTCGTAAATCTTCCGCTTCTTCTCGTCACTCAGGATCTCGTAGGCTGCCGAGATCTCCTTGAACTTCTCTTCCGCCGCTTTGTTGCCGGGATTAACGTCCGGGTGATGCTTCCGCGCCAGCCGCCGGTAGGCCTTGCGGATCTGCTCCGGCTTGGAGGCGCGATCCACGCCCAGCACCGCGTAATAGTCCTTCTGTGTTGCGACGGGCATAGTTACACTGAACCAGCAATCGGAAAATCAACTCAGACTACATACGAACCGATCAGTTCTTGTTCCAGACGAATTGCCACAGCAAGTAAGTTACGCCAAACGCCACTAGTAGACCCAGCCACCAGGCTGCCAACAACGACGAGCGCTCTAAAGTGCTGCCATCTCACGATATTTTGCGCGCACCGGCTGCAATGAAAAACGTTGAATGCCACGCTGGCTTTCTGAGATGAAACTGTTACGGGCACATCCACACGCTGACTGAGGCCGGAAGGGCATACGGTAGGAAATCTGATGTCAGGTTTTTCAGCAACTACATCAGTCCAAGGAGCCATACTTCACGCCTCACTTCAGCTTCACGGCCCCCTCATGGTAGTCCTTCTGCTCTTGCGCAGCCCTGGAATCTTCTGTACATTCATTGACGGAGTCGCACATGGCAACCAGCGTACAGATTCCGACAAACCTCTTCAGGAAGTTCCTCCAAGCGGGCGAGGCGTTCGACAAGTTCTCCGATGCCTATGAGGACTTCCTCATCGCCCACAATCCGAAGTTGCTCCGGGAACTTCGAAAGGCCCGGCGCGAGCATCTGGCGGGAAAGACCCGCCCATTCGAAGAATTCGAGCGGGAGTTGAAGCGCAGCCTCAAGCGACGGTGACTGCCGCCGCGCGCCTCATGTGAAAGCCCCGGCAGCCCAGAGCTTACTCAACGGTGAATGGCTCCGAGGCGATACATGTCCGAAGCGTACAGGCTGACAACAACTCCGACCTTTGAGCGCGCCTTCAAAAACCTCGCCGTATCCGTGGGCAAGCGCGTCGGCAGGAAGCTCAAGTGGCTTGCGGCCCATCCTGAACTACTCTGCGAACGCCTTCGCAACCCACCTCCTGCTCTGGAAGGACTGTTCAAGTACAGAGTCGGCGACTACCGAGTGCTCTTCTGGGTTGACCATGCGCAGCAACTGATTACATTGTATACGGTCAAGCACAGAAGCGTCGCATACAAAGACCTGTGATTAAAGCACGGAGCAAACCAACCTCTCCAAAAGAAACGTGTCATCGCGCCACATAAACCGGCTCCGAAGAATTGAGAATGTGCCGGCGGCGGATGTAATTATCGCTCCGCTCGACGGCGCTACGCTCGACGAGATCGACCCGGTGCCCTAACGCTTCGCCCAGTTCTCTCCCCATCTCCACCACATCGAGCAGGCTCCAACGCGCACCCGGAATAAAGCTCACCATGACATCCACATCACTGTCAGGACGGAAGTCTTCCCGCAACACGGAGCCGAAGAGCGAAAACTCGACGATCTTCCACTTGCGGCAGAATTCCTTGATTCTTTCCTCCGGCAATTCGATCTTCATCATGGCCTTGTCCTAATTCTAGGCTTTGATTTCCTACCGTCAGCCTCCGTCTCGCCTCAATTCTTGCTGAATTCGAGGATCGGCCCCAGGTGATCGGGGCAGCGCGAGCGCAGCCATTCCTCCAGGTGACCTTGGATCTCGCGTGCCTGGGGAGAATCCAGCAGCGAATGGTCGAGATTCACCTCCACGAATTGCCTCCAGTGGCAGGCGGGACATTCCACAGGAACCTGGGTGCGATGCTCCATAGCTCAGCTCACAGTCGACAGTTCACAGTTGACAGTAAGGCCGCCTTGACGCTTAGTCGCGGCCACCTCTCAAGCGATTGTCCGCCGCGCGTGCTGCTTGGCCTCCTTTTGACTTTCAACCTTCGACTGTCGACTCTTAGGTCTTCTTCTTATCCTCGTCCACCACCTCCGCGTCGATCACCTCGCCGTCGCCCTTCGACTTGCCCGAGGCGTCGGCGGCAGCGCTGGCCGAGGTTCCGGGTGCGGCGCCCGCGGCCTCCGGGGTGGGGCGGGAGGGAGCTGCCTGCTTGTACATGGCCTCCGCGAGTTTGTGCGAAGCCGTCGTCAGCTTCTCCACGGCCGCGCTGATCTTGCTCACGTCGCCTTGCTGGATAGCTTTCTTCGCCTCTTCCAGAGCCGATTCAATGGTCTTTGCGTCGGCCTCCGAGATCTTCTCGCGGTTCTCCTTCAGCATCTTCTCCACGGAGTAGACCATGGAGTCGGCCCGGTTCTTCACTTCCACTTCTTCTTTGTGCTGGCGGTCCTCCTCGGCGTGGAGCTCGCCTTCCTTGGTCATACGCTCGACTTCTTCCTTGCTGAGGCCGCTGGAGGAGGTGATGGTGATCTTCTGCTCCTTGCCCGTGCCGAGGTCCTTGGCGGAAACGTTCAGAATCCCGTTGGCATCGATGTCAAACGTGACCTCGATCTGCGGAATGCCGCGGGGAGCCGGGGGAAGCCCCACCAGGTGGAATTTGCCCAGGGTGCGGTTGTCGCGAGCCATGGGCCGCTCGCCTTGCAGGACGTGGATCTCCACGGAGGTCTGGTTGTCCGCGGCCGTGGAAAAGACCTCGGTCTTGCGCGTGGGAATGGTGGTGTTCCGTTGGATCAGCGAGGTCATCACGCCGCCCAGGGTTTCGACGCCCAAGGTCAGGGGTGTCACGTCGAGCAGCAGCAGGTCCTTGACCTCCCCGCCCAGCACGCCGGCCTGGACCGCGGCGCCGACCGCCACCACTTCGTCCGGGTTCACGCCCTTGTGCGGCTCCTTACCGTTAAACAGGTCTTTCACGATCTGCTGCACGCGGGGGATGCGCGTGGAGCCGCCCACCAGCACCACTTCGTCTATCTTCTCGGGCCGCAGGCCGGCGTCGGAAAGAGCCTGCTTCACAGGGCCTGCCGAACGCTGGAAGATGTCCTCACACATCTGCTCGAAGCGCGCGCGCGTGAGCTTCAGAGCCAGGTGCTTTGGCCCGGAGGCGTCGGCGGTGATGAAGGGCAGGTTGATTTCCGTCTCCAGAACCGTGGAAAGCTCCATCTTGGCTTTTTCGGCGGCTTCCTTGAGCCGCTGCAGCGCCATGCGGTCCTTCGCGAGGTCGATGCCCTGGTCCTTGCGGAACTCGTCCACAATCCAGTCCATGACGCGCTTGTCGATGTCGTCGCCGCCCAGGTGCGTGTCGCCGTTGGTGGATTTCACCTCCACCACACCCTCGCCGACCTCGAGAATGGAGATATCAAACGTGCCGCCGCCGAAATCGTAGACGGCAATCGTCTCGTCTTTTGTCTTGTCCAGCCCGTAGGCAAGCGCTGCCGCCGTGGGCTCATTGACGATGCGAAGCACTTCCAGACCGGTAATCCTTCCCGCGTCCTTGGTGGCCTGGCGCTGGGCGTCGTTGAAATAGGCGGGCACCGTAATCACCGCCTGCGTCACCTTCTCGCCCAGATATTGCTCCGCCGCATCCCGCATCTTTTGCAGGATCATGGCGGAGATTTCCGGGGGCGAATATTCCTTGCCCTGGGTCACAACGCGGGCGTCGCCGCCAGGTCCCGCCACCACTTTGAAGGGAACTGTCTTGATTTCACTTTGTACTTCGTTGAAGCGCCGCCCCATGAAGCGCTTGATGGAGTAAACGGTGTTCTCCGGGTTGGTGATGGCTTGCCGCTTCGCCACCTGACCCACCAACCGCTCCCCGGACTTGGTAAATGCCACCACCGAGGGAGTGGTGCGGCCACCCTCCGGGTTGGTAATCACCGTGGGTTCTCCGCCTTCCATGACGGCCACAACGGAGTTGGTGGTGCCGAGGTCAATCCCTATAATCTTGCCCATTGCCTGCTACCTCCTAAAGGACGCATGCGAGAGAATCCGAAAGTAAATCACCCATACAATTATAGATGCATGCTCTCGCCTCTTAGTCATTGCATATAATAAAAGTTGAGCCTTCAGCTGTCAATAGAAATTTCATTCCATTGATAACACGTGACTTACCGTAGTAATAGTCTGACGGCCTCGCACTCATCCTAGCTATAGAACCAATGCTGGTTCAGCAAGCCCATCTGGCCGAGCCTCGAAAGAAAAGAAACGCCGGTGGCCCAAGGAAGCCCATCTGCGCTATGCTTGAGTGCCCAGAGGCCCTGCATGCCCAAGAAGCAAAACAAGCCTGAGTACACCCCTGAACATGCCCGCAGCGGAGTGGGCGCCAAACTCCCTGACATCGAGACCTGGCGCAACCAGTATCAGCGGTACGAGATTACCATCACCATTCCCGAATACACCTCGATCTGCCCCCGCACCGGCCTGCCGGACTTTGGGACCATCACCATCCATTACCTTCCCAATAAGTTGTGCCTGGAGTTGAAGTCGCTGAAGTATTACATTCTCGCTTACCGGGACCTCGGCATCTTCTACGAGAACGCCGTCAACCGCATCCTGGACGATGTGGCCCGCGCCTGCCGGCCGAAGTGGGCCGTGGTGCGCGGCGAGTTCACCACACGCGGTGGCATGCGCACCACCGTGGAAGCTCGCTACCCACGGAAAGAATAGACGCCCCCTCGAGCGCCCCTCTACCTTTCCTCACCTGTCGGAAGGAGCGCTGGGGCTTCGTCCAACAAGTCGGCCCGCAACTTCCCACTTCCTTCGCGAGGCAGGGGTACAGCCTGCTGTGCCCCTGCCGGAACCTTCAAGCCCGCTGTCACCTAGTGTAGTGCGTCTAACGCTTCTTTACATTTGGCGATCTTAGCCAGGATGCGCTCCACGGGCGCGCTCCAGACGAACACCTGGGGATTTTGATTGTGATTCGAGATGTATTCCTGGATAGCGGC
>Ga0315279_10000097_pt1 | contig 186352 bp, 136 predicted proteins | sample YL17G06_20_MG_FD_203694 | JGI IMG/M metagenome (GOLD analysis project Ga0315279, IMG submission 203694) | Sediment microbial communities from Yellowstone Lake, YNP, Wyoming, USA - YL17G06_20 | ecosystem: Environmental > Aquatic > Freshwater > Lake > Sediment | place: USA: Wyoming | collected... | reverse complement strand
ATCGGCGGCAAGCATCTTCTGTCGAAAAACGTGCCTCGAATTCTGTAAGCGTCCGGGGATAATCTTCCATGACCCCGTACACTACATCTTGTGCTTACTTGAGTCAAGTGAATACCCCCTTTGACGTATTGGTCAGTAGTCGATGGGAGAGTGATGGCTTCGGCATGCTTTCACAAAACTTGATGACTGGTAAATCGGGAAGCGCAGCTCAATTTGCCAAGTACACTTTGGCTGAGCAAACGAGTGTCTCACCATACGCTCCTCGCGAAGCCGACCTGGATAAAAACGGCATGATAGACTGGTTTGACCTTGCGGTGTTGGCAGAGAACTGGCTCTGGCGCACCCGATGGTAAGGGACGCTTTCTGCTATATGGGTGAAGATGGCCTTCCTGTGTTGGCAACGGGCACGGGGTAAGTAAGGCACGCTGCACATCAAGATTGACTTTTTTGCGAGTTTTGCTATCATAAAAGTGATTTTTTGCCGTCAAAATTGTGATTTTATGGTTTGCATAAAGGACAGACGCGAGTATGCCAACTTTTCCTGCCGGAAGCGGCCAGAAGATTTTGCTGATAGGTGATGTCGGCAAAGTTTTTTTGGATAACGCCTCCATCTCAGAGCAGCGATGCGAAGTCTGCGCGAGCATGCCTGACGGGATTGATGCTGCCAAAAATAGTTTTGCGGCGATCGGTGTGGTGATGGGGGGCAGGTTAACCGCAGAGCACGCTGAGATCGCAGAGGAAAAATCAAAATTAAAAATCTCAGCGTCCTCTGCGCACTCGGCGGGAAAAACTTTATTGAGTTCGGCTCTGAAATCGTTAAAGCGGGCCAACCCCGAGGCTAAAATTATCTTGTTGGCACAAATGTACCAAGAGCCGATAGCCAGGAAACTTGTGAGCGCAAATTCTGCAGACGATTATTTGATCTGTCCCATTAAAGCAAGCCAGCTTTCCCGATTCATTGGGCAAGCTGATGCAACGCTGGAAAGGAAGATAAAAGAGCTCGAGAAATTGGCCACCGAAGACGATTTGACCGGCTTGAAGAACAGGCGCTACATTTGGGAGTTTGCCAGGCAAATCTTAGAGCATGCTGGGAAGGCAAACACCCGGGTGACATTACTCATTTTTGATATAGATAACTTCAAACATTACAACGATGTCTATGGCCATTCGGTTGGCGATAAGATTTTGAAACAGGCAGCTATTTTAATGCGGCGTTGCTGCCGGGCACACGATGTTGTAGGCAGGGTCGGCGGAGATGAATTTGCGGTTGTTTTCTGGGACGATCCCATTTCCAAAATTCGAAATTCCCGCCGAAAGGGAGGCAGAGACCATCCTCAAGAGGCAATCCTTATAGCAAACCGATTTAGAGAAGAGTTAGAGAAGGCAGAATGGTCCGCCGCGGGCGGATTAGGCCCAAAAGGGGAGGGGGTTCTTACTATAAGTGGCGGCCTGGCAAGCTTCCCCCGTGACGGCTCGACAGCTCAGCAACTCTTTCAGCGCGCAGATAAGGCCTTATTGGAGGCCAAACGCAGCGGCAAAAACAGGATATATCTGGTTGGTAAACCTCTTGACACCAGTGGGTTTTGCGCTTAATATAGATGTGACAATCTGGCACAAATGCACTTGATATTATGAAATGGAGGTTACGGGTATGTTTAAGAAGCCAATCTGTTCAATTGCCGTTATTACGCTGCTAAGTATGGCAACTGGTGTTCAGGCACTTACTATCACGACTGAAGACGGCAAAGGTGCTGACACATATCTTACAAATGACAGCCAACAGGGGCCGAATGCGAACACGAGCGCAGAAGTAAGGATGAGAGCGTTCCGACAACTGGCTGATGCACGCTCCAAGACTGGTTACATTAGGTTTGACCTCGGGGACGCAGTCGGGGACATGAGCGGCGCCACATTGACATTTGAGGCGACCTTTCTTAAGGGATCAGCAAAAGTAGTGCAGGTCTATGGATTGATAGACGGAGACGGTGATTTGTGGGACGAAAGCACGATTACGTACAATACCGCTCCAGGCATGCTCACGGCTACTCTTGGCAACTATGCCCTTGACACGGCCAAGGTGACATTACTGGGAACAATTACTATTCCTGCCGTCGGCGATCCATATCCTGTCAGGTTCAGTTCGAATCCAACCGATCTTCCGCTGGCAAACTTTCTCGGCGCGGATACGAATAAGCTGGCGACATTTATATTCATCGGCACCAACAATGAGGGCGAGATTGCCTCAAAAGAGCACGAAACGTTTATTGCGCCCACTCTGACGTTGCCGAACGCAGTTACAGGGGCAAGAACTTCAGCTACTTACCTGAATCCAGCTAATGGAGCCGGAGATGTGCCTCGGGACGTGATTCTTAGCTGGATGCCGGGAGCTTATGCTGATAAGCATGATGTGTACTTCGGAACCAGCTTCGCGGATGTCAATGCCGCCAGCAGAACCAATCCGCGAGGCGTACTATCTGCTCAAGACCTGGACGTGAACAGTTACGATCCTGCCGGCCTTCTGGAATTCAGCCAGACCTATTACTGGCGAGTCGATGAAATAAATGCTCCGCCGGACTACACGCCCTATAGAGGCAGCATCTGGAGCTTCACGGCTGAGCCTTTTGCGTACGCCATCGAGAACATAACCGCCAATGCCTCCCCCAGCGAAACAGGTAAGGGAGCTGAAAATACAGTCAACGGCTCCGGATTGGATGCTACTGACCTGCACTCAATCGTCAGTACGGCGATGTGGCTAAGTGGCAGCACCGGGCCGCAGCCGACCTGGATAGAGTATCAGTTTGACCAAACCTATAAACTGCACCAGATGTGGGTCTGGAACTATAATGCCGAGGGAATGAATGTCGCTTACGGGATCCAAGACGCGCGAATTGAGTATTCTACGAACGGCACGGACTGGAAGGTGCTCGGTGACGTTAAGTTCGCCTGTGCGCCGGGTTCGGCAGGCTATGCGCACGATACTACGGTTGATTTTGGCGGTTTGGTAGCACAGTACGTCAGGATTACCGCTAAAAGTAACTGGAGCGGCGGTGCGGTCAACCAATATGGCCTGAGTGAAGTCCGATTCCTCTACATACCCGTGCGTCCAAGAGAACCGAGTCCCGATTCCGGGGCACCGGATGTGGCTCCGGATGTAGTGCTCAACTGGCGAGCAGGAAGAGAGGCAGCCTCACACCAAGTGTACCTCAGCACCGACAGAAAAGCCGTAGAAAATGGTACGGCCCTTGTCGCTACAATCAGCCAAAGCAGCTATACTCCCGGCAATCTTGCATTGGGCGAGACTTATTACTGGAAGATTGCTGAGGTCAATCAGGCCGCCAGCCCCACCTTGTGGGAAGGTGACCTCTGGAGTTTTTCCACGGTGGAGTACCTTGTTGTGGATGATTTTGAGTCATACACCGATGACGTGGGCGACAGGGTATTCCAGACCTGGAAAGACGGATTCGGCTACACAGAACCTGCACCGGGCTACGGCGGCAACGGAACGGGCTCAGCTATTGGCAATGCCTCAACTCCGTTTATGGAGACAAGCATCGTGCACAGCGGTAGCAGTACACAGTCCGTGCCGTTTGGCTACAACAATACCGGCGCGGGCGGCAAGGCCCGCTATTCGGAGACGCAGCGAGCCTGGGCGGTCCCGCAGGATTGGACCAGAAACGGTGTGAAGGCGTTGACGTTTTGGTTCTACGGCGATCCGAATAATTCTGCTGAGCCGTTGTACGTGGCAGCGCAGGACAGCCTCGGCAAAATAAAGGTGGTCGCCCACGACGATCCTGGCGCTGTGCAGTTAAGCGGCTGGCAGGAGTGGAATATCGACCTCAAGCAGTTCGCCAACGCGGGCGTGAATCTGTCGAGCGTCAAGACGATGTATATTGGCGTGGGCAACAGGACCGCTCCACAGGCAGGCGGTACGGGCACTATGTACTTTGACGATATCAGGCTGTATCCACCCAGATGCCGGCCTTCGGTCGCCAAGCCTGCGGCAAGTATCAATGGCGATTGTATAGTTGATGATGTAGACCTCCAGATTATGGCACAGGATTGGCTGGTTCGGGATGTGCCGGAGGCTGCCTGGAGTGGGGCGTTCTCCAGTCAGGATATTGGCGCGACTACCCCTGCTGGCAGCTTCAGCCTCGACGGCAATGTCTATACCATCCAGGCCGATGGTGCAGACATATATGGGACGGCTGATGCCCTCCATTATGCATATCGGCAGATAAGCGGCGATTGCCGGATGACCGTGCGTGTGACCAGCCTGGCGTCGGTAGCGGGATCAGACGGCTGGTCCAAGGCTGGAGTGATGATCCGTCAGTCGCTTGACCCAGGTTCGGCCAACGTGATGGTGGCTACATCGGATACTAACGGCGGCGGTGCAACCTTCCAGTGGCGTCCGACACAGGGCGGCTCTTCGAGTTCAGAACGTCTCTTACAGAACCTTTACACAGTTACAGAACCTGCGTGTATCCGCCTGGTACGGCAAGGCAGTACATTTACCGGCTATGTCTTCCTGGATGGCAGATGGCAGCAGGAGGGTCAGACTACGGTCACGATGGCCGATCCGGTGTACATTGGCCTGGCGGTGACTTCGCACGCAAGCGGCGCGTTGACTACGGCAACGTTTGATCGGGCATGTACATTCTCGGGTGCTGAGCTGCGTTCAGACGGCATTGTGGACTTCAAGGACTACGCGGTTATGGCGGATTCGTGGCTGGAAGAACTATTGTGGCCGCAGCCATAGAGCTATGATTGGTCACCCATTACAATTATTTCGGTTGGGCCTAAAAGTTTATAGCGTATTCCGCGCCAGCAGATAGTCCTGCCAAAGGCTGAGGAGAGCACTAAGGATAGTACCAGTAGCGGCCATATCCAGAAGCCGAGGATGTCCACAGACATGGCGGCCTTCATTTGCGGCAAGTGCTTTTCCAGCAGCCTGCTAATCATCTTCTGCCGCAGTATTGCCTGAATCAGTTGGCGTGCCAGGAATACGATGGGTACGGCAGGGATTAAAAATTCTAAATTCGAAATTCTAAATTCTAAATTCTGACTCGCGGCGTAGACTACCAGCCCGGCGCCGCCCCATACGCCCAGTACCGAATACAAACTGGTTAGTAGGGCGAACCACCAGGTTCGCGGCGCGCTTATCCGTGTGATTAGAAATTGTCGCCGGCCAAACTCAAAGAGCTCGCGCCAAGTAGTTGACGTGTAGGATGCCACTAGACAAGCGGGAACAAAGACAACTTTCATGCCTGCTTTTTTGACGGCCCGGCTCAGCAGTAGATCATCGCTTAAAGCTCTCGACCAGATTTTCTCAATGCCCAGCCGGCGAAAAACCTCTACTCGAATAGCCATCGATCCGCCCCAGGCCTGGTTGAAAGGAGTGTTACCCAACAATTGAGCTACTTTGGCGTTGATCGCGGATAAAACCAGGCTTGCCAGGTTGTTCTTTTTCGGTATGAACCAGCGGTAACCGCTTGCAACGCCGGTCTTGGAGCGGTGGAGAGGCCAGACCAAGTGACTTAGCCAGTCGCTGCGAACGCAGATATCGGAATCGGCAAAGGCGAGAATCTCCACATCATCGGTTAGCTTCTGGCAGCAGTATAGTAAATTGTGAATCTTCTGACTGCACGATTGTGCGATGCCGGCGACTAATATCTGCACGTCGCGGGCTTTTGAGCGTTGGCTCAACTCACTTTTCAATCTGCATAATTCGTCGTAGGCCGGGTCCGATTTGTCGGCAACGACAAACCACAGCAGATAGTTTTCATAATCCTGATTAAAAAATGAGGCGATATTGGCTCGAAATTCCGAATCCAAACCCCTACAGGGTACAATCAACGCGGTGCGTGACATCTGCCACTGGCGTTTCTTCTTATATTTCTGCAGCGCATAACAGTAGTTGCTGTACGTCAGGGCGACGACAGGTAACTGCGACAAAATTGCCACAAGGGCTATGTAGTAGTACAACCGCATTAGGAAAACTCAAAACGTAAAGTGTAAAGCTCAAAACTTATGACTTTTGACTTTTTGGCTTTTAGTTTTGAGTTTTTATGGTATAGAGGTCAGCGGGATTGTCAAGTTGATTAACTCATCGATCGTGTAAGATTTTGCCAGGTCGATCGAGAGCAGACAGCCATGATTATGGTCGGAGGCTATGATTATTAGATTCCTACCGCCTTTGTGCCACCCTTGCTGTTGCGGTTGGTGGCCAAGAATAAAAACATCAACGTCGAAAAGTGCAGCCATTTTGTCCAGCAGCACCTGGCTGTGTCTTCTGCCCCAGGTCAAAAGGTAAGCTGAGCCCGGTCTTTCACAGTCGTTCAGTTTTAGCGGCCTGTCCATAACGTGCGGGTCAAATTCATCGGCAGAACGGTCGTCGGGCAATGAATGTGACAGCCATAATCTGTTTTCGCACCGGACCGCAAGTGGCTGGGAGAATAAGAACTGCCGAATAGCCTGTTCTACGTCGGCTGAGGCCTGTCGAAATTCTCGCTTCAGAGCCAGGCATAGCGCACGGTTCATTTCTTGGCCGTCTTTCATTACCGCCGTACCGTTGATGACAGTCGTGTCATGATTTCCCATAATGATATGGACACGGTCGGGGAACATCAGCTTGTAACGGACAGCGTCAAACAACAGCCTGTATGATAGGCAGCCGCCCTCGGCATCTTGTGGGCCTCCGTGTATGATTTCTTGCAGGATGACGTGCCTATCGTGATGGCTCGCCAGGTCGGCAAAAACAACTATCCTCTCAAAATTTCGCCTGTGTCCGTGAATGTCACCAGTTGCTATTAGCGAACCTTCAGCCGGCAGGTGAATGAGGTTGCCGCGTCGAAACTTGTCTGCGTGGTTGGCTTTTACGCCCTTGTTTAGCAGATCAATTATCGTTTGAGACATCTCTATTTGGCTTTATTTTGTCCGCGAATATACCGTGTATCATCAGGTCCAGCCGGGATATTATGGTCATCATGGAGACCGGCCGTTCTGCAGGCTCCTGCTTTATGCAGTCCGTTACCAGTCTTGAGATGTTCAGGGGAATTCGTTTCTTTATCTCATGAGGGGCCCTGCAGACCTCATGTATGGGCAGGCCAAAGCTGTTCTTCTTGGGTATCAGCGTGGGCACGTTTTTGCCAGTTAGAGCCCAGTACATTGTGGCGCCGAGGTTGAAGATGTCGGTCTTAGGGCCGAGCGGCTTGCGCCTGACCTGCTCAGGAGCAATGTAATCCGGAGTGCCCTGAATTCGCGGCTTGGTGGTTCCAATTCTACAACTTTGGCCAAGGTCTATGATCCTGATGGAGCCCGACTTACTCAAAAGAATATTATTCGGCTTTATGTCGCAGTGCGCAAATCCCTGCTGATGCATCGCATAAAGGCCGCCCGCTACCATTCTGAATACAAGTAGCACATCGCCCAGGCTCAAAGTCGGGCTGTCTTCAAGGGTTTTGCCGTCAAAGTACTCCATCGAAAGCAGCAACTCTTTCACTTTGAAGACGCTGCGAATCTTCTGGAGTTTATAGCACTTCCGGACGTAGGGATGGTCAACCCGCCGCGCCACTTTATATTCATTCTCGGTCTGCTCGAAAACCCTCAGGTCTTCCGGCTTCTCGAATATGACCCGCTTAAGGGCAACGGTAGTCTGGTCCTCTTCGTCCATTGCCAGGTAAATTGTGCTGCGAGCACCGTTGCCGATTCTCTGCAACAAAGTGAACCCGCCGACGCTGAGTATATCTTTAGTCATATTCCCGATGCGAGCCTAAGACGACAACCACGCTGAAAACACGTGTTATACTTGTCTTTCCTAAGATATGCCACGTTGTCTTTTTGTTCTGTCAATTCTGTGTTGCAAAGCAAAATTCTTATGAGACTCAAAAACTGCCTTTCAAGAATGAACCCTCAAGCCGATTCCACTGAATTTGGCAAAAACACCACTTTACAATAGAGTACGTCGCCTGTCCAGAACGACAGTAGTCTTTCGTAGTATCGGCAAAATCGGGGTTATCTTAAAAAGTTGTTGAAATTTAGGTATGTTTAGAGATAATCTCACCGACAGTAGCACAAGATTGACGGCGCGGCGATTTCTCGCGGTGCGATCGGATTCCCCGATAGCTCAATCGGTAGAGCGAGCGGCTGTTAACCGCTAGGTTGCTGGTTCGAGTCCAGCTCGGGGAGGTGGGAAGTACACGCGGACGAACATTCCGTATATCAATCTGTCCAATTTCAGATTCGTAACTGCGGCAAGTGATGGTCGGCACGCGGGGAAAGTGTGCCGACGGCGCCCACGCTGTGCCAAGTGGCCAGCCAGCAGATTGTCGAGAAAACGTACGCTCGTTGTTCTCAAAAAAAACGTCGATGAGCCTGCACTTCTGCCGGGGTGAGCTTTTCCCCCGCAAAAGGTCTGACTGTGACCTATTCGCGCAGTTATCTCCTTTTTTTACAAGGTGTTACAACAGCGTTGCTGTCTTTATGCTGTATTAATAGGTCGGTGGCTACGGGCGCTATAGGAAGGAGGGCCGCAAAAATTTTCGTGGTATGGGCAATTTGGCTGTTGACTCGTGCTGGGCAAATAGATAAAATGGGAATTGTGACACAAGGCCTCTAACTTCAAAATGGGAGATTTTGGTTTTGATGGGCGTGTGTATAAAGAAAATAGCTAAATTGGCCATTTTGTTGTTGACAAGTATTGATAAAACTGGTAAATTTGGAAAAGTGTTGGTAGTCTACGCGTGCCACTCTGCGTGAAAACGAGTGGTGCGGTCTGTAGTCGGACCTCGGAACGAAAGGTGAGGAGGGGTGGAAGTGAGGAGAGGTGAAAGCATGCTGAGTTTTGCTTCCTTATCCCTCTCGCCTTCTATCCCAAGGAAAGTAGGATTCTGCAGCGGATTTGCCGCGTTATCTTAGAGATTGCCCAGGACCTACGGAGAGGCATTGACCTAAGACGAAAGGCCCCTCTGAAGGGACAGGGGAGAAAGGAGGTGTGGCATAAGGAAGCTGATAACTCGCAAGGGAAGAAAGAACTTGCGAGCCGCGTAAAGAAGCAGGCCCAGTCTTGAGGCGGCGGAATAGTTATCGATTGAGAATGAAATCGCAGATTCGAAATCGTAAGTGTCGTGGGCCAAGGCTCAGCGGGTCGTAATGCGGGCATACCCGCAAGAGTCGGTAGGACAGGATTATGCCCGCTAGTGTGTGTGGCTTGGGCATGTGATGTGGTTGCCAAGCCGGAAAAAAACCTGGGTTGGCTCCCGTGGTCAATATCGACCGATAGGGAGCAGAATTTGAGGAAGGGAAACAAAAATGAAGAAAAGTGTATTGTTAGGCATCGTAGCAGTAGCCCTCCTGGGGCTGCCGGCATTGGCCGGAGAGCAAAAGTACGAGGGTTGGGTCACTCATACGGTCATTACCGTTGATCCGCAGTTTGTGGACGATTTCCCAGTGAAATTGGTTATACCGTGGTACATCAAGATCCTGAATCAGAAAGATTGGGAGTTGACGTTGGTCCAAGTAACTGACTGTGACTTCCCCTGCTTCAGGGCGTGCAAACAGCTTCAGATAGCTACCAACTTCAATTGCACACTCTCATGTGCACTATCGGGCCAGCTGTTCGGTGGTGATTGGAGCTGCTGGTTCACAAATCCAGGCGCCAACATTGATAAGCCCGGCGGCAATACAGACGTTTGTGTCCAGGTCAAGAAGGCAGACTTGCTGGATTCAGACCTGATGAGCAAGGCGGGCACGAAGCTTACAGTTGCAACACTCACCATCAATGTAGTGCCGCGGTAAGTAGTCAGTGTGTAAAAGCCTTTGAATTGGACAGCGAAAGCCCTGAAGTTAGTTGACTGACGAGCATTCGCGGTCCCTCATAGGGCTTGAAACTGCTGAGAAGATGCTAATAGGGAGGAATGGGCAAAAAACCCGTTCCTCCCTGTGTTTTTCTGCAATCAGCACTAGATTAAACAACCTCACTTCACGTTGGCTGGCTGGGTAGAAATTGATGATGCCAGCAAGTGGCGACAAAATCGCTAATTTGGGCAGTTTGGGGGTTTTAGCTATTGACACATTCCTACAAAATTGGTAAACTTGTATAATGTGAGAGGCGGGTTGACTAGCATGGCCGGCTGGGATTATCACCATAATTTGTAAGAAATTCTGAGAAGTAAGGGCATCAAATTGTCGAAAAGCTAAGGGAGTGCACCGTCTGTGGGCAGTCATTGGGACTATCCACATGTCAGTGTGCACGAGGCTATCACTTTTTCAGGGGTGAGGACATGGTAGGAAAGACAAGTAAAAAAAGTGTGGTGCCTGTCTATTTGGATTGGGTTATCGGAATAACGGCGGCTGTATTTCTGTTTACGGGACGGGCGTCCGGCCAGTTCATGATGCAGCCGATGAAGTTGGAGCTTTCGCCGCGTGCAGGAGATACGATCAGGACGGATCTGCAGCTTCAGAACATTAGTGCTGCAGAAAGCCATGTCATAAGCTTCAGGGTCTTGGATTTAACCCAGGCTCAAGATGGGGATTGGGAGACGATCGAGCCGGGTTCCAATTTCGACACATCTAAGCTTTCTTCCTGCAAGGACTGGATAAAGTTGGGGGCCGATACGGTGCAATTGAGACCAATGACCATCCTTCCGGTGCGGTTTGAAATGCGTGTACCTCGCAGTGCGCGTGGATTCTTTGGTGCGGCGATCCATGCTGCGATGAAGCCAACACCCAAAGTGGTGCAAGGAAGGGTAGTCAACTTGGCTATTAATATGTTGGTTCCTGTTCTTGTGCAGATAGAGGGTTGGGCGCCGCCGCATAAGGTTGAATTAACCGACCTGGCGATGAGGTTCAAAGAGCAGGTTGGTGAAGAGCCGGCAAGCTCCATAGTTACGTTGGGGATCGCAAATAACGGTGGGACTTATTCCCGGTTGAAGGGCAAGCTAAGGGTCAGTGCTCTTTCAGGAGACAACTGGCGGAGAATCACAGAAGCAGACTTCCTGGACTGCAGCATTATCCCGGGGGTCAAGCTGAGTTTAGAAAACGATATTGAGCGGTCTTTGCCATCGGGCAAATACAGGCTGGAAGGGACACTGTTTGTTGACGGCAGGCGCATAAAGCCGATAGAAAAAGACATAGATTTTGTCGGCGACAAGAGACTTTCGCGGGCTGCAGCCGATGCTGCACTAGATCTAAAGCCTTTAGAGGTTTTAGTGGAGAGCGTGCCAGGAGCCACCCGTGGAGCAACGCTGACGGTTACCAACGCTTCGAATGAGGCTGTCCATGTCACGACGGCTGTGACAATGCCGCCTGTTCTCATGGGGGTTGGCCTGCCAGGCACGGGATTGAAAGGAGAGGATTTGAACTGCGCAGGGTGGGTAGAGGTAGTGCCAAAGGAATTCAAAATTCCTGCTCACCGGTCGCAGAACCTACGCGTTGTCACCAGGATGCCGAACCCCACGTCAACGCACGCCTGGTATTATGCTCTTCTGAATCTGCGTGCTATGTATGTTGACGGTCAGAACGCAGGTACGACAAGTGCGTACGTATGTGTCTCAAACAAGCAGGTGCAAGCCAAACCTGAGGCGCAGGCGTGGCCGCTACAGCTCGAACATCAAGATGGTTCTGTGTATAGCATTAAGAGCACATTCTTGAATGCCGGACAGATGCACTTTAGGCCGAGCTGCCTGGCCGTCCTTAGAACGCCAGACGGCGGATTTGTTCGTTCATTGATGCTCAGCGGCGAACCGGAAGGTGTAATGCTGCCGCTGGAACCCAGAATCTTCTCCGGAGTTTTTGAGTTCGCGGGAGTTTCCAACGGGTCTTACCGTCTTGAGGCCACTTTACGGTATGGGACACAGGACGTTGTAAACGTGGCAGTACCTATAAGTGTCTTGCGCCAGGCAGACCAGTGGGTCGTTGCAATCTTGACGACACAGGAGTTCGAGCAGAGGGTAGGGGTTAAATGGCGTTAAGCAGAGACGTTGCGAGGAAGAGAATTTTGCTAAAGAGTCCGGCTGGATTGCCGATACAAGATAAAAAGGCCATAGGATTGGCGGTTTATGGCTCCAGAAAGGCATATTGACTTATGGCAAGCAAAAATATTGGTAGAATATTATCGGGCTGTGCAATAGCTCTGTTCATGGTTCTTTTCTGCACGGTGGACGTCGGTGCCCAGTTTGCAGGCACCAAGCTGACCTATACTATTTCAGGTTCTGTGGGTCTACCTGGCGTTGCCATGAAAGGACTGCCCGATGGTCCTGTTGTTACCGACGAAAAGGGCAATTATACTGCTGCTGTTGTACACAGTTGGAGCGGCGAGATCACACCAGTAAAGGAAGGTTACACTTTCGAGCCGGCCAGCAAGCCCTATACTCAAATTAAGAGCAACCAGGCCAATCAGAACTATGTTGCCACGCCGGTGACCTATACGATTTCTGGTACAGCAGGTGCGCCGGGCGTCATAATGAACGGTCTGCCGGGCAATCCTGTTAGTGACGCGAACGGCTCTTACAGCGTCCCTGTTGATTTCAACTGGAATGGGACAGTTCTGCCGATGAAGCAAGGTTACAAGTTCACTCCCGGCAACCGTCCGTATCAGAATGTCCGCCAGAACCAGACGAATCAGAACTTCACTGCGGAAGTGCTCAAATTCACAATTTCCGGCACGACGGGCGTAGACGGCGTAGTAATGCAAGGTCTGCCGGGCAATCCTGTCACCAGCGGAGCCGGAACTTACAGCGTACAGGTCGACTGGAACTGGACCGGCACAGTCACGCCCAAGAAGGAAGGTTACGTTTTTGATCCGCCCAACAAGCCATATACGCCTATCACCAGCCCCCTGTCGAATGAGAACTACAAAGCCACGCCACTGACCTACGTTATCTCCGGTACGGTCGGGCAGTCCGGCGTAGTGATGAAAGGTCTGCCGGATAACCCGCTTACCGATAGCAATGGCAATTATAAGGCCGTCGTTCAGCATGGTTGGACCGGCACAGTTACGCCGATGAAGGATGGCTACACTTTTGAACCTGCGAGCAGGCCGTACTCTAAGGTTACCCAAGAGCAGGCTAACCAGAGCTATACAGCTACGGCGATCATATTAACCGTCTCTGGCACGACCGGCGTAGAAGGCGTAACAATGAGCGGTCTGCAGGGCGAACCTGTGACCGATGCAAATGGTAACTACGCTGCTAAGGTTGCGTATAACTGGAGCGGTACGGTTACGCCGATGAAGGAAGGATATAGGTTCACGCCTGCCAATATATCTTATGAACCTGTTACCATTAACCGGGCGAAGCAGGATTACGTTGGTCAGGTGATTACTCTTCAAATTTCGGGCACTGCGGGTGTGCCCAAGGCTGTGATGGAAGGTCTGCCAAATAATCCTGTCGCCGGGCCGGACGGCACTTACATTGCTAATGTTCCGTGGGGCTGGAAGGGCACAGTTACGCCCAAGTTGGCAGGTTACGAGTTTGAGCCAGCCAAGAAGGAGTATCCTCGCGTTACCAGCGCTGTGACTAATGAGAGCTACACTGCGACACTACAGAAGCGCATCATCTCTGGCAAAATCAACTCCGATAAGGGACCGATTGAAGGCGTGTTGGTCTCAGCGGATAGGGGCGGAGGTTTGGCTAAGACCAGCGCTACCGGCGAATATCAACTGTCGGTAGACTTTGGCTGGAGCGGCAAGCTTACACCGTCAAAGCCGGGCCATACCTTCACGCCAGCCGAAAGGACTTATCCGCAGGTTACTACAGACCAGACCACTCAGGGTTACACCGGGGCGTTGATTATGCTCACAATCGGCGGCAACACCGGCATAGAAGGAGTACGGCTCACAGCAACTGATGCAGGCTCCGTTGTCACCGGCGCCGACGGCAAGTACCAGATCAAAGTGCCTTATGGCTGGAGCGGCACAATCACGCCGGAAAAAGAGGGCTATACATTCGACCCGGCAAGCATGCCGTACACAAACGTTACGACCGACATCATAGAGGGTAAGCCGGTTGAGCGTCTTACTCCGACACCGACTCCTACGCCGACGCCTACACCGACGCCCACACCGACACCTACGCCCACACCGACACCTACGCCGACACCCACACCTACGCCGACTCCGACGCCTACGCCTACTGTTGGACCTGGGACGAGCGAATCTCCGGCTTGGGCGGCCAAGATAGCTGAGCTCCAGGCGATGGTGGATGCCCTTCTGGCGAAGATGGCCGGACAGCAAGTGCCTGGTCCGAACGTTCCGCCGAGCCAGGCGGGTCCGAGATTGGTCGTGAAAGGTAACGGGCCGCTGGTCAGCGCGATCTTTGTCGATACCGATCTGGCTGATGCTTTGAAAGAACTGGCTTCGAAGACGGGTGTTGAAATCCACACCGATGGTACGATCAAAGGCAGGGTGACGCGTCAGATCTCGCAAGTGCCGCTGGCAAGGGCCCTGGAGATTCTGCTGCAGGGTACGGGCTACGCGGCGAAAGAGGTCCCGAATTCCTATTTAGTCTATACGCCGATCACCAATGTCTTTGCCGAGACTGACCTGCGGATTGCCCTACAGGACATCGCAACAGCAGCGCAGGTAGTCATTATTCCTGATGAGAGTGTTACCGGGACGATAAGCTGCGAACTGAAAGCAGTTCCGCTTGACACAGCGCTGGAAATGGTTCTGGCCGGCACCGGCTTTGTGGTGAAGAAAACGCCTTACTATTATCTGGTCTCTTCATCAGACCCGGCTAGTCCTGGATTTGCAACTGTCAGCGAAACACGTCGGCTGAAAATGAACTATATGAAGTGTGACGACGCTGTAAAACTGCTGTCCCAGACTTTCCAGCGTTACGCTAAAGCCGACGCAAACATGGTATGTATTACCGCGCCCCCAGTTTTGCTGGAGCGTGTTATTGCCGATCTGAGGCGCATCGACCAGCCAACTCGCCACGTAATGTTGGATGCGCGCGTTGTGGTTATGGAGCGTGGGGACCTGCTGAATATGGGTATCGAGTGGGGTTGGCCTCAGATACAGGCTGGATTCTTTGGCCAGTCTGACCTTCACGGTGGCAGACGGTACGCCGAAGCTGCGGCTGAGGGCAAGCCAATTCCGCCTCGCGGTCAGTGGCCCTGGGGCGTGCAGATGGGCTATAGCCCTGATGGGACATTCACCAATGCCTTGCTGCTGACGTTGAACCTGTTGTCCGAGAACGGTGAGGCAGACATCGTAGCAAGTCCGCAAGTGATGGCCCAGGACGGTAGAGAATCGCAGATCAGGGTGATGACCGAAGAGTATTACATGATGACCACGCCGGAGGCTGCCCTTGGATTTTACACACGAGCTGAGCTTGAGAAAGTCGAGTCCGGCACGGTATTGACCATTACGCCTCGCATCGGGGACAACAATGAGATCAGCCTGAATATATCTGTGGAGGTTAGTGACAGCATTCCGCGAGGAAGAGGAAGCGATCTTCCAGTTGTGACCCGGCGAACGGCAACTAACTCGGTGCGGATCAGGGATGGCGGCACGGTGGCACTGGCCGGCCTGACGGAAAGCCGCAGACGTCTTTCGGACAAGCGTGTGCCGGGCCTGAGCAATCTCCCTGTATTAGGATTTCTGTTTAGAAATACCGATAGCGACAAGTCTACAAGAGAAATCGCCGTATTCATCACGGCACACCTGATACCGGACGCACCACAGGGAACGCTCGGAGTTGTTGAGCCGTCTACGGAGAAGCCTCCGGAGATCAAACCGGCTGGGCAGCAGGTGTTCCAAGAGGGCCTTCAAAAGGGCATAGCGCAGCCGACGCGGCAAGCTCCAAGCGAGGCATCCGAAGACCAATTTGAAAGGCTTCTCAAAGAGAGCCTGGCTCAGCCGATCAGATAAGAGCTGAAAACGCAAAGGTAAAAACCAAAAACTAATGAAATCGACAGTTTTACGCTTTAAGTTTTACATTCTGGCTTGCCTGCTGCTGTGTTTGTGCACGGTTAGCTGTACGCAGATAGGCGACTTCGCAAGTAGCATAGGCGGAAGGTCCGCAGGCTTCAAGATCGTCGCCCTGAGCAACCAGAACGTAGTCGCACTCAGTGCTGATGACGTTATCCAGGTGATGCGGCGTGCCGGCTTTTCTGACCAGCAGATTCTGGCGCTCGGAACGCAACTGCGCAACGCGCTATTATATTCAGGTGCAGCGCAAGCGAAACTAAGGGACAAAGTGGAAGCTGTTTTTGCTGTTCATGGTGATTATGTCTTTATCACTACCCGTCTGCGAGGCAGCTTCATCTACGATGCCAAGAAGCGGGGCTGGGTAAAATTGGGCCCCACCCCACAGGAAGGCTCATAAAAACTTAAAACTTAAAGTGAAAAACTAAAGACTATTGAATTGGGCATTCCACAGTTTTGCGTTTTCAACTTTGAGCTTTCAGCTTTTCTAAAGTCCAATCCTGAGCAGTTTGAAAGCATTCTCGCCGCCATTTATTAGGTGTATCAAGGGCTGCGGTCTATCAACGCCTTCGATGAACTTCGGTCGGGCGGCCCAGGGCGCCACCGATAGCACACCGGTTAGATCCATCCAGTGTTGAAGCCTTGCCACCGGCAGGTCCCACGTCATGTGGAAGTGATTTGCCGGCGGATACTGCTTGTATTCGGTCATGCTTGCGTACTTAGGCACAATAAATGTGTGCGGCCAAGTCGGTGTCGTCAAGCTGCACATTGCCTGGGCCAGTTTCGGCGGCACCTCGGTTGTGTGAGCTTCGTCCCAGACCACACTGAAAAGTCCGGTGATACTGCTATATGCCATTCGAGCAGCGATGCCTTTGATTCCCGCCGGCGTCATGAATGTCACTGAATTGCCGCCGCCGGGGAAGTACGATTCATCCGCCAGCGGCATTGCGACGCCATCCATGATCTTTCTAACCGATGCTCCGGGTTCTGCTGCCCAGTCAAAACTCGCTGAACCAGAATTATCGCCGTCGACCAGGCCTTTATTGTACCAGTCTGCCTTTTTATCGAGGTCATTGGCGCCGATTCCTTCGACGAGTTCAGGACAGAGTTTTGTCGCCAGTTCTTTGATCTCCGGGGCCTCCCAGACCTTGCGGAAGTCCATAAACAGCGGCGGATTTCCGCCGGATAGGTACGTCATAAACAGCATCGTCAGAAGTCCCTGCACATCTGCCTCGGTGGCAAAGGGCAGCGGTGCTTTGCGTCCGCTGTGGTCGAAGGTGCTGTTAAAGAATGATTCCATCACGTCAGCGACCGGCAGCGGAATGCCTCGCGGATCAGACCCCCACTCCAATTGGCTCATAAAGCCGCCGCCAACCGCATTTAGCTCAACCATCAGATCGCGGGTAATTAGATACATCGCCAGCTCGGCCTTGAAGCGCTCGCTGTCTGCCTGGTCGCGCAACTGGAGCCTTTTGCCCACGTATCTGTTGATCCAGCGTTGTAGTGTCGCCAATTCCTTTTCATTGTAGGCCTTTTTGTTTAGCATGTCGGCCAAAAGCTTCATATCCAGGCGGGTGATTTCAATGCCGAATGTGTTCCTGGTAGGGATGATGTGCGATAGGGCGGTTTCCATTCCCATCGAGTCATGGCCGAAAATTACGACCCTTCGGCCTCGTAGGGCCACGGTTGTTACAGCCGCATAGCACCAGTCAATAAGGTTTTTAGCGGTCTGCTCGGTCATTTGAGGGTTCATCCCGGTATCCGGCCAGGTGCCGACATTTAACGCAACCATTCGCCCGTATTGGCTGATAGCACCATTCAGCGCGTGGGCATATACTACGCCCGGCTTGGGGCCGCTATTGCCGCAGGTAATATTTATCGGCGTCTGTCGCGGAAACTGCTGCAGCAGTGAGATCGCCGTCAACTGCGGAAATGCCCACGTATCCGGCACGCACACGAGGATATCGACGCCGGCTTTGCGGAATTGTTGAGCGACAATATCGGCTTGCGATTCGCCATCGACCAACACGGTAGAATAAACGACCTGAACCGGCGTTTTATCAGGCAGAACCACAGAGCCGGTAATTGTGTCAGCAACCATTTTTGCAATGTTCTGGCATCGCATCCGGCTGTCTTTGTCGATCCGCGGATCGCTTGTAGCGAAAACACCGATAACGGGAACTTTCGGCGTTGCCTTTTTGATACCTGGCAAATGAGTTGCTTCGACTTTCTTTGCCATTTCAGGCACTCCTTACACTGAATTCAGAATTGAGAATTGAGAATTGGAGTTTCTTCATTCTAAATTCTAAATTCACCATTCTTTTGACGTGTCCTCCAACTGCTTTCTCACAAAATCCAAAAACTGTGCCGCGTAGGCACCGTTTGTAACTTTGTGGTCCACCGAAAGGGTCATGTTCATTAACTTGCGGACCAGGATATTGCCGTCATCCGGCACGCAAGTGTCGGTTATCTTGCCTATGCCCAAAATGCTGCACTGGCCGGGCACAACTATCGGAATGAACGATTCTATTCCGAATGCGCCGAGGTTGCTGACAGTGATACAGCCGCCCTCTAAATCGGTCGGCGCCAGTTTATTGTTGCGGGCCTTCTCAACCAGGGCCTGACTGTCAAGGGCAATTTGCTTGACATCTTTCTTGTTGACGTCCTTGATGATCGGTGCGACAAGGCCATCCGGCACAGAAATTGCAAGACCGATGTTAATTGATTCAGCCAACTGGATGACGTCACCAGTTAATTGCCCCGTCATCACGGGGTATTTTTCAAGCCCCATTGTGACGGCCTTGATAATGAAATCGTTGTAAGAGATTTTCACATCGCTGCTCTCGTTGATTTTGGCCCGCAAGGCAACCAGGTCAGTGACATCAGCTCTTACGGTCAGATAGAAACAAGGTATTTCGCGCTTGGACTTGAGCATTCTTTCTGCGGTTATTCGCTGGAGTCTATTTAGAGGTATAGTTTGTCCAAGTTTAAATTGCCCGGGTGCTGCAGGTTCAGCAGTCTTGGCCGGTCTGCTGCCAGCGTTCTGTACATCCTGCTCAGTAATCTTCCCTGCGGGGCCTGTGCCGGCAACTTTCGCCAGGTCCACGCCGAGCTGCTCAGCCAGTTTTTTTGCCCGTGGCGAAACCATGATTCGTCGGTCGTCGCTCGTCTGGCGTGGCTCAGGCGACGGAGGATGGGCAACGGGCGACGGGCCAGAGGTTTGGCCTGCCTTAAGCGCGTCGATGAAGCTTTGCGGCACTTCTTCATCCTTTTCGCCGATAATCAGCAACGGCTCACCTACCGGCAGTGTCTGACCGACCTCGGCAAGGATGTGCTTGATAAAGCCGTCGGCAGGCGATTCCATCTCCAGAGTCGCTTTGTCGGTCTCTATATCAAAAATTATATCGCCTTTCCTGACCTGCTGGCCAGGGCTAACCTTGCAATCAACGATGGTCCCTTCATTCATTGTTTCGCCAAGCTGGGGTAATCTTATTTCTCTTGCCATGAAAGAATCCTCGTAGTGTTTAGAACCCGCGGTGAAACCGCGGGCTAAATATTATTAACCGACAACATTACGCACCGCTTGAACGATTTGTTCGACGCTGGGAATACTGGCATTTTCCAGCGGCTCGCTCATTGGCGGCGGGGCGTCCACCGCAGCTAGATTGACGGGTGCCGCATCGAGATAATCGAAGCCGTGTGAGCTGTCGCTAAACTCGTATTCCATAAGCCGGCAGGTTATCTCTCGGCCTGCGCCGCAAGTGGTAAATCCTTCGCTGACGGTGACCAGACGTCCGGTCTTGCGAACCGAATCGGCTATCGTCTTTATGTCCAGCGGCTTGAGCGTTCGCACATCAATCACTTCTGCGTCGATCTCGTGCTGCTCAGCCAGGATTTTTGCCGCCTCCAGCGAGTACATTGCCATCCTGCCGTAGCTGACGATGGTGGCATCTTGGCCCGGCTTTTTTATATCTGCCACGCCCAGCGGGATTATGTAATCGCCCGGCGGGACAGGACCAGCCTGGCCGTATGTTGATTTGTGCTCGATAAAGACAACCGGATTATCGCTGCGGATCGCTGCCTTGAGCAGACCCTTCGCATCATAAGGCGTGGAGGGCATCACGACGTACAGCCCCGGCGGATGCATCAGCCAGGCCTCCAGTGACTCGGAATGATGGGCGGCGATGCATCGGCCCACGCCGCCTTCGGTCCGCAGCACCATCGGCACCTTCGCCTTGCCGCCGAACATATACCGGTTATAGGCGCCGACGTGAACAAGCTGGTCGAGCGCTATCGTAACAAAATCCACGTACATAATCTCAGCTACCGGCCGCATACCGCGAAGAGCCGCACCCACGGCGGCGCCGGCGATAGCGGCCTCCGATATTGCAGTGTCAATGATTCTTTCTTTGCCGAATTCCGCCAATAATCCCCGTGTGGCCTGGTATGCTCCGCCGTATAGGCCCACATCTTCGCCCATCACAAAGACTCTTTCGTCCCTTCTCATCTCCTCGGCCTGGGCAAGCGAAACGGCCTGTGCTATATTCATTATGTCCATGCCGAACTGCGATTTGATTACTGCTTTTGCCTGCTCGATGGCCTCTTTCTTAGTCTTGGCGTCGGCTTTTGCCACGGCAGCGTTAAAGGCAGCGGTCGCTTTCATAACATTGGCAGCAGTGTTTTTTTCGGACTCTATGAGCGCCGCCGGATAAGTTTCGTCCACATATACATCTTTTGCCACATCAGCAGGATTGGGCCAGGGACTCTCCATGCCGAACTTGGTTGCCGTCTCGATAGTGGCAAAGGCCTTATCCTTTATCTGGTCCAACTGCTTTTGCGTGCAGAGCTTTTCGCTGAGCAGTTTTTCGCTAAGGACGATAATCGGGTCACGGTCGTGCCAGGCCTTTTCTTCTGCCTTTGTGCGGTAGGCTCGCGGATCGCTTCGGCTGTGGCCGTACCAGCGGTAAGTTTTGGCCTCAATCATCGTCATCTGATTTTCTTTCCGTGCTTTTTCTACTGCCCGGCGGACGGCAAGAAAGACCGCCGCAACGTCCTGGCCGTCAACAATCATCGCGGGCACGTCGTAGGCAGCCGCCCGCTGGGCAATATCTTCAATGCTGCTCGCCCTGCGTGTGCCTTCGACTTCGCTGCCGGCAAACGGCACGCTCATCCCATAAAGATTATTCTCGATTATTGCTACCAGCGGCACCTTCAAGGTGGCGGCCATATTCATTGATTCGTGGAAGCTGCCGCAATTGGTAGAGCCATCGCCGAAAAATGAGAGCACCACTTTTCCGGTTTTTTTGAATTTTTCCGCCAGTGCCGCTCCGACAGCAGCCGGCTGATTTCCGCCGACAATGCCGGTCGAGCCGAGATTGTTTTGCTTATCCACCTCGGCGATGTGCATTGAGCCGCCTCTGCCTTTGCAGTAGCCGGTTTCTTTGCCCATAAGTTCGGCCATCATAGAATTCCAGTGATTCTGGCGGTCCTGCTCGGTGTCGGCGTATTTGTTGCCGATAGCGCCGCAATGCCCGTGGCCGCGGTGTGTCGAGCCGATGACATCGCCGCGCTCGATAGCGGCGATGGCTCCGACGGCCACCGCTTCTTCGCCGGCGTATAAATGTGATGCACCTTTGATGATGTTTTGGCCTAAAAGGTCGTACACCTTCTCCTCGAAGAAGCGAATCTCATATATGGTTCGTAGCCAATCAGTCACGTCCGCCAGCGTAATAACGCGGTCGGTTATAAGCTTCTTTAGCCTTTGAACCGGTTTTTTGCGTGTATCGTCGATACAGTAACCCATACGGCTCTCCTACGGAAACTGCTAAGTAACAATAGCAAAAAGGACAGTAATATAGCAAATTCTGAGCAGAGAAAACAAGTAAATTCACATAGCAGTCGCACATTTTCATTGACCACACGTGGAGAGCGGGGCTAATTATTTGGCCTGCGGTTTTACCGCAGGTATGCGGCCTGAAAAGTGGTAAATGTAAGGCAAGCAAGACAAAGGGAAAGGTTAGTATTCTATGTGGACACCGTATAAAAGTATTTGTGGTATGTTGCTATTCTGCTGTGGCGCAATCCCGATCAGGGATGGCCAAGCCATTGCAGGCGAAAAGCCGCGCTCCGGCCCATCCGTTGACTTCAGCCACGGGCGATTGAAAGTCTCCGACAACAAGCGCTACATCGTGCACGAAGATGGCACGCCGTTCTTTTATCTGGGCGATACGGCCTGGGAGCTATTCCACCGGCTCAACCGCGAAGAAGCGGACAAATACCTGGAGAACCGTCGGCAAAAAGGGTTCACCGTCATACAGGCTGTGGCTCTGGCAGAACTTGACGGGCTTAACACGCCAAATCCCTACGGTCATCGTCCGCTGCTTGAGAATGATCCGACACGGCCAGACGTAAAGGATGGGCCGAACAACGATTACTGGGACCACGTCGACTACGTCGTCAATAAGGCCGAATCGCTGGGATTATTCATCGGCTTACTGCCGACCTGGGGCGACAAATGGAATAAGAAATGGGGCGTCGGCCCAGCCATTTTTACGCCCGAAAACGCCGAGATTTACGGCCAGTGGATAGGCCGGCGATATAAGGACAAACCCATCATCTGGATTCTCGGCGGCGACCGGCCCGTGGAGAGTGACGTGCACAGGCAAATCATCCGCGCCATGGCTCGCGGGCTGGAAAAAGGAGACGGCGGCCGGCATCTGATGACGTTCCATCCGACGGGCGGACGAACCTCGTCCGAGTGGTTCCACGATGACGATTGGCTCGACTTCAACATGCACCAGACCGGCCACCGCGACCGCGGAAGCTGGCAGAGTATCGAGAAAGACTACAACCGCTCGCCCGTCAAGCCGGTCGTCGATGGTGAGCCGCTTTACGAGGATCATCCCATCAACTTTGACCCGCTGAAGTTCGGGTTCTCCAGCGATTGGCAGGTACGTCGCCTGGCATATTGGCACGTTTTTGCCGGCTCATGCGGCCATACCTACGGCTGCCACAATATCTGGCAAATGTATGCACCAGGCCGGCAGCCCATCTCGTGGGCGCACCACTACTGGTACGAATCGCTCGACCTGTGGGGCGCTCGTGACATGCAGCACGTCAGAAATTTGATGCTCTCCCGGCCTTATGTTACTCGTATCCCTGACCAGAGCATTGTCGTTTCGGAAATTGGCGATGGCGACGCCCACGTCCGGGCTACGCGTGACTCGCAGGGTAACTATGCGTTCGTTTACTTACCGCTTGGGCAGCCGGTAACCGTCAACCTTGAAAAGCTGTCGGGCGAAAAGGTTAAGGCCTGGTGGTACGATCCACGTCACGGCACGGCGGAAGAGATTGGCATCCTTGACAAAAAAGGCAACCGTGAATTCAAGCCGCCAATTCACGGCAAAGGCAACGACTGGGTGCTCGTAGTTGATGATGCCTCCAAACAGTATCCGGTGTCAGGCGGTAGATGAAACAACGGATTAACGGACCATTACCTGGCCGGAATCGGGAACAAGCACCTGCCCGGTAATTGTGCGGGCCCTATCCGAGCATAAAAAGACTGCCGAATCGGCGACATCCTGTCCTTTAATCTCACGCCTTAGCGCGGTTTTGCTCACATAAAATGGAATTACTTCTTCGGGTTTTATGCCGTACTTTTTGGCGCAGGTTTTTATGTACTCTGGATTCCAGATTTTCGAGCCTTCAAAGACGTTGCCCGGTGCAAGAGAGTTGACCCGTATGCTGTATTCGCCCAGCTCAAGCGCCCAGCCGCGAGCCATGTGAATTTCGCCGGCCTTTGTCGCATTATACGCGGTATTATTCTTGCTGGCCTCCAGGCCGGATTTGGAACTGAGGTTTATTATGCTTCCGCCCATCGCCTGGGCAATCATAATTCTGGCAGCTTCTCTTGCGCAGAGAAAATAGCCGGTCAGATTCACCTCCAGAGCGAACCGCCATTTATCTACCGGCATATCGACAAGTTCATAAGCTGGAGCTACTCCTGCCGCGTTGACCAGGATGTCGAGGCCGCCCCAATTTTCAAGCAGACGTTCAAATGCTCTTTTCACGTCGGCTTCGTTCGTCACGTCGCCAGGAAGGACCATTACATCAGAATTGAGAATAAGCTCGCGCGTTTCTTTAAGTGTTTTTTGGTCGATATCCAGCAGTGCTACCATTGCGCCGGCTTTTGCCAGACCGATAGCGATACTTCTGCCCAGGCCGCTGCCGGCGCCTGTAACCACCGCAATTCTGTCTTTCAGCTCGCCTTCGCTCTGGCCGCTTATCAGCTTTTTGCGAAATGCTTCCGATTCCCAGCGGTTAATAAAATCGCGCTGTCGTTTACCCAAGCTGGAGATGCCGCCCATCCGTTTGGCATTGCACCTAATAAAAGCCGAATATGCCACGATGTCCCGCACGGTCTGAGCGATTTTCTTTTTGCCCGCTACAAAAAGCCCGACACCCTTAACTAAAAACGCCACAGAAGGTTTCTCGTTTTTCTTGATCTGTGAAATTAATCTGCCGGCAACGCCAGAAGTCAGAAGACGGAAGTCAGAGGTCAGATTTCTCTGTCTTCTGCTCTTTGCCCTCTGTCCTCTGTCCTCTGTCCTCTGCCTTGGTTTCACCCACATCGCAGGACCATTGGCATATACCAGCTCATCCGGTGTCAAAACGCCCGCCGCCAGCATTTTTTCGGCGTCTGGTTGGGCTAAAAAGGATGCGATCTCGTGGTCACAAAAGTAGCTTATCGTCACACGTTCACCGGTCGCCTCAAAAAATGCCTTGCGAACACAAAGCTTGATATTGTTGATTTGGTCCTGATTTACAGATTTGATTTTCCCAGCTTTCGGTTGCATCAGGCTGCTATTACAGCGATTTATGACTTCACGGACGAGCCGTAAGGCCGTGTCGGGGCTTTGTGCCGAAATTAGAATCCCGTGCTTTTCGAGGAAAAGAATCGCCGGTTTCTTGCCGAATTGCTTTTGATAATCATCAACCAGCTTCGCTATTCTTTTTGCGAGTGTAAAGCCCGGGTCGGTGTAGGGAACCCAGAGCGGAGGCAAGTAATTTTCAATTTTCAATTTTCGATTTTCGATTTTTCTAAAGAGGTTTTCCAGCTCTATTTTCCCATTTCTGGCGTTAACAAAAGCCCCAGCAGTGCTGGGGTGCAGATGAATCACACACTTATCCAGAAAGGCGTGCAAATGTGCTTCTACCGACGGGCGTGCAATATCGGTGACATCATCGTCACAGGCAAGAAGCAGACGATTGACTACTTCGGTCTCTCTTTTGTGCACCTCCATTTTTGCAAGTGGCTTATCTCTTACGATAGATAAGACCGGCTCAAGTCGCATCCGCCGCCAGCCCTTTTGCTCATTCATATCTTTCAAAGCCGTGCCGCTGGCCTTGACATACATATATTTGCCATCTGCGGCTTTAACCGACGTATTACCGCCTCCGCCCTGAACAAGTGAGCTATCTGTGCCAACAGCGTGTGATATCCTAATAAGTTCTAATAGTGCCTTATCCATAATTCGTCCATCATCCTTCGTCTTTCGTCCTTCGTTTTAACGTGGCGTTGCATCGGGCAAGCCGCCGTCCACAGGGATTGTGGCGCCGGTGGTTGGGGTTTGATGCGTGGCAAAAAATAGGACTGCATTGGCCACGTGCCGCCCCGTAACTGTAAGTTTCAATAGATTGCGGTTGCGGTAATACTCCTGCAAACCTTTTTCGTCAAGCCCACGTGCCCGCATTCGGTCGGGACCGATTTGTTCCCATAAGCCGGATTTATATTTACCTTCGGAAAATACGCCATCCGGAGCTACCATGTTTACGCGAACCCCATACTGTGCCAACTCAATGCTGGCGATACGACCTAACTGGTGACAGGCGGCTTTGGTAGCGCTGTAAGCGCCGAAGCCGGCGCCGGGCGAGGGGACATTCTTGGTGGAGATAACAATGATGTCGCCGCCAGTTCCCTGAAGGATAAAAAGCCGTGCGGCTTCGGCAAGCGTCAATAATGCTCCCTCGATGTTTACTTTTTCGAGCTTGCGAAAGGCATCGAGGTCTATATCTTTCAGATTCGCAACCAGCGGGATACCGGCATTAACCACGACAATATCAATGCCGCCCCAGGCTTGAACAACGCTTTTAAAGCCCTCGTTGACAGACCTTTTGTCGGTGACATCAATGGCTACTCCTATTACTCGGTCGCCGCCCCTCAGTTTCAAATCGGCGACAAAATCATCCAGTTTTTTGCCCGGCAGGTCCGTAGCCGCAAGATAGCAGCCTGTCTCCAGTAGCCCCCGGCAGATGCCGTAACCGATGGCCCCAGCAGCGCCGGTAACTAAAGCGACTTTATTGCGAAGAGGCAATTCCAGACCCCACGTGGAACGTGGGGCTAAATATTTAGCCCCCAGTTTTACTGGGGGTTCTTTCCCGCGTTTTACGCGGGATTTTGTGTGGTTTGCCCGGTCAACATAAAGTATGCCCATGCCACGAAGACATATAATGTCGGGTTTTGAATTGTGCCGTGCTGAGTAATCCAAAATGGCGTCACATAATTGTTTCCGGAGTTTTTCCGGCTCGGCACCTTCTTCGGCGACATCTATAAAAAGTGGTGGTCTTGCACTTTTCGGCAAAGATTGTAGAGTAGGCGTTCGGCCACGAATCTTTTTGCCGGCAAAACCTGTGGTGAGCCTGTCGAATCCATCAATAGCCTCTTTACTCGTTGAGGATTTCAAAATCACAGGTCTATAGGGTTTATCCTCGTCACCTGTTGCTTCTGCCAAAAGCCCACGGACGATCGGTGTTATCTGAGCTAACCGGCTCGGAGAGTACTGATCTGAGGCCTTGCTTTTCATAGTTTGCCTTGTTGCTGTTTGACGGACGTAGTTTGAGATGCTTTTGCAGCATCGCCCACGGCACTTAGCATAAACCTGGCGTTTTCCAGAGGCGCCTTGCCATCGAAGACTGCGCTTCCCGTGACAATAATATCCACATCCATCCGCGACACTTCGGCTATGTTATTGCGAGTGACACCGCCATCCACACTCGCGAGGATATCCTTGCCTGCGGCGCGAATCATTTCTTTTAGTTGCCTGAGCCGAAGCCGAGTAGAAGGGATGAACTTCTGTCCGCTCCAGCCTGGATTTACTGCCAGAAGAAAGACCATTTCGAGCTCATCCATAAGCGGAGCAATAACATCCAGCGGCGTGCCAGGATTCAGGGCGATGCCGCGCAAGATGCCTCTATCGGAGTCATTGGCGTTGGTCATTTCTCCCAGCGCCTGCAAGACGCGATGTATGTGCCGGCAAGATTCAAGTTGAACCGTTATCATGTCGGCGCCAGCGGCGACATAACTTTCGAGCTTGTTCAGAGGCTCATCTATCAGCAGGTGTACATCTTTGAGCAGCGAAGTTTTCACAGCCTTTACAAAGACAGGTCCAACCGTCATCATGGGGCAAAAACATCCATCCATAACGTCAACGTGAAGAAGTCTCACCCCTGCCCGTTCCATGAGTTTCAATTCTGAGCCGAGAGACATTAAATCTGCGGTGAGAATGCCAACACTAATGAGCGGAGATTTTGCCCGCAGCTCATCGAAGAGCGGTTTGCTTACGTTTTCAGCCTGCATTCTTTTGCTCTGTGGCCTTTAGGTTCTGGTAGAGCTCGTAAGCCTCGGCAGGGGTCATATCTTCATGAACCACCTTACGGACCGCCTGCATCATAGCTTTAGGGGCGTCACTCTGGAAGATGTTGCGGCCCATGTCCACGCCGGACGCACCCTCTTGGATTGCATTATGAGCCATAGTCAAGGCATCGAGTTCAGGGATCTTTTTGCCGCCGGCCATCACTATCGGGACCGGACAGGAAGCCGTTACCGTGTTAAAGCCTTCCGGAACATAGTACGTCTTGATGATCTGGGCCCCAAGCTCAGCGCAGATACGGCAGGCCAGGCGGAAATATCTGGCATCCCGAACCATGTCTTTGCCAACCGCCGTTACCGCCATCGTTGGAATCCCGTAACGCAGCCCCATATCTACCAGCCGGGTCATGTTATGGACGGAACGGGTCTCGAATTGGCCGCCGATGAATACCTGCAGGGTAATAGCTGCCACGTTCATACGGATAGTGTCCTCAATGTCAACGGCCAACTCTTCATCCGACAACTCCTTCAGGACGCTGGGGCCGCCGCTGCAGCGCATGACGATCGCTTTATTTAGAGTGGGCGGCACGGTGGTTCGCAGAATTCCCCGCGTCAGCATTATGGCATCGGCGTACTCCATCAGCGGCACAATCGTCAGATCAATTCGCTCCAGCCCTGTGGTAGGGCCTTGGAAGTAACCGTGGTCGATTGCCAGCATTACTGTTCTGCCGGTTTTGGGATTAAATATTCTGGCGAGGCGATTTTTCATGCCCCAGTCAAGAGCGCTTGCTCCTTTGAGGAAAAAGCCCGGCGTTTTCATAGGAATATCTTCGTAGAACTTTTTTGCATCTTTCAGTGCTTCAGTATCAGCCATAACTGTTTCCCTTCATTAACCACAGATTTCACAGATTACGCAGAGTCAAGCTTGTCCCCGCGGATGCGGGTGGCGCAGGTCCGTCCTCTGCCATCCGTCTTCCGTCCTCAGGATCCCTCTTTTTCTTTCAGGAGCATCCAGGCCGAACCCGCAACAAAGTAAATCAGGCTCGGCCAGATTAGTATGTGCTTGAATGTCGCAAGGCTTTGTTCGTATTTTGAGCCGCCGCTGAGGTAGACCCAGATGGGCAAAATCAGACATAATAGTAATGACCCCGCCGCCACTATGCCCGTAATCCACAAACCGGCATCCATTCCGCCCGGATTTTTCTGCTCAATGCGTTCGGGCGTTTTAACCTGAGCTATCTCGTGGGCAATTTCGAGTTTTCCAAAATCTTCACGTGCACCTGCAACCAAGGCAAATACTATATATAGCACCGCGGTTAGCAGCCACGTCGGCACAAATAGAAAGAATAAGTGCAGCGTCCCTGTTCTCTCTAACCACAGTGCCGCTGCGATAGCAATACTCCAGGAAAGTAATGCAGGCCAGCTTACGAGCAGTTTCTTTCGCGATGCCCAAAACTGTGTCAACCCGATCTTCGGGAAAATCCAGTGCTCAACAAAAACAATCGCCCCCACCGGCATCAGTAAAAGCCCGTACCAGCCTACAAAGTTCAATAGCCACACAAATACGAACGGCGAACACGAGATAAGGGTGGTAACGATTCCCGCTGCAAGCGTCACCAGCCATCTTGGCCAGCCGGGGGTAACTGCCTGGAAGGCGAGGCCCGCTCTGTAAAGCGTGGGATTGGAGGTGGTCCAGCCGGCCAGCACTACCGCGATGATTCCTGGGACTCCCAGTGACTGCCAGGCGACGCCGCCGGCGTCGAGCTTGTCGATGGTCGTGCCAAGTACCAGAGCCGTCGCGGCGCCCATTATCCCGGCGCAAACCCACGCCAGATAATGTCCCAGGAACATGCCGAACGCCGAATATAGCCCGTAGGACGCTTTTTTGGCGTAGCGCAATAGGGCCATATCCGACAGCCCCCCGTGCATTGCCAGGTTACATATCCACGCAAAAGCTGCTACGTGCCATAGGCCGATCGATTCTTTGCCCGGCGGGGCCTTGCCCGTCCAGATCGCCTTATTCGCCATTGTCCAGAAATCTGCGAAATTGGCTATTTGTCCGCCGAGCACTTTTTCCGCCAGCACCGGCAGCATCGCGATCGCCCCTGCGATAAACATCAAGAACATCCACGGCGAACAGACCTCTGAAAACTGCGCGAGCCGTTTGAATCCAAGTATCGCCAGCGCTACAACTACCGCCCCCACGACGACCGCGACAAGCACAAAACGCACATCCTGTGGATACCACTGCGTCTGAGCAGGTATGCCGAAAGGAATACGAATGGCCGAGGCAGAAACCGTAATCATACATCCGGCAAGGATGCAGAATAGGACCGCATTGAGGATATTGTAAATCGTGGTCGTGACGGGCCCGGCAATCCTGCGGAGATACCAATAGAGCGTCAGCCGGGTCTGGACGGCGATCGGAGCACAAACGAATGTCCAGGTCAGCACTGCCATAAGATTGCCGATAAGGAGTCCCACAAATATGTCGAATGCCGTCGCGCCCCAGGCCACAAATAGTGCCCCGATGACGAACTCCGTGCCGGCTACGTGCTCACCCGCAAAGACCCCTGCAAAGTGTTTGCCGGCCTGGAGTTTATCCTGCGAGACCGGCTCCCGCTCAAACTCATAAAGCAAATCCAGTCCCTTTATGGCACTACTGTTGGTGTCGTCGGCCATTTGCACTCCCTTTCCATGTCAGAATTTAGAATTCAGAATGTAGAATCGAGAATTGGCTTTCTTCATTCTTAATTCTCAATTCTAAATTCGATGACCGGTAACCGTGGTCTCATAGTTTTTCACGTCTTTAAGCCAGTCTGCACCAGGCGGAACATCTTGCTCTGTGCAGTAATAATCCCAGACCGCACCGAAGGGCATAGTTTTTAGCTCTTCGAGCATTGCCAGGCGGGATGTATAATCGCCGCTTAGCTCCATCTGCCGCAGTTTATCCGTTGGCTCCAATAGGGCAAGTAACAGAGCCTCTATCATACAACGAGTCCCGATAACCCAGGCTGCAACGCGGTTAATGCTGGCATCGAAGAAGTCAAGCCCGATGTGCACCCTTTCCAGGTAATCGCCCCGGACTATCTCTTCTGCTATCGCCCGCAGCTCATCAGACAGAATAACTACGTGGTCGCTGTCCCAGCGGACGCCCCTACTAACATGAAGCAGAATCTCGTCCAGATAAGTCAGGACGGACGATATTTTATCAGAAATCACCTCGGTAGGATGGAAATGTCCTGCGTCCAGGCAAAGCAAAATGTTGTTCTGTATTGCGTAGCCCAGATAGAATTCGTGTGAGCCGACCACATAGCTCTCCGAGCCGATACCAAAAAGCTTGCCCTCGACCGAGTCTAAAAGCCACTTTCGATTCGTCTTTTGGGCGAATATTTCGTCGAGCGATTTTTTTAGGCGCTCTCGGGGACTTTTGCGATCGACGGGAATATCTTTATACCCATCCGGAATCCACAGGTTTGTCACACAGGGCGTACCAAGTTTTTTGCCCATCGCGGCCCCGATTTTTCGGCATGCAATTCCGTGCTCGACCCAGAACTTGCGGATTCCTTCGTCTGCGCTGGAAAGAGTAAAGCCGCTTTGGGCTTTTGGATGCGAGAAGAATGTCCCGTTGAAGTCCATGCCCAGGCGGTTGGCTTTTGCCCAGTCAATCCAGACTGCGAAATGCTCCGGTCTCGGTTTGTTGCGCTCTATTTTCTTTCCGCCGGTCTCTGCATACATGGCATGCAAGTTCACGCGGTGCCTGCCCGGTATTAGGCTCAGCGTCTTTTCCAGATCTGCCCGCAGCTCGTCCGGCGTGCGGGCCTTGCCTGGATAAGCACCTGTGGCCATTATCCCGCCACCGGGGCCTGAGCTTTCCTCAAAGCCGCCTACATCATCTCCTTGCCAGCAATGCAGCGATATGGCAATTTTGCTGAGGCGTTTTATCGCCTTTTCGGTGTCCACGCCCAGCTCAGCATAACGCTGACGAGCGGCTTGGTATGTCTTTTCGATCGTGTCCACGTCGTTTATCTGCTCCACTATCGTTAAGTTTGTGCCTTGCACCCAGCTATGTGACGGTGGGCATAGCCCACCCTACTCAATTTTTCAGGGAGTTCTTATCCGGCAATTTCGGAAAAGCCGCGTGCGGTTCGGTCTGGTACCAGAACGCAACCGAAGAGAGGTCATCCTGCAAAGGCAGATACCTTCCCTCACTTTGCCAGCCCAGCGCCTGCATAGTCACTCTCAAATCCTCTTCAAACCTGATCGGGTCCATAATGTGCCAGCGGTACAGGCTGAATTTCGGCTGCTTCTTGTCCGGTATGACCTGCGGCAAACCGGTATAAGGCGTGTTAAATTCTTGATATTCTTCCGTTCCTGGCTTGTAAAAACAGTAAGAGCCGCAGAAGTAATCCTCAGTGCCCGTGCCGCAAATCGTGGGGAATTCCTTGTCGCCATCCATATAGAACTTGATTTCGCCCTCACCCCACCAGCCGGGACTATTCGAGCCCCACGTCATATACGTTCCCACATAGTGACCCTGTCCTTGCACGCCTTCAAGAATAGTATATACATCTTTGTACGCAAGCGGATTGACCCGGCGAAACTGGGCATGAAAATAAGCCATATCGTCCGGTATGTGAGTTAGCGTGTAGTCAATTTGGTAGTACAGTACCATGGGCTTTTCATCGATATTGGTCATAGTAATCTTGCAGCCTTTGCGAAAAGGCATCAACCAGTAACAGTTGAATCCACTTCCCGGATTGGCGCAAACCGTCAGCGACGTGACCTTGACGTACCCCATCGCGCAGGCGAAAAAGTCGCCGGCCGGACATTCGACCGACGGTTTTTCTTCGCCATCCCAATAAATCCGCAGAATATTGAACCGGTTATTTCCGGTAGGTGTCATCCAGATATGCTGAATGGCCCCGGAGGCCTGGATGTCTGCCAGGACAAAGGTCTTGCCCGCTTCGATTCTGACTGATGGGGAAATTTTCCAGCCCTGACCCAGCTCACGGGCCGCTCTGGCTCCGGTTCCTTCGGTTGCCATACCGGCCTTGCCCTTTTCGCCGGTGAAGTTTTCCGGGCTGATTGAGCGTGTCTTGGCGTGCGACAGCCGCGGCAGATTGCCCAAAGTCAGGCCCAAGCCGTCAAAGGCCGATTCTTGACCATAAGTGCTGGTCAGGCAAAAACTCGCCAGCGCAAACAAAGAAATCAACCAGAAGCCGCTAATTGCCTTTTTTCTTGACCGTGCCATCGTTTACCCTTTCCTTATTGATTGATGTTGTGGTTTATCCTTTCTACTTATGGCATATTTTGAGCAGCGTGTCTTCTGCTGCCTTATTCCACATTCCGTCGCTCAGTTGCTTTGCCACCTCCGGCAATTTCTGGTGCAATTCTTCGAGCCTGGTCAGGCCCAGGCCGCGACAGGCCGGATAAACCATAATCTTGCCTGCTATTGAGCGGTTCTCGACCGCGCGAATGCCGTCGGTTGCGCCTTGCATACCACAGACAGCGGCGACCGAAACATCGGTGTTCAGTCTTCCAGACTCAACCTTCGCCAGGACTTGTTTCATATCATCCAGGGTTGAGCCGCTGGTTCCGATGAAGTAAAGCTGCTTTTTGATGTAAGTATCAAGGTCGATTTCGGCGGTGACGGTCGCCGGGATGCCGGCAAAGATATTTATGATGCCGCGCTGGCCGGCAGTGTGCACCGCGGCAGCAACCAGGTCAGGAACAGGGGCCATCAACACGGTGTAGTCGAAAGAATCAGGCACAAAGGCACAAAGTGGCATAGGCACAAAGTCGCTCTTTTCCTTTGTGCCTCTGTGCCTCTGTGCCTGAGGTATATAAGGCTGGTAATCGACGTTGTTCTTCTTAGCCAGCGGCGCAGCGATTTTCGTCAATGCCGATATGCGGTCGTCATCGACATCGGCGGCAAAGACGCTCACATGTTCCACGCCCAGGCAGATGTTTCGGATGACGTGCATTGTGCCCATAGGGCCGGCCGCCCCCACGATATTTATCTTGTCGCCTGGGCGAATCTCGTCGCTTGGTGGTATATACTGCATAGACTCGCCAGGGTTCGAGCCGGTCGTTCCGACTATGCGGATGCCGCCATAGTGAACCCTGCCGACCGAGGTAGTGACGCTTTTGCCGAACTTGCCGCCGCAAAGCACGATGTTCAACAGGCCGTGCGCGGCAAGTTTGCCAAATAAGGCTTCTACAGTTTTCGCCTCGGACCCAAAATAGATCACGTCGTCGTAGATACCGTCCTGCAATTCAGGCCCCGGCCGTTTGGAAACCCAGGTTACCTTTGCGGGCTTACCATAGTGCGTAGTCAAATTTGAAATTTGAGATTTGAAATTTGAGATTTCTTTCGCCTCGGCGACTACCAACATCTGGCCGCCGGCTTTTAGATTCGTGCGTTCTTTAGAGGCGTAGGCGTCTTCAACGCAAGCCCACGGCTCGACCAGAGCTACAGCCGAGGCCGACAGATCCTCCGAAACCGGAATCAGCATCGAGTCACCTTCCGGCGACGTGATGACTCGTTCGTCCATCAGCACGTATTCTTGAAGCGCGCCCTCGAAGTTATAGCCAAAGGCAGCGTTGGCGCCGGCAGTGTGGAGCCAGCGGTAATCCGTCTGGACAAGATAACGCTCGCCGGGCTTAAAGTTTTCTACGCCAGGACCGACTGCCTCGACTGTCACTACGGTTTCGTGCCCCGGGACGGTCGGCGCTTCGCCGGGGACATAGCTGGGTATCTCTCTGAGTATCTCAAGGTCAATGCCGGAGACTATTTCGCTCTTGCGAACGTGGCCGGAAAATTGCTTCAACAATTTAAGGTCGGAAAAACAGAGCCCAACCACCTCAACACGACAAAGAATCTGGTGTGGGCCGGGCATGTGCACTTCTTTAGATTCATTCAGAATAAGCTTATCCGGCCCAACTAACTGTACCGCGTATTGCGTTTCCGGTAGTTTTCCCACTGATTCTCTTTTCCTGCTGTCACCATCGGATTCTATCCGATATTTCCTCAGCAGTTGTATCCTCGCTTAAACCTGTAAGTTTATCTTCCTGTTCCGGTTGTAGCGCACTGCCGAGCCTCCGGAAAAATTCGTTTTTCTCTGCCACACTTTTGAAGTTTTTCTTAGCCCAATCGCTGGTATATCCGAGTCCGCACTTTTGCTGCAGCACCGAGTGAGCATACACAATGTGCGCCCCCTTCAAGAACACCGGCAACAGCGGCCTAAGCTCTTCTGTATCGAAATCATCCACAAATTTCTGCCCGGGGCTATTCATCTCCGTGCCTTCTACGACAATCAGGTCAAGCTTTTCAGCCAATGCTATCACTTGGTATAGATTCTTGGTTTTCTCGTCCTTGGCTCCGGGCGTGTAGTTGCGGTCGGGAATTACGTTAATCGCCGCCGCCCCCGTGCTCATCGCCACTTCCAGAAGCTCTTCGATGGCCTGTTCGCCCGTGCTGGTTCCATCCAGCCAGGTGTGCACCGGTATCGCGCCCGTGGCCAGAATAAAGCGGTTGGTATCAGCCATCAATGGGAACGACCCCTTGTCCGGCTGCACATATCCAACGCCCCCTCGTTTCATCGTTTTGGCCCGAATGCTATTAAGCAAGTCCTTACCCTCTGGAATGCCCAGCGCTTCTGCATCCACTGCGAGTTTTTTGGACCAGAAATTCGCCAGAGCATCGGTCTTGCCGAAGAATTCTTTTGCCTTACGGGCGTATGCCAGGCATATATGGCGTTCGGTGGCGTTACCGGACGGCGTCAGCACGAGCACATCTCGTTCGTAATCCAGCTCCACCGGGCGAAGATATTTGTTCACGCGGGCCGTCAATTCTCGATTTCTTTGCTGGGCGGTTTCGCGGAGGCCGGCCAGAAACTCTTTCTGCTCGGCCGGCACTTTCGCGCCGGGAAATCCTACGCCCATGTGGTACGAAATACCCGGCTCGCCGGGCGAATTTATGACTCTGTCAGAAAATTCCGGCACATAGACTCGCGTCTCCATGCCGGCACAGCCTTTAAGACCGAGCAGCCTGGCCGCCTGGAGGAATTCTTCCGTGGCATCGAGGACGTCAAAATCCACCACGCCGGCAACGGCAAGACCTGCCTTTCGCGCGAGCCAGGCAAATTTGCTCGGCGAATAGCCATAGGTATTGTAGGAGAAAAAGGTGTGGCAGTGCAGATTGACCGCCGTGCCAGGTTCGGGCAGAGAGACTTCACCAGCCCGGACTTTTTTGCACAGCAACCCCAGCGCCTGCTTTCTCTGCCCAGCGTCGAAACTATCCAGCTTTTGCTCGAGTTCTTCTATCGAAACAGGCATTTCATTAACCGTATGTCACTTGTGCACTTTTTTGTATTGCTTTTGCCAAAGCGACACGTTCTGTGGCTCATATTCTTTTAGCTCAAATGAGTTACGTACCAGTTTTCTGGCTTCTGTTAGAGTTTTTATCTGGCCGGTCGCTTTTGCCTGCATCAAGATATTGCCGATGGCCGTAGCTTCAGCCGGCCCGGCTATTACTTTTTTGCCCGTGGCATCGGCGGCGAACTGGTTCAAAAGCTCGTTTTTCATCCCGCCGCCGACAACGTGCAGGCAGTCAATTTTTTTGCCCGTGACATCCTCAATTCTTTCGATGACCGTGCGATACTTAAAGGCCAAAGCCTCCAGTATCGCCCTTATCATTTGCCCCTTATCCACAATTGTCTTTTGACCAGTTTCTGCAAGGTGGTCATTTATTCTTTTCGGCATATCGCCGGGGGCGAGAAATTCGCTACGATCAACCTCAATATGGGCCGCAAAAGGCTTGGCTTTTTGAGCCATCGCAGTCAATTGGTCGTAAGATAGGTTGGCTCCCTCTCGCTCCCACTGCCTTTTACATTCCTGGACCAGCCAGAGTCCCATTATGTTTTTCAAAAGCCGGATCGTATTTTCAACTCCGCCTTCGTTTGTGAATTCGTACTGGAAGGTCTTATCATTGACGATTGCCTTTGGCACTTCGACTCCCATCAGCGACCATGTGCCGGAGGAAAGATACGCCCAGTTGCCTCCGCTGGCTGGCACAGCAGCAACGGCAGAAGCGGTATCGTGCGAAGCGACCGCAATCACGGGAATTTGCCCGCATCCGAGTTTTTGTGCGATGGGCTTGGCTAATTTGCCGACGACCGTGCCCGGCTGAATAACATCGGGCATAATCTCGATCGGCAGCGATAATTTGTCAAACATCTCTTGCGACCATTTGCCCGTTCTCATATCCATAAGTTGAGACGTGCTGGCCAGCGTGTATTCACCAAAAGCACGGTCGCACAGATAATATGAGAACAGGTCCCCGATGAATATCAGCTTCTTAGTCTTAGCCAGAGCCGGCGCGTCTGATAGCCGCATCGCCAGCAGTTGGTAGACCGAATTAAACTGCATAAACTGGATGCCGGTGCATTCGTAGATTCGGCGTTTGCCCATCATCTCGAAGGCTTTTTCCATCATGCCGTTGGTTCGGCTGTCGCGGTAGTGATAGGGATTTTCGAGCAGTTTTCCGTCGGCGCCAAGCAGGCCGAAATCTACGCCCCAGCTATCGACGCCGATGCCGGCAACCCCCGCCTGCGCAGGCAAAGGATTTTGGATTTTGGATTTTCGATTTGCGATTTTCAATCGACAATCGGCAATCGGCGATCGAAAATCTAGTTCAGCCTTTTTTGCTGCTTTGCCTATGCCGGTCTTTACCTCTGAAAGCAGCCGATCGAAATCCCAGCGTAGTCCCCCCGCACAAGGGCGGGGGCTAATTAGCCTCGGTCCTTGGGCCGAGGGTTTGATTGGCCCGTTACCGAAGCGGTGGATTTCCTCCAGACCGAGCTTATCATCGCAAATCGAGCCGAGCATTACTCTGCCGCTCTCGGCGCCCAGGTCAACCGCGATATATTCTTTTGCTTGTGGCATCTTCGATTTCCTGTATCTTTGTTTCTAGTCAGTGCAAATCCGTATCTAAGAAGTCAGTGTTAGTCCGTGCCTGATTTATAACCGAGATTTTTTGCCATTGCAAATTGAAATGGAATCAAAAACCGGTATCTTCCTGACAGGATTGACAGGATAATCCTGTTATCCCGTCTAAAAAGTGCCCCCGCACTTGCCCGCCACTTGCCCGCCATACGTCTGGCGGGTAAATCTGGCGGGTACATCTGGCGGATAAACCCGTGTCCGAGATCGACAAAAAATGCCGAGATTCGTCAAAACATCCCTGCAAAATCAGGCACCCCAGATTAACACGACTAAGAATTTGAATTATCCGGAATTCAATAAAAATGGCGTATTTTGGCCATTTTTCAGAGATGATATTCATTTTTAGTGTGATAATGCAGCCTCAACGAGAATCTGTGGGATTTGGATAAAATAGGCAAGAAAAATCAGGGTAAAAAAGCATGAAAAATGCACAGAAACGCACAGAAATTAGCGGAAATTTGGAAAAATGCGCGCGTTTTGAGCAGAAATTGACAAAAATTTATCACTTTTTACAAATTAACATTTTGTTAAATTGGGAGGCATAGGGAATTATCTGTTTGGGGTTTGGCCACGGATTACACAGCCGGATATAGCCACGAAAAGGCACAAAAGTTTTTGACACTGATTTACGCAGATTGACGCTGTTTTTTATTTCCCACAGACGCCGTCCCTTCGGCAAGCTCAGGGCAGGCTCTGAGCAGAGTCGAAGGAGCGGCACAGAGAGCACAGAGAGTTAAGTTTTCTCTCTTTGGTAAAGCCAAACGTCTGGAGGAAATTACCGCACTGGGTGATATGGTACGGAACAGCCGGAACCACCCCGATGATATGGATTTTTTTGGCCACAGAGATTTTTTATATTTTTGCCACAGAGTACCCATTCGACTACGCTCAGGGTAAACTCCGAGGTCGCAGGAATATGCACCACGAAAAAACACAAAGAGAAATTAGGCGTAGAATACCTAAATTAACAGAGATTTTTTGATCTTGACGAAGGTTGAAAAAGAGGTAAAATTGGCTGAGCAACTTTGGAGAGGAAGCAGGTCAGGGTTGATCTTTGGTGTTTGATATTGTGTGGTTTGGGAGTGGGAGTTTAGATAGTTGGGGTCAGAATGGCAGAAACAAAAGCAAACGAGAGACCGTTCCAAGAGCAGGTAATAGCCTGGATAATCGCTGTCAAGGTGGTTGATATCTTCGGTAACGATACGATGAAGATTATTGAGGTAGGAGTATGAGCGAGCAGATACCTGTTAACCCAAAAGTTTTACAGTGGGCTCGTCAGACGGCCGGTTACAGCAGGATTGAAGATGTTGTTAATGAAATTAACCGCAAGCGAATAACTGTCGAAGTTATTGAGGCATGGGAAGAAGGTAAATCAAGCCCATCTTATGAGCAGCTTGAAAGACTTGCCTATGAAATATACAAACGACCTCTGGCTTTATTTTTCTTTCCTGAACCTCCTGAAGAAGAAGCACCAAAGCAATCTTTTCGAACGCTTCCTCAAGAAGAAATTGATCTTATGGAACCAAACTTGCTTTATCTCATCCGTCGAGCAAAGGCGATGCAGGAAAACCTTAGAGAATTATTTAATGGAGCAAATCCAGCAACTAAAAAACTATGTGGTGACATCAAAATAGGTAGTTCCGATTCTGTTTCTAATGTGGCGATAGCTGTCCGCAAATACTTGAACGTTGGGTTAAACAAACAATATGCGATAAAAACAAATGAAGAGGCGTTAAAATACTGGCGTAGTTTGCTGGAAGAACACGGAATATTTATCTTTAAGGATGCTTTTAAAGATGAGGAGTGTTCTGGATTCTGTTTATATGACAATGTTTTTCCAATAATTTATCTTAATAACAGCCAGCCAAAAATTCGCCAAATATTTACATTGTTTCATGAACTGGCCCATCTATTGTTTAGGACAGGTGGTGTTGATTTCAGGCACAATGATTTTGTTCAGAAACTGCATGGGGAAAACAAACGTATTGAAGTTTTTTGCAACAGATTTGCAGGTGAGTTCCTAGTTCCTACTGCAGACATCAAACCGCAAATACAGAAGAAAAAAATAGATGATAATCTTCTATCTCAACTAGCCAAAAAGTTTAGTGTTAGTCGTGAGGTAATTTTGAGAAAATGTCTTGATCTTGGTTATGTGACCCAGACATTCTATGAGACAAAAGTAGAAGAGTGGGAAAAAGAAAGAATAGGGCGTGGCAGTTCCGCCTCAGGAGGAGATTATTATCTGACACAAGGAGCATATCTGAGTGGGCGCTATGTCGAAACCGCCTTTGGTAAATATTATCAAGGCGTCATATCGAAGTCACAATTGGCGGATTATTTCGGAATAAAAGAGGCCAATGTAAGTAAATTTGAGGGCTATATTTTGAACAGGTGATAATGTTATGAAATATATATTTGACAGCGGCCCTCTGATAGATCTTTTCAGACATTATTACCCCGAAAGATTTCCTTCATTGTGGCAAAGGTTTTACTCGCTGGTTTCTGATGGGAAAATCATTTCAGTCAGGGAAGTTTACAATGAAATCGAGGCCAAGGAAGACGCTTTGGCGTATTGGGCAAAGAAACAAAAAGATAAGCTTTTTTTGCCTTCAACTAGCAAAGAACTTCAGTTTGTAAGCGAGATTTTCCAGATTAGGCACTTTCAGGCGATGATTCGCAAACAAGAACGACTTCAGGGGAAGCCTGTGGCTGATCCGTTTGTAATTGCTCGTGCAAAAATACAGGAATGTCAAGTAGTAACAACAGAATCATTCAAAGATAATGCTGCAGGTGTCCCTAATGTCTGTGAACGTTTTTCTATTCCGTATATTAATTTGGAAGGCTTTATGCAGCAAGAAGGTTGGGTTTTCTAATATGTGATAGATAAAGGCAAATTAAAGGACGAGATATCGGGACAAATTCTTGCAGGCGGGGTAAAGGTGAGCGGGGGAGAGAAAGAAGGGACATGCCTCGCGCAAATAAAATAGATATGGTGTCCCAAGATTTCATTCAAAAGGCTTTTTAAATGAACCATTTGCTTTGCAGGAGTCTAAGTGGTAAACTTTTGGCTAAGTTTGCTTGTCAAGTAATATTAGGTAGATGTAAAATAGCAGTTGAAAGCTGATGATTTTGATGGTCAGTCCAGCGAAGCTAATCGAAATGCAGGGAACAGCGGCGTGGGTTCAGCTAAGACGTAAAGCTAAACCGCCTAGCATTTCTAGCCTCAATAGCAAGAAATTGATACCTTTTGGGTGGTACGGCGGAAAATTCTCTCACCTCGCATGGTTATTACCTCTCTTGCCTTCATGCCACCACTATTGTGAGCCTTTTGCTGGTTCTGCGGCGGAGGTTATACGCCGGCGGTTGCTGAGTTGGGCTGAAAGCGCAGCTTGGCCTGGCCGATAAGATAAAAACTGCCCGTAATGCAGATAAGGTCGCCTCTGCCGACGGCGCTTTTGGCGATCAGCAAGGCCTCGTCCAGAGTCAGAGCGGTCTGGCACATCTTGCCGCAGATTTCGGTGTACATATCGGACAAATCCTGTGGAGCGGCTGCCTTAACCGAGTTGCTGCGGGTGAAAATGACCTTGTCGGCCCCGTACTGCAACTCCCGCAACATGCCTTCAATGTCTTTGTCGCCATTGCAGCCGAAGATTACCACCATAGAATCATAGGGAATATTCTGGCCTATGGCGTGTATCAACGCCCGAATGCTGGCGGCGTTATGGGCGCCATCGATCATGATCCTGGGGTCATCGTGGATCATCTCCATTCGGCCAGCCAGCCAGACCTTGTCGAGTCCCGCAGTTGTCTTATCGTTGTCTATTTTGTAGCCGCTTTCTTTGAGTTTATCCAGCATCGCCAGGGCCAGGCCGCAGTTGATCGCCTGATGGTTGCCGTACAAGGGCACCCGCAGATGTTCAAATCTGCTGGTGGGCGTGGTCAGGCAGATTCGGGTGTGCGGGCCGTGCTCCCGTGAGGTTTCAAATCTAAATGAAAAATCAATGTCAGTGCCCGTTACGCTCAGCGGCGCCTTGACTGCCAGGGCCTGGGATTTTAGGACTCGCATTGCCTCCGGGTCCTGTTGAACGGTGATGGCGGGCACGCCGGGCTTGAAAATGCCGGCCTTTTCTTTGGCAATACTGTCGATCGTTTTTCCAAGCTGCTGCTGATGGTCGATGCTCAGACTGGTTATGCCGACGACCTCAGGATGAATAACGTTGGTGCTGTCTAATCTGCCGCCCATACCGGTTTCAATTACGGCGATGTCGACTGCCTTATCGACGAAATACATAAATGCCAGAGCGGTCATAACCTCGAAGAACGTGGGTGGATCAGTTTTCGACAGTTTTTCAACCGGCTCATAAATTCTGTTCAAAAGGCCGAGCATTTCCGCTTCGCTGACCATTTTGGAATTGACCACGATCCGCTCGTGTAGGTGCACTACATGCGGCGAAGTGTACAAGCCGACCTTATAATTGTTGGCTTCGAGCATCCTGGCCAGCATGGTAGCGGTCGAGCCTTTTCCTTTTGTGCCGGCTATATGGACTGTACGGATTTTTAGGTGGGGATCGCCCAACAGCGACAGGAGGTTTTCCATCCGCTGCAGACTAAAGGTCGTTACGTTATACCGCAGATGCTGTTGTTTTTCGTAGTCGGTCTTCTGAAATAGATAGCTTATAGCTTCCTGGTAGCTGCCAAAAGGCTTTTTGGCCTTAACTTTGGCAAGCCTGGTAAGTTCTTTTTCTGTTCGTTTCTTTCCGGTTGTTTTTCCAGTTTTGGGCATAAAGACGCTATTCATTCTAAGCTGGGAAGGGGCAACAGTCAATGGTGGCACATTTCAGAAAAGGGCGAGCTCTAGCTTTATCGGTCGACCGTTGAGCTGCAAGTGGCTGTAAAAAAAGGGACTTGTGAAACAATGGCTTTTTTGCTGATGTCTTTCGGAAATCGTGTCTGTACCATTTTTGCTAAACATTCAATCAGTTTTGCTTATAGACCTCTTGGCTACCCCAAGTTCGTCAGGTAGAAGAATTTTCAGGCAATTTTTAGGGCGGAATCCTCAATAGGAGCTTCGGATTGAGACGCCCGGCGCCGTGATTCGTCCTCAACCGCAGCCACAAGGCGATCTGCTGCCGGGTGCGGATACGTGTCGATTCGCGGTTCAAGGGTAGCTCACGGACTTCCGCTTTCGTTACGTCCTGCGAGGCTACACCGGCAGTTACCGCAACGCTGAGACCGTGGCTTGGAGTCGCGGTGTGACGACGCCCCTGGCAAGTATGCTCGGGCACGTTGCGCATGGGCGGATGACCCTTCCCGCGATTCAGATAGACCGATCACGTGCCATTGTGACGTGCCTGAAACCCGCCGATGGTAGCAGTTACAGCGGCGTCATCGTGCGCCTGTGGGAGACCGCCGGTAGGTCCGACCCGGTTCGGATTGACCTGACGGGATACAGCAAGGCGATTGAGACCGACCTGCTCGAAAGAGATCGCAAGGAAATGTCCATCGCGGATGGGCACACAGAGGCCAAGGTGAATGCAAATGGTTTGTGTGGTATCCGATTATTGCCTTGATTTACGGGCGGACCGAATCGCCCAGGCAGATCAAGTGTCGGCAGATAAAAAGTTAGTTCGCCGGGCGTAATGGCATCGCCGGCTTCGATCTTATGGCACTGACAATTCGTAGTAAACAGCATCGTATTCGGCGTTTAGCTTGAGTTGAATCGCATCGGCTTGCGCCTGGAGTGGTATTTCCCGAATCCGCTTGCCCACGACATCGAGGATCCAGGCTTTGAACTGGTTGGCGTGCTGGCTGCGGATTCGAATCTCCCCGGTGACCGACTGCAGCAGCACCGGCGCTTCCCCCATGTTTTTCAGCCTCCAGTACGGGCCGCTCAACCGCGATTTTTGCGACGTCGCCTCGTACTCCATACCCGTGTTCTTGGCCGGTCCCACCGCGGTGACCAAGATTCGACGGGCGGATTCCAAGGGCAAATCACCATCCATGGCTGTGACATAGACCGCCCCAAATTCGTTGGGGCTTTCCAGCGTGACCTGCTTCATCGCGTGTCGCCCCTGGCTGAGAAAACCGATCACCGCCTGAGTGCGGGCAGTGTCAATGCACACCACCCCTTGCGAGGCGTTCCACGTCAACTCGCCGGTGATCGAGCGCGCCACCAGATTCCTGGCATCCCAGTACGGACTGATGTCTTTGCGCACCGGCGGGCGGTTCTCTTCCACAAAGCGATAGCCGACCTTGCCGACCAAGGCCGCGGCGATCGGCGCCGGTTTGCGATCGTCAGTTAACGCAAACACACCCTCAGGATCATAGACCGACTCCGCGACGATCTCGGCTTCCTGGACGTCGCGCCGGTGCCACATGGCAGCCAGCGCCGGGAATTGCAGGATGTGAGGTGGGTTGCCGAAAAGATCAAAAGAGCCCGAACCCATGCGGTCCTTCCAGTCCGGGCTGAAGTAGCCGAACTGGAGCGGGCCATCCCAGCCTTGCAGCAGGCCGTAAGCGGTCATCAGTCCGGGACCGTCGAGTGAATACTGGTTTGGCACGCAACTGTTCCATTCGCTGACGGTCATCGGCAGGTCCAACACTTGTTCCCAAGCCTTCTCAATGACCAGATTACCCACCCCCAGATAGATGAGCTGGTCCTGGTCAGCCTTGACGGCCTTTACCATCGGCTGGTTGTGGAACAGCGAGGTCTTGATGTTCCACTTCAGGTTGCCTTGGCCTTGGGGATGGTCCCAGTAACCGTGGCGGTCAATATAATCGAGCTTGGCCTGTCCCAGCATGTGGACGCGAGTGGTGAAGCCGTGCCCCTGCCAGTTCGAGGCGCTGATCGGAACGCGCACGCCCGCCTTGCGCAACGCCGCCCGGCTGTCAGCCCAATACCTCTGCTCCAATTCGAGGTAGAACCGCATTTGGTCCTGACCACGGATAGTGTGTTCCGGATGTCCCCGGAAATACTCCTCGGTGAATTGCGTGCTCCGCAAGAGGCCGATTCGCTCACCGGGACCCAATCCTTCGACATCTTGGAACGGTGATTTCTCACCGGTCGTCCATGCCTTGCTCAGCCCTGCGTCGTCGCGGTATTTCCTGCGCAGCCATGCGGCAAATTTCTCTTCCAGTTCAGTGCGGAACGTTGCCGGCACTTCGCCCCAGAAAAGCGAGTCTTCATTGAGGATCTCGACCATGGCGATGGTCGGATCGTCGGCATAGCGCTTCTTCGTGTAAGGATTGAAGTGGGTGAAGAAATCGATCATCCGCCGATGCATAATGGCGGCGGCTGACTCGTTGAAGAATTGCGTGTAAGGTGCCGGGCCACCCTGGGGCAGGCCGGGCAGGTTATCGCCCGGCTTGAAGCGATAGACCAGCGGGTAATGAAGATCGAGGATCATATAAATCCCGTGCTCGGCCAGCTTTGATAAAAGATAGTCTAGACGCTCGAACTTATCGGGGTCGTAATCGAAGGAGGTCTGGGCATCGCGGCGGGTATAATCCAGCCCGTGCATGCGGGTGATGTTGATCCCTTGGCGCCGCATGCGGCGGATGGTGTAGTCAAGCTGCTTACGGTCGAACATGTCCATCTGTGCGCCATAGAAGCGTGCCGGCGTGCCGTCTTCGAATACGAACCGGTCTGCCTTGACGGTGACGAAGCCGTGTTTGCCGGTTGGGGCTTCCACCCACCCGCTGCAATCGAGCACCGAAGGCTCGAAGGTGTCGTTGGCAGGCTGCAAGTGGAACCAGTGACTCTTCTCGGGAGGCGGTGCAACGGGCGGTTCGCCGCTGCCCGCTGTCCATGGGTAGCTTCTGACCGTTTCCCATGCAATCCGCTGAAAGATCGCCGCCTGGTGGTCCGTAAGCCCAGTCTTCAGGGCGGAAACCTTTCCCTCGGGGCTTTCCCGAAAGATACAAGCATAGTGAACCAGCGCGATCATGTAGCGGCCCCAGGGCTTGAGATGAATGTCGTCGGCGAAGATCTCAGCGAAGAAGTCGTTCAGGCCCGGCACGCGTCCGGCGTCTATCTCGGTCTTCAGTGCCGCCAGGGCTGCGCCGCCAGGCACGATGCGGACGGGTTTGCCCTCGTACGTCTTGTTGATCAGCCGCGCCACTGCCTCCGTGTAGGCAGTGTGGTTTGCGACTCCCTCTTGCCAAGTCTTGGCGGGTTTGAGCTTCAGTTCGACCGTGGCTCCCTGGCCTTGAGCCCAGCCGTCTTTGAAATCGGGCCCGGGCCACTGCACGTAGAGCCAAGCTTGCACGTCTGGGCTCTGCTTGCGACAGAGGTTGAAGAACCTGGCGCTGTAGTCGGCCTCGTTTGGGATCGACCGGTTGTGCCCGGCGAACGGCTGCGTAAAGATGTGGTCGATCGGGGCCAGCCTGCCGAAGGCCTCGGCGTAGCGGGAATCGCCGAACCCGGTGCCGGGGTGGTCCCACAGCCAATCGGTGGGAGCCCCGGGGATTGTGAAGCGGTGGAAATCCAGCTTCCGGCCGGCGCTTTGGGCCACAGGGGCGAGCCAGCCGTCCACCGTGTCGGTCAGGCTGTTGCCGATGTGGAAGGTGCGGACGGTTTTGTTGGCCTCCGCGGCTTGCTTCTCTTCCGCGGCCTGGGCAACTCGGCCGGACGACATGACCGACGCAAGGATGCCCGTAAGGGTGAAGATGTAATAACGTTGAGTTGTCATAACTTCTGCACTTTCCAAGAAAACGACCTTTATCCGCCATATATACGGCGGACTTAGTTCAGCTCTTTGACAAACGATATTGTCAATAAGAATGGCTCATCCTTGCCGATGTGTCCAGTAGAAACAAAACGCACATTTGCAAAGGAGATGGTACAATAAAGGCTCTTTGACAAGTGAGTGATATTTTTTCTTACTTTTTTCGCCCCGTTTTTTGTGAGGGGGAAAAAAGCGAAAAAATATCTGCACGCAAAATACCTTGTTGGCGTTTGAACTCCGGTGACGATTGAACTGTCAGCCGGAGTAGATAGGTCATAGGCTGCATCGGTTATGTGAGGCATTGCGACCTCGTAAAGGAGAGTAATCAGACCTATGGCCGAATGGCCACCGTAGGGCATTGTGACCCTGTATAGGAGTAAGGAAGCATATGGAGAATTTTGAGTTCAGCAGCCCAACGAAGATCATTTTTGGCAAACGGACCGAAGAGCACGTTGGCGAAGAAGTCAAGTGCTATGGTTCCAGGATACTGTTCGTTTATGGCTCAGGCAGCATCAAGAGAACCGGCCTCTACGATAGGATTGTGGCCTCACTTAAGAGGTCGCGGGTCGAATTTGTTGAGCTGGCCGGCGTGCAGCCCAATCCCAGATTGAGCCTTGTCGAGAAAGGTATCAGCATCTGTAAGAAACAGGGGATCGGTTTCATACTGGCGGTAGGCGGAGGCAGTGTCGTCGACTCTGCCAAGGCGATCGGGGCAGGTGCGTGCTACGATGGGGACGTGTGGGACTTTTTTCCGCCGACAAAGCCGGTCACTGAGTGCCTACCACTTGGTGTCGTACTGACCATCCCGGCGGCGGGCAGTGAAGCCAGTCAGTTTGCCGTGATTACCAGAGAAGACACCCAGCAGAAGCTGCCCATGCGAGGTGAGATACTGCGTCCGCGATTTGCCATTTTGAATCCCGAGTTGACATTTACCCTTCCGCCCTATCAAACGGCGTGTGGGTGTGTCGACATCATGGGCCACGTCATCGAACGGTACTTCACGACCGTGCCCAACGTTGACCTGACCGACAGGCTCTGCGAGGCAGTCCTGAGAACAGTAATCACTAGCGCACCTATTGTATTGACTGAGCCCCAAAACTATGCTGCCCGGGCCGAGATTATGTGGGCTGGCACCATCGCACACAACGACCTTCTCAGCACTGGACGCATCGGCGACTGGTCCTCCCACCGAATTGAGCACGAACTGAGTGCCATCTATGACATTACCCACGCAGCAGGTCTGGCTGTGATTTACCCAGCCTGGATGAAGTACTCGTTCAAGAAGGACATCAAGCGCTTCATTCAGTTCGCCGTACGGGTGTGGGGCGTTGATCTACCTTTCGAATCAGAAGAGCGAATTGTTCTGGAAGGTATCCGGCGTATGGAATCCTTCTTCAAGGCTCTTGGCCTTGCGGTGCGGCTGACCGAACTAGACATCTCTAGCGAACGGTTCGACGAGATGGCCGAGAAATGCGCCGCCTTTTGGTCTTCTGGCGGAAACTACCACAAACTGGAAAAACAAGTCGTGAAGGATATCTTGGAGCTGGCACTTTAGCCGCGCGTGATTTGCGGAACTCTTAAACAACAAACGAGGCCGACCAAGAATGCTTTCAACCCGGATTTCCCAGTTAGGTCGTGACATGGAGAGTAGATTTGGACAGTATAAGACTTATGGAGGCCGCTGGCATCAGTCCTGACTATCCGATAGTCGTCTCGGCGAGACCCTTCTCCTGTGCGAGAATTAGGCCAATATTACAATTGCGACCGCCCTGGAGCAGAGCATATAATCCTTTCAACGCGCCGTTTATGTTCTCATGCATTCGCTGTTTCAGTCGTTCTTTGCGGGCATTGTACGAGAGGGAATTTGTAGCGGGGAATGCCGATGAGCCAAGCCAAGAAACAAAACAACAAGCGGTCTAATGGCAAAGGAGCGGGGCCAACCCGGTCTTTTGACGGCTCAGTGTTAGGACCGGGTAGTCAGATAGGTCCGTTCCGGATTGAGCAGGAGCTTGGCCGCGGAGGCGCGGGGGTCGTTTACTTAGCCCACGATACAAAGCTTGATCGTTCAGTAGCCATCAAAAGCCTGCCGGCGGAGTTGATGGAAAATTCCAAGGCCCGGACGCGGTTCGCGCGCGAGGCACGGGTTCTGGCATCTTTGAATCATCCGAACATAGCTACAATCTACGAAGAACTTCAAGAGGCCAAGGGTGTCGGCTATCTTATCCTCGAATACGTTCCCGGCCGGACGCTGGCTGAACGAATAACGAAGGGGCCGCTTCGGCTGGAAGAAGCATTGACGACAGCTTTGCAGATTGCCGAGGCGGTGGCGGCGGCACACGAGCATGATGTAATTCACCGGGATCTTAAGCCCGGCAACATCAAGATTACGCCGGAAGGCAAGGTGAAGGTGCTGGACTTCGGGCTGGCCAAAGCGCTCGGCGGTGAGGCGGTGGATCAGCAGAGCACTATCACGGAGCCGGGCAGGGTAATTGGAACGCCCGCCTATATGAGTCCGGAACAGGCCCGCGGCCTGGAGACCGATGAGCGCTGCGACATCTGGTCGTTCGGCTGCGTGCTGTACGAGATGCTGACCGGCAAAGTCCCCTTCGAGGGCGAGACGGTTTCCGACACGCTGGCAGGTATTCTGGATCGCGAGCCGGACTGGCACGCCCTGCCCCAAGCCACACCGGCCAACATTCAAGTTCTGCTGCGACGCTGTCTGGAGAAGAATCCGCGCCGGCGGCTTCACGATATTGCGGACGCCGTGATCGAAATCAATGAGACCTTGAACCTGCCGGCGGCCGTGCCACCGGTGACTACCTCCTCCATCTCCCTTGCGCCGCACATTGCTGTCAAAGCAAGGTCACGAAGAATAGCGATGGTTATTAGTGCGACAATCATCGTGGTCGCCGCTGGCATTGCCGTATGGCTTGTTAACAAGAAGATGGCTCTGCCTCTTTCGAAGGAAATCCGGCTGGTGGTTCTGCCGTTTGAGAATCTGGGACCTTCTGACGATGAGTATTTTGCCGCCGGCATTACTGATGCTATCACCGCTCGTTTGGCCACCATTCGTGGGCTGGGTGTCATCTCACGCCAAAGCGCCATGCAGTATAAGAAAAGGGAGAAAAGTGCACAGCAGATTGCTAACGAACTGCGGGTTGATTATATTCTGGAAGGAACGGTCCAGCGTGAGCGGCCATCCGACCCAAATAGCAGAGTCAGAATTATACCTCAGCTTATCAAGGCTTCCAACGACACACACGTATGGGCACAAGCCTACGATAATGATATGAGCGAAGTTTTCAGGGTACAATCAGACTTGGCTGAGCGGGTGGCCCAGGCACTTGATATTACCCTGGTTGAACGTGAACGGCAGGCACTTCAGTCCAGGCCAACAGAGAATATGGAGGCCTACAACTACTACCTGCGCGGCAACGAATACTACCTTCGAAGTTATCTCGAAACCGACCTCAAGATAGCCATCCAGATGTATGAGAGGGCGGTCGAGCTGGACCCCAAGTTTGCGTTGGCCTACGCTCAGCTCTCAAGGGCTCACGCAAGTATGTATTGGCAGTACTATGATCGAACCGAGCAGCGTCTTGCCCTGGCAAAGAAGGCCGTGGATAGAGCTTTACAGCTTGAGCCCGATTTGCCAGAGGCACATCTGGCTTTGGGCCATTATTACTACCATGGTCATCTGGATTATGACCGTGCCCTGGAGCAGTTCGCTATCGCCCGGAAAGGCCAGCCCAATAACAGCGATCTGCTGAGTTATATTGGTTTTGTTCAAAGGCGACAGGGAAAATTTCAGGAGGCGTTAGCCAATATCAAAAGGGCTTCCGAGCTTGACCCTCTTTCTAACTATCTAAGCTTTGAACTTGGGGATACGTTTGCGTTGATGCGCAACTATCCGGAGGCAATGCATTATTTTGACAAGGCTATCTCGCTGGCTCCCGATTTGCCTCTTCCGTATACGTTGAAGGCCTCGTTATACCTTCTCTGGGAAGACAGCACCGAGAAGGCACGGGCAGTCGTGGAGGAGGCGTTGAAGAACGTTGGGTCACGGGAAGAATCTTCGATTGTCGATTTGCTGATCACTCTCGATGTGTACGAGGGGAACTATCAGAAGGCTTTGGACCGGCTCTCTTTGAAATCAGAGGATATTGATACCACGGACTACTTTATCCCCAAGGCTATGCGATATGCAGGAATCCACAGGCACATGAACGATAATGAGCCGGCGAAGAAATATTATGACGAGGGTCGAAACATCCTGGAAGCCAAAATCCAGCAGCAGCCCGACGATGTGCGTTTCCACAGTGCCCTCGGCATCGCCTACGCAGGTTTAGGCCGCAAGCAGGATGCAATCCGCGAAGGTAAACTGGCAGTAGAGCTACTACCTCTAACCAAGGACACCATGGGAGGCTATTGGCGAGCCAGTGATTTAGCCCGGATCTATGTGATGGTTGGCGAATTTGACCTCGCCGTCGACCAGATTGAATTTCTGCTGTCTATACCTGGTGGACTATCGATTCCCTTACTTCGACTTGATCCGGTTTGGGCCCCCTTACGCGACCACCCTCGCTTCAAGAAGCTCTTAGAAGGGAAATAGTCCCTGAGTATTTCACCTTAATCGTGCTTAGGACGTGTACCATCCAGGAGCACAGGCTATGAAGTCAAATGGGAAATCCCGGATTCCGTACTTACGATAGAATAGGAAGGCCATATGGACAGGCAGAAGGCGTTTACGCTGATTGAACTGCTAGTTGTCATCGCGATCATTGCCATTTTGATGGCAATCCTGATGCCGGCGTTGAAACGGGCGAAAGAACAGGGGCAGCGGGCGGCGTGTCTGAGCAATCTCAAGCAACTGGCACTATCGTGGATCATGTACGCCGATGAGAACGACGATAGGGTCGTCAGCAGCGAGGCCGGGGGGACGTGGAAGAACCAGTACGGCGAGCCGTGGGTAGGCGTCACGTGGGCTGGTGACTGGGCCCGCGGCGGCCAGTTGCCCGTGAGTGACCAGATCAAGGGCATCAAGGCGGGGGCGTTGTGGCCGTTTGTTAGGGAACTGAGGCTGTACGAGTGTCCCACAGGCTATCGCGGCGAACTGATGACGTACGCGATGATGATTGCGAGCAACGGCCGGTCCGTGGATGGCAGCCCGGTGTTCAAGAAGAGGATTTTGGTTCCGCAGCCCCCTGAGAGGCTTCTATTCATTGATGAGGGTCTGTCGAGTCCTGACGCATACTCGGTGCGGTACATCACCCCGCAGTGGTGGGATCAACCCACCACCCGGCACGGCGACGGGACGACCTTCTCCTTTATGGACGGGCACGCTGACTACCATAAATGGCAAGCCAGTGAGACGGTCAAGAAGGGGCGGGAGAACGTCCGCTCGCATCCAGGAATCTGGGGTCCAACCACGGAAGAAGGCATCGCGGATGTTCAATGGATGCAAATGGGGATCTGGGGCAAGATGGGGTACAGGCGGTAGAATACGGTTTGTCGACTTGATACGATGCCCCCTTCTCCGATGGATGTGGCTCCATGGGGCACGTCGCTCGGAGAGGGCGGTGAACAAATCCAAAAGAGACCAGGGTCTGCTATGAGCCATGGGAAAGACGAGGGCAAGCCTCGATGGCAAGGCCGAACGTGCCACATGAGTAGCGGTTGGAGTCACTTGAATGTCACGTAGGGCATGTCGTATTGCCGCGGTGTGTCTGGTACTAATCGTCCTTCTGGCCATGATGGGGATATGGCTTAGGCGACTGGCCACCATACACCATATGCACATCAACGGAAACACCTCCTACTATGTCCACTCAGGCGTCGACAGCGATTCTGGTGGGAAGTTGCCTGCCATCATATTCGTTGGACATCCCGCTGACTCGCCAAGACGTCTGCTGCGGTTCAAAGGAAAATTCGATGAGCCCGTACTCTTGATCTGGTCAGGGCTAATGGAGGATTTTAGCCGAAACACCCCGATTGAAGATGAAACCGTCTGGGCAGATAAGAGACTGGAATTCATAAATCTGCTCGACCACTATCAGGCAAGGTTTATTGTCGATCCTAATAGAATATACCTGACCGGTTTCTCAGCATCTGGAGTATATGCATGGATGTTGGCCTACGATCGACCCGAACGCTACACGGCCGTTGTGGCTATGTCAGCAGCCTCCTATCCGCCTCAGATTCAGAAGCATCTCGACGCCGGCAAAAGTGTCATTACAGTTGTTGTCCGAGGCAGGCAGGACTTCATGTTTCCCAGGCGTCTTGAACAAGAGATGGAAACGGGCAGGATCATCGAGTCGTACAATCCCCACTCGAAATTCATCGTCAAGCAAGGCCAGGGACATTCCGAGGTCGCAATGTATTGGCTTGAATACCTCCAATATGTGCTGCGGTTCAGCAAGACCGGAATAAGTCCTTTTCGCTACTAATCTTATCTCAATTTCTTCAAAACTTGGGAAGTGCGACTATTAAACTATTTGCTAAAGTGTAGCGACTCTGAGCCAATAACACTCCCAATAAAAAAGGCTGGCAGTGTCGTTGGCTGCCAGCCCTTTGACTTTTCATGTCACGAAAGTATTGCCGTCACGGATCAATCACCCGGCCGTATCTGCGGACGTCGTCAATCAGGCGGGAGCAAAAGGTGCCGGAGGCCGGATTGCTGGCGCCCTCAGCCACGCTATTTCGGGACGCAGGCCGGGTCCGTAGGCACCGCCCCGCAGTCCACGAGCCAGTTCGCCGCCATCACTGCAAAGTCGGCAAAATCCACCTTGCAATCATCGTTCAAGTCGCCTGCAAGTGCGTACAGGCATGGCGGCTTTGGGACCAAAAGAAAGGCGTGCGACTCGCCTTGCGGATTGATTCCGTCGCCTACTATCCAGCCGGAGTTGTTTATGTCGTTTGCACGCGTCAAGGTCCAGCCGCTGGCAGGGTCTATGAGGGTATTGAGGTCGATGTTGTTGCCCGCGCCTGTGGGGTCAAACAAAGTGGCAAAGTAATCGCCCATCTCGTCGTTACCCGCCCATCCTACGATCTGGCCGGCGTCGTTGATGGAGTTGGCCCAACTGTCTTGATAGCCTGCGAGTGTGCCCAGGTCGATATTGTTGCCTGTGGGGTCAAATAGAGTCGCACGGTAAGCATAGTCGCTCTTTTGCGCCGACCCTACGATCTGGCCGGCGCCGTTGATGCAGTAGGCCGAACTCCTAACGCCTCCGAATGTCCCTAGGTCGATATTGTTGCCTGCCCCTGTGGGGTCAAATAAAATAGCACGGCCATCGCGCCACCACTTGTTGTCCGCCCATCCTACGATCTGTCCGGCGTCGTTGATGGAGCGGGCCGAACTGTATTGGTAGCCTCCGAGTGTGCCGAGGTTGAGATTGTTGCCTGCCCCTCTGGGGTCAAACAAAGTGGCACGGGAATAACCCTGGCTGTTTTTCTCACTTCCTACGATCTGGCCGGCGTCGTTGATGCACCAGGCGGCACTCGTACCAGCTCCTAGTGTACCCAGGTCGATGTTTTTGCCTGCCCCGGTAGGGTCAAATAAGGTGGCACAGCCATCGCCCTGTTTGTTTGTCGCCTGTCCTACAATCTGCCCGGTGCCGTTGATAGACAAGGCCCGGCTCCAATTGCCTCCGAGTGTGCCTAAGTCGATATTCTTGCCTGGGCCAGCGGGATCGAACAGAGTGGCACGCTGAAGGCCTTTGCTGTCGTCAACCTCTCCTACGATCTGGCCAGCATCGTTGATGGACCAGGCCTCACTCGCAGGCATGCCCGGCAGTGTGCCCAGGTCGATGACGTTATAGGCGATTTTCGCCTGCAGACCGGCCGGGCAAAGAAATGCCATTACAACACCCAAAGATAAGATTTGCCTTTTCATCTTTATCTGCCTCCACAGAAGCGCAATAGAATTGACGCCACAGTTATTTTAATTGTAGAGCCGCTTTTATCGCAAGTCAAGCGAAAAACTCGCTTTCGGTGCTGTCCCCACGTCAACAATCACAAAAAAAGACCTGATCGACCGAATTGCCGAAAGCACTCAGGCCAAGCGCGCGTTGGTCAGAGATACTCTCCAGAGCTTTTTGGACGAAATCATCTGCGAACTTGCCAAAGGCAACCGTTTGGAGTTTCGTGACTTCGGCGTTCTTGAACCACGCGAGCGCGCGCCACGAACAGCACAGAATCCCAGAACGCTGGGACGAGTCGACGTTCCGGCCAGGCAAGTAGTGAAGTTCAAAGCCGGCTGGTTGATGAAACAGAACCTGAATGGCCACAACGGAAGAACGTAGCGGTCGCAGAGTGAGAAAACCGTTTCAACATCTACCGTTCAATTCTTGCCAGATACCACGTCGTTGCCGGCTCTCCGATAGACACCTCCAAGCCAGCTTTGATGTTCTGAGTACTACTCGTGTTGCTGGATGCTTCGCCTGCACCATTTAGCGGTATTACCACAATTGCCTTCGCCGGCTCCAAGTTTCGCAGAATTACCTTTCCTTTGACAGGCTCGATCACGGTCGGGGCAGACCCCCAGTTGGACAGAGATGTCCTGTTTTCGTTCCAGGTCATTCCGGTGTTAACAGACCTCGCTGTTGTGACAAGAAGTAAACGCTGCGAACGGGATATGGGTTGACCATCCAAAGAGGTCAAGATGATAGAGCAGAATTCGTTTTCAACTTCTGCTGATAGGTTCTTCAGCGCCGTATTATGGTCCTTAACGAAACCTATCAGAGCCTGTGATCTCTCCGTTTCAACTGTGACAAGCGCCTTTGCCTGCGGTGAATAGTGCCAGGCGAGTTCGCCCGTGTCGGAGACGATTGGACTGTCCTTGTTGGGTTGAGGGTATTGGCTTGGCTGACCGTCAAGACTGATTATTCGAGTCGTGCGCTGCAACGGGATAGACAATGAGAAGCCGGGCGTGAAGTATGGGCCATCAGAAGATGAGGCCCGGATGCCCTCGTACACCTGGTCAATCGAATATGATCTTGGGATAGTCTCAAGAGCAGGTCGAACGTCACCCCTGAGAAACAGTATGGCCCCGGCGGCAATGTTCGTAATCTTCACGGGGTCGGGGCGAATCTCAAAGTGTCCGGGTATTCTGTTTTCCCACTCTTTAGGATCCTTGTGTTCGAATGTGTACAAGAAAACGCCGTCCCAATCATGAAAAGCTGAATAGGCGGCAAGAATACCAATACCCTCGCATGCGTACTCGTTGGGGAACGGATGGTTTGTTTCCGAAATAGTATATGGTTTTCCCGCCACGGCAGAGCGGGAAAGCTGAACCACGGTCGAATTAAACGGATCATTGACCATCGGCGTATTCGGAATCGAGAAGGTTCCTGCCTTGGTTTTCGGGTCGGTTAGATAGCGAGGGTGCTGCCAATAGACATGGCCATCAACAACGTCCAGCTTCGATGTCGAAGTAAGCAGGGGATAGCCGGTCTTGCCATGATTATGGTCGCTCGTGCCGACTATTAAAGACTTCAGGCCAAGCTCCTGCTTCAGGTAGCGATACATCTTCTCAAAGTAGTCCCGCTCCAGCTCCATGTAGAAGGCCGCTTCCAGGTGGAACCTCTTCCTGGGAGCAGCGGCGAACTGTTCTTTTGTCAAACGAGGTATAAACTCATCCTCTTTTACGCCAGCCATCTTGCGCAGCTCCTTCAGCTCGGTCGACGACAGACGCTCTTTAAGCCACGCATTGTATCTTTCGGTCAGTTCGTTCGCATACCAGGCTGTAATGTCAGTCCATGTTCCCGGACGCTTATTCGTGTTTTTCCCAAGCAGCCTGTCGCTGAACCAGGCCTCAACTATCGAGTTCTCGTTTACGAGTTCGACGACCGCAACAGCGGGTTCGTAGCGATATTCTGATTTCGTGTAGGGATTATAGTGGGTCAGAATCTGCCCGGCATATTCCTTGTGCAGTGCCTGAATATGCTCGTCAAAGTAGTTTACGACCTTTGCCAGCCCAAGATATTCATAGTCTTTCACCCCGTCGCCCCTACGATAGTTTCGGCCGACATTCAGGTTAAGGTTGGTGTAAATACCCTGTTTCTTCAGTTCTGCAACGAAATAATCTAACCGGTCAAGCTGTTGAGGATTCAAAGCCCGTGTGTCTTCCCGGCCTTCCACAAATAGGCTGGCGGCCCAGTTGGAATCAAGAAAGTGGAACCTAACACAATTCATGCCAAAACGAGCCAGATGTTCTGCCACTGCCGGGGCATCTTCTTTCGACGGAAAGCACGATGCGGCTGTGAAGTTGACTCCCCAGATGCGAAAACGCTCACCGTCTGGTTTTGCCAGATGACCATTCCTAATCTGGATGAATCCGTCTTTGCCTGCCGGAGCATCTAATAGAAAGGAAAGACCGACGAGCGAATTTTCATTCGCCCGCCAGTCAATGGTGAAAGGTTTCATTTCAATGCGCTGAGCAAATGTAGCGCCGACAAGCAGTAGTAAAGGCAGCATATAATGGCTCGTGTGCTTGCCAAGCATAGTTCCTCCTTCATTAGACTCACTCGTGCCCCTCAGTCATCATGTTCGAAGCATACCAAATCCGCTCTGTAAACACAATATGCCACGGAAGTTCCAAGCACTCGTGAGATACCCCCGGTCGAGTCATCGGGTCTTTATGCGTAGAATGCCGACCACGCAAAGCCTTTTAACTATCAAGGCTTGAGAAAATCGGGGCGACAGGACTTGAACCTGCGACCTCTTGCACCCCATGCAAGCGCGCTAGCCAAACTGCGCCACGCCCCGTCAGTTGAGATATTCTAACGCAAAATACCTGCCAACACAAACCTTTTCTTGATTTGATTTGCGGGATTCTGCCTCCGTGACAAAGCCGTCGCACTTTTTGCAGTTGACGTGGACTGGCCTTACCTGGTATATTGCACATCGACAACTACAGGAAAAGCAGGCGGTCATACGACCGCGATTCTGCTTGCTCGCAGGAGGAAGAAGGAAGCAGAAGGAGGAATAGCAGTATGAAAGCGACTCGAAAGTCAGAAATCTGGCGGATAATTCCTTTACTTATCGCGTTTTGCCTTGTCGCGATACCGGCTCAAGCGAAATACGGCGGGGGCAGTGGAACGGCGGACGACCCGTACCAGATCGCTACGGCTGCCAATCTTATCGCCCTCGGCGAAACTCCTGAAGATTACGATAAGCACTTCATCCTGACAGACGACATCGACCTGGCGGGCCATGTCTTCGACAAGGCCGTCATCGCGCCGGATACTGACCCAAATGACATGTTCTCTCAGTTCCAGGGAACTTCTTTCACCGGCGTTTTCGACGGCAACGACCACACGATCTCGCATCTGACAATCACGGGTGCGGACTATCTGGGCCTGTTTGGCCGGTTGACATCTGGGACCGAGGTCAAGGACCTCGGCGTACTGGATGTTAATGTAACCTCTTGGGGTGGCCCGGTCGGCGGCCTGGTGGGGTCCAACTTCTCGGGTGCCACTGTGGTGCGCTGCTACAGCACCGGTCGCATCAGTGCGCCTTTGGATGTCGGGGGGGTGGTGGGGCGGAACGATGGAGATGTGATCCAGTGCTATAGCACCGGCGCGGTCAGTGGCGCTTACGACACCGGCGGTGTAGTGGGAGAAAACTCAGGTACTGTGACCCAATGCTACAGCACTAGTACCGTTAGTGGCACCGCTGACTTTATCGGCGGGCTGGTCGGGTGCAACGACCGCGGCGCGGTGACTCGGTGCTGCAGCACGGGGCCGGTCAGGGGGCGTGACTTTCTCGGTGGCCTGGTGGGGCAGAACGATGGAGATGTGCTCCAGTGCTACAGCACCGGAGCGGTCAGTGGCCCTGGCGGCTATGGCGGTGTCGGCGGCCTCGTCGGGGACAATGGCGGCGCTGTGGCCCACTGTTACAGCACAGGTGCGGTCAGTGGCGGTGGGGAATATGTCGGTGGGCTGGTGGGAAAGAACTGGTGGGCCACGGTGATCCATAGCTTCTGGGACATCGAGACCTCAGGCCAACCCGAGATGGCGTGGAGCCCGGGCACAGGCAAGACGACCGCCCAGATGCAGACGGCCAGCACATTCCTCCTCTGGGGTACATCGGAGAAAGAGGGAATCTGGACCATCGATGAGGGCAAAGACTACCCCAGACTTTGGTGGGAAAACGCACCCGGACACGCTATAACCAGAGCCTACTACTATGGAGGAGGCAGCGGGACCCAAGCGGATCCTTACGTGATCTACACGCCAGAGGAACTTAATGTGATTGGTTTGATTCCCTTGGACTGGGACAAGCACTTCAAACTGATGGCGGATATTGATATGTCGGGTTTTGATGGAGGGCAGGGCAGACCTGCCTTCAACATCATTGCGCCAGGCGGCCGGAGCAAGACTGTCTGGGGGACTTCTTTCACCGGTGTCTTCGACGGCAACGGTCACACCATCTCGCACCTAACGATCGTGGGTGATGACCATGTGGGGCTCTTTGGCAGATTGGAATCTGGGGCCGAGGTCAAGGACCTGGGGGTAGTGAATGTCAACATAACTGGTTTATCCTATGTAGCCGCCCTGGTGGGCTACAACGGCGGTAGCGTGATGCGCTGCTGTTGCACCGGTACTGTGAGTGGGTCCGACGACGTCGGCGGGCTGGTGGGGTACAACTCCTCCGGTACTGTGACCCATTGTTACAGCACCGGCACCGTCGGTGGCAACTGGTCTGTCGGCGGGCTGGTGGGGGACAACTGGCAGGGTACCGTGACCCAGTGCTATAGCACTGGTGCGGTCAGTGGAACCGGGCAGTACGCGTATGTCGGTGGGCTGGTGGGCTCTGGATCGCCAAGTCGTGTAACCGCCAGTTTCTGGGACACGCAGACCTCAGGCCAGACCACGAGTGCCGGCGGGACGGGCAAGACCACGACCGAGATGCAAACCGCCGCCACATTTCTTGACGCCGGCTGGGGTATATGCAGTGAGAGAATCTGGGCGATTGATGATGGGAACGATTATCCAAGACTTGCGTGGGAGCACAAACCCGGCCAAGTGCTCGACATACCGCTGTCCGATTTTCTGGCCGGGACCGGAACAACCGATGATCCGTATCTGATCCACACGGCCGAAGACCTCGACACGATAGCGAGGTTCCCATGTGAGAAGAACAAGCATTTTAGGCTGGCGTTCCTCACAGGGGAAGGGACGCAAGAGAGCCCGTATCTGATCGAAGATGCTGAGCAAATCGATCTACTTAATCTGTGTTCGTACGAGCGGGATGCCCATTTCAAGCTGGGTTTCGTTATGGGCGAGGGGACGGCAGAGAGCCCGTATCTGATCGAAACCACTGAGCAAATCGAGCTGCTGCGCACATGTCCATACGAGCAAGACGCACATTTCAGGCTCGGATTTGTTACGGGCGAAGGAACGCAAGACAGCCCATATTTGGTCTACACGGCGGATGAACTGAACCTCGTTGGTATGTGCCCGTATGAACGGGACGCACATTTCAAGTTGATGGCGGATATCGACCTGTCGGCCTTCGACGGCAGGGACGGGAGACCTGCCTTCAACATGATCGCCGACTGGGGGGAGTGCTGGGGACCGGGGCTGTGCCCAGATGAGCCCTTCACCGGCGTATTTGACGGTAACGATCATACAATCTCGAACTTCAGCTACACTTCTAATGGCACGTACAACGCCGGACTATTCGGATATGTCTCAGGACCAAATTCCGTGATAGAAAACCTGAAACTGACTTGGCCCAATATCGACGGAGGCGAGGGTGGTAACGTTGGTGCACTGGTTGGCTACCTGGAAAGTGGAACTGTGGCCAATGGCCACGTTGAAGGGGGCAGCGTTTCCGGAGGTTGGCAAGTTGGCGGACTGGTAGGCGCAAGCTACCAGGGCACGATTACCAATTCCAGTTCGACCGCGACTGTGTCAGGAAACGACTCGGTCGGTGGACTGGTAGGACGTAACGGCTGGCAAAGTGTTGTGACCCAGTGCTCCAGCACCGGTACGGTCAGTGGCGGTTCGTCTGTTGGCGGACTGGTGGGATCGAATCAGGGTACTATCACCTATTGTGATTCCGCCGGACGCGTCTTAGGAGATTGGAGTGTCGGCGGGCTCATCGGGACCAGCGGTTGCTCTGAGGACTGGTGGTGGTGTGAGGAACCAGGCACGATATTTGATTCGTACTCCACAGCCGCCGTTTTGGGAACCGGGAGCAATTGCGGCGGACTCGTGGGCAACAATGATGCCGGAGAGGTCGCAAGGTGCTATACGTCCGGCATTGTGCTGGGTGTGAACACAGTGGGCGGCCTGGCAGGCTGGAACGGGGGCAACATCTCAAGTTGTTATTCCACAGCCGATGTTGGCGGTGAGAAAGATGTTGGCGGCCTGGTGGGATTGAATTCCACGTGGCGGCCGAGGTCACCGACGACGATCACCAACTGCTATTCAGCAGGAATTGTCCTGGGTGATGAGTACGTTGGCGGCCTGGTAGGAGAGGCGGACGTCAATGACGTGGTTGCATCTTTCTGGGCCATTGAAACCAGCGGCCAAAAAATGAGTGCCGGTGGCACAGGCAAGACCGTGGCCGAGATGCAAATGGGCAACACATTTCTTGATGCTGGCTGGGACTTCGTGGGCGAGACAACAATCGGCACAGAGGATGTTTGGGCTATCTGCGAGGGTGTAGACTATCCGCGACTGACCTGGGAGTTCGTCATCGGGGATTTCGACGCTGATGCTGATACCGACTTTGCCGACTTCTGCATCCTTGCTGAACATTGGCTTGCAGCCGACGGCAGCTTCTGGTGCGGCGGTGGTGGAACAGACCTTACCAACGACGGCAAAGTCGATTTTAGTGACTTGAGATACTTGGCTGAGAACTGGCTGGCAATAAAGTAGGCAATACGGTTTTTTGGTATGCAGAGCATACCCTACCGCTAACGATGGGAGCGTCGACCGGCAAGACCTGGTAGTCTTCACCGAGAAGTGGCTAACCGGCGTGGCACCATAAAGACCTTCTTGGTTCTTTGTGATTCCTGATTCGAGACACGAGCGACGAGTCACGAGCGAGGACTTCGCCTTATGCGGAGTAGATAATAATTGCCCCGATGGCCAGAATGATTGCAGCCACAACACGCGTAAGCAGCAGCGGTTGTTTTTGATACCAGTCGAGCAGAGGCCCGATTTTAGCTGGTCCCAGCATAAAGACCAGCAGTCCTGATATAAGAAAGAGAAGCCCGAAGACCAGAATTACCCAGGTAATGTCGCACTCCCTCGCAGCGAGCAGGAAGACCACGGCCAGCGCAAGTCTTACTAATCCGGCAAAGTATACGCGGCTGCCCTTTCTGAAGAATCCTATCAGGTGGCTCATCACTTGCGGCTTTACCAGGAACACAATCGCAATAGAAACGATGATTACGCCTATGATCTTAATAACCGTGTCCATAGTCGTTATCTTTCCTTGGCGGCTTGTTACTGTGACTTATTGGTAGTTCTCGGCCGCGTCTTTGCCCATCCCGTTACCCACTGCAGGCTTCACGGCTGCGTTCGTCGATAGGCTCTATCATATCGATGTCTATCTCTACGCTTGCTGCCTGGCCGAGCATATCTATCTGCAAAAGCAAACGCGCGACATTTTTGATCTGGATGACAATTCCCTCCAAGCCCAGCAGCGGCCCAGCTATGACTCGGCACCGTTGGCCGGCCCTGATGTATTTATACGGCGTCAGGGGAGCGCCGGCTCGAAGAGCCCGCTCGAATTGCACCAGCTCGTCAAGCAGTTTCTCTTGATCTTTCACCTCGATTACATTTGCCACACGGTTTGTACGCAGTAGTTCCAGGCGTTCGGCTTCCCGGCCGCAAAAGAATAGATACCCGCTGAATAGCGGCAGTAATGAGCGGAGCGTCCTGTGGCTGCGGCGCTGAACCTTCCAGGTCATAGGCAGAAAGTAACTGATGTTCTTGGCGACCAAATCTTGCGCCAGAGCTTTTTCGTTTCTGCTTTTGGTGTGGGCGACCCACCATAGGCCGGTAAAATCGCTGATTGATTGTGCTTCTGGCCAAATGATGGGCGGATTTTCGCTCTCTTTAAGCAAGTTTGTGCTCCCTATTGATCCTTACGAGCCGTGCAACCGCAAACGCAACCGGTTGCGGCGCTCGTCTATCGGTTGCGCCGCTCGCTTTTTGTTCCTTTGCAATCATTAAACCGCTATTTCTTTTCAGTCGATTAGTCAAACGGAGAATTAGTTTAGATGTATGCGGGCAGAAAGTCAAAACAATTGCCAATTTGCTTCCGACTGTTTCAGCTTGACGCTTGAGGGTGGAGCTTCTATGATGAATCTGTCCATTTCTAAAGTAGTGGCAATGCAGTTGGAGCGATAATGGCTAAATCAGTTATTGCGGCGGCTCTTGCCGTCTCGCCAAACAAAATTCCAAGAGCGGCTGCCAAGAGTAGCCTGAATGTTCTATTCACCTGCATCGGCAGACGGGTTGCCTTGCTCAATTGTTTTCGTAACGCCGCAAGACAGCTAAGGGTAAATGCCTCATTTCTTGGCACCGATACCACACATTTATGCTCTGCGCTGCAATTATGCGATAAGGGTTTCTTGGTTAAGCCGACAACACACCCTGGCTATATAGAGCAGTTGCTCAAGATTGTCAAAGACAATGCCGTAAGGCTGCTCGTTCCTACTGTTGATTTAGACTTGAACCTTCTGGCACACAATAAGCCAAGGTTCGCTGCCTTAGGTTGCCGAGTGCTGGTCTCCGATACCAAAGTGATCGAGGTTTGTCAGGATAAGAGAAAAACATATCGGTTTTTAGTGAAAAACGGTTTTGATACTCCGCTTACCACCAGCGTCCGCTCGGCGCTTTCCAAGTATCTGCCGGCACGGAATCTGACTTGGCCCTGCTTTCTGAAACCCTGGGATGGTTACGCCAGTAGGGGAAATGCGGTCGTGAACAGCCGGAGAGAACTCTTGTTTTTCGCCGGGCGAATACCAAATGTGATCTGTCAAGGGCTTGTTACAGGCACTGAATATACCTGCGACGTGTATGTAGATTTTGGGATGAAGGTTCGCTGCGTTGTGCCGAGAAAACGCATAGAGGCAAGAGCCGGCGAGGTCAGCAAAGGCCAGGTGATAAAACACGCCCGCATTATGAAGGATGCCGCCAGGCTGGTGGCGGTCCTCGGAGCAGGACCAGGTGTTATAACTCTGCAACTGTTCCTGACCCAGGATGACCAGGTGAAATTCATCGAGATAAATCCGCGGTTTGGGGGCGGTGTTCCGCTGTCAATCAAGGCAGGCGCCAACTTTCCAAAGTGGATATTGCAGGAGCTGCTCGGCAGAAAAACAAGTATCCGTTTTGACGGCTTCAAAGACAACTTAGTTATGCTTCGGTACGACAGTGAAGTCTGGCTGGAAAGCCCCGGAGGAGAAAGAGACAGCAAGTGATGTTTGCGAATTTACTGCAGAATATAATTGGGCCGCACAGGTCGGTTGCGTGGGTTCTTAACTTTTGGCCCGTCTTGATGGTTTCTTTCGCAGGGTCGCTGGCTGCTACCTGGCTGTGCAAAAAAATAGCCATAAAATTTGGAATCGTCGATAGACCGGATAACCTGGTCAAGACACATAAAGAGCCAATAGCATATCTTGGTGGTGTGGGAATTCTAATTGGGCTGATTATTGGGGCATTGGTTGGTATAGGCTGTCTGAGAAACGAAGAATTCTTTAGTCCGGCACTGAAGTGGCTGCTGGGTATATTGGCTGGCGGCGTGATAGCGTGTTTCGTTGGACTCACCGATGACATATTCAATATGAGGCCGGGACAGAAGTTTCTTGGCCAAATCTGCGCGGCCATAGTTCTGCTGCTGGTAGGTATTACGCCGAATCTGCATCAGGTCGCTGATCCTTTGGGCGTTCCGCTGCCAGGCGGCCTTGAGACCATTCTGAGTATCCTGATTGTGGTATTTTTCGTGCTTGGTGCGACAAATTCGCTGAATTTGCTCGATGGCCTTGATGGGCTTTGTGCGGGCGTGACGGCAGTTATTACGGTTGCGATGCTGTTTTTATCCATACATTTGGCGACCTGGGGATACAGCAAGGTCGGTGACCCGGTGCGGATTATAATATGTCTTGGCCTTGTAGGCGGAGTCTGCGGATTTTTGCCCTTCAACAGGTATCCGGCTAAGATATTCATGGGTGACGCCGGCAGTATGCTTTTAGGTTTTATGGTGGCCTCGCTGATGCTGCTATTTGCTGAGCGGGTTCCGCGGTGGTGGCTGGCTTCAATCGTAGTATTCGGCCTGCCGATTCTCGATACGGCTGTGGCATTGGTCAGAAGATTTCTGAATAACAGGCCGTTGTTTGTCTCCGATCGCGGCCACATCTACGACCAGATGATTGATAGAGGAATACCGCTGAAAAAGACCGTTGCCATTTGCTATGGACTCGCTGGCCTTTACGCCGTGATAGGCTTGGTAATGAGCCAAATCAGGACGTGGTACGCGGCAGGTGTGTATATTATTGTCTTTGTGGTTTCGGGCCTAGTGATATGGAAGAGGGGTTACTTGAAAATGGAGGGGCTGCGAGGTGCCCGACGCAAATCCGCCGCAACGGATTAATCCAGTCCCAAATAGGCATTTTTGAGAGGATAAGGATGAAAAGGATAACCTCAGCAATTCTGGCCTTGTTCTTTTGCCCGATGCTCTGTCAAGCACAGGTCATCGATACTGGTCCCCTCCCCTCACCGATGGTCACACGGAACTCCGTAGAAGTCTGCCTGAATAGTAGATACTCACTGCATACTCTCAGTAGAACCGCTGCCAGTACCCAGCAGATAAGCAACGTCCTCTGGGCCGCGGGCAGAGTTCCGTTCACAGGCTCTTACAGGAATATATATCTTGCCACACAAAGTGGGACATATTTGTACGATCCAAATGGCCACTCGCTAAGCTGGTATTCGAACGAAGTAACATCTGATGGCGCCTTCGCGATTAGATATGAAAGCGAGCTTGATTTCGATGCCGGGGTTTGCTTTATGCCGGCAATGCTTGCCTCTGTTTCTTTATGGAAGAGCACTGAATCGCCAATGGCGAACTGCCCAAAAGGAATCGGATACCCAAAGGTAAGGTTGATTTTTGGAGTACAGGCAGTAAAAGGGCTGACAACCGAATTGGCAGCGCATTGTTCTGTGCCGGAGGGTGAGCCTGGGTGGCTGCCGGACCCTTCAACTATGGGCGGAAACAATCTTGAAGAAGTCTTAGCCAATCTGAAGTACGTCAGCAATTTTGCTCAAACGAATTTGACGCTGCGGCAAATCTCCCAGATTCTATGGGCGGGATATGGTTGCAGCGCCCATACGACAAGTAACAGTAGGGCGGGTCTAACCGTTCCTTCAGCCTACGCTAATTATTATTTGACGCAGAGCATTTATTTGGCGAATGAAAGTGGCGTCTATCGTTATCATAATAGAAACCCGGCCACAAACATGGCCACCAGAGACCATAAAATCGAGAAAATAACCTCCGTTCGTGTCAGGGGCAGTCTGCAATCCGATGATGTCAGAGGTAGTCTGCGATCCGCCGTTAGTGGTCTACCTGAGGCGCCGTGTTATGTCGTGCTTTGCCTTGATTCTTCCTACGTAGGGCCGCAGTACGCTCAATTGGAGACAGGTTTTGCGGCCGGCAATATGCTTATCCAGGCCAGCGCAATTGGCTTGGGCTGTCACTTTAAGTCCAAGCTGACCTCGGCCGAGCAGAAGAATATTCAAGCCTTCACGAATATACCTGCGTCGCACATTCCCCAGGCGGTAGTCAGCATAGGTCCGATAGCAGCCGCGGTGTCTATTTCTGTGGTTCTTCAAGGTGATGGCCGCTCTGATGCGGGGTGGGTCGTTCCATTGACCGTTAGGTTCTTTCCCCCACGGGCTGATGTATTGAATGATACTCCGACATACGAATTCAAGCTGACCACCGCCAAGTCTTCTGCCGGTGGCTGGGCCGTCTGCGAGGCTGTGGGCATCGCGCCAGGCAGCTATGATATCACCGCGCGTAGCGAGTCGACTCTGATGAATGTCAAGAGAAGCGTTGTCATTTCTGCGCCAAACACATCTGTGGACCTGGGCACACTTCTGGAAGGTAACGCCAACCAGGATAACATAGTCAATCTTGATGATTATGTCATCCTGTCGAGGTGCTGGCTGTCGTCTCGGTCGCAGGCGGCGTATGACGCACGGACGGATTTCAACCGCGATGGGCTTATTAACGTAGCCGACCTTCATCTACTGGCGGCCAACTGGCTGAAAACCTCGCCAGCAGAGATCGGGCCTTAATTAAGCCCGAAAAAGTGCCGGGCACCTTTAATTCCCGGTGGACGGTATTCCGCCGAACTGAAGCGTTAGGTCAATCATTTTTCCGTGCTGCCGATGAACTGATAGATGGCCGCGCCAATAAGGGCGCCAGCGATTGGGGCCACCCAGAAAAGCCACAGTTGGGCAAGAGCCCAGCCTCCAACAAACACGGCCACACCAGTGCTCCGTGCCGGATTCACGGAAGTATTGGTGACCGGAATACTGATCAAGTGAATCAAAGTGAGACCAAGACCGATGGCGATTGGCGCGAAGCCCAGTGGCGCACGCTTGTCGGTCGCCCCCAAGATGATGAGCAGGAACATCATGGTCATGACCACTTCAGTGACCAGTGCTGCCAGCAAGGAGTATCCACCGGGCGAATGGCTGCCGTAACCATTCGAAGCGAAGCCTGCGGACACATTAAAGCCGGCCTTGCCAGTGGCAATGACGTAGAGAACGCCCCCTGCGACGACCGCGCCCAAGAGCTGAGAGATGATGTAGGGCACGAGTTGCTTCGCCGGGAATCGCCCGCCAGCCCAGAGCCCTATCGAGACCGCCGGATTGAGGTGGCAACCTGACACGTGTCCAATGGCGTAGGCCATCGTGAGTACTGTCAGGCCGAAGGCGAGCGCCACACCAAGCAGACCGATGCCGACGTTGGGAAATGCAGCGGCCAAAACGGCACTGCCACACCCGCCAAGTACTAGCCACAAGGTTCCGATAAACTCTGCAGCGTACTTCTTCATAAGTTTCTCCTTTCTCGTGTTATTGGGTTGGTTCTGACAACGCCCGACTATGTACTATCTGGTTTCTGTATAAGCCCCCTTGGTCTACCGGTCGTCAGCCTAATAGGGCTGGGTACACCTTCACCTAAAGCCCTTGAGGGCACGAAGATTTATCTATTTCGCGCCGTTCGTATCATTTTTCCGGTGATTCTATGTCGTCTTGTATATCTTCTGTTGAATTATGCACCTGGTGGCCACTGCTCGTCAAAAAATTTTTGCGTTTTTTCTGGAGCTTTTTGACAAACATATCTCAAAAATTACGTAAAATGGCCGTGGATTCTTTAATGAACAATTGCTGCCTCAATGTATTGTCCTTCGAGACTTTGAACTCTGTATCCGTTGTGCAACCTGCTCATAGATGAGCTGCATTGCATCTGATAGAGGGCCTTGCAGGTATGTGCCGGCGGCCATTTTGTGGCCGCCGCCGCCAAATTTGGCAGCGATTTGGCTAACGTCAATGTCGCGCCTGCTTCGCAAAGAGCAGCGGATTCGTCCATCGGCCAATTCCACAAATAATGCAGAAATCTTAACCGTCCCTATGCGGTGACATTCATTTATTAGATTTTCGGTGTCCTGGTACGCGGCGCCGGCCTGCTGGAAATCCCGCTGCAATAGATACTGGGTCGCGTATCGGCCATCAAAGTGCAACTGCAGCGTGTTCAGCATGGCGACCATCAGCTTAAAACGAGGATATGAAGAATTTTGATAGAGTTTATCGTATATTTCTGCCGGTTTTGCCCCGACGTCAATCAGCTCAGTACAACTGCGATAAACCCTGCTGTCGGTATTACTAAAGTGGAACCAGCCGGTGTCACTGCCTATCGCGACAAAAATCGCCTCGGCGATCTTTGTAGTCATAGGCCAATTAGCATATTTCAATAGATCGAGCAGGATCAAGCCCGTAGCCGCAGCATCGCAATCAAGCAGTGCTACGTCACCCAGATTGTCGCCGGTGACATGATGGTCTATTACAAGGATGGGCTTGTCGGTCTGCTTTATATACTGCTGCAGGTCTGCCAGTTGGCTAAAACTATCGGTATCTACTATGATAATTAAATCAAACTGACCAAACTTTCCTTCTGCTACTTGCTGTGGAGTCACATCCTCGCCCAGCACGTGAGCTTTCTCTGGAAAAAGAAACTCGTACCATTGCGGGATCGGCGAAGGCGCCAGCAGCTTTACCTTTTTGCCGAGTCCGGTCAGCACATCATGCAGCGCCGCAAGGCAGCCACACGCATCGCCATCCGGCTTAGCATGCGTCGTAATCAAAATACTGCTGGCTTTATTAATCAGTTCAAATGCTTTTTGAAAATCGTTGCCACTTGACATTCTAGTTCTTCTTGCAAAATTTCAGTGCAAAAAGCAGTTTTATCACGGCCCAACATCTTCTCCTGGGTGCCTCTGCCGCCGGAGATTCGCGGATAGTGCGAGTAGCTCATCCCACCAATTGAAGGTTACGCGTTCTCCTCTTATTTGCCATCCCCAATTCCACTTGTATTCTCTCGGCCAAAAACATCTTCACAAGGGATTGATATGGAACATCCCTTTTATTGGCAAGAAGTCTAAGTTTCTCGAGCATTATTTCAGGCAGCCTAATGGAAATTGTTTTAACAGATGGCTTTAGATTTGGCAGAGCAACTTTTTTTGCCTTATTCCAATCCAAGTAATCGGTGGAATCGTGTTTGCTCCAGAAATTCCTCTGCTCATCTTCATTTTTGAAGCTTGGTATTTTCTTACGGTTTTTCTTCATATTTCTTCCTTTCTCTCAGGCTCATATCCCTTGCTGATATGATGCGTATCAACTTATTCCTAACCGTAAAAGCAACGAAAAGCAGCCTTCTGGTATCTGTCCGCCCTAAAGCGTAATATCTTCTCTCGCGTTGAGAATGATTCAAGTCCTCGACAACGAGCAAAGGCTCATTAAAAAACACCTGTTCACATTCGAAACTTGTAACACGGTGCTTTACCAGATTTTTATCAATATTGCCCCTGTCCCACTGGAAACCTGTGCAATCGAAGATCTCTTTTATATCGGTCATTTAGATGAAAGTATATAATAGTTATATACGGCTGTCAATCTTATAATGCAGATTAGTTTTTCGCCGTCACGGTGGCTTCCAGCATTTTTTTTCTGCGGAATTTGCGCGGCAGAACCCGCAGATTGTCAGCCTCGATGGCCTCTCCGCCTTTTAGGGCTGGACCTGCCTGCTGAGCACACCATTCGGCAAGTGTAGGAACCCGGCCGCCGCCAACTGTATCGTGCCAGGCGATCCCGACCGTCGCCGCGACCGTGCTCATCGGCACGCCGCCTCCCATAATCCAACAAGATGTACCGCAGGTATGAATGTAGCTCGGCAAACGGTCAAATTCATCCTCGATCTCGCCGACAAGCTCTTCAATAACATCCTCCAGTGTCGCCATTCCCAGCACAGCTCCTTCTTGCGAGACAACAATTACGATGTGCGTTTTCTGCTGAATCATCATCTCAAGAAGGGCCGACAAAACCGTGTCATCCTTGACCTTTTGAATCGGCCTTGTTATCCCTCTAACGGTCGGATCGGAAGGGTTTATCTTCAGCGCCGCCACGATATCTTTGAAATTTATATATCCCTGTATGCTCTGGGCGTCGTTTTCCACCTCGCACACGGGGAACCTCGTGTGCATATCAAGATGCGCCTTGACAATCGCATCCATCAGGCTGCTTCCAATACAAATCATAGATATGTCCTGCGCCGGTATGAAGATGTCACGCACCGGCCGGGTAGATAAATGCGCAGCAGCCAAGACTATTTTTTCTTCCCGCTCTCCCAGAAGCTTTGACGTTCGAGCAAGTGAAATAGCAGCCCTTAGCTCATGCAGCCACTGCTTGCGGCTGCTGATTTCCGCCCCATCCGCCGGCGTCAGCAAGCCGACGACCTTCTTTAGTGTAGCCTCAATCACGGCAACAATTGGATGGGCAATCCGGGAGAGGAGCTTCATAAACGGCGATAGTGCCAATACAACCGCCACGTTGTTCCTCAGGGCAATCATCTTTGGAACAAGCTCGGCAAAAAGCACCGTGACAAACGTAAGCGGTATTATCAGAACCACAATCGCCAGCACTTCCGAAACCATCCCGGAGACGCCGAGCGCGTGCTGCAGATAGGGAGCAAATTCCTCCTGCACTCCCGCGCCGCCGGTCGCCGCCGCGATAGCCCCAACCACGGTAACTCCGAGTTGCACGACCGCCAGGCTCGCCTCCATCCTCTCTTTCATAAACAATCCTTCAGCCGCGCCTCTTTTCTTTTCATTCTGCAAAGCAGCGAGCCTTGCCCGCGATATGGAGGCAAGCCCCATCTCATAAGCGGCGAAGATCGCGTTGAAAAAGAGCATAAACACAATAACAGCTAATTCGTAACCGAACATAATATGTCACCTCAATGGCGAAACTGCAGGCTAAATGCGAACGACGAAATAACCCGCAATAAAGAAGGTTTTGCAGATAATTTTCCCGGAATCAGCTTTTCTTTCTTCTTGACCTGCGGCGGTCGGCTTCCTTTAAGTAAAATTTGCGAATACGAATACTCTTCGGACAAACCTCCACAAGCTCATCATCCTGGATATACTCCAGAGCAATTTCGAGGCTCATGTTTCTGGCTGGTCTGACGGTCGCCGCTTCGTCCTTGGCCGCTGCGCGAATATTGGTCAACTGCTTGGTCCTTACCGCGTTGACGGGGATGTCTTTTTCCTTGCAGTGTTCGCCGACGACCTGCCCCTCATAAACCTGGTCGCCCGGCTCAACAAAAAATACGCCGCGGTCGTAAAGGGCATCGAGGGCATAAGCTGTCACCTGGCCTGTATTGGTCGCAATCATAACGCCTGCCTGCCTCTGAGGGATATTGCCTCGCATCGGCTGATACCTGTCAAAACTGTGATGCATAACTGCCCTTCCCTGCGTGGCATTTAACAGGCGTGTATGCAGGCCGAAAAGCCCGCGTGCCGGGATCGTAAATTCCATATGAATATAATCATTGGCGCCGCTTTTGGTATGCATACTGATAAGCTCGCTGCAGCGGGTTGCCAGAAGGCTCATAATGGCATTCTGGCAATCGGCAGGACAGTCGATTGCGAGCAGCTCGATTGGCTCGTTAATTATGTCGTCTATTTTTCGTAAAATTACGCTGGGCTTACCCACACAAATCTCGTATCCTTCCCGCCTCATATTCTCAAGCAGTATGCCGAGGTGCATCAGTCCTCTTCCCGAGACCTTATACTGATTGACCGTCTGTCCGGTCTCAACGCGCAGAGCAACGTTCTGCTTTAATTCCTTTTCAAGCCGCTCGCCAATCTGTCGGCTGGTGACATATTTTCCTTCTCTGCCGGAAAATGGGCCGTCGTTGACTCTGAAAGTCATCGTCATCGTCGGCTCATCGACGCTTATAACGGGCAATGCTGCGGGATTGTCGGGACAGGCAATGGTATTGCCGATATCCACAGGGTCGAGGCCCGCAACAGCACAAATCTCTCCTGCCGGCATAACATCAACCGCTTTTTTGCCCAGGCCCTGAAACTGATAAAGCACCTGCACCTTCTGTTTGGTGTACAGACCATTTCTGTCAATAACGGTTACCATTTGTCCCTTTTTAATTTGGCCGGTGAAAATTCTGCCTATGGCGATTTTGCCGACATAATCGGAATAGTCCAGCGTTGTAACAAGCATTTGCAGCGGACTTTTGAGCGACGCATGCGGAGGTTTTATGTACTTTATAATCGCATCGAATACCGGCTGCATATCGTTATTTTTGTGCTTCAGGTCGGTAGTTGCCCAGCCCTCTTTTGCGGAGGCGTAAATAATGGGAAAGTCGAGAGTTTGGTCATTGGCGCCGAGCTGAACAAGCAGGTCGAAAACTTCGTTGACGACATCATTCGGGCGGGAGTCCTTACGGTCAACCTTGTTTATGACAACGATAGGCTTCAGGTTGCACTGCAGGGCCTTGCCGAGCACAAACCGCGTCTGTGGCATCGGGCCTTCAAAGGCATCGACAAGCAATAATACGCCGTCTGCCATTTTGAGAACTCTTTCGACTTCCCCGCCGAAATCAGCATGGCCCGGTGTGTCGATAATGTTAATTTTGTATTCTTTTCCCTTTCGGTCTGTGTACAAAACCGAACAGTTTTTGCTCAATATTGTAATGCCCCGCTCGCGTTCTATAGGATTGGAATCCATAATCAGGCCGTCTTTTCCGCCGGCAAGCTTATCAAGATCCTCGCTGCGAAACATGCCTGACTGATACAACAACTGATCGACCAGTGTTGTCTTGCCGTGGTCGACATGAGCAATTATTGCTACATTGCGAATATAATTTGTATACATATAATACTTTCAAGAACGTCTCATACAAAAATTTACGGAAATTCAAATCTTTGGACGCGGCAATATTTGCTTTGCCTTTTCGCAGTCCTGGGCAATTTGTTTTGAGAGGTCTTGCGGCGTCTTAAATTTATGTTGGCTGCGCAGGCGCTGGATAAAGTCCATCGCCATATATTTGCCTATCAAATCGCCCACATTTTCTATCAGCAAATGCGCTTCTATCAGCAGTGGAAATTCTTGCCCGAATGTTCGCGTCTGCCCGATACTATAGACAGCCGGGATTTTTTCCTCGCAGGCCAGAACATCCTCGATAGTCTGCCCGATTTGGACAAAGCCGGCATAGACACCTTCGGCAGGGATAACCTGCGTGGGCTTTTTCATATTCAGCGTTGGGAAGCCCAGCTTTTTTGCTATTCCCCGGCCCGGCACAGTCTTTTCCATGAGCCGGTAAGGCCTGCCCAGAGCGGCAGCCGCATCTGCTACGTGGCCGCTTTCGAGCATATAGCGAATCAGCGTGCTGGAGACCCTGACGGTCTGGCCGGTCGAAAGCTTGATTTCCTTCGGGCGGATTACGCAAACCTCAAAGCCTTTCTCTGAGCCCAACTCTCGCAGCGTGTCAATGTTACCAGCCCGGTGCAGGCCGAAATTAAAATCACCGCCCTCAACGACCACGCTTGGCCGAACGTTCTCCACAAGAAATCGGCTCACAAAATCTTCGGGCGAGAGGTTCAGCAGCTCGCGGCTGCCCCGCAGCACTATCAGGCAATCGACGCCGCACTTTTGCAGCAAGTGCGTCCTGAACGGCAGAGGCGTGAGGACGCCCGGCGCCCTTTCCGGATGCAAAATGGCAACCGGATGCGGCTCAAAAGTCATCGCGACTAATTCCGCTGCCCTTTCCTGAGCGATTCGTCTGGCAGCAGCCAAGATTTCTTGATGGCCAAGGTGAACACCATCAAAATTGCCAATAGTCAGTACAGTACCCTTCTCTATCCTCTCAAGGTCTCCCATTATCTCCAACATTCTCATTGCAGTTTGCCTATCTTTTCGGCTTTTCTGTTCTACAACAAACTGCGGACCAGTTTAACTCGCCGGGCTAAAATCCGCAATGGCTTTCTGCCGCCTGTGGAGGTATAGGCCGTGTATCTGCTTGATGTGCCACGGGCTTAAAGTCGACAAGAACCGCAAAAAAGATTTGCAACTTAGTTGCATTTTTTGAACCGCCGTGCATACAATATCGTATGGAGTTGAGCCACAGCCCCAGCGGCCGTCTTGAGTTGGATGAGAAAATGAGACTGCACGGCAGAATTGCGACCATTGTAACCGAGCTACGAGCCCATGCCCCGTTTACATTATTCGGCGCTTTGACAGGCATCGCGCTAATGCTACTATTTAGAAATCTTTCAGAGCAGACAACTTACCGCCTCTTTTACGTATTTCATCCGACCCACGTGACACTTTCGGCGATAGTAACCGCATCGCTTTTTAGGTTGCACGAAAAGACAAAAAGCTTCGTCATAGTGCTGCTTGTCGGCTATTTTGGGTCAATAGGCGTAGCCACTTTGAGTGACTCGATTATTCCGTTCTTCGGCGAAAGTGTCCTTGGCGCAGCAATACCGACCGAGGCTAAAGTGCACGGCGGTGTACATGATCACGGAGCCGAAGTCGCAGGTGGACAGCCGCCCTATGAGCCGAAAATCCACATCGGCTTTATCGAAGAGTGGTTTATTGTCAACCCGGCGGCGATTCTGGGTATCCTGATAGCGTACTTTTTGCCGCGAACGAAATTCCCCCACGCTGGTCATATATTGATAAGCACCTGGGCGTCAGCAGCCCATATTATGATGAACACACATGCCGAGATAACCATCTCGATAATTGCCGGGATGCTTATCGTTCTTTTTATCGCTGTGTGGTTTCCCTGCTGTTTTAGTGACATCGTGTTTCCATTGTTATTTGTCGGGCCGGAAAGCAATCTACAACATGCGCACCACTGAAAGCGATAGAGAAGAGCCGCGACTGTAAGGCGACAGAGCCGCGACCGTAAGGGAGCGGCAACCTTTTCCGGAGAAAAAATGACAAAGTTGGATTTGGATAGACAATCGCGTGAGATGTTAAAGGCAGCCAGGCTATACCGCACTAAGAGCCGGATGGCAATACTGAGAGTATTGCTCAAGACTGCAACACCACTCACGCAAGACCAGATCGCTGTCGCACTGGGGCCAAAGCACCTCGACAAGGTTACGGTCTACCGCACGCTGTCCAGTCTGCTTGAAGTCGGGCTTGTGCACAGAGCGTATCTCGACAAGCGAGCGTGGCACTTCGAGCTGGCCAGCAATTGCACGAACCGTCAATGCCACCCACATTTTACCTGCACCAATTGCGGCGGCACGTACTGTCTGACGGATATGTCCGTACCTATGCCGAAGAGTTCTCACAAGGGCTTTATCATTAGCCGGCAGCAGGTTCGACTTGAAGGTTTGTGCCCAGCCTGCGCTTAAAAAGCATTCGGTTATGGATGTTCTGCGGGAGCATCGTTAAAATAGCCGGCGTGAAAGCGTACCCGTTAAAGTTTAAGCCCATTTACAAGGAGCGGATCTGGGGCGGACAAAAACTGCGACAAGTCTTCAACAAGGACATTCCTCCGGGCGAAAAAATCGGCGAAAGCTGGGAACTGGCCGATCTGCCGGAAGATAAATCCGTCATCTCAAACGGCGAATTCGTCGGGCAGACACTTGACGCGATAGTCAAAAAATATCCTGAAGAGATGACAGGCGATGCAAATTTTACCACGCCTTTTCCTCTTTTGATTAAATTTTTAGACACCGAAGATATTTTGAGCGTGCAGGTCCATCCAGACGCACAAACCTGCCGGCGTCTGGGCAAGGGACAGCCTAAAACAGAGTGCTGGTACATAATTTCTGCTGCGCCCAGTGCGATGATTTATAGGGGACTAAAAAAAGGCGTAACGAAGAATCAATTTGCCGAATCGATAACTGACGGCAGCACCGCCGAGCTTCTGGCGGAAGTGCCTGTCGAGGTTGGCCAGTGTCACTTTCTTCCAGCGGGCACCGTCCACAGCATCGGGCCAGGTCTTTTGATCGCGGAGATCCAAACGCCGTCAGATACCACATATCGCGTCTTTGATTTCGATCGAGTGGACGAGAGCGGCAAAGCCAGACAGCTACACATCGAAGAGGCACTGGAGAGCATTAACTTTGGCATCCAGAGCAGTGACCTTCCCGTAACAACGGTCGGTCGGCTGGTAGGTTGCGAACACTTCAGGGTGGATAAAGGGCATCAGGCCAAAGGTTGTGAACTGCTCTTGGCGCCCGGCAAAATGAAAACTATGATTTTCATAACCGGCTCTGGAGCAATTGGGTCAGCCGATGGAAACCGCGTTGAATTTAGAGCGGGTGATACGCTCCTTATCCCTGCTGCCTATGAGGGAGCGATGCATTTTACTGATGATACACAATACTTGGCAGTAACAATTCCTACCAAATGATAGATACGAGATATAGGGTGATTTCGATAATTGGCGATGGCGGAATGGCTACCGTCCTGGCGATGCTGCTGTCGGAAAAAGTCGAAATTCCGCCGAAGGCGGAGATTCGGATGTGGGGTTACGATCGGCAGCAGTTGGCTGAGATTGAAAAAAGCCGGGAAAATAAGAAGTTTCTGCCCGGCTATAAGATTCCCGCCTCTATTATATTCGAGCCTGACGATAATCGCATAATGGCGGGCGCCGATTTGATTATCTCGGCCGTGCCGTGCCAATTTATGCGCAGAGTTTGGACGAGGCTGAAGGAGCACGTTCCTGCAAATGTGCCGATTGTTTCGGTCGCCAAGGGCATCGAGAATGAGACGCTTCTTCGCCCGACACAAATTCTTGCCGATGTGTTGCAGCCGAAACTCAAAACTCAAAGCTCAGCACTCAAAACTGCTGTTCTTAGCGGGCCTACCATCGCCGATGAGCTGGCTCGAAAACTTCCGGCAACCGCTTGCGCGGCGGCCGGCGACGAAAAATTAGCCAGTGACATCCAGCAAACTTTCAATTGTCCCTGGCTGCGGGTTTATACCAATACCGACGTGGTCGGCGTGGAGCTGGCGGCGGCGTGCAAAAACATTATCGCTATTGCCGCGGGAATTATTGACGGCACGGGAGCCGGTGACAATGCAAAAGCGGCTCTTTTGACCAGGGGACTTGCCGAGATAACTCGCCTCGGCGTAGCGATGGGAGCAAACGAGCAGACCTTCGCGGGGCTGACCGGACTGGGCGACTTAGTGACAACCTGCATTTCGCCCAAGGGAAGAAACCGCTCGTTCGGCGAACGGATAGGCAAGGGCCAATCCCCCCAGCAAGCCGAAAACGCTACCGAGTCGGTGGTCGAAGGAGTTGCCACCTGTAAATCGGTAGTTGCCCTTGCTGCCAAGTATGGCGTTGAAATGCCGATTGCACAGGCAGTTTACGAAGTGCTGTTCGAGAATAAGCCGGTGCAGAAGGCGATTCAAGATTTAATGGAACGCCGGCTCAAGTCCGAATAGAATCCACAAATTCGCGTATCTGGACTATTTCGCCGGCTTTCAGGGAGTGTTATACTTACTGCCCAGGTGAGCCTTGCCGGCAGATTGTGAGCGCCGTAGCGCTCGACCGATAAGGGTGACTATGGTTTTTGCAGAAAGGAGAGAAAAAATGCGGCGTTTAGTTGTTGTTCTGGCTCTAGTGTGTCTTGTAGCGATTAGTTTTTGCTTTGCAGCCGATGCTCCCCGCCGGCCCGCTCAGATTAGGGTACTGCTGATTACCGGCGATGACGTCTCGGCGCATCCCTGGCGGGAGATCTCCGAGACCACCCGCGAAGCACTGGTGGCCGCGAAAAAATTCGACGTCAAGGTGTGCGAAGACCCGCTGATCCTCGAATCGGGAACCGCGCTGAAGGCGTACGACGTGATCGTCTTTACGATCTATAGCCAACGTGTTCCGGTGATTCCCGAACAAGCCCAGGAGAACCTGCTGAACTTTGTCAAGGGCGGAAAGGGCTTCTTTGTCCAGCACATGGCCAGCGCCTCGTTCCCCAAGTGGGAGGAATTCGGCAAGCTCTGCGGCAGGAAATGGGTAATGGGCACTTCGGGTCACGGTGCGCGAGGTGTCTTCGAGGCCAAGGTGGTCGACAAGGAACACCCCATCACCGCAGGGATGGATAACTTCCAGACCGACGATGAGCTATACGCCAAGTTGCAGGGCACCGGCGAAATCCACGTGCTCGTGCAGGCCGACTCCGATTGGAGCAAGAAGACCGAGCCTTTGGTCTTCACTTTGAACTATGGCAAAGGTCGCACGGTCTACAACGCTTTCGGCCACGACCGCAAGGCCCTGGTGAACCCGAACGTGCAGAAGATAATCGCTCGCGGCGTTGAGTGGGCCGCCACCGGAAAAGTCGAGTAACCAAGATTGTGCTTCCGCGCACACCAACGGGCGGCATTAGCGTTGCGTGACATCCTCAAGACCGAAAGTCCTGGCGGTGGTTTCAGTCGGGGGCAGATAGTGCGCCCACCACCCCACCTATAGCATTGTAAGGACCGAACCAACGGGGCCTGAAACGCGGCCTCCAAGCGTCTTATAAGGTTTTTTGCGTCATACCTCTATGCATAATTTATGCCGCCCTATTTGTCGGGCGTAGGGGGGCATACTCTTTTCAAAAATCGATCTCCTGAAAACTCTTGCCGGGCCGAAAATTGTAGGGGCTTTATCTCATTCGTCAGTTGAGGCTGCCACAATACCGTGGGCGCAGCATATTATCGGAAGCAGACCGCATTCGCCCGCGCCGGTGCTTTGAGCGGTTTTGTAATATCTGTGCTGCGATTTGGCCGGCAGGCGTCGTATTTACTATACTTTATTGGGCGCAACTCTTCTCGGCGCAGGCGTGCGCCCGGCTAATTCTAATGCAGCCATCGGTTCAAAACGAAAGTATTGTTAGCGGCAGAGGTTTGATTTTGTAGCGTCAGGCAGATGTCAACTACAACAAGTATTAGGCGGAGGCGCGATTCGTTCCCACCAACTGGGGACATCTCACCGTGCGCTTCTGTGAGTGAATCTTATATGTTTTGGTTTCTGCGAAATAGTGCGTGCGCGATCGGCGTGGATTTGAGCAATGATAGCCTGAAGATGGTTCAGCTTGCAAATAGCGGCAAAGGCATACGTCTAATAGCCGGGCGGAATGAGGATCGGCCTGAAGGCGTTCAGCCCGGCAGCGCAGGCTGGCAACGATGGGCGGTCGAAGCCATACGCGAAGCGACGGCAACCGGCAAATTCCGCGGCAAAGAAATCATTGCTGCCATACCGCCAAGTGACGTGTTTATTGATCAGATAAAGATAGACCTGCCGTTTTGTGATAACTCATCCAACCGTAAAGCCGCAGCCAAGGCAAATGATGAGAAGGTGCCACAGGCTGTTTTCTCGAAGATAAAACAGAAGCTGCCATTTCAGCTTGATAATGCCATGATAAAGTACATCCCCACGGAGCAGGACAGCGCTCTGGTGGTGGCCACAGATCGCAAGATTATCGATAGGCATCTTGCGATATACGAGAAAGCAGGTCTGGCGATAAAGTCCATTAGTGTATGGCCGATGGCACTGGTGAGCTGCTATACGAAGTTCTTCGGCAGGCGTAAAGCGGATATCGACGCGGTAGTAATGCTTCTGGATATCGAGGCAGGCTGTACGAACGTTGTAATCTGTCGGCATAGAAGACTGCTTTATGCCTGCTCAATTCCAATAGGGGCAAACGGCATTGATGACGAGAACGTATTAACGCGGCTGATGTTAGAGCTGACGGCTTGCAGGCGGCACTTTGTCTCCATACATCAGAACGCCCAGATGCAGCGGTTAATTTTTCTTTCCGGACCAGCGGTGAGCGAGGAGGTTTACAGGACTATCGCCAAACAGTTGGGGATTCAGGCCCAGATGGGAGACTGCCTGGCAGCAGTCGACTTGGCGAATCCTTCCAATGCCGAAATAGATAGAAGAGATTGTCACGTTAATTGGGCTATTGCCTTTGGGCTTAGCTTGTCATAAGGGCAACGTATGCAAAATCGCGAGATGGGTGGCCGCTATTCCAGGCGGCCGCTCCAGCGGGGCAGTCAAAGGAGGTAGGGCAAGACCATGGTTAACATAAATTTCGTGCCAGACGATTACATTCAAGGCAATGAATCGCGCAGGGCAAATCTGATGTGCCTGGTGCTCTTTATGATAGTGATGGCGGCGCTGGGCGGCTCGTTTGTCACCATCAAGATGCGCCAGAACGCCTTCTGTGCCAAGGAAAACCTGGTAAACGCAAAAATGGCACGGGTACGGGAGACGATTAAGCAATTTGAAGAGCTTCAGGCAAGGCGCAAAGAGATGATGAAGACAGCTCTGGTGACCGCTCAACTGCTTGAGCCGGTCCCCAGGAGCGTTTTGCTGGCATCGTTAACCAACAATTTGCCGGCGGGCGTGTCACTATTAAAGGTGAGCTTCATTCAAAAGGAGCCCAAGCAGACCGGCGTCACTGCGCCTGCGAGCAAGTATCAGGCGGCAAAAGTCCAAACGCTGGCTGCTCAGACCCCAGTGTCACCAGAGAAATCGTTGGAGACGTATGTAGACATAGGAGGCATAGCTCCGAGCGATCTTCAGGTTGCCGCTTACATCGAGCGGCTGAGCACTTCAAGTCTGCTGGTGAACGTGGCGCTGGTTGAGTCTAAGGAGTACAAAATCGAAGATACAACCTTCAGGCGGTTTAGGTTGACAGCGATGCTGCAGAACGATGTGCATTTGACCAGGGACGATGTCGATAGAATCAGGGTGGGACTGAAGGAGTCTGCACAGTCTGCACAGAATTTCTAGTGCTGGCCTGAAGAATAGAGAATTCAGACATAGTAATTCTGAATTCTAAATTCTAAATTCTACTGAGGGCAAAATTATGACAGGCGGTTTTCGAAAAGCAGTGTTCTTTGTTCTGCTGGTAGGCGTAGCTGTAATCGGCTACCGATATATGATTAAGCCCGCCAACAAACATCTGGCCGAGGCAAAAGGGCGCGTCGATGCCAAACTGGCGAGACTATCCGAACTGGAACGAGCTACGGTAGCGGCAGAAGATATTACCAAACAGCTCGAACAACTGGAAGGAGCGGTAAAGTTCTTCGAGAGCAGACTGCCGCCGACCAGCGAAATTCAGAGGGTCCTTCACGACGTAACTGTGATTGTGCAAGAGCAGGGCCTGAAGTCCAAAACCATCCGAACGCTGGAGAAAAAAGACAATAGCGGCTACATAGAACAGCCGTTGAAAATGGAGCTGGAAGGGAACTTTAATGCGTTCTATTCGTTCCTTTTGGAGCTTGAAAAGCTTCCGCGCATTATGAAGATTCGCGAGCTTGACCTGGAAAAGCAGAAGGAAAACGAAGGCCAGGTCTCGGCTAATTTCATAGTGAGCATATTCTTTCAGAATAAGACCAGTTAAATAGTAATTTGTTTGTTGTTCATAGTTAGTTGTTAATCGATGAACAATGAACCCATAACAATGAACAAATTCCTTCATGGAGTTGATATATGTTGTCGTTTCTGCGAGAGCAAGGCCTTGAAAGTTTGACTTCGCAAAAGCGGACTGCTAGTGCCGGTCGAGGCGACCGTGAGGCGCCGGAGAATGCACAGGGGCAGGAATATCTGAGCGTAGCGGCACGAAGTAAGAATGTTCGCAAAAGCACGATTATGGTTGCGGTTCTGTTTTGCGTGGGTCTTGTGGGCCTGTGGTTTATGATAAAAAAGAGCCAGCCGCAAGCCGCTTTAGCAGCGCCAGCCGAGTCCGAAGAAACCCAGATTGAGGGGGCTATCACTCGACTCACCGGCGTCAGCACGGAAATGTTCAGCCGGATGGACCAAATAGTGCAAAAGTTCTATGAGTTTTCAGACGTGTTGCAGGTCAATGTCAGCGATCTGGTGAAGAATCCATTTGAGCTTGAAATGTTTTTGAGCAACTTAATGGGTAAACTCGACCCTAAAGAGGCGGAAATTGAAGTTGACCCTGAGAAGATCAGACAGCAGCAGATAAGGCAGAAGGCAAATGACCTGAAGCTTGCAAGTATCATGAAATCTGAGCAGGGCAAGTGCTGTATGATCAACAGTAGAGTCTTTTATGAGGGGGATTTGATAAACGGTTTTAAGATCGTTCAAATTGGTGACACCTCCGTCAAGATCGAGTGGCACGGCGAAGATAATACTAGGACATCGCCGTTGCAGACTGTGGAAATAGTGTTGAAGCTATCGGAATGAGAGTACCGTTTCTATCTGATAAAGCGAAGGATTCGGCATCGCCGGAAAAGGACTTGCGCAAGCTACCCAACGGCGACAGCGCAGCAGCCCCAAGGCGTGACGAAGAGTCCTCGATACGTGGGCTGAGCGATCTGTACTTCCCGGAAGAGGCCGGCGAATCAAAGGTTCGTGACATCGCCGACATTCTGCTGGATGCCAAGAAGATCACCCGTGAGCAGCATGCAAGGCTGCGACAGGAGCAGGCGAAAAAACCGGGCAGCGACGTTGCGACTCTGCTGCTGCAAGAGGGAATCGTCAAGGCCGACGAAGTCTTGATGGCTAAAGCTAAGCTGTGCGGCCTGGAGTTCCGACATATTACGCCGGATGATGTCGATAAGCAGGCTTTTGAAAAGCTCGACATCGGTTTCATAAGAAGAAGCGGCATTATACCTGTCGCGGCAGAGCAGGACACTCTGGTTGTCGCCACGAGTGAGCCTACAAACATTTTTGCTATGGAGGATGTAAAAAGACAGACCCAGATGGACCTGCAGGTTGTGGTCTGTAGCGCCGAAGATATTGAGGCGGTATGCAATTCGTTCCAGACCGACACCGCCGATTACAATCTTGATGATATCATTAGCGATATGACCGACGTCGAGGTCGTGCAAGACCAGATGGAGGTGTCCGAGGACCTCGAAAAGATGGCGGGTCAATCGCCGGTCATAAAGTTCGTGAACTACCTAATTAGCAACGCAATACATGAGGGGGCTAGTGACATCCATATTGAGCCGAAAGATAAGTTATCCAGAATCAGGTATCGGATAGATGGTGTCCTTTTTGAAGTAATGCAGGCGCCGTCAAAGATGCACCCGGCTATAGTCTCGCGTATCAAAATTATGTCGAACCTTGATATTTCAGAAAGACGCCTTCCACAGGACGGCAAAATCTCGGTGATCGTGGGCGGCAGGGCGATTGACTTGCGAGTCTCCACATTACCGATAAACCATGGAGAGAAGGCTGTTATCAGGGTGCTGGACAGCAAGTCCATTATGCGAGGTCTTGAACAACTGGGCATGGAGCCTGATGTGGAGGCGGCCTTCAGCGAGCAGATAAAGCTGCCTCACGGGATATTACTGGTTACAGGCCCGACCGGCTCCGGCAAGAGCACTACTCTATACTCAGCCCTATGCCAGATGGACGGCAACAAATTGAATGTCTCAACGGTTGAAGACCCCGTCGAGTATGAGCTTGACTTCTGCAATCAGGTGCACGTCAATGATAAGATCGGGATGACATTTGGCGCTGCGCTTCGGAGTCTGCTGCGACAAGACCCCGATATAGTAATGATTGGCGAGATTCGCGACAACGAAACTGCTCGCATCGCAGTGCAGGCTGCTCTGACCGGACATCTGGTGCTCTCCACGCTGCATACCAACGACGCCACAAGCAGTATCACCAGATTGGTCAATATCGGCATTGATGCGTACCTGATTGCCGCTTCGTTAAATGGCGTCGTGGCTCAGCGGCTGGTCAGGAAGATTTGTCCGAAGTGCAAACAAATATACCAGGCGCCGGAGCACATGCGTAAATACGTGGAGCGATCCGGAATCAAGCCCGAAGAGATTCTGCATGGCAGCGGTTGTGACTACTGCAGAGGATCGGGCTATTTAGGCAGAACGGGCATCTATGAGTTGCTGATTATCGATGACAAGTTCAGGGATATGATTAACCAGGATGCCTCCGTCAGCAGCATGCGGCGCGTGTTTCGTGAGAGTGGGCAGCCCACTCTGTTTGATGACGGCATGAAGAAAGTTAAACGCGGCGTCACAACAATAGAAGAGGTGCTGCGAGTGACTGAAGTTTATGGCCGGAACGAGCAGGAAGCCTTTGTCGAAAATGAAGCGTAATCTTGATACTTGTTCATTGTTCGTTGTTTGTCGATGAACGATCAACGTTGAAGAGAGGATTATGTTATGACAGATATCAAAACCATACTGACAAATGCGATAGAGAACAAGGCAAGTGACGTCCACATTAACGTTGGAATGCCGCCCGTGCTCCGAAAGAATACCGAATTGATGGCTATGGACTTCCCACCGGTCAGCAACGATGACGCAAAGGAAATGGTCCTTTCTATGATCGGGCCGGAGAAATTCAAGAGGTTTCTTGAGAATAGGGACTTTGATTTCTCCACCACCGTTGACGATGGCCATCGATTCCGTGTTAACGCCCACTGTCAGCGTGATACGACTGCAATCTCATTTAGAGTGATCCCAAAGCACATTTTCTCGATAGACGATTTGCATCTGCCCCCCATCGTTAAGGAGCTGACGGACCTGCCCAGAGGCCTGGTGCTTGTAACCGGGCACACCGGTTCCGGCAAAAGCACTACGCTGGCGGCAATGATAGGGCTCATAAACTCAAAGTATGGCAAACGCATAATTACGCTGGAGGACCCTATCGAATACTTGATCGAGAATGAAAACAGTATGATTGAGCAGCGAGAAATCGGCTCGGACTGTCCGAATTTTGCGTCAGGACTCCGGCACGTCTTACGCCAGGACCCCGATATAATTATGGTAGGCGAGATGAGAGACCTGGAAACTACCAGCTTTACTATTACTGCTGCCGAGACCGGACACCTTGTCTTCAGCACTCTGCACACCATCAACGCACCTCAGACCGTTGAGCGTATTATAGACATATATCCGGCCAATCAGCAGAATCAGATCCGAACCATGCTCGCCAATACGCTGCAGGCGGTCATCTCTCAGACCCTGTTTAAGCGAGTCGATGAGCCTGGAATGATACCGTGTACGGAAATATTGTTGTGCACCTCGGCTACGAGAAACTGTATCCGCGAAAACCGGATCTACGAGATACCAAATATCATCGAGACCTCTCGCAGATTGGGTATGCAGACTCTGGATAACAGCATTGCCGAGATGTATTTCAAGGGTTACATCGACAGAGAAGAAGCCATCGCCCGCTCAACCAATCCCGGCAAAATGGAAAAGACGCTGATTCCAAACGATAAGTTTGAAGTTGTACAGACACCCGAAGCAGTAAGTGCGAAAAAGTAGGATACGTACAATGTTTGAAAAATCTTCGCAAAATACAAAAAGTACCGCCGTTGTTAGCGACAAGAGTCAGCCAGTGCCCGCGCGAGCCAGGCGCACAAGCTGGCGCGTACCGCCCACGCTTTCTACAGATGATGCCGACCAGGCGAAACGGCCCCGCAGCGCAGCCAGCGTCCAAACCGCTGCTCTGGACAGGATAAGAGGCTTCAGAGTCGAATTTGGGCCGGGCAGAAAAGATATCCTGAACTTCACCAATCAGCTTGCAGTTATGATTAGGGCCGGCATAAGTCTTCAGGATACGCTGGAAGCGATTGCCCAGCAGCAAGAAAAGCAGAAATTCAGGGCGATCATCAACGACTTGAAGAACCGAATCGAGGCGGGCCAGAGCTTCTCGCAGGCGCTGGCTGAGCATCAGCAGGTATTCAGCAATCTCTATATAAATATGGTAGCAGCGGCGGAGATTTCCGGCTCGCTTAGTGACATGCTGCAAAAATTGGCGGAATACCTGGACCAGGAGACTGAAACTCGCTCGCAGATCAAAAGCGCTATGGTCTATCCGGTCATCATCGCGACAATGGCGGTCTCGGTGACCATTTTCTTACTGTGCTTTGTGCTGCCGAGGTTTACCGCCATATTTGCGGGAAAGGAGCATCTATTGCCCCGCCCGACCGTGATTTTACTGGCCGGCAGCGCTTTTCTTCGCCATTACTGGCTCTTTATTTTACCCGGTATTGGCGCTGCAATCTGGGGCTTCTGGTATCTTATAAATACCGAAGCGGGCCGACTCTGGTGGGATAAGACCAAGTTGGTACTACCCCTTATCAAAACGCTCTGCCGAAGTCTTTATATAACCAGGAGTCTGCACACAATGGGCGTGCTGACAAGAGCCGGCGTACCGATCCTAAACACGATTTCCATAACCGCCCAGATATCGGGAAATGTGCTTTATAAAGCAATGTGGCTTGCTGTTTATGAAGAAGTCCGGCAGGGCAAAAAAATCGCATCGAGTCTCTCGCGTAGCAGCTTGATGCCGAGCAATGTCGTGCAGATGATGAGAAGTGGCGAAGATTCAGGCAACCTCAGTGACGTGCTCAGAGACATCTCTAGTTTTTACGCCAGAGAGCTTAAAACCGTTATAAAGACAGTGACATCGATGATTGAGCCGGCAATGATCGTCGCGATGGGTTTTTTGGTTGGCTTTATCGCTATGAGCATTATCCTGCCGATATTCAAGATGTCCAACCTGGTCATGGGCAAGTAAATGAGAATCGAAAATCGAGAATCGAAAATCGAAAATCCCCGCCTTTGGCGGAGCAGTGGTTTTTCACTTATTGAGGTATTGATTGCCGCCGTATTAGTGGGTCTGGCGGTCGCGGCTCTTCTTGGCGCCAGCAGATCGCTTACGATGGCAAACGCTTCTGGTGCGGATTTGTCAACCGCCGAGTTTCTTATCGAGCAGATAAGAGAGCTTACGACCTTACTGCCCGTGATTGATCCTCAGACGGGAACGGCGACGTTTGGTCACGAAGAGACAGGTCTGGCGAATTACGACGATCTGGATGATTTTGATGGTGCGAATTTTTCGCCCCCCATTAGTGCCGATAGAGCGGTCCTGAGCAATTTGGCTGGTTTCAGTCAGCAGGTGACTGTTGAAAATGTCAACGCGGCGAATTTTGAACAGGTGGCGGCAGACCACAGCAGCAATTTTGTCAGAGTAACGGTGAAAGTTTTTTTGAACTTAAGAGAAATTAGTTCCGTAAGCTGGATTCGCGCTCGATACTAATGGGAATTCAAAACTCAAAACTCAAAACTCAAAACTCCGCCCTGCAGGCCGGCTTTACCATCGCTGAGGTGCTTATTGTTTTGGCGATAACGGGCATACTGCTTACGGCGGTAGCGGTGGCCTTTAATGCTTCTATTATAAATTATCGCCAAAACGAGCAGATGTTCAAGACAATCAACAATGCCCGTCAGGCGTTGTGTCGGATGACAAGCCAGCTCCGCACAGGGCATTGGGTTGATCCCATCGCCCCAAATAACCAATGCAGTTTCTATACGGCTGATGCTGACGGCAACGAACCTATTACTTACGACTATAGAAGCGCAGATAATAGGCTCTACCTGATAACCAGCGGCAATGCGTACGTGCTCTGCGACAACGTGATGGCCGCCACATTCACTAAGACCCCCGATGGCAGTGGCGACTGTAAGAGCGTTCAGATTTCTATGACGGTCCAGAGCGGTAACATCCAGCGGACACTTTCTGCTGCATCGGTCATCAGGAGAAATCTGGACTGAAAATCATACCAAGGCGCCTCGAACGTCTCCACGGTCGCTTGGCTGATCCTTCCATACAGTTGTATATTGCCCAGCATTTCTATAAAATAAATCAGACGTAGTGAAGATTCTGTTGTTTTTTGGCGAGCTACCGTAGCATGGCGGCAAGGATGACTGTCTATAACGATGGACGCACACCGATTTTGAAGGGCGGATTCAAGCCATTTAGCACATCTGTGCCCACCAGTGCTAAGGAGTGGGAGCAGCGGAAGGTTGAGCTCCATAAGACGCTATGGCGATTGCTTGGCGATGTTCCTGCCCGGTACAAGCAAGGCAAAAAAGAGATCCTTACAAGGGCCTTCTCAGAGCTGGATTTCGCAACGGGCGAAGAATTGGCGCGTAAAGGCTACATTGTTCAGTGCATCGACGCCTATGCGTTCGGCGAACGTTGCTTCCAGGGGCCTGCCGGCAGTAACGAAGAGGGCGAAAGCACTGAGTCCTCGCTGTTTAAGACCTTTCTATGGGAAGGACGAACGCTATGGGGGATGATGGTTCGTAATGCCTTTCAGCGGCATCTCTATGACTGCTACGGCAAAGAGAGCAACTTTCGAGGAGTATTGTATCCGGGCGTGGGCCATACCTACACACGCCAAATGTGGAAGGAGACATTACGCTGGCTGAAAAAGCACTTGTAGGCATGTCCTTTTAGTGGCAATCAGAGAATAATTGATGTCGATATTTTATAGAGCAAAAGGATTTTTATGCGGTTGGCCTGCAGTCGGGTCGATACATTTGGCCGCTTTTTTTATGTCGTTCTACGGCGGCATTTACATAGTATCGCTACCTTTTGTTGTTTCCTTCGTTGGCGGCACGGATAAAGACCTGGGTCTATGTGCCTCGCTGGGCTTTGTATCCTACTTGATTGGCTGCATCACCACAGGCCCATTGCTCGATCGATTCAATCCCAGACGCCTGGCGCAGCTTGGCTCTCTCGGAGTAAGTGTAAGCGTCGCGGCATTGCTGGTAATAGTGTTCTTAAAACTCTGCTCGCGCAACCTACCCTATCCTGTGATATTGGTAATAATTACCTCCGTATTTGCCGGCCTACTCACCTCCCTATACTGGCCGCCAATTATGGGCTGGCTCTCGATAGGCTATGAGGGACGGGATTTGAATCGCAGACTGGGCGTTTACAATATCAGTTGGTCCGCGGGTCTTGCTGTAAGCCCATTTCTTGGGGGGATACTTATTCAGTCGAGTCTTTTGGCATCGTTGTTTGTAGCAATGATATTTGCCGTTTTGGCATTTGTCGCGATTACTTTCGCCCATCCGCCTGCTTCCACAAGACGATTTCCGATTTACGATTGCCGATTGTCGATTGTGAGGGAAGAATCGAAAATCGAAAATCGAGAATCGGAAATATCGTTCCGCTGGATGGCTGGAATTGCATTGGCGACTGTCTTTACTTGCGTCGGCTTGATGAAGACTCAGTTGGCGCTTTTATTTACTATGGAGCTGGGCTTTTCCAAGTCGCACTTCGGAGCGGTGACCGCTGTCATCTGGCTGGTCAACTGCCTTGTATTCTTCGCGGCCTCCAGAACCCACCTATGGCACTATAAATTTCTGCCGCTTATTCTGGCCCAGTTGGCTGTGCTCGGCGGTATGCTGATCATAATAAAAAGCTCGCTGATAATCAGCTTCTTCTTTGTCGCGGTACTTATGGGTTTTGGCCAGGCCTTCGCCTACATTTCGCATCAATTCTATGCCGCTTCGCAAAGCCGCAATCGCTCGGGTTCTATGGCCTTGCACGAAATACTGCTCTCAGCCGGGCAGATAATGGGATTCCTGGCAGGGGGCTATCTGGCAGATTCTTTCGGCAGAAGGGCAGTTCCTTATTGGTTTGGCTTTTCTGTTGTCCTGATCGGCATGATCGTACAATCGGCAATGATTACCAAGAGACCACTGACCACCGGCCGAAAACTCTAAGCCCTAATCTCTAAATCCTAACTTACGATTTAGGATTTGCGCCTGCGGGTCGCGGTCTTCGCACTCGTCTCAGCGAAGAGCCGATCCGTAGCCATAGCCCGGGCCATATTCTGACCGCCCCCAGCGCAATCAGTACGGCGACCAATATTATCAACGTCCGGCAGAGGTTCTTGAGCGTACTTGTCGGCACCGCCCACAGGCTGATTTCCACGTCACCGCCAGGCCGCGCAAAATCCAGCCTGACCTCACCCTGCGGCAATGTCACGGGCAGCGAATAAACTGCCCGGGCTACGTATGGCTCTCCCCCCGATTTACCTGCCGCCTGAGCGTAAGCCGCGACGGCACCCGGCCCAGTAGGAACAGTAGGTTCAAGTCGTTCCTGCAGCATCTCAAGCCCGGGCGCTGCTGCCTGAGCTGGCCGCTGAATTGATGGTTGCCGGCCCATTCCGTATCCGGTGTATCCGCCACGGGATGCTTCGTCACGGTACCTAACGGCACCGGCGGAACTTTGCGATTCTGGTTTCTTGGCCTGGCTGCCGCCTTTCTGCACCATATCCTTGCCAGCCTGGAAATGCCGCTGTAGCCGATTATCTGCCAACTCCCGTAATTGGCCCCTCAGTTGTGCCTGTTTCTGGTCGATTTGAGCGGCGCCTTCTCGGCTAAGCTCATCCAGAATCTTGCCGATTTCAGACTCTTTGTCGGCGTACTCAGCTACCACGTCCTTGGCCGCCTTGCCGCCGATTTTCTTAGCGAGGTCTTTCCGCGCACTGTCTATCGGCGCTTGTTGCTCAGGGGCTTGCTCGGCCTTGGCCACCTGCCGCTGTTGCTCCGTTACCTGCAGTTCCTCCTGTAGCCGGGCGATTTGTTGCCGCTCGTTCTCACCCACAAAACCTGGCATCTCAAACATAGCGTCGTTGCGAATGACCTCTGCAACGCCGGAATTTGAGGCGGAAGAATTGAGGAAGAAGTTCATATCCTTGCGAGCTTGCTCTTGCTGCCTTTGGATGAAAGCGGTGTTGCCCGATACCAGTACGTCCGCGCGACTTCTCTGCTCGCTGAGCTTCGATTTCAGTCTCAGGAAATCGCCATGGCTCACATTGCTGTGATAAGCGTCAAGGTCCGATTCTACCTGGCTGATGTCCTTGGCAAGGTCCTTGTTGAACGCCTCCCAGTTTCTCTGGGCTACTGCTTCCTTTTGGCTGGCTGTGCCGGCCACATCTCGGTACGTTCGCTCCAATCGCTCCAACTGCTCGAGCTTGGCTTGGATGGCGAGACTGAATACTTCAACGGGGCCTACAACCGCAGACATATTGCCGCCCGGACGCAGATAACGATATCCTGCCGGCAGATTCAGTGACCATACCGTGCGGGTCACAGGAATTCCAACGACCGATATTGCGGGCGGACTCAGCTTAGTTATACCATTAAATGGTGCGACTAACGGTCTGTCGCCCTGGTCCGCAAAGTGGAGCAGAACATCGTAGGGTAATCCGCCTGGAGAAGTCTTGACCAACGGGATTAACACTTCGCCGCTGAGCGAGTCCGCGGCATTTTTCGCCACAGAGAGCACAGAGGGCTCAGAGGAAGCATTCCGTTTCTTTATCTCTGTGGACTCTGTGTCCTCTGTGGCTTTTTCTACTGCGGGCTTGACGGGCTGTCCGGCCACGTATGCGCTCCAGAGTCGTAAGCCCGGCGGCAGCTTGATGCGCAGAAACTGCTCGCTGCGATTCTGAAGTGACAGCCTGGCTTCGTACCGGCAATGTCCGCTGCGATCAATAACAGTCGTTAATGCCATCAAATCGACCACCGCCTGAATGCGGGCCGCCGTTTTTGCAGGCTTCAAATCGAGGCGCAACGACCAGTCCTGCTCGAAAGATTGGAAGACGTACTGAAGCGACTCTCTCATTTCTCTGGGCATCAAATTCTGTTGTTCGCTTGTCGATAGGTCGGCTAAATTGACCTTATCTTTTACGCTGATATCGTGCCGCGACATATTTTGCACTACCACGATTGCTTGATAGCCGGCCGGTGCACTGGCGCGGAGTGGCGGTATGGTAAGGGCACCGGTTGTCGCCTCGATAGGCAGAGCGAAGTTCACCGTCACGTCCACGACCCCGGTGACCTCATCCAGCAGGGTGACAGTCCAGCGTGTCTGGCCGTCGCCCGCATCGGACTGCGTTATATTTCGCAGCACCGGCGACTCCACCATTACCAGAGGCGCGTACTCGCTCGGCAGGTCGAAGCAGAACTGGTCGATCGGTGAGCCGGCAACGTTGTACCGAAGCCGGTACGTGTACACCGCGGCCGTAGCCCTAACCACTAAGCCCGCAAAGGTCTCCAGACGTATCTGCGTCGGCAGCCGGACGATATTCAGCCGTAGCAAAGGACTAGGTCCATCGTAGCTGTAAGCATAACGCACAGAATCAATTTGCCTGCTGTCGAGCCAATCGTTCAGCGTCTGAGGCGAAATCGCCTTGAGATTTTCGCTGCTTAAAGTTTTAGCCTCAAAAGAAGCAGCCAATTGTACTGCAATTCGGCCTTGCTGGCTGGGTGCGGCGACACCTTCTGCGTCAATATATGTGATTGTCGGCACCTCGAAGTCATCCAGACGAATTTCTCTGCACACCAACACCAGCGCAATCTTGGCTTCCTGTTGTCCACGGTGGAACTTTATGTGCACGAACGTTTGGCTGCGGCTGGGCGATTCGCCGAGACGAGAGATCTGCTGGCTGGAGCGCTTATAAAAGTTCTCTACGGCGGCGCCCAGCACGCTGAGCAGCTCATAGCCGCTCGGCAGGGCAAAGCTTGCCCCAAACATTTTTCCGCGCTCGACTCTCAGATTCGCCTGCACAAGAAGTTCCGCCCGATCCGCGGCGACTCGCACAAGCTGATCGAGATGTGCTTGCCCCGACAGGCTCGGTGCCAATCGTGCCATCTCCACGTGAAGCTCGAACGGCCTATAAGGCCAGTAATAGCTTGCCACCGCTTCGGCTCTATCGGAGCTTAACTGCCCGTCACCGGGCTCCGGATTTGCTCCAAGGTCCACCCTTCGACCGCCGCTGACGTGAGTCGTTTTTACCGTCATGCCGCCCGCGGCGTACAATGTAACTGTCCCGCTTTCGCGGCTGACATCGCCTGCCCTAACCAACGGCAGACGCGTCGGCTTCTGGCCCGCCCCTTCGACTTGGGACCCCGCCGGGCGGGGACCCTCGCTCAGGGCAGGCGGCAGTGCTCCAAGCCATCTGACTGTCAGTTCGTACTGCTTTTTGGCAGGCCGGTACAGGCGAGCTTCCACTACCTTAAAGGTCATATTCTCGATTGACGCTTCGCCGAGTTCGCGGTAGTCACGAACATTTGTCCCTTTCAGCTCCGTCAGAACGCAATCTGTCGGCAGTAAAGCGGTAAATCGATCATGCTCACCGCCGGAGAAACTGTAGGCTATCTTAGTGACTCCAACAAGTGCCCAGTGAAATGCGTAGACGTCGTGCACGCAGTTTGCCGACAGCGTACGGTCGGCGGCCCCGCCCCCAAGTTTCGGAAGCCATCGCATCGCCAAAGTCCTGGTTAGACCTAAGCCAAACGACCACTGGACCTTCCCGTTTAAGCTTTGCCTGGCAAGTGTGCCCTCAACATCATCAACTTCCAGCTCAAGGTCCTCGTCAGGCAAAATGACGTCCATTACGGCGGCGGGCAAAGGCGGCAAAGAGAAGGTCACGCTGCCTCTGCGGCCAAGATATTCTGGAGTTGTCACTGCCTGAATTTCCAGCCGGCCGGAAACTCCGCCCGGCAGCATCAGCACCATTCCTTTGGGCCCCGCCTGCAACTGAGCGGCTACTCCTGCCAGAGTCGCGCTGGTTACCGCCAATCCTGATATTGGCAGGCCAAGCACCACCCAGCCTTTCCCGTATGTTGTGACATCGGCTGTCAAAACGAGCTTTGATTGCCCCGCATCAACAGTGAGCCTGTACCGAACCGCGGCCAGACAGATATCCGTGCCGGGCTTTGGGCCATCTATCGGGTCATCCGGATGTGCCCGATTCCACAATTGGACATAACGGCTATACGGGACAAGAATTTTCTCCCCGTCTTTTATTGCCGTAGGATCTCCGTCGTAAGGGATAATAACGCCGGTTGCCACATCACTCTGTGGCGGAATCACCGATTGTATCTGAGTGTTGCCCATATCTGCGGCTAAAGTCGGTCCAGCAGACGAAGCTATGCACAATAGCCAGATAAGTAGTAGCATAGCGCCGAGAGTCTTGCTGCTGGGGTTAGCCCCTGGTCCTGTGCCTGGGCCAGCCCTGCCCACAGGTGGCAGGGCTAAATGCTCTCGCAGCCGCAGGCCAGCGCCTATCAATAGATACACCGGCACCAGGCAGATGCCTGCCATAAATGCGCCGTTGGCCAAGTATGCTATTCCCGGCCACCATATAGCTGCTAACGATGTAATCGACAGTATTGCTACAATCAGGCAGATTTGCGATTTGGCCTTTTTTCTGACAGCCGTGAGCCCAATAATAATCGCCAATGCAAATCCCATGCCCCACCAGTTTTCCTGCCGCGACTGACTGCTAAGGCCGACGATCAGCTTTGCAGCTCCCAGCCCACTGAATGTCGCGCTCGGGCCCGCGCCGGCTGTGGGCACTAAGTCCACCGGCAAAGTAACTCGTCCTTGCCTGGCCTGAGCCAAGTCGAAGGCTTCGACCGGTCTTACACCGGCATATTTCTGCTGACTCGTCTCGGCGAAGCGCCGAGCCGTAGCCGGAGGTTCGGCTTGCTGCACGGGCATGTCAGTTGCACGCGGGGTTGGTTTAGGAACATAAGATTCCACCGGCTGCTGTACCATCTGCCTTAATTCGTCCGCCTGTCTTGAAGACCGCAGCGATGGGTACGGGACAACTTTACGCGCTCGGCTCAGCCCACTAAATTGTTCCATGGATGATAATGAACCCGTGAGCATATTCTTTGCCAGGAACTCCCAAACTCTAAGATATGCTGCCTTCGGCCTGAACAGGTCGTCGGTCTGCATCTTAGTCTGTTGTGTCGTTATCCGATAGCCGGGCGGCGGAATGACGGTCCATCTGATACTGTTCAGCGCCACTGCCGGCAACTCCACACCACCGAGCTCCATCCGCTGCAGACCCGTGCCTGTCGGACGGCATGCGTAAACAATTCTCACGTCAACTTGTCTTCCGAGCCGGCCAAGCGGCACTTGGTAGTCACCAGCAGCACTACGCTGAGGCTTCGCCTGGGCGTCGTTGACGCACAGCGACCAAAGCTCAGCACCATCCGGCAAACGCATCGTCAGGAACTGCTTGCCGGCGTTAGCAATGCAAAACTGTGCCTGCGTCCGCTGTCCGCCCTGCACATCAAGATAGGTGGTCAGCTCTGCTGAGCTGACAAGTGCAGATAGGATTTCGTAGTTGCTATGAACGGACATCTGGAGTTTCAATGTCGCTTTTGCGCCCGTTTCTGTGCCGGCTGCGTCCAACCTGAATGCTGCCAGGATGCGACTGGCCTGAACGGGCAGGGGCGGAAGGTCAATCGCATCAACCTCTTTGGCTCCACTGGCCTCGATCGCAAGTGCCAGCTCCTCACTGGCCTGAACCGCCAGATGTTCGTTGATCTGGCCTTGGCAGATCGGCCGCACCAGCGGAACCAGCAGGGTATCCGCCGGAAGGCGTCCTGCGGAGTGCGTGACCGGACGTTCGTAGTGTATATCTATTACCACCGCACCGGTGACATTGTGATCGAGATTCAACAGCCAGAGGTCATATCCGGCCTTCCCACCCGGTTCGGTCGAAGGGACAACGCTCTTCGAGCTAATTGTAACGGTTGGCGATGTGATTTTAATGTTCTGCCCGAGAGACTTATCCGCAAGCACATAAAGCCGTTCGCTAGATGCTCGCGACACCGTGTAAGTGATTCTCCAGTCGCCTGTAAATTCGCCTGGACGAACCGCAATTAGCCCGACCGCCTCAGCGGACACGCGAGGTCGGCGCCGTGAAACCTCCAGTTCCATCTCGCCAGCCACAGCCGTGTTGTAGCTATATGCGTATCGAACATCGCTGGCAATTCCCAGTAGAGCCATCCGCCCGGCAGGCACTACTTGCAGGCAATCCGGCACTTTCTGCGGCTGCGCCTCCAGGTCACCCGTAGCTGAAATCGAGACCTGCCCGGAGACACTCTGGGCCTGCGACTGGATCGCCGGAACCGAAATAGTCCTGGCAGAAGCGTTGCTGGGCCAGTGCCAGTTAGGGGGGACGTGCCGCAGTTCAACTTTCACATTTACCGCCTTTTCCGGCTGGATCGGCTGCGGCAGTTCAATTATCAATCGACATTTATCCCCATCCTGTTCGAGCCGATATTCGAAGCCTGTTTGTTTCTCGCCAACTTGTACCGTGCTAATTTGCCACTGCGGCCACGACCCCCCAATCACAAAGGACATTTCAAACAGCTCTCGCTCGATAGCTGTCACTTCAAACTCGCCGGTGAGTGTCACCTGCTCCGGAGAGACGACTATTTTCTGCCGCTCCTTGATACTGCGGTTTGATACCGCCGTCGCTAGTTCCAGCTCGACAGAATAGTTTCCGCCCCAGTGGAAATACAATCGTCCGCCTGGACCGCCGAGCAGGCCGGGAACTGAGATTGTTGCCGGCATATCTTCCCGGCGGACATCGACAAGTTTCTCGCCTCGCACGCCAAGCCCCGCGTCGGTATTTACCACCATATAGCCGCGCTGGTGCGCAGCATCAACTAGGGCAATTTTTGGACTGCGCCAAGAGCTGCCGCGCTGCGGCGCAGTGGCTTTGATGTGTAGTGCGAGCGAACCAACCCGGCCTGCCCGCAGACGTACCTTGATTCTCTCCATTCTAGTGGTTTGCTCGGACGCCCTAACTGACCATTGGACCAGGCTTGGGCAGGCAATCTCGGTGACTGTCCATTCGGCGGGAAGCTCGAACTCCAAGTCTCGCACACCCCGGCGCAAAACCTGCACCGTGTATAGACAGCTCAGTATCTGGTGTGAGCTGGTCACAGTCACGGTTGAAGCCGACTCGCCCAGCAAAATCGCGCGCTCGTCTGCCTGGCGGCCATTGCCCAGCAGAACCACTGTCAGCTTGTCTTGCCCGCCGAGGGTTAGTTCAGCCGTTGTGCGGTCGGCTTGCCGGTCATACGAGGACTGCGAGATCGGCGCCGTTGCGTGCATGTCCAGGTCGCCCCCGGCAGCCAGTTTCATCGTGCCGGCGACGGCTTGCGGCAACGATACGCTGAACTGCATGCCGCCGCTTGAAAGCTCCTTGAGCTTCGTGCTTCCTGAGATTTCGAGCTTGTGACTTCCTTTGGCTGTAACGGTCAGCGTCAGGCGTCCCTGTCTGTCGTAGCCCAGCGGCGCCGGTGAGCCATCTAAGACAACGTGCGTCAATCCGATCTGAGCAAAGCCGAGCGGCACCGCCACAGGTCCATCGCTCATCGAGACAACTTCGAGGTCCCCAGTCAACGTTACCTGCTCGCCTGAAACCTCTGCCACGTACCGTGCATTTTTGACCTGGCCCAGCTCAAGCGTGTCCGCTGCCTGGGCGTTGGCTTCAGCAGCAGCAAGTAGACGCTCAAATTTGGCGCGGTCCATCAGCACGGCCTTATGCGTCGGCTCGATCAGCTCGGCTAAGTCCGCGTAGGGGACATAAATTGTCGGCTTATCCTCGGTCTGGCTGGCAGCACAAGCTGAAGCCAAAAAGACACAGTGGCAAAAAAAGGTCAAAAGTCTTTTGCAGCGTTTCATGACACAACTCCACGTTTTGGAAGCTTCACATAAATCCACTGAACGAGCCACAGCAGCAGAACAAGGATGGCAGCGAATGTTCCGAGCCGGACGACCTGATCCACCAGCAGCGGAAGATACAAACGGATAAGCCCGGCGATAAAGGCCGCCGCCAGTATCACCATAACGCGGCGATATACGGTCAACTTCAGCATTGCCGCTCCAGCCGCGATGATTAAGACCCATACGATTATGCTGAATACTTCCTTGCCGACTACACGCGCTGACAACTTGCCGGGCGCGCCCTGGCGGACAAAGTCGATGGCCTTACCTTGGCCGGATAACTTGAAACCTACGTCCACGTTTAGCCCCCGGACCTGTGCCGGGGGCAGGCCCTGCCCACTGGTGGCAGGGCTAAACCGCAGACTTCCCAACAGGTTCAGGGCCTGTTGGGGCTCCACTCGGCAAAAGACCCTGTCGTGCCCGAGCAGATAGTAGTCCTGCGGTATCCACAGCCGCCAGAGCGTTTGCTGAACGGGGATTTCTTTCGGCAGGGCGGGGACGGTCAGACTCGACGCTGATGCCCGCCTGATGCCGTAGGAAATCTCCACAACGAACGGCGAGACCTGCCCCGCCGACGGGGGAAGACGCACAATCCTTTGCTCGGGCGACGTCCCCATCTCCAGCGGCGTCTCGTCACCATTCAGCAGCACCGCGGTCAGCTCCGCCCCTTCAGGCAGCGTAAGGGGCAGTCTATCACCGAAACTAGTCACCAGCAGATAAGTCACGTGAGTATTGAGCATACCATCGCGGGCAAGAATCTGCTCGACGATCACTCCGCGGACGATAGTTGTGAAGACCGCGGCCTCCTTCTGCACCACTACCGGCAGCCTCAGCGCAAATGGAGGTGCATTGTATTTGAAGGCTAGCGACGCTGCTCTGCGGTGAGGCTCATAAGGCAAATCAGCGGCGCTGCTTGCATCAGCCGGAGTGAGATTCTCCACTACCGGCTCGCCGATGGCCAGCGTATCTGCTTTGGCTATGGCGATGTGTCCGCTTTGGTCGGAGAGCTTGCCCGCCGCCAGGATCGGCTCGACCTCGACTGTTGTAGCCTGGCCCACCTGGCCGGCACGGAAACTGCGGCGAGCTTGGACTCTAAGCTCGTAACTGTCAGAAACCTTTGACTGGAGCGCCACTTTATAATAAGCCCACCTGATACTGCCGGCCGGAGGCTCATTGGTATCGTCGCGTTGATCGGCCGGCAGCTCGTCTATGCGGGGCTTTTCCTTGATATTGGGTCCGCTTATCTGCACGCCCGCGTCGGCAAGAGCCACGGGCATCTTCACATACAGTGTGTCAACCGGTGCGTAGCGGATACGATACTGTATGATCGCTTCTTGCTCAACTGAGCCCGGCTGGATATTCACCAGCCGATGCACGGTTGCCGATATTTGTACGGGCTTGACGCTGATTTTGAATCTTGTTCCTGCCCACTTTTCGCGGTCTACAGCCCGAAACTCAAATGCCATCACCGGTGATGTGCCGGGCACGGTAGTCGAGCTCTGAGCCTGCTGGAGCGAGATAGTCTGCAGTTGCTGAATCTCTGCCACCTCGGCCTGCAATTGGTCAGCCAGCAGCAATATCAGTTGTCCGTGATATAGTTGAAGGTTGTTGGCGTCGGCCAACGGCAAGGTGAAATCCACCGAACCTTCCGGCTGCGTCCGTGGGCTTCCGGCAACCAGCATCAAGTCGAACTGGCCCACTTTTTCGCCCTTGAGCAACACGTGCAATACTCGTTTGTCACCCTGGCCTTTAAGGTCGTAACCATCCACAAGTGAATCCGGGCCGAGCGACTCTACCGCCCACTGTTCCGGCAAAGTCATGTTCACTTCGAAAACGCCGGTACGTTCGACGTTGTAACCAAGCCGCCCGTGCAGTTGTAATCTATCTTTGTCGACTCCCAACATCCACTGTTGATCAACCACGATCCGCGGCGAGGCAGTCTTAATCACGATTTTGCCGCTGTAATCGGAATTGATAAACCGATAAGCTGTCACGCCCCCGACAAATTGGCCCTGCCGCAGATGCTCCGGAAGCTGTCCCGTATCTACTCTTGCCAGGTTCGCAATATCTTCCAGAGAAACCACGCGCCGCGGCGAATAAGTAATTGCGATTAGGCCGGTCTGTCTTAGTGCCTGCTCGGTCACAATTGGCGTCAGCGGAATCTTCACATCGCTATCCTGAAGAAAGTGTTCCATCTTTACAGTCAGCGCATATTTGTCCTTCGCAGGCGAAAAGAGCTTCACCTGGAGCTCTTGCCAGGCGTCTGCTGCCGCGGGTGCGGGACTGTTGACGTCCCACTTGGCGATGTTCGCTCCAGTAACGTCTGTAAGGCGGAACTGGCCCGGCAGCCGGATTTTGAACGAATCGATGCCGCCGCGGTGAATAGTGTAATTGAGCGAAACGTCCTGACTGATAAGAGCCTCGGCGATGTGAATGTGCTGGAACTGCTCCGAGATGACGACCGTCTCAAGCTCTGCGGCGGCCTCGGTCTTAGGCTTCCAGCTCAGAGTGACCTCCGTTGCCGAGCCGAGAAACGCCTGAAGCCGGGTAGACTTGGCAGCTTCAACCTCCACCTGCGATGTAGTCGCTGCCAGCATAGGCTGCACGTCCACTTTGAGATTCTCTTCGGGGATAAGCATCTCAAGCGTTGTTATCGCAGCCGAGGGGATGCGGTACTTTAGCACCGCCAGACCGGGTTGCGTCTCGAGTTGCCGGACGAAGTCCACAGCCAGCACATAGCGGCCTTTGCCCTTTGTTACGAACACGTATTGGCCATTGACGACCCTCAGCAGCGGCACAGATTTAGCGGCGGGGCTTGCTGTAAAGGTTGCCGCCGAGACCGCGACTTCACCGAGACTGATAGGCACCTCGATCCACCCGTCGCCGAGAATATCAATCGTAAGCTCCAGGTTGAACGTGGCAAGCTCTTGCTTAACCTTGCCCTGGAACCTTGCCGTGCTTATCAAGTATTGAAATGGTGCCTCTGATATATCCGCCGGTTTGCCCTGGGCTGCCCGCCAAAGTTTCTGGAAATCCTTATAAGGCAGAAATACGCCCTGGGCTTCTTTCTCGAAAACGCCCTTGAGCTCCTTATAGGGCACATAGATTTTGCTTACTGCCTGTTGCTTATCGGTAGTAGGCTGCCCGCTGCCCTGACTCGCGTCAGCAGACGCAGGGGCTAAAATGCCGGCACCACATAGCAAAGCTACAATTGTCGGGAAAAATAGCCTGGACATGAAATATTCTCCTTGTTAAGAACTAAACTTTTGCAAAATTGAGATTAGGCACACTTTGAAAAGGAAAAATTTGTTGTCTTGTTTTTCCTTTTCAAACACTAACTACTTGATAGATAATTACTCAGCTCGATTATTTAAGGAAATCAAGGAACGGATTTCCTTAAATAATATGTGCCTAATCTCCATTTTGCAAAACTCTTGTAAGAAGCATCGTACTTACACGGAAATAGTAACGCACCTGCTGGAAGCCAGCATTTGCCAAGCTGTCCGTCGCGTTCCTGCAGGACATAGTTACTCTATATTATCCGTTACGGCTGTTTAGCTGCAAAGTAAAATACCTGTAAAATAGTGCTAAACCTTCTATTCATATTAGACGTGAATGTGCCGGATTAGTTGACCGTAATTACATCAGTGCGCTCGATTTTCTCTTGCTCTGGTTTGCCCGATCAGATCGTGATCAGTTCCCACAGGCGGTTGAGCGATTCGATGGTCTTCTGCAGGACGGCGTCCTGTTGCATCTTGCGGAGTTCTTGATCGAAGGGTTCGCACTCCACTGGGCCATCGTAACCGATTTTTAATAGGGCGTTGATAAATCCCTTCAGATTGATCACTCCCGTGGCGACCGGCAGCTTGCGCCGGTTGTCGATCTGTTCATCGACAGGTATGCCTGACGGAGCATCGTTGACGTGAACGTGGACGACGTCCTTGTTCGATAACTGAAGCAGTTCTTCCACTGTGCCATGCGATGTGTACCAATGCCAGCTATCCAGTAGAAGCCCCACGTTGGGTGTGCCGATTGCCTCGGCCAGTTCCATCATATCGAGCTGAGTGCAGATAAAGGCAAAACGGTATCGCTGTCGGGAAGTTCTGGGACCTACGAATTCCAGACCCAGCCTGATATCGTTGTCCTGCAGTACCTTCGCTACTTCGCCGAGGCGTTTTTTGTGCTGCTGGAAATTTTGTAGGTAAGTCAGCTCGTTATGGCCGGGCGGAATCCAGGTCGCCATGCGTGTCACGCCCAATTGCTTCAAGATGCCTGCCTCTTTGGCCAGCCGGGCCAAGTCTTTCGCAAACCGGTCTTGGTCTCTGCGGAACTCGACAGACAGGCCGGCAGCGCCATAGCGAACGCCCTTTTCTTTCATTATCTGGACCCATTCCCGAATTTCCGCGGAGGACTTGTTCTCAAATTCTCCTGGATTGGGGGCGATGCCCTCGAAGCCATATTTCACGGCATACTCCAGGGCCTGCCGCTGATCAGCTTTTACGCCGATGTGGCCGGGAGCCAAGTTCTTGTAGAATTTGACTCCATTCTTGTCCTGCGACGCCAAGCCGGAGTCCTGTGCAAAGTAGAGCGTTGCGGCCGCGGTAATCGCCGACCGGCAAAACACACGCCTGGATATCACCTCAGAATATTTGGTTTTCAGTTCGGTCATAATTGTTTCTCCAATTCAGGCAAGCGTTTCTCTGCAAAGTTCAGACTTCTTTCAATGTTTTCCTCTTCAAGCCTTATTTGCTCATCGAGCGGCAGGTGGCTTACCTTTGGAAGGTCCGTGGCACGGCCATCTTGGCCGTGTTTCACGGGCTGGAAGCCCGTGCCACCTGCGTTAGCCCGGACGTAGCTGAGGGTTCGAGCCAAATCGCGGCCGGCGACTTCTTTGAATGTCGCCCAGTATTTCTCCGTCAGGCAAGGCACCTTCAGGGGGTCGCGCGTTGCCATCTCAAGGCTGAAGTTGATCTCAGGTCGCCCCTTCCGCAGAATCTGGGTCATTCCGGATAGATCAAGCAAGCCCTGGCCCAGCGGAACATCGGCAAGTAAAAAGCCGTCTTCGTACTCGGCGACCGCCATATCCTTCAGATGGGTGGCGAAGGCATAAGGGGCGTACGCCTCTACGACCGCCATCGGGTCTTCCAAAAGGGCGAAGCTATTGCCCGTATCGACGCACACGCCAACATATTCGCTGCTGATGCGATTTAGCATGTCCAGCATTTCAGGCACGCGCCAATCTTTGTGATTCTCGATGGCCAGGCGGATATGATGCTTGGCGGCGACCGGCTCAGCTAACTGCACCGACTTCCACGAACGTTCCTTAAAGGCCTTGAATTGTTCAGCCTTATCAAACTGTTCGTACCGCCGCCCACCTATGGCGACGCAGATGACCTTCACCCCAGCGTGGCGGGCTGTGCGAACGACTGCCTCATACCTTTCGATAGCGCTCTGGTCTGCCGGCAGCCCCGCAGATGCCTCCAGGAACATGCCATAAGCATCGGCTTTTTCGCGGAGCCTGCCGAGGTAGGCCTGATCTCGAACACCAATATCCATCTGGATGCCGCCGGCGCCAATCTGGTGACAATGCTCAACGAAGTTCAGAGGGTCGCTGAACTGGCCCTTTATACGCCCCGAGCGTTCTGCCGTTAGTCGCAGGTTGTACGAGAACTTCACGATTCCCAGTTTGGTCTTCTTTTGGCGGGCTGAACCCAGCGCTTGCGCCAAAAGCGATGATGCAGCCACACTTCCTGCAATCGAAAAAAGCAATTCTCGACGGTTCATACTTCGTGCTCAAGTAATATTAAGGCTTCGAAGCTCTCTATCCCACGGCTGGCGGTAAGGGCGCTCCAACATCGCAGCCGCTTCCGGATCACCTATAATTTGCTCCTTTTCGGCGTCCCAGGCGACCTTACGCCCGACCTTCAGAGAGATATTGGCCAGGTGACAGGTTGTTGCCACGGCGTGCGCGCTCTCTATGTCTGCAAGAGGCTGCCGGCGTGAGCGAATACATTCGAGGAAATTTCGCGCATGCAGGACATAATCCCTCGCGCCGTCGCCGGTGGCGTCCTTCTTCTTTTCGGTCCAGAACTGGTCTTTCGGCTCCGGCACAGGCTGTGGCCCGCCCGCTGGATGCCCGCCCAGAATGCCGGCCATCGTGTTGAAGGGATTGACCTTTCGATCCGGGAACACCTCGTAGCCACTGCGGCCCACTGTCATCATGCCGTGCGTCCCGTAGAACACAACGCCGCCCATCCCCAGGCCCTCGCGTCCCTGCGTGGCCTCGCGGTACTGGCAGACGCCCGTGAAGCCGGGGTAGTCGATCAGTACATCCTGGCTGTCCGGCGTCTCCATGTTGTCCTTCAGGTAGAACCGCCCGCCGGTGCTGTAGACCGACTTGGGTGCATTGACGCCCGTGAACCACTGCACAATGTCGAGCGAGTGTTGCCCAAGATTGGTCATCTGCCCGCCGGCGTAGTCCCATATCCAGCGGAAGTGGTAGATGCTGCGATTGGGGTTGTACGCTCGCGCGGGCGCGGGTCCCAGCCATAAATCCCAATCCAGTTCTTTGGGCGGTTCTTGGTCCGGCGGATTGCCGAAACCGGGCATAAGGTTGCGGTAGTAGCTATCCTGCACGGCTACGATCTGGCCGAGCTTGCCCTGCTGCACGAACTCGCGGGCACGCTGGAAGTTCGGCGCGGCGCGGTTCTGCACGCCCACCTGAATCACCCGCTTATAGCGCTTGGCGACGTCGATCATCCACCGTCCTTCTCGCACAAACAGCGTCAGCGGCTTTTCAACATAGACGTCCTTACCCGCTGCGCAGGCCATCATCGTCATTAGTGCGTGCCAGTGATCAGGCGTAGAAATAACCACGGCATCGATATCTTTGTTATCCAACAATTTGCGGAAGTCACGGTATTTTGTGACGTTGCCGCCGATCAGCTCTGCAGCCGCCTCTAATCGCGGAAGATATGCTTCCGCCACGCCGACAATATCCACATCGGGCTGGGCTTTGAAATTTCGCGTGTGGATTCGGCCGACCAAGCCGTAACCAATTATGCCAATACCTATTCGTTCGTTTGCCCCCAGGACACGCTCCCACGATGATGCAGCAAGTGCGGTTGCCACGCCGGCTTTAACGAATGCGCGACGGGATACTTTATTGGTCTGAGATTTCCCTTCTTCGTGTGTCATCTCTCATCTCCTAATGCAAACTTTGGATCCTCATCAGTGTCAGTATACTCATGCTCGCCTCGAACGGCAAATAAATTGGGAGATGCAGAAAAGAGTCCCTATTGCGCAGGCCGAACCTGCCTGGCCGAGATGTCACCGGCGGCCCCGGGGCCGGATGGTTGTGCAGCCGGTGCTGAAAACGTCGTTGAGACTTAGGGCGTCTGCCCAAAGCACCACAGTGTTTTGCTTGTGCGCATGAACAATTGGCCGTTAGACGCAGCCAGCGAAGCGTTGGTGGTTTCGCCCACTGAGTTCGTGGCAAGGGCCTCGAACTTCGGGCTTGCCCGCAGCACAAAGACGTCACCTGATTGGTTGGGCACATAGATTCGTCCGTCAGCCAGCAGCATGGAAGACCATGAAATTCTTCTTGTGCCCGGGCCTTTGAGCCGTTCCTCCCACACCGTCTTGCCGGTCTTCAGCTCGAAGCATTCAGCGACGCCCTCTTGGCTGATGCTGTAGAGGTAACCTTGGTAGATCACGCCGGTGCCGATGCGGCTCTTGATGCGCTCCAGATGCCACAGGCGTCGGCTTTCAGTGACGTCGCCGCTGCCGCCGGGCTTGACCGCGATGGCACTACTGCTGCCTATGCCGGTGCTTATCGCCACGATGGTGTCTTCGCCCCACACAGGCGTTGCATAAATCGCCTCGCCGAGGCCTTTGCTTATCCAGAGTTGGCTGCCCGTCTTCGGGTCGTAGGCTGCAAGCCGGTAGCGAAAACTTATGACTAATTCTTCGCGACTGTTGGCCTTGACGATGATGGGCGTACTCCACGATCCACTGGGGTCTCCGCGACCGCCGGATTCACCCGGACCACCAGGACCCGGGCGTCCGCCCGGTCCGCCGGGACCGCCGAAGTCCGGCCTCGGCAGCGCCGCATTCAAGCCGTTTCTGAGCTCCTCTTCATTCAGCGTTCCGCTTTTGTCGGAATCCCACTGCACGAGCCATTTCTCGAAGGTGCGTTTCAGTTCGTCGCGGGTCAGCGAACCGTTCTTGTCCGTGTCCGCAGCGGTGAATAAGCCCGGTCCCAGAGGGCTTGCAGGACCGAATCTGCCTCGGCCCTCAGGCGGCGCTCCATCCCCGGGTGGTCTTTCGCCGGGCGGGCCGAACCCTTGGGGCAACGGAAGCAGGTCGCTAAATTTCGCAGCAAATTGCTCCTGGGTTAACCTTCCGGTCTTACCCGCATCCAGCTTGTCGAACCACGCATCTGCCAGAGCGGTGAATTCTTCTTTGGTGAGTTTCTGGTCGCCGTTCTTATCGGCCTGGGAAAGCATCTGTGGGGCGAGAAACATCCCCGGCCCGAAAGGACCAGGTCCGCCGGGTCCGCCAGGGCCACCCGGCGGTTGTTGCTGTTGCTCGCTGGGGTCGAACTTTGGCGGCTGCGCTTCCCAAATAATCTCGCCCGTGCTTTTGTTCACGGCGATAAGCCGGGCCTTCTCGTCCGGCCCGAAATTCAGGATGCACAGCTCGCCATATAGGATCGGCGACGAGGCGTTGCCGTGCATATGGTTCATCTTGCCGAGGTCACGATGCCAAAGCTCATTGCCGGCAAAGTCGTAGCAATACAACCCCGCCGAGCCGAACGATGCTATCACTCGCTGCCCATCTGTGACGGGACTGGCGGAACAATAGGGATTGTTCTCTCGATGCGACGGCTCACTGTCGGTGTAGGTCACGCCGGACTGCCAGAGCAGGTTGCCGTTGGCGCGGTCGAAGCACATCACCGTGCGACGATTGCCGTTGTTGACAGCCTGTGTGACGAAGACGCGATCGTCCCAGACGATGGGTGAGGAGTTGCCGGGGCCGGGCAGTTCGACACGCCAGCGCACGTTCTTGTTTGTGCTCCATTCAAGGGGAAGATTCTTCTCAGAACAGACGCCCGTTCCTTCCGGCCCGCGCCAGCCAGGCCAGTTTCCAGCGGTGGCTGGAAACGCCGCTGCAACTATTAGGCAGCCGGTGACGCAATACGCGATTGAGCTTTTGATAATCATCCTGGCTTCTCCTCGCTTTATTCGTGCCGAACATGTTCGACTACACAGTATTTCGGCTGGGCTATTGGGATAGGCTCTTACTTAGAAACTCGGCAACCACTGCCGCAAACTGCGTCGGCTGCGTGTGAAAGGGGAAGTGTTCAGCATTGTCGATAATGTGAAATTTCGCATTGGCAAACGCAGTGGCGTAACTGCGGCTGGCCTCTTCCGGCTGGAGATCCTTGGCGCCGTGAATCACGAGGACCGGCGCACGGACGTTTTTCAGGACCTGGCGGTAATCGTGTTGCTGACCCATGCTGAAGTATATTGCGTGGCTAATCCAGCCGCCGGCCTTTCCTTGCTCTGGAAATGCCTGGGATGTAACCATCCGATAGTACCTGGCGAATTCGTCGTTCAACGCCACCAGATCAGATTCGCTCTTTGAGAAAATACTGCCGAAGTCAAAGTATCGCTGCAACCAGGCGTTATACTCACCTCGTTGGTCCTCGGGCAGGCGGGCCTTCACCTCATTGAAAAGACCTCCGCTGCTGTTGGGCGCTACCAGCACATCCGCCGGCGCGATCAGAACCATCGCCGCGACATGTTCGGGAAACTCGGCTGCGTACAGGGCCGTGAGAAAGCCCCCAAAAGAGTGACCGATGAGTATCAGTTTGTCCTTACTCAAAATCCGGCGGATCCGCTCGATGTCCGCAATCTGGGCGCCAAGCCCGAGCGTTCGATCAACCAGTAGTACGTTCTGATAGTAATTCCGAGATTCCAAGCGATCAATGGGGCGAGTCGATCGACCGCATCCCCGCTGGTCGTAATAAATGAAGCGGCAGGAATTGGTCAGTGACTCCAGGCCGGCCCACGGTTTAAGGTGCGGACGCCCCGGCCCTCCGTGGACAACCAATGCGGTGCGTCCCTTGCCCACGGCGAAGTGATATAGTTTAATGTCGGGTTCTACCACCCAGAAATTAGGATCTTCTGTCTGCTGGGGCGGCGCAAGTTGTGCACGCAGATTCCTCTCGGCACGCACCATCCCAGGCTCGTATAGCGGCTTATACTCCGCGCCCCAGACGGGAACGCCGCTGACAACAGCGATGCCAATCAGAGCAAGTAGAACCGAGCCGGCAACAAAAATTGGTTTCTTAATTGTCTTTGAGGATGTTCTGCGATTTATTTGATCTTCTCCGATCTGCGGTTTTTCCCTATCGGCGTGGTTAAAGTGCCTAAAGTGTTGAGTGACTAAAGTGCCTAAAATTATAACTTTCAACTTTAGCTCACTTTAGGCACTTTCGTTCACTGGTTAAAGATCGCAGTGGATTGCCAGACGGGCCAGATTCTGTAGCAGACTGGCAGGGGGGCTGACTCTTCAGCGGCCAGCCGCGCCAGCCTTCCTTCAAACCTTTGTTCACAAACGACTCAAGCTCTACTCTCATCTGCTCAGAACTCATTACTCTTGCCCCTTTTTACTCAATGGTGCTTTGCAGCATACTGTCTCATTCACAAAGATAAGACGTAATTGTCAGCCTGGATATTTCACGTTTCCTTCGACCCGGCTCAGGGCAGAGTTGAAGAAATCGTTGGCTGTGGCATGACTCAAATGACTATGACGTGAGGGGCGAATACTTGCCAACCCCTGCTTCCGGAGACCCCCAAATCAATTTGGGGGCTAACCGGTTAGCCCCGCAATGTATTGCGGGGTTTTCCCCGTCCCCGCGAAAGCGGGGATGCGCCCGCTGCCGCGAGGCATCTATCCGGGAGGATGGTGAGTATTGCATTTGGCGCTCGGAGCCCTTCGCTCTGCTCACGAGCTTGTCCTGAACGCAGTGAAGGAGCAAACTCCGCGAAGCCATTCACCACGGGGCGCCCGGTCATTCTGCCAGTGAATTTGCCGCCGGGGCCAAGGAATGTGGTTTGGCTTTCGCCCTCATAGGTCCACTCTCCGAAATAGTCCTACAACTTCTGTAACTCAGGCCCGGGTTTCGGCGGCTGGCTCGGTTGTTGGGCAAAAGCCGTCCCGACCAAGCAACCGGCTGCGATCAATGTGATCAGTGTTTTCATGGTGTACCTCCTTACAAAAATCCAACTGTCTCCACGATCCAGAGTCTAGTGACATGCTCAGCGACGGCCGGAGCCGAACCTCCCGCCAAATAAGTCATTCTCCTTCCAGCAAGGGCGATCCTCTATTGATCTTCAGGGCACAGTGGTCTTTACAACCACGCCGCCCTTCATCACGAAACAGACTTGCTGCAGCTGTTTCACGTCTTCTAGAGGGTTGCCGGGCACGGCGATGATGTCGGCCAGTTTCCCTGGCGCGATCACGCCCCTTTCGCGTACCCCGAGGAGGTCCGCAGCATTGATGGTCGCGGCCCTGATGGCGTCCAACGGGCGCATGCCCAACTCGACGAGGGTGACGAACTCCTTCGCGTTCTCGCCATGGGGGAAACAGCCTGCGTCGGTCCCGAACGCGATCTTGACCCGGCTGCGGAATGCCCGCCGATGGCTTGCCTGCGCAGCCGCATCAAACGCCTTGGCCTTGGCGAGCTGTTCAGGGGTCAACCCTTCCCGGCTGATACCGCCGCTGGACACGTACGCGGTAGGCACCAGATAGATGCATTTCTGCTCCATCAGGGCGAGCGTCTCGTCGCTGATGCCGGTGCCATGCTCAACCGACGAGACCCCGGCCCGAACCGCAGCAAGGATTCCCTCGGCGCCGTGGGCATGGGCCGCGACCTTGACTCCCTGCCGCTTAGCTTCCTCGACGACCGTTCGCAGTTCCTCGTCCGAGAGCTGCTGGTTCGAGTAGGACGCTTCGAACGATATGACTCCCGCTGTGGCGCATATCTTGATGACCCGAGCCCCATGCTTTGTCTGGTATCGCACCGCTTGGAGCATGCCGTCGACTCCGTCAGCAATCCCCTGCTTTGGCCCGACATCGAGAATCCCCGGCGCAAAGCCCGTGTAGTCGGCGTGGCCGCCTGTGATACCGATTGCGTATCCGGACGCGATCATCCTCGGTCCCTCGACCCAGCCGGCGTCGATGGCGTGCGCCAGGGCGGTGTCGGCAAAGTACGCCGAGCTAAGGTCTCGGACCGTGGTGAAGCCTGCGCCCAGAGTGAGCCGGGCATTCCGCGCCCCGCGCAGTGCCATCTCCGGCCCTCCTTCGGTGACTTCGTGAAGCAGCCAGTCTTTGTCCACGTCCAGCGTCAGATGGGTGTGAGCGTCGATGAGGCCCGGCAGGATCGTGACGTCGCCGAGGTCCACCGTTCGGGCCTCCGGCGGTACTGCCGCGCCACCGACCCCCTCGATCCGTTCTCCCTTGACTACGACTACCGCGGGCGAAATCAGTTTGCCCGCGTCCACATCCAGAAGGCGGGCAGCGCGGATGACGGTCACGTTCTCCCCGAGCGCGGCACGCGCGCTATGGCTACAGAACATTACGAATGCGACAGTGAAAAGAAGTCTTCTCATGGTTCTCTCCTTATGAAGATCCAACTGCTTCTACCGTGCCGCGTCCTGACTGCGCATCGCACGGGTTCTATGCGACCTTGTCGATATTGCGGGCGACCTTCTGCACGGCCTCAATGATCTCGTCCATCTCTTTCCTTGAGCCGAGGAAGGGGATTTTGCTGTCCATCGAGAGCATTTCCTTCTGTGTCGGCTTTTCGTTGTCTATCACGGGAAAGTGCAGCGATTGGCGATACTGGTCCGGCCAGGCCTTGGGAAACGCCACCTGGAACCCTGACGAGTTGAGGTGTTCCTGTAGCATCTTTTCCTTGTGGCACCCGCCGTCATACCTTCGCGGGCCGCCGTGCATCGGAATGTTCTCGGCCCGCAAAGCCTCGGCGAACCAGGCCGCCGGGACAGAACCCGCTTATTTTATCCACAAATTGCACAGATTTCTTGCCGCGGCCAACACAGATTTGGAGCCAGTTAATCTGTGTTCTTGGTAGGGTGGGCTTCAGCCCACCGATAAGGTGTTGGTGGGGCATCCATTCTCCGTAGGAGAACTGCCGCGAAGGATGAAAGCCCCACCCTACAATCTGTGGTTGTGTTCTTTTTTATCCTATGGCCGGGGTCTGGCAAACCGTCTCACTCGATTGTCCACAACGTAATCGAATCCTGGTCTCTCACAAACACGCGGTTGCCCGATACTACCGGATGCGCATATGTCGGGGTGTCGGCTACCTTGTAGCGCGTGACCTCGCTGTACGCCTTGCCGTCGGGCTTCAAGACGATCAGTCCAGCCTTCTCGGGTAGGGCCAGCAGGACCGAGCCGACGTCGACAATGGTGCCGAAACCGCCGAGCGGATTTGTATCGGTCCAGGCTGTCTGGCCGGTCTGCGCGTTCAGACAGTAGAAGTTGCCGCGATTGGAGATGGCGAACAGCAGCCCGTCTTTCAGGACCGGCGTGTTGAACTGCGGGGCGAGATCCGCGTTGCTCCAGAGCTCTTTGGTCGCGAAGCCGTCGCCCTGCTTTTCGATCTTCACCGCCTTGGCGCCGCGGGCGGCACCCGTGTAGATTACCGTTTGCCCATCCACGATCGGCGTGGCGGCATTGTAAGCCATCCTCTGAGGCACAAACGGCAGTTGCCACAGCAGCTTTCCATCGGCTACTGCGATCCCTACGATGCTTTTGTTCGTCAGCGTCACGACCTGCTTAGTTCCCTGCACTGTCATCAGGACGGGCGAGGCATACTCCGGGCCTTCGCCGGGCCATTTCCACTTTACATTGCCGGTTGCCAGGTCGAACGCCATTATGGCGCCATTATCTTTTGCGCCCAGTTGTGCGATGCACATCCCGTCGACAATGATGGGCGACATCGCCGTGAAGAACTCCGGCACGACCTTCGGGAACTCGTCCTTTCGCCAGAGGAGCTTGCCGCTGGCGTCCAGACAAGAGAGAACCCCGCCCACGCCCAGCGTGACGATTTTTCCTTCCGCCACCGCGGGCGAGCTTCTGGGCCCAGGATGCCGGGATGGCGCACCGGTCACGGCCTGCGCCTCGTATTTATCTCGCCACAGTTCTTTGCCGTCTGCCGCATTTAGACATAGAGTGACTTCCTCCGCGCCTTGCCGCGCAAAGACATAGAGCTTGTCGCCCACAAGGGCGGGCGTTGCATCACCCGAGCCCACTGTCGTTCTCCACTTCTGCGTCAGCTCCTTTGGCCAGGTCTGGGGCGCGGAAAAGCCGCTCACCTTTCCATCCCGATTGGGTCCTCGCCACTGCGGCCAATCCTGGGCGAAGACACAACTGGCGCTGATGAGAATCACACAACCCACGATCCCTGCGATTGACTGATTCATCTTTTTTTTCATAGTAGCCTCCGTTTCATTTTCTGCCTAGAATGGCAAACCATACTTACAGCAACAAAACGCCACAGTGGACCTTTCCGTTAAACTCTAATCTGCTCTGAGCGGTGTGTCAATTGTTTACCAGAACCAAAATCGCAGAGTCTGCCCTTAATTTCCTTGCAGGATTGTGCTATTTTGTGTAAAGTAAGAGGCGATATTATTTCGCTATTTTGTATAGGTTCTTTTTCTGGAACCTATTAGGGCGGTTAGCTCAGGTGGCTAGAGCGCCTGCTCGACACGCAGGAGGTCAGAGGTTCAAGTCCTCTACCGCCCATTTCTCCAAGCCCTTATAAGAGAAATGGTTTGCGGAAAATCATTCCTGGGTAATCCACCTCGGCAAATGCTGTGCTACACTTTTGACTACACTCTTGGGCCTGGTTCAGTTCAGGGTAACAACTCGAGGGGGTGTATGCGATAAAATCGCCGACTCCTGCCGATAAAAAGAGTAACCAACTGTTTTAACAAATCGAAAGGAGTCGGTATGCTCACTCGGGTTATCGACACATCTGCACCTCAACAAACACATTTTCTCCCCAAAAGAACATCGTTGGCATCCTGTCTTGGGCCTATCGATAGAAAGGACCTGACACCGTAGTTATTGCCAATCCTTAGCAATGGTGCTCATTCTCTCACTACTGTTACCCAAAATGAGCCATTTTTGAACCAGGCCAAAAGTTTTACGAATTTCACCAGCGGAGCAGGAGGGATTCGAACCCCCGTCACCCGAAAGGATGAAACGGTTTTCAAGACCGTCGCCTTAAGCCACTCGGCCACTGCTCCGATAAGCTGCCGCCCACTTTACATCTTGCAGGCCGATACTGCAAGAAAACCGCGGCAAACTGCGCCATTTTGCGGTCAGAAGGCAATGGGCGTAAAAAAACGAGCCCCGCTCGTGGCGGGGCTAACTCGTTTATATGAAGAAGGTTGTAGCTCTTTATTTCTTCGGCAGCCTCAAGGGAATCAAAGAAGTACTGCGTCCGTCACTTATTAGCAGCAGAACTGTGCCCTTCTTGGCACTTTTCTCCACCGCCTGGTAGAACTCCTTTGTATCTTTGATCGGCTCACGGTTGACCTCCAGAATTACCATGCCGGGCGATATGCCCCTGCGTGCCGCTTCCGAGCCGGACTCGACCCGCGTGATTAGCACGCCGGTCTGGTTTTCGTAGCCAAGGCGTCGTGCCAATTCGTCTGTAAGTGTCTGTACGGTAAGGCCTAACTCCTCGGTCGTGTCCGACGGTTTGCCGGCGAGTTCCTCGCGTGGCGGACGTGTCCCGAGAGTAACGGTAGCCTTTTCACGTTTGCCGTCGCGCAGGACGACTATGTGCACTTTGCTGCCCGGCTCAAGCTTGGAGACGCGATTAAGGAACTCAGTGCCTTTTTCAACCGGCTGGCCTTCAAACTCAACGATGACATCGTAGCGTTTCAGGCCGGCTTTCTCCGCAGGCGAACCCTCCATAACCTCATTTATAGCAACACCTTTGATATCTTCTTCCAGGCCGAGCGACGCGGCCAAGTCGGGAGTCAGCTCTTTGTACGTTATACCCAGGTAACCTCGGACAACTTTTCCGCCCTTAACAAGTTGCTCATATACTTCTTTAGCCATATTAATGGGAACTGCAAAGCCGACACCCATAAACCCGCCGGTGCGACTGATGATGAAGGTGTTAATTCCAACTGCCTTTCCATCAAGATTAAGCAATGGTCCGCCTGAATTGCCGGGATTTATTGCAGCATCGGTCTGGATAAAGTCTTCGTAGCTGTTCATGCCGAAGCCGCTTCTGCCCTTGGCGCTTACGATGCCGGCCGTGACGGTATGACTCAAGCCGAACGGATTGCCGATGGCAACGACCCATTCGCCGACGCTCAGAGCGTCGGAATCGGCCAGTTGTAGATGCGGAAAGTTGTCGCCTTCGACTCTTACGACAGCGACATCAGATTCTGGGTCCGTACCGATGACTTTTGCCTCAACTTCCGGCTTTTCTCCGACCTTGACCGTGACTTTGCTGGCATCCTCGACAAGGTGATTGCTTGTAAGGATGTACCCGTCGGCAGTAATAATAAAGCCGGAGCCCTGAACCGACTGCTGATACTTACGCTCGGGTGAGGGGCGGCTGGGCGCGCGCCGACGGAAGAAGCGGTCAAATAGGTCATCGCCGAATGGGTCAGATGGACTGCTGAACGGCCAGTCCTCCATGGTCGGATACTCAGATGTGACGGTCTTTTCAGCCTTGATCCCAACCACCGCCGGCGAAGCCTTCTCCGCGATCTCGGCAAAGGCTTTACCCATCCGACGCAGGGTGTTAATGCTGTCTGTATCCTGGCCAAAAGTTGGCAGCAGCGGAATAAGCAGCAAAAAGGAAAGGAGAATTGAAATTGCCATACAACGCGAGGCGTTTCTTTCTCTTGTAGTAACCAGTCGCATCTTTTAGACCTCCAGATTCCTAAGCTAATCACGATTATGGGCACAATACACTGTTTACACTTCAGCGTCCCACAAGGCGTTTTTGATTACATTGTCTACGATTCTGTGGCAGGAAGGTTCATTGGTCAACGTTTTTTTCGCACAAACCGAGCACCGCTATTTGGCCATTCTGGAGTCAGCGCTGTTGACTCAGCTCAGCCGAAAATGATATAATTATCGTGCGGTTAATCGTTTGCAAAGCTCGGAGATAAAGGGAGTATGTGATTTCTTAGTGTAATTCTGCGGATTTTTTGCCAACAAAACTGTAACTGCGCATAAATCGTGCAACTAAACAAGAACAGTTCCTGAAAGGGCACGAAGATGAAAGCGAGAGCCTCGGTATTTGTAGTCTTTTCGTTAGTTATGGCTGTGGGCCAAACCAGCATAGCTGAGGCAGCTCCGATAGGCACAGCATTTACTTACCAGGGCCGGCTCATTGACGCTAACAACGTTGCTGATGGCCTCTACGATTTCCAGTTTAGACTCTACGACAAAGCCGATGCGGGTATCCAGCGAGGCAGCACCATCGAGGTGAACGACCTTGACATCATCGATGGGTACTTCACGGTGTCACTGGATTTCGGCAGCGGCATATTTGATGGCAATGACCGCTGGCTGGAAATTGCGGCAAGAGCCGGTGACTTGGGCGACCCAAACGAATACACGTTGCTCAGCCCCCGGCAGCAGGTTAAGCCTACGCCGTATGCACTTTACGCGGCATCCGGCACGCCTGGGCCGCAGGGATTACAAGGGCCTAAAGGTGACAAAGGCGATCCAGGAGCTCAAGGCCCACAAGGCCCTCAGGGCGAGATAGGTCTGCAAGGAGCCAAGGGAGATAATGGTGACACCGGACCTGCGGGGCCTCCTGGACTTCAGGGCCTGCAAGGTGAACAAGGGTCTAAAGGTGATACCGGGCCTCAGGGGCCAAAGGGCGACAAGGGTGATGCAGGACCTGAAGGTCTCAAAGGCGATAAAGGCGACGCTGGGCCAGTGGGTCCAGCAGGTCCACAAGGACTAAAGGGAGACAAAGGTGATAAGGGCGATACAGGTTCAACCGGGCCTGTTGGGCCGCAAGGGTCTAAAGGTGATAAAGGTGACCCAGGAGCTATCGGTCCGCAGGGTCCTGTGGGTGCGACAGGCCTTCAAGGGGCGCAGGGACCTCCAGGTGCACAAGGGGCCCAGGGACCAACCGGGCCAACGCTGGGCATTTACGACTCGTTGGGCCTGGGCAGTTCCGGCGGCCGTGCGGCGGGCGACGCTGGCGGAAAAACGTTTTTCAATTTGGGCAACGTCGGCATCGGGCCCGGCCTCACGAACCCTGCCGAACGGCTTGACCTGTCCTGGAGCGGGGGGGTGAATGCGCGGATTGGCCAGTATAACTACCTGGGATCCTGTCACTCCTCGGCTATGCTGGTACTGGGCAGCAATGTCCGCGCCCGCACGGACAGCGTCCATGGCGTTGTGGTGGGAAACACACACGACAGCTACGGATACAGGGCCATTACCATGTCCATGGATGGCATTGCGTTCTACGGAGTAGCAGGTAAGGTGGCCGCCGGTGATCCCTTGGCCAATGAGAGAATGAGGATAACAAACGACGGCAGCGTTGGCATCGGGACGACAAGTCCGACTAATAAGCTGGACGTTGCCGGACACATCAATTCCAGTGAAAGCTATAAATTAGATGGATTTACTGTTCTTGCTAATACTGGAACACAAAATATTTTCGTAGGTCAATATGCAGGAGTAAGCAACACTACAGGAGCAGGCAATTCAGCGATGGGTTATATGGCTCTTAACAAAAACACTACAGGCTTTGCCAATTCAGCAGTGGGTCACGTTGCTCTTTACGAAAACACCACGGGCACTGACAATTCAGCAATGGGCGATAATGCTCTTGTCCATAACACCACAGGCAGCTTAAATTCAGCAATGGGTAGTGGTGCTCTTTCCGCGAACACCATAGGCGGCCATAATTCAGCAATGGGCCGTGATACACTTCGAAGCAACACCACAGGCAACGACAATTCAGCAATGGGCGATGGTGCTCTTGCCAACAACACCACAGGCAGCGAGAATTCAGCAGTTGGTGGCTATGCTCTTTGCTTCCTAACCACAGGCAGCGGCAATACAGCACTTGGTTATAAGGCCGGCTGGGGCTACCCGAACGCCACAGGTAGTGGTAATGTCTTTTTAGGCCGCAGCGCGGGATCTGGCGAGACCGGCTCGAACAGACTCTACATCAACAATAGTGCGGGCACTCCGCTGATCTACGGAGAGTTTGACACAAAAATGGTAGGTATCAACACTACCGCTCCAGCCGGTTATACACTTGCTGTAAATGGCTCGGCTGCCAAAACCGGTGGAGGCAGTTGGTCTACCTTCTCGGACGCACGGCTCAAGGAAGTCCACGTTCAATTCGAGCGCGGCTTATCCGAGGTCACAAAGCTCAATCCCGTTCTTTACAGCTACAGCGCAGGCAACGATATGAATCTGCCCACAGACAAACAATACGTCGGCGTTGTGGCCCAGGAGGTGCAGTCTGTAATCCCCGAAGCTGTGGAGGAAGACACCGGCGGCTACCTGATGGTCAACAACGACCCAATCATCTGGGCAATGGTTAATGCGATCAAAGAGCTAAAAGCAGAAAATGAGTTACTTAAGCAAAGAATAGATGCTCTGGAGTCGAGAATGCAGCAACCACAATTGGCTTCAGCAAAGGGGGTGCAGCAATGAGACGAGCGAGTTTTATCGTGGCGAAGAAGGTGTGGTTGGTGATGCTTGGCGCGCATCTGGTGGGCGTAGCCTACGCTTCAGGAACCTTTGCAGCAGGACCCTATCAGATTGACCGGCACACGATAGACGGTGGCGGCGGGACGAGCAGCGGTGGGCCGTACGTTCTCACAGGCACAATCGGTCAGCCTGATGCCGACTATAGCAGCGGCGGAAAGTATGAACTGCTCGGCGGATTCTGGCCTGGCGGACCTGTATGTATAGTTGAATTTGACGACTTTGCAAGGTTTGCCGAGCAATGGTTCCTTAGCGGAAGCGGCCTACCCGCTGACTTGGACGGTGATAATGATGTTGATTTTGAGGACCTGTCCCGGCTTTCTGACTATTGGCTCAGCGGCTGTCCCTACAATTGGGCTTTGAAGTGATGATGCTATAGGGCTGAAAGTTGCGGTAGGCTGACATAGATAGTTGGGAAAAAATTTTACCGCGCTGCGGCAAATAAGATATAATTGGCATGTTTCGTTTTTGAGATTGAATAAGGAGCGCGTATGTCAGGTCACTCACATTGGGCGGGAATAAAATATAAAAAAGCTGCCCTCGATGCGAAGCGCGGCAAGGTATGGAGCAAATTAGCCCGAATGATAATAGTGGCGGCCAAAAGTGGCGGCGGCGACCCCTCGGCGAACCTTTCTTTGCGATATGCTATTGATAAGGCCAAAGCCGCCAATATGCCGAAGGACACTATCGAAAAGGCCGTCAAGAAGGGAACAGGAGAGGTGGAGGGCGTTCATTTTGAACAGGTGCTTTACGAGGGTTACGGCCCGGGCGGCGTGGCTATAATGGTCGATGTGTTGACCGACAATCGCAATCGAACCACGCCGGAAATCAAAAGGCTTTTTGAAAGGCATGGCGGCTCGCTGGGAACGGCTGGATGCGTCAACTGGATGTTCGGCAAAAAGGGACTCATTACCGTCCGAACCACCGAGACCGACGAAGATGCGCTATTGGAAATTGCCATGGCGACAGGCGCGGACAATATGCAAAACACCGGCGGAGTCTATGAAATAACCTGTGAGCCGCACGTCTACGAAGAACTCAAGAAGACCTTGAAGGAAAAAAACATACCTACCGAGGTAGCCGAAGTTTCGATGGTGCCGCAGAACACGGTGCCGGTCAGCGATGCGGCGACCGCCAAGAAAATCATCTCTCTGATGGAGGACTTAGAGGATCACGAAGACGTGCAGAACGCCTTTTCCAACTTCGACATTCCCGATGCGGTAATGGCACATATCACTTGACGCGCATGCGTTGGGGATATACCGTATTATCGGAGAGAACCCCCCAGTAAACTGGGGGGCTAAATACTGGATTTTTGGCCAAGTTCTTTTATCCGCTTAAGGGCAAATTGGTATTGCTCTTGGCCAAGTCGGCTGACAATTTCTTTCCGCTCCGGATACATTATGCTGAATTGGGCGCGATAACTGTCTTCAATTCTTATCGCCTCTTCGTATTCCTCCACAGCGATCTCGGTCTTGCCCAACTGCTCGGCAATTTGTGCCAGTTCGAATCGTAATCGTTCGCAGGCGGGATAACGCTCAATGGCAAGTGACATATTCTCGAATGCTTTATCCAGATATTGCTGCTTAGTCTGGCCTGGCGAGATTTCCGCCAGTAAGCCGTAGACCTGCGCCAAGTGCTCAAAATACTTGAAGGTTTGTTTATTGCGCTGGATTGCGGTTTGTAGGTGCTTCTCCGCCCGCAGCAGCAAATCCGGATTCCTGCCGCCTGTTGTCTCGAAACGGTGCAAATACAATCGCCCGTTCATAAATGACGCGGTGGGGCTTAGAGGATCATCATCGGCGGCCTTATCCAAGAGGTTGTGGGCAAGTTCGAACCAGCCGTCAGAAGTGGCTTTGTTAGCCTGCTGTATCTTGGCGGTGCTTGCGGCCACCGGGATAAGGGCATAATTCAGATAAGCTCCGATTATCGCTGTTGCTGCTACCACGGCTGCTATTTTAGCAGCGGCGGTCGATTTTAGAACAAACTGCCGTTGGCGGTGCTGGAAAGAATCTTCGGCAATCAGGCATGCTATCATCGCCCAAAAGGTGGTAAATACGCCCGGCTCAAAAACGGCAAAATCTATCAAGTTATGAATCAAAAGACCTATCACCGCGCCGACAAGAGCGGGAACTACAATGTTTGTATTGTGCGAAGGCGCTGCAAAAAGTAAAAAGCCGACAATAAACACGAACACGGGCGTAACATACAATGTCACTATAACATAGATCATAACGTCAAGCGAACCGCTGGATGTCGCGGGCATAGCTATTGGCCTGATAAGCAGCAGTGCAGCCGATATGATTATTAACAGCACTATAGCCAGCGTTCTGAAGGCCGGCTGATGCTCGACAGTCTCCGGCGTGACATCGCGCCGGGGCGAAATAACTTTCCACAGAGGTATGAGTATCATAGCTAAGAATCCGACCAGGCCGAATGGACCGTATTCGGTCAAAACGCTGAGCACAAAATTATGCGGGTCTGCAACGGATTCCAGTGCTTCGGCGGGTTTATATCGCGGATAACACTGCGAGAAGTTGCCCGGCCCAACGCCTGTGAGTGGGTAGTCGCCGTACATTTTCGCCGATGCCTGCCAGTACTGCCATCTGACCAGCATAGGATTGCCGCCGGGCAATCGACCATGAGTCAATCCGTAGCAGGCAATCACCACTGTTCCTGCGGCGGCCAGCGATAAGCAGGTGATAAGTATGGCTTTTCTGTGACGCGTTATCCAATCGCCGAAGCGCAGAATCGCAACAAAAAGGGCTCCGCCAAACAGTAGGCCGATGATTGCGCCCTTACTTCGTATGATAGCAAAGCCAAAGACAACCGCTGACGCAGCAATGCCGCAACACAAAAGATGCGTACTTGGAAGGCCCCGCCTGAAAGGCGGGGCTAGATATTTAGCCCCACGTTTAACGTGGGGTTTTTCTTCTTTGGACTTTGCGATACATAGTGCGGCAGCGGCAAAGCACGCCAGTAGTGCGAACGAGCCGACAGAGTTGCGGGTGGTGAAGAATCCGCGTGCGCCTCCGGAATAAAGCCGATGTTCAAAAAGAAATTGCTGCAAAGAGCCCGGCTCTATGCCCATCGGCTCAAGGATAGTCTGCGGAGATTGCTCGTATTGCTCAATGGTCATCTGATTGCTGACGAAGAGTTGCTCGGCGCACTGATAGGCTGACACAACGCCCAGCGCGGCAATAACAGCAAGCGCCAGCCTGACTTTTGCCCGGCTGTCCAATATCTGCACCAGAAGGATAGCCATAAAGACGACGGCAAAGACCATAGCGACGTTAGCGATTGCCAGCCGCTTATCTTCTGCCGTAAAGCAGGCGATAGTAGCGGCTCCGCAGAATAGGGCCAGCCCCAATTCGATGCCGGTCAAACGGTACACAAATCTGCCGCTTAGAAAACCTGCCAAAAGCCAAACCGCCAGGGCGAATATCAGCACCGCCGAGACAGATAGGCTGTAAGCAATGTCACGGACATTGCTCGGCAGGGTCGTTGACTGTATCGTTGGGCTTTCGGTAATGGTGGCGCGAAGCGCAACCACGCTGAGGCAGACGCCGAGCAAAATGAACTCAAAAATCGCCCGCCTTTTGTTTTTTGATGTGTTTACGTTAACTGCGGTTGTCGTCATCTTTGGCGCCGGCTTCCAATATGGCGATAATGCAAAGGACCATAATGGTCTGAACGAGTATCAGGATCGCACCGGATAGGTTGACCTGGTAAAGGAAAGTCGCTCCTAGGCCCGTGCAGAGCGTGGTTAGGTACAAAGTCAGAACCGTCTGGGTCTCGGTCAGTCCCCGTCTTCTTAGCCGATGCGAAAAGTGCTGCGTGTCACCGACCAGCGGGCTTTTGCCCTGGCTTATCCGCAGCAGCGTAACGCTGACAAAATCATATAGCGGCACCGCCATCACAACCACCGGCATCAAAACCGAGTACCATGCGCCGCTATGTGTTTCGTGGTAGTACGTTGTCCGCAAAGTTAAAAGCGCGACGAAAAAGCCCACAACCAATGAGCCTGCGTCGCCCATAAAGATTTTCGCAGGCGGAAAGTTAAATACTAGAAACCCTAACATCGCTCCGATGAAAACTAGTGCCAAGCCGCCGACAAGAATCTGGCCGCTTGTGGCTGCGGCGGTAAATAAAATACTGCTGGCTATGATGGCGATGCCGGCGGCCGCGCCATCCATATTGTCCAGAAAATTAAAGGAGTTGACGATAAACACTATCCAGAAGGCTGAAAGCACAGAAGTGGCTGCCGTGTTCTGGATGAAAAGCTCAACCCTGACCTGGCCGAACGCAGCGGCAACTATCGCTACTGCAAACTGCACGGTAAGTTTGAAAAATGGGCCAAGATGCTTTTTATCGTCCCACAGCCCCAGCAAAAACAGAGTAAATGCACAGAGCCATATAATCGTCAGTTGATCGGCCTTAGCCAGGAAATGGGCAGGTTCCACGCCGGTGCGTTCGGTAAGCCAATGAAGGTGGCTGGGAGCAATGAGAAATCTAACTGCCGCCACCGCAGACACCAGGACAATTGAGAGGGTGGCAAAGATAGCGATTCCGCCGCCCAAAGGGACAACGCTCCGGTGGTATCTATCAGCCGTCGGATGCGCAACAAAATTGGCGCGTTCCGCTATCTTCTTGGCGACTGCGGTCAATATGGCCGACATTGCGAATGAGCCGACAACTAAGATGACTGCCAGTGTGACAAGCATTACGAACCCGGAGAAGCTGCGGTCAAACCGCAGGCTAGATATTTAACCCCGCGTTTTACGCGGGTTTTTTTGCCTTAAACCCGAAGAATCGAAATTTCCACTTTTTTGACCATGTTTGGTGTTTTAACTGCTCCAGCAATCGCGTCCTTACCTTCTCGAAGAAATCGAAATAGCACTGTTGTCTGTAATCGGGATACGTGTAAGGCAGCGGACACCAGGAGCCTTTATCGAAAATTAGTGTCACCTCGGCATAAATTTTCTTGCCGATATATATACGATGCGAATAGTTTTTGGTAGTAGCCAGGATGAGCTTAGAAGCCTCGATTATGCCCGGGTCTAAGTTCACCGGCCTGGGAAGCGGCAAGCGCAACCTGGACGCCAATCTTTTTTCGAGCTCATTTGTCTTGAGTTTGGTCTTAGCCAATTGGCCCGGCTTGATCAGCCGTTCAATACTTACAAATTGCCTCAGGATATTTGGGCCGGTCTGATCCTTATAATAATCAGTTTGGGTAAATGGCCAAACGTCACTTACAAGGTCGATTTTGCCGATTTTGTCCTCTGTTGCCTCCATTGCTGCGTGCAGGCATTTATGGTCGGCCGCCAGAATTCCGATTATCAGTTTTACCGGCTTAGGGTCTTGTAACTGCCACATCCCAAAGTTTTGAGTTTTTAGTTTTGAGTTTTTAGTTTATGGTTATACATCGCAGATGCGCACTGCATAGGCCAGCGACTCCAGCGGGTCCTGTTTCGGGACAAATTCGTGCGCGACGTAACCCTTAAAGCCGGTCTCGGCGATAGCCTTCATAATGGCAGGATAATATAGCTCCTGCGTGTCGTCGATTTCGTTCCGGCCCGGATTGCCGCCGGTATGGTAATGCCCGATGTAGTCCTTGTTGTCGCGGATCGTGCGAATTATGTCGCCCTCCATTATCTGGGCGTGATAAATGTCGTAGAGGATTTTGATGCGGTCCGAGCCGACTTTTTTGCAGACCGCCACGCCCCAGCTTGTCTTATCAAACATATAGTCTTTGTGGTTGACCTTGCTATTAAGATATTCCAGGCAGATGTTGACCTTTTTTTGTTCGGCGTATCCGACGATTTGTTTGAGGCCCTCGACTGCGTTTTCTATGCCCACATCGTCGGGGATGCCGTCCCTATTGCCCGAAAAGCTAATGACGTTGGGGAACCCATACTCAGCAGCCGCGTCAATCGCTGAGCGGATACTGGCGATACAGCCAGCGTGATTTTTCTTATCATTCATGCCTTTGGGGAGGCTGTGGGTGCTTATCATTGAGCAGATCATCCCGTGCTTTTTAAGGGTCGGAAAATCGTTCGGTCCCAATAGGTCGATGGCGGTCATGCCCATCTTCTTGGCGACCGTGCAGAGTTCATCAAGTGAGAACTTGTTGTAGCACCACCTGCTGACCGACTGGTTAATTCGCCCATTTTTGACGATGCGCTCTACCTCGGCTATAGTAAGAGCCGCGGTTTTGCCGGCCAGTGCTCCGGCGATTGTGCCCGCAGCCGCCAGCGAAGTATTGCGAATAAAGGTGCGTCTGGAAATTGTATTCTTGTTCATTGCTTTTCTCCTTCCCGAATTTGGGTATACCAGTCGCCGTGCCGGCGACGGCTAAACGTGTAATTTTTGTTTCAGTGAGTTGACCAGCTCGATTACTTTATTTGCTGCGCTTTCCACCGAGACTCTCTGGGTTTGGGATTCTGCCCGCAGCTTGATTTCGACCTTTCCCTCAGCCAGGGACTTTTTGCCCACAGTGACCCTTATCGGTATGCCGATAAGGTCGGCGTCCTTGAATTTGGCGCCGCCGTGAATCGGCCGGTCGTCCAGCAATACGTCGATGCCGGCTGAAAGCAATTGCTGATAGATTTTTTCTGCGGCGCTTGCCACCCGGTCGTCTTCTTGATTGGCGCAGGTGATGATGACCTCGACAGGCGAGATGCTTATCGGCCAGATGATGCCGTTCTGATCGTTGCCGAGCTCGATAGCCGAGGCCAGGATTCGGTTTATGCCGATGCCGTAGCAGCCCATAAGGCAAGGTTTTTCGGCCCCATTTTCATCCAGGAATTTTGCACCGAGTTTTTCGCTGTATTTAGTCCCCAATTTGAAGACTTGGCCGACTTCGATGCCCTTTTTGAATAACAGTTTTCTGCCGTTATAGGTGTCGCCTTGCACGGCGTAGCGGATGTCGGCAACAGTGATATTTTGGCCTTGCAGCGGAAAATCTCTGCCCGGCACAACATTTTTCGTGTGATAGTCGGTCTTATTGGCGCCGGTGATGCCTACCGCCATCGCAGCGACTGCATAGTCGACGACCATTTTAGAGACCTTATCGTCCATTCCGATGGGCCCGGCAAAACCAACCTTGGCGCCGGTAACTTTTTCGATAGTGGTCAGGTCCGCTAATTCAAGGTGCTTGCCGCCGATAGTTTGGCTGAGCTTTTCGTTATTGATTTCGTGGTCGCCCCGCACTAAAGCCGCAATTGCACCATTTCCGGCAGCAAATATGAGCGTTTTTATCATATCCTTCGGCTGGGTCTTAAGAAATGCGCAGACGGCCTCGATAGAGCCTGTGCCAGGCGTGTGGACATCCTGCGTTGGCGGCAGATTCCTCGACTCGCTTCCCCTTCGACTTCGCTCAGGGCTAAAGGCTGATACGCTCGGAATGACAGAAGGGGCAAGTGGGTCGACTGATGCCCTTTCAAGATTTGCTGCGTAGGAGCCATCTTCTGTGTAGACAATAGTATCTTCGCCGGACTCGCACGGGACAGTGAATTGGTGCGAGCCGGAGCCGCCCATTTCGCCGACTTCGGCCTGTACGATCACATATTCCAGGCCGCATCGTTTGAAAATCCGGCAGTAGGCGTCGTACATTGCCTGATAGGATTTCGCCAGGCCTTGCGCGTCGGCATCGAAGCTGTAAGCGTCTTTCATTATGAATTCGCGGGAGCGGATAGGGCCAAAGCGGGGGCGGAATTCGTCACGGAATTTAGGGCTTATTTGATAAAGATTGACCGGCAACTGCTTGTAGGACTTTATCTCGCCGGCGGCAAGCGTGGTGAAGACCTCTTCGGCGGTTGGGCCAAGAACGCTGCCTTTTCCGTGCCTGTCCTGAAGGCGGAACATCGTCGGGCCGTAGTCAACGCTGCGCCCGGTCTTGTCCCACAGCTCAAGCGGCTGCATCGAGGGCACCAGAATCTCCTGGGCGCCGGCTCTATTCATCTCTTCGCGGACGATAGCTATGATTTTCAGCAGGCTTCGCCAGCCGAGCGGAAGATATGTATATGTGCCGCTGGCGACCTTGCGGATAAGTCCAGCCCGAATCATTAGCCTATGGCTGGTTATCTCCGCGTCTGCTGGTGCTTCTTTGACGGTTGGTATGAACATCCGGCTGTATCTCATCTATCGTGCCTCGTAGTTCGTGACTTCTGTTGGTTAAATCTAAGCCTATCGTAGTGCACGTTTATAGTCTAAAATCCAGACGCTTGCAAGGGGAATCTGCCGGTGGCCGGGCGTGGCAAACACCCGCAAGAAAGGTTTTTTAGGGGGCATTCGCTGCTTGCCGAGACAGGTGTCCCCGAATATGATGGGGCGCAGATGAACGAATTGAAAGGACTGAGTAATGGCGCATAAATTCGTCAATCAAATTAAGCCGGGTGAGGCAATAGATGACATATATATGGTCAAAGAGCCGATTCTGCGAAGCACAACACGAGGCGATCTGTATATCGCGATGTTCCTTGCCGACAAGACCGGGCAGTTGAACGGCCGGATGTGGCAGGCGACCGAGACAGTCTATAAAGCGCTGCCCATGCCGGGCTTTATCCATATCCAGGGAAGAAGCGAACTCTATCAAAACAACCTGCAAATCGTCATAAACAACATCAGCGTCGTTGATCCGAGCAAAGTGTCGCTGGATGATTTTCTCGCCCGCACGGACAAAGACATCGGGCAGATGTTCAAGGAGGTAAAGCAGATTGTCGCCCGGATAAAGAACCCGCAGCTAAATGCACTGGTGGGCGAATTCCTGGCTGATGATAGGCTGATGGAAAAATTCTGCGCAGCGCCGGGCGGCGTGAAGCTGCATCATGACTATATCGGCGGGTTGTTAGAGCATACGCATAATATGCTGCGGGTGGCATCTGCAATATTGCCGCTGTATCCTCAGGTGCAGGCCGATTTAGTCCTGGCGGGTATTTTCCTGCACGACATGGGCAAAACCGAGGAGCTATCATACGAGTTGGCCTTTTCATATACCGATGCGGGACAACTGATCGGGCACATTGGGCAGACCCTACTGTTGGTAAATCGCAAGGCTGATGCGCTGACAGCCAAGGGCACACCAGTTGATAAGGCGATTTTGGATGCCTTGGGGCATATTATTCTGTCGCACCATGGCGAATATGAGTTTGGCTCGCCCAAGCTGCCGGCCACGCCTGAGGCCTTTATGGTCTATTACATTGACGACCTGGATGCCAAGCTCAATCAGGTCGCATCGGCTATTGACAATGAGCTTGGCGATTCGAACTGGACCGCCTGGAAGAGCGCCCTGCAGACCAGGCTTTATAGGAAGCGTATAGAATGAAAACAGGGGTACTTTCGATGCGAGGCTGGATTGCTCTGCTTTTCTTTTTTGTGGCATCGCCAGCGCAGCTCAGCTTGGCAGACCAGTGGTATGCAGGACCCAACGGTAAGCCAACAAATCCCGGCACAGAAGAATCGCCCTGGGATATTGCCTCGGCTTTAGGCGGGCAGCAGAAAGTTGCTCCAGGTGATACAATTCTTCTGCTCGGGGGCACTTATAAGCGGCGTCCCCAGGAGCTTTTTGAAATTCGCCTGGCTGGCACGGCGGAAAACCCGATCCATATTCAGCCTGCACCCGGCAACCGCGCCAGAATCGACGGCGGCCTATCCGTGCAAAGTCCTTCGGCTTATGTCTGGATTCACGACCTAGAGATTTTTGTTTCTGAACCGCAGCCGGAAAAGCCGGTCAGCCCAGGCTCAAGCCCGGAAGATCTGAATCGTCCGTGGGGCGGCCTGCATACGCACGGCGGAAGGGACTGTAAGTACATAAATCTGATTATCCACAACTGCAATCAGGGCATAAGTTCCTGGCAGGGCGAAATCGACCCGGAGATATATGGCTGCATAATCTATGATAACGGCTGGCTGGGCACCGACCGCGGGCACGGGCATTGCATTTACACGCAGAATAAAGACGGCGTTAAGACAATCTCCAACTGCATAATGACCTGCCGATACGACGGCACCTACACTATGCACGCATACGGCTCCGAGCGTGCCTATGTGGATAACTTTCTTGTCGAGCAGAACATTTGCTATGGCAAAGGGCCGTTCTTAATCGGCGGCGGCAGGCCGAGCCGTGACATCCGCGTTGCCAGAAATTATCTCTACGATGTCAGTATGAGAATCGGTTACAACGCCCCGTACAATGAAAACTGCCAAGTCAGCGATAACATAATAGTCAACGGCGAACTGGATATTGCCAAGTACAAGCAAGTCGCGCAGAGCGGCAATCTCGTTATCAAAAAGGGCGAAAAACGCCCAGCAGGAACCAAGAGTGTTCTTTTGCCCAATCGACTCGACCGAAACCGCGCGCATCTGGTGATCTACAACTGGGACAAGGCCGAGAAAGTGGATGTTAATGCTGGACCATTTTTGGCCGACGGCGAAAGTTTTCGCCTTATGGATCCGCAGGACTTATTCGGTGAGCCCGTGGCCCGCGGCAAGTGCCAGGCAGGCGCTATCAGTGTGCTGGTCCAAGGTGAATTCGCAGTTTTTGTCGTTCTTAAAGAGGACTGAATTGCTTCCTGCCGAAGTTTTCTGCGGAATATGCGCTACACATCACGACAAAGTTGGCCCGGCAGGGCCACCCCCCGTAATTTAGCCCCGCCGGGCTTTTTTGCCTCACAACTGGGCTTATAATTCCTGTATCTTGGCTTTACATTCTGGCTATTTGCCCTCGCCCAGCTAAAACTAATTCGATGCTCGGTGACAACCTTATGTCACAGCGGATGGAAAAACTGGTGGATCAGGCGGCAATATAGTCTTGCCCAGGAGCACCTGCCGCTCCCTCACGGTCGCGCTTCTCTGTTTTGGGAAATACGGTCGCGGCTCTGTATTAGATGTCGCGATTAAGCACTACGCCGGAGAATCGCCAGGTTTTCTCGAATTGCTTACGCGGTATGGCACTTAGTCCAGCCATCGGATCGGCGACAGTAACGGTGCGGTCGGAGACTTTAAGTACCGCTACGCAGTGATCCAGCATAAATGCGTCTCTTACTATAGCCAGAGTGATGCCCCCCTTATTGAGCTGAGTGATGGAGTCGAAATGGCGGTACTGGCACCGCAGACCCTGCCCGCCGTAGCGGTCCACAAGAGCTGCAGAGAGGCACACCGGCAGAGTCCCTGTCACCGGACTGCAGTGAGCCAGTAGCGCTATTTCTCCTTCGTTGGCAGATAGGCCTAATTTGGCAAGGGCTGTGACCGCGGCAGCCGGCCCACAGGTGTAGCTTGTCGCCTGCCGACAAACGCCGTCCGAATCGAACCTTGTGGAAAGATTCGCCAGCCGGCCTCTAAGCAGCGCAGGGGCGAGAAAAGGCAGTACGGAAAACCAGCCCACAACTACCGCCATCACGATGGCGACCAGCAGCTTCTCGGATTTGCCCGGCAGACGCGATAGCGGCGTGGTCAATCCCATCGTAGCCGCCAGCGACAATATTACAAATTTTGCCCGACTGGCGCTGATCCAGGATAGAGCCGGCAGGAGCCCAAGCGAATCGTTATGCCTGGCCAGAAGTAAGACAGCGATTAGCGCTGAGGATAGAACATAGCCCAGTGACCAGTAAGGTTTTGGAAGACTTGAGAAGAGTCTACCGAGGGCAATGCCGCAAAGGCATATCAGAATGACGCCCACAGTTTCAAGCCAAGTACTCATTTGCACCTTCCTCCGGACCGTGAACCCCGCCTGCGCGGGGGTAAACTCGTGCCTGCGGAATCAGGCAGCGGCGGTCGAGCCGGTTGCCGTTTTTTCTGCACCTATTTTATCAAATTCAAACGCCGCGTTCAAGCCGGAAATTCGCCTGCCTTTGAGCCGGACAGGATTTACGATTGAGGTTGGCATGGTTTGGACTTATAATCAATCGGTGATAGGACGTATGCAGCAGATACAGCAGAAAACTAAGGTATATACGGTCAGCCAAGTCAACTCGCTAATCAAAGAGATTCTGGAAAATAATCTGCCCGGCTGGGTGACCGTTACCGGCCAGATTACCGATTGGAAGCTGCACCATAAAGGGCACTGCTACTTTTCACTGAAGGATGAGTATTCCAGGCTCCCTTGTGTTATGTGGAACGACGACTTCAGCAAGGTAAAATTTAAGCCGGAAAACGGGCTGGCCGTAATCGCTGAAGGTCACATCGACGTTTATTCTCCGCAGGGCAGATACCAGTTCTACGTTGAGTCGATGACCCCTGCCGGCGTGGGGGCGCTTCAATTAGCCTTCGAGCAGATGGTCAAAAAGCTCCAGGCTGAGGGGCTTTTTGATGACGCACACAAAAAGCCCATCCCGCAGTATCCGGAAAGGATCGGGATTCTGACCAGCGAATCGGGGGCAGCGGTGCACGACATAAAAGACAGCATCTGGCATCGCTGGCCGTGTGTCAAATTGTCTCTTTATCCCGTGCCGGTGCAGGGCGAAGGTGCAGCTCAAGAAATCGCAGCAGCTATCAGAGACATAAACATCCACAATAAGCAGTTCCGGCTCGACCTTCTCATTGTTGGCAGGGGCGGCGGGTCGCTGGAGGACTTGTGGGCCTTCAACGAAGAAGTCCTTGCCAGAGCGATTTTCGATTCGCAAATCCCCATCATAAGCGCGGTCGGGCACGAAGTTGATTTCACGGTGGCGGATTTTGTTGCCGATGCCAGAGCGTCTACGCCTACCAAAGCGGGCGTCGTGGCGGTGCCCGATATGCAAGAGGTTCTGGGGCAGTTGGCGTATTTTGCAAAAAGATTAAGCTCGCAGACAAAAACCAGGCTTGAGCTTTGCCGGGAAGGTTTGCAGACGATTCTGGCAAGTGCGGCCTTTAGAAATCCGCTGCTGCCGATTCGCAACCGTGAACAACAGTTGGACGAGCTAAGCACAAGTCTGGCAAGCACTACAAAGGCTCTATTTGCGGAGCTTAGGGATAGGCTCCACCTTTTTTATCAGCAGATTGTCAGGATTGAGCCGCATCGGCTGTTGGCGAGGAGAACAGTTGCCTTGAACAATTTGCTCAATCGGGCAAACGTAGCAATAGGCAAGATTGTCGTGGAAGCCAAGATGCAGCTTACCGCCCAGGCAAATCGTCTGGCCGCCTTAAATCCGAAATCGGTTTTGCAGCGCGGTTACAGCATTACCACAAATAAACAGAATGGCCTGCTGGTAAGGACTCTGGACGACATTCAAATCGGAGGGCATCTTATCACTGAGCTTGCGGACCGAGACACGATTGAAAGCGCCGTAACAGATAAGCGCAGACGAGAAAATTGCCAGTTCAGTAGTCTTTGAAGTGCCTCATCCACTGTGGCCAGTTTTCGGGTTTTACTCCGCCGGCTTTGGTCCAGGGACCGGCCGTGTTGTACTGGCGATGCCATTTTAATGTCCATAACTCCTTTAGGCCGACTTTTCTGACCGACCAGTCGAAAAAAAGCCCGTTTACGTATCCATCGTGGCGATTGATGCACGAAGGAGTCTCCCCATAGACCCCAAATTCATGAGTCTCTCGCGGAACAGGGGGAGGTCGGACAATTTCCGTAGGTATGGCGTCACATACCGGAGGCTTGGCCCCCTCCCGGGGCCACCCGGTGTACGACATGGAGCTATCCAGTTGCATCGGTACATTACTTGCACCTTTGACATGAGGAGTGCTCCAGTAGTAAGGAATAAAGTGTCGTCTATAATTCTCTGTAATACCTTCCACCACCTCATCCCTACCCTCCGGCCAGTAGGGCCAGTGAGTGTAGCTGTTAGTGCCATAACTGCCGTACATATCCCACGGGTATTGATCTTTGGGCCACCATCTGCCCCAGGCCAGGAACGTACCGCCAGGCCCATACGGCTCGCCACCTGGATGTGCAAGTTTTGTGGCGATCGGACAGCACCATATACCCTCACTGCTTTGGTACCAATCCGGCTCTTCATAGGGAGAGCCGTACCAGCCCAGGCCCCAACCCAGGCCAGCGCTCCAAGGCAAATCTTCTTCCCAAACCTGGTGCCACCAGTAGTCTTTCTCCGGCCCGCAGCCTGGAAAATAACCATCGTTCTCACCCGTACGCATTGCCCAGTGAGTGCCCCATTGTCTCAGGTTCGACTGGCAGCCGACGGCCTTTGCCTGTCTTCTTACTCGTTGCAGACTGGGTAGCAGGATAGCCATCAGTAGCGCGATAACGGAAATAACCACCAACAGCTCTATTAACGTAAAGCCCGTTCTTTTGCGCATGATCAACTCGTCTCCTTTTCCGCAAAAGGAGTTTTTTAACTAGCTATATTGCATTCCGCCAGAAAATGCTTCTTATTGGATTATACTTTAACCAGTAGAGGTGGGCAAGAGATTCGCAAAATTATTTGATTGAAACTGAGCCAGTAAAAAAGTAAAAAGGTGAAAGTAAAAGGGCAGAAGTTAAGGTCAAAAAGATGGCAGAAAAGAAGCAAAAAGACGATATAACCAAGCTCAGCTTTGAAGAGGCGATCAAGGAGCTGACCGGCATTGTGGAAAAAATTGAGCAGGGCGAGATTCCGCTGGAGAGCAGTTTGCAGCAGTACGAAAGAGGAATGGCCCTGATCGCACACTGCCGGACGGTTTTGCAGAAGGCTGAAAAACGGATTGAAAAGATGGGCAGGGAGCAGCAGACAGAAGACAGATGACGGATGACAGATGACGGAGGACGGAAGACCGAATATCGACATACGAAATACGACATACGCAGTACGAGAAGCGAGCGTGGCGGAATTGGCAGACGCGCAAGGCTTAGGACCTTGTGTCCTTTGGGACGTGGAGGTTCGACTCCTCTCGCTCGCATTCTTAGCGTATAGCGTACAGCGTTCAGCAAGCATTCCCAAAGCCGGGAAAGGATGTAACTTGCTTGAAGGAGAAGAATGTTCAGCAGTTATTTTCAGCTTGAACAGAAACGTACAAGCGTCAGGGTAGAATTTGTAGCGGGAGTGACGACATTTCTTACGATGGCCTATATCATTTTTGTCAATCCGGCCATTCTCAGCGCGGCGGGTATGGACAAGAACGCACTGATAATCGTCACCTGCTTGGTCAGCGCTGTCATCACCATTCTCACTGGCCTTGCGGCAAACGCTCCTATCGCGATGGCCCCGGGCATGGGACTCAACGCCTTTCTCGCCTACAGCCTCGTCAAGGCGGGCGAGGTAACTTGGCAGACGGGCCTGGGGATTGTGTTTCTCTCAGGGCTGCTGGGTTTTTTACTAACACTACTTGGTTTGCGGAAGCGGCTGGTCGAGGCCATCCCCGTCAGTCTGGTGTCGGCCATATCGGTCGGCATAGGCTTGTATATTACGTTCATCGGCTTGGTGGATTTGGGTGTGATTGTGAATAGCGAAGAGACACTTGTCGCCGCAGGGCCTCTGACGGGGACTGTCTTGATCGGGCTGGCAGGTTTGCTGCTTATGGCTTTTCTGCAGGTCAGGAAGATAAAAGGTGCGTTGCTGATCGGAATATTGTTTTCTACGGTCCTGGCAGTGATTTTCGGCTATGTGTCCAAACCGTCGCAGATACTGTCCTCGAATCTCGACATCAGTCCTGTCGCATTTCAGCTTGATATCTTAGGGGCGCTGAAGTGGAGTCTGTTTGGAAGCGTCTTTGCGCTGATGTTCATGGATATGTTCGATAGCATTGGCACGCTGGTGGCCTGCTGCCATGAGGCCGGTATGGTGGATAAGGACGGCAAGATCACGGGCCTTGACCGGCTGCTGGCAATCGACGCGGGGGCGAGCATGTTCGGTGCTGCTCTGGGCACATCCAGCATCTCATCATACATCGAGTCCGCCGCCGGCATCGAAGAGGGCGGGCGGACAGGCTTGACGGCGGTAGTTACAGGCGTCTGCTTCGCGCTTGCGCTATTGTTCGTTCCGGTTGTCGGGATCGTGCCGAAATATGCGGCTGCGCCGGCTCTGGTTATGGTCGGCCTATTTATGATGAAGGAGATAAAACGCATCGATTTTGCCAACCTTGAAGAGGCCTTGCCGGCATTCATTATTATGGTGATGATTGCCCTCAGTTACAGCATTAGTAGAGGCCTGGCGTTCGGTTTTATTTCATTCGTGCTTATGAAGACTATTTCGGGCAGGGCAAGAGACGTCAAGCCGACTATGTGGATTATTGCGGCCTTGTCGGTGTTATTCTTGACGATGGACCGCCTCGCTGGTGCAATTGAGTATCTAAGGCAGCTTATGTAATAAGGAGGTTTCAGATGGCAAAAGTATATATTGGTGTGAACCTGGAGTTTGTACGGCATGCGGATAAGCCCTTTGAGTGGGGCATCGAAAAGGCAGCCAAGCTGGGCTATAAATACGTTGAGCCGTGGGTGCACTGGGGCCGCGAGCTGATGAGCGAAGCCGGCTACTATATGACCGTCTCGATGCTGGACGATCCGTACCGTATCAAGCGGGCGTGCGAAAAAGCTGGCGTAAAACTTTCGGGTCTGTCGTCGCACACCGCGCTTTGCAGGCCGGATATAAGCGGCAACTATCTCAAGCAGGCGATTCGCTTCGCAGCCGAGTGCGGGGCACCGGTCGTCAATACCGACGAAGGCCCAAAACCTCGCTGGACGACCGAAGAGGAAGACCACGTTTTGATGAAGTACACGCTGACCGAAGCGGCGGCGGTTGCCGAGCCTCGCGGGATTATGATCGGCATCGAGCCGCACCAGCAGTACAGCAAATCGCCGGCGGGTCTTGACCGTATTTGCAAGTTGGTGAAATCGCCCGCGATCGGCGTCAATTTTGATACAGGAAATAGTTATCTTGCGGGTCACGACCCTATCGCATGGCTGAGGCGCGTTAAGAATAGGTTAGTCCACGTGCACGCCAAGGATATTTCCATCCAGCATTCTAAGGCCGAGCGTGGCAAGGTTACAGGTACTCCCGCCGGTTGCGCCTGCGGCGAAGGCGTCATAGACTGGAAAAAGGTGATTTCGGTTTGTAAAGCTGCACCGCGTGACATCGTGCTGAGCGTCGAGTGCGGCACAATAGACCAGGCTGAGAGAAGCATCAAGTACCTCAAAGCCCTGCTGTGATGCCGGGTCGGTCCTGAAATTGCGTAGGCAAATGCCATGAAAGAAGCCAGCACAAGAAGACAATTTCTACGGGCGGCAGGGGCGGTAGCTACCTCAACAATTCTGAGCCAGAAGTTGTTGTGGGCGGCACGCTTGCCTACGCATGCGAGCAAGAAGCCAAATCTCGTTTATATCTTCGCCGATCAATGGCGTGCCCAGGCGACTGGTTATGCCGGCAATCCGGACGTCAGGACGCCGAACCTTGATAAACTGGCCGAAGAAAGCATCAGCTTCAGCCGTGCGGTGTCCGGCTGTCCAGTATGTTGCCCGTACCGAGCCAGTCTGACGACGGGCAGATACCCGCTTACGCACGGCATTTTCTTGAACGATGTGCGACTGAGCAACGATGCTGTGTCCATCGCCCAGGCGTACAACCAGGCCGGCTATGAAACTGCGTACATCGGCAAATGGCATTTAGACGGGCGCGATAGAAGTGCGTTCGTTCCGAAAGAAAGACGCCAGGGCTTTAGATTCTGGCGGGCAATGGGCTGCACACACGACTATAACAACTCTTATTATTACGGCGATGAGAATGTTAAGCTTAAATGGGAAGGTTACGACGCCATCGCCCAGACCCGCCAGGCCCAGCAGTACATTCGTGAGCACTCGGGCGGCAAACCCTTTGCTCTTTTTCTTTCGTGGGGTCCGCCGCACGACCCATATCACACCGCTCCTGCAAAATATAGAGAGCTTTTCGAGCAAAAGAAATTAGTCTTACCGGATAATGTCCCTTCACAGTATCGGGATTCGGCGCAAAAAGCTCTGGCCGGATATTACGCCCACATCGCTGCTCTGGATGACTGTATCGGCTGGGTTCTTGCGACGCTGCGGGAGCTTAATCTGGAAAATGAGACCCTTTTTGTCTTTACCTCCGACCACGGGGACATGCTCTTTTCGCACGGCGAGCAGAATAAGCAAAGGCCCTGGGACGAGTCCATTCTGGTTCCATTTCTTGTGCGCTACCCCGCGGCACTTGGCAGGGGAGGGCGGACAGTTGATATGCCGATCAATACGCCTGATATTATGCCGACACTTCTGGGTCTAAGCGGTCTTGATATGCCCGATACGGTGGAGGGGACTGATTTTTCCGCCGTTGTGACCGGCAGCGAAAAGCCTGCCTCTTCGACAGGCTCAGAGCAGGCTCTGAGCGAAACCGAAGGGGCCGCCGACAACGCGGCGCTAATTACCTGCCCATCACCTTTTGGCCAGTGGAAGAGGGTTAACGGCGGCAGAGAATATCGCGGTATACGCACGAGGCGTTATACTTATGTCCGCGACCTGAAAGGTCCGTGGCTGCTTTATGATGATGAAAAAGACCCGTATCAGCTTAATAATCTGTGCAGTAAGCCTGAGCACAGCGAATTGCAGAGCCGGCTGGACAGTATTCTCTGCGAAAAGCTAAAACAGACAAAGGACGATTTTTTGCCCGGCTGGGAGTACATAAAGAAGTGGGGCTACGAGGTTGACCAGTCCGGGACTGTTGCGTATACCAGTTGAAAGGAAAATGGTTATGGCCAGAGAAAAACGCACATCGGTTCTGAGTGTAGTTACGATTTTTTTGCCAATCATTTTTGTTTGCAGTTGCGTGACGTATCCTAGCCGGTCGATTGGGGTTACGGCGGACGACGGTGCTCTTGTGGTTCGTGCGGGCGACCGTTGGCTGCTCCGGTATCGGTATGAGGGTGTTCCTTATAAACCGTACGTTCAGGAGTTGTTCACCCCGGCTGGTGTCAATATCCTGCGAGATGCGCCGGCAGACCATCTGCATCACCACGCCTTGATGTTTGCCGTCGCGGTCGAGGGCGTCAATTTCTGGGAAGAACAGCAGCAGCCGGGCAGACAACGGCATCTGGCGTTCGCCCATTATGCCAAGGCCGGTGACGCAAATAATGCAGAATCAGCAGGTTTTGACGAGCAGTTAGAGTGGGTCAATCCCAAAACCGATGAAATCCTGGCCAAGGAGCTGCGGACGATTAAGGTCTGTCAGATGAAAGAGCAGAATGCTACCGTACTGAACTGGGTTGCCAAGCTTTCGCCGCCTGCGGGCAAGGATTTTATTACACTGACGGGCAGTCCGTACTTTGGCCTGGGCATGCGATTTTTAGAATCGATGGATACGGGCGGCCAGTTCATAAATGCACACGGTCAGACCGGCGTGGAGAATACAAACGACAAACGGGCCAAATGGTGCGCCTACGTGGCAAAAGCAGATGGCAAGGTCGTAACAGTGGCGATGTTTGATTATCCGGACAACGTGCGCCACCCGGCAACGTGGTTCACTATGGAAAAACCATTCGCATACATATCGGCTACGCTGGCTCTACACAAAGAGCCGTTAAAGATAACGGCGGGCGAGCCATTGATGCTAAGGTACGGCGTGGCCTTGTGGGACGGCCAGGTAAGCCCGGAACAGATCGAAAAAGCGTACAGCCGATGGGTTGGATGGTCACTTTCGAAAAAAACAGATCAATAAAGGGAAGGATTATGTTGGAAAAAAGAGCCAAGAACAAGCGGCACGCACTAACTCGTCGACAGTTTATTCGCCGGAGCGGCGCTGCGGCGGTATACGTGCTGGCAGGTGCATCGGCGCAACGGGCACAGGGCGCCAATGAGCGGATCGGCGTGGGCTTTATCGGCTGCGGTGGCCGAAGCGGCGCCCATTTTGAGGCGGTTCACTGGCTAAAAACGCAGGCGAAAGCGGCTGTGGACATCGTGGCTGCCTCCGATGTCTATCGGCCGCGATTGCAGCAGCGCGCACAAGGCTATGGCGCCAAGGCCTACGCGGATTATCACGAGCTGCTGGCGGATCCGAACGTCGATGTGGTCTGCATCTCTACGCCCGACCATCATCACGGCTATCAGGCAGTAGATGCAGTTGCGGCCGGCAAAGATGTTTATTGCGAGAAGCCGGTGACGCACTGGCGGCAGTTTGAACTGACTAAACGCCTGGCGGCAGAAGTGAAAAAGACCGGCCGAGTCTTTCAGCTCGGCACGCAGGGCATGTCCGACTCGGCCTGGCAGCAGATGAAAAAGCTAATTGCGGATGGCCTGATCGGGCAGCCGATTCACGCTGAATGTGGCTATTTCCGCGTCGGCGACTGGGGCGAGCGCGGTATGTCGATAGATGACCCGAACGCCAAAGCCGGGGCGGAACTGAACTGGGATGCTTTTCTGGGCGATGCGCCGAAGCGGCCGTTTGATGTCAGCCGGTTCTTCCGCTGGCGGATGTACGAGGACTATGCCGGCGGGCCGTCCACCGACCTTTTTCCGCACACCCTTACGCCGGTGGTATCTATGCTGCCTGTTACCATGCCCAGCGTGGTCGTGGCGACCGGCGGCAAATTCCGCTACCAGGAGCGGGAAGTGCCCGATACGTTCAATATGCTCATAGACTATCCGGAGAATATCACGGTTGCCGTCCTCGGAACGCAAGGCAACGACTATCCAGGCATAGGCAGTCGCGGTTCCGGGCAGCGGTTGCCTGTGATTCGCGGCTGGGAAGGTACTCTCACGATCGAGAATAACGAGATTGTCTTTGTCCCTGCCCAGGGGTCGCAGAAGAAGCCGCAGCGGTTTGCCATCGAGCATGGCGAAGATTTCGTCGGATACTGGCAGAAATTCCTTGATTGCTGTCGGCAGCGACAGAAAGAAACGCTCAGCCCGATGGACCTTGCCTATCATGTGCAGACAGCGCTGCAGATGGGTATGCTCAGTCTGCGCCAGGGCAAAGCAGCCCGGTTCGATGCAGCCGTCGAGAAAATCGTCTTGTAATAAACAAAAAGAGCCACAGAGGACACAGAGATACAAAAAAAATTGCTCTGAGTTCTCTGTGCTCTCTGTGGCAAAAAAGAAGCGATGCTCAAATTTAATGAGGCTCTCCAAATCGTGATTAGTTCCGCGCGTCAGCTTGGCAGCGAACGTGTGGAGCTTGGTCGGGCTTTTAATCGAGCGCTGGCGGAGGACGTTGTCTGCGATACAGATATGCCGCCCTTTAACAAATCGGTGATGGATGGTTTTGCCTGTCGGCGGGCAGACCTGAGAAACGAGCTTACGGTAGTTGAGACAATACCAGCCGGCGTGATGCCTGAAAAAACAATTGGCAGGAATCAGTGCGCCAAGATTATGACAGGTGCCGTTGTGCCCGAAGGTGCCGATTGTGTGATTATGATTGAGCATACCGAAGCCGTTGCCCGTAACAGGATTCGATTTATCGGCAAAGACACCGACACTAATATCGCTGCCAGAGGCGAAGATGTCAAAAAAGGTGATGTTATCCTCCGGGCAGGTGTGTTGCTCAAGGCCCAGCATATCGCTGTGCTGGCAAGTTGCGGCTGCGCAAGACCTCTGGTGACAATTGCGCCGAGGGTGGGCATTATTGCCACGGGCGATGAATTGGTCGAGCCCGACCAAAAGCCAACGCCTTACCAGATCAGGAACAGCAACAGCCTTCAGTTGGCCGCCCAGGTCGCAGGCGCTTCGGCTATACCGACAAACTATGGAATTGTTGCCGACACGAAAGAAAAGATAAGTGCCGTACTTAAAAAAGCAATGGCTGAAAATGACGTTGTGATTATATCCGCCGGCGTTTCGGTGGGCGATTATGATCTGGTGCGTGACATTCTCAAAGAAAACGGCGTCAAAATTCTGTTTGAAAGTGTTGCCGTCAAGCCGGGCCGGCCGACGGTTTTTGGTGTTTCGGACAAAGCCTTTTGCTTCGGCTTGCCCGGCAATCCGGTATCGGGCTTTGTTATGTTCGAGCTGTTAGTCAAGCCTTTCCTGTACAAGATGATGGGACACGATTTCAAGCCGACTTCTTCTCGTGGGCAATTGGAAAAGACAATAACAAGAAAAGCGATAGAGAGAGACTCTTGGCTGCCGGTCGTTCTTAGAGAAAATGGTAAGATTTCAGCCCTTGAGTATCATGGTTCGGCGCACATTAACGCCCTGTGCGAAGCCGATGGGTTTTTCTGTGTGCCTGCCGGTGTGACTGAAATCAAAGAGGGAACTACGGTTGCTGTTAGACAGATTTAACCGCAAGATTGACTACCTGCGAATATCGGTAACCGACCGCTGCAACTACCGCTGCACATACTGCATGCCGGACGAACCTTTTGTGCACAAAGACCCTGGCGACATTCTCTCCTACGAGCAGATTGAGTCACTGACAGAAGTTGCTGTTGGAATGGGCATAAGAAAAGTCCGGCTGACCGGCGGCGAACCTTTGGTGCGAAAGGACGTCGAGCATCTGGTGGCAAGACTTGCTGCTATCCAGGGCATCGAACAGGTATGTATGACGACAAACGGCTCACGGCTCGCCGCCAAGGCCGAACAGCTAAAACAAAATGGCCTGGCTCGGCTGAATGTCTCGATAGTTTCGCTCGATGCCGAAAGATACCGCCGGATTACCGGCGGCGGACATTTGCACCGGGTGCTCGCAGGGGTCGACGCCGCTTTGAAGGTGAACTTTACGGCGGTAAAGATTAATATGGTCGTGCTCGATGACACCACCGAAGAAGATATTGAGCAGATGGCGGCATTTTGCCGGCAGAGGGGTCTGCAGCTTCAAAGAATTATGCGGTTTTCGCTTTATGACCGGGCCGATTTGAGCAGGCGCCTCCGGACGGAACGTCCGCCGGAATGCAGTAAGTGCAACAGGCTTAGGCTGACCGCTGATGGATTCCTTAAGCCGTGCCTTTTCTCGGATGATGAGATAAGGGTAGATTTCCACGACATCGCTGGCTCCATGCTCGAAGCTGTAGCGAAGAAACCGATAAATGGAAGCTCCTGCAGGAACAGGGTGATGAGTCAGATTGGAGGCTGAAAGAAAATGCAGGATTCGCAAGGGATGATTGACATAAGCGGCAAGGCTGTCACCGTCAGAACGGCTACGGCAGCCGGCTGTGTGATACTTGGCGGGGAGTTGTTTAAGGTCCTACAGGAGGGAGAATGTCCGAAAGGCAACGTCCTTGAGACGGCCAAAATTGCCGCGATAAACGCAGTCAAGGTGACAGCCTCGTTGATTCCGATGTGTCACCCGATCGGCATTGAGGCGGTGAAAGTTGACTTTGCTGCCGACGAGCAGACAAAATCCGTCTGCGTAAATGTGACGGTTAAATCGACGGGCAAAACCGGAGTTGAGATGGAGGCTCTTTGTGGCGTAAGTGTCGCGTGTCTGACGATTTACGATATGCTAAAGTACAAAGGCAAAGATATGGTCATAAGCCAGATAAAGTTGCTGGAAAAGGCCGGAGGCAAGAGTGGCCACTATAAAAGGCAAGATTAAGGCGATATCTGTCTCCGAAAGCCGCGGCACAAGTAAGCATAACATACCTGCTGCTCAGGCCAAAGCCGGTTTTGGCATAGAAGGCGACGCCCACGCGGGCAATTGGCACAGACAAATCAGTCTGCTGGCGGAAGAATCCATCGAAAAGATCAGAGCAAAAGGCGCCCAAGTAAAATCAGGAGATTTCGCAGAGAATATTACCACAGAAGGAATCGACCTGAGGAATCTTGTGCTGGGCAGTAGGCTCAGGCTCGGCCGGGAAGCTGAGGTCGAAATCACCCAGCTCGGCAAAAAGTGTCACAACCGGTGTGCGATTTTCCAGCAAATCGGCAATTGTATTATGCCGCGAGACGGTGCCTTTGCAAAAGTAACGAAGTCCGGCCAAATCAAGGTCGGCGATACCATAGAAGTACTGAATTCAAATGGTCAAAGTAGCGATACTCACGGTAAGTGACAGTTGTGCCGCTCAAAAAAGACAAGACATAAGCGGCCAGACCATCAGGGGTATGCTTCCGGCAGACAGATTTGAGATCTGCGAATATAAAATCGTTCCGGACGAGCGGAGTGACATCCAAAATGAGCTTATACATTTTGCTGATGAATTAAAGGTGGATATTGTCTTTACCACTGGCGGCACGGGCCTTGGTCCTCGTGACGTTACGCCGGAGGCGACTGCTGCGGTGTGCGACAGGATAGCTCCCGGCCTGGCTGAAGCCATCCGGCTGGAAGGACGCAAAAAAACGAAAAATGCCATGCTTTCGCGGGCAGTAGCCGGCGTCCGCCAAAATACGCTCATAATTAATCTGCCGGGCAGCCCAAAAGCGGTCAGAGAGTCGCTTGAAATAGTTTTGGACGTTTTGCCTCACGCAATAGACATGCTAAAGGGCGGAGGACACGAGTAACTTCTTCGTTTAGCAGTCGCCGGCACGGCGACAGCAAACCTAGTATGGATAAAACCTGCACTGAAAATGGTTCACGAGAAACTTTGGGAACAACTTGAGAAGCTCAACCGGCAGGCGACTGCCAAGCGAGCGAAGTCCCAGTACATAGCAAATCTCGACCGCTACATTGTCACTCTGCTGAGAAGTAACTACGTGGTCAATCTTGCGGACAGGGAGATTTTTCCTGCTGAGCCAGGTTCGCCGCCAGCAAGATTTATCCAGCAGCTTTGCATCCTTGCGTACTTGATAAATGCCAAGGATCTGCCGGCTGCCGATAAACTGGTCACAGCCGAGTCGCTGCCCGGCGGACAGTTTTTCTTCCGCGGCCCGCACAGTCTTCCCACGGACAAATTAGAGCGGACATTCAGCAGTCAGCCTGAGCGGCTATACGAAGCAGCTAAGCAATTTGATGCCAAACGGTGCGAATTTGGCGATGCTTCGGTGCAGTTGTATGTATTGCCGCGTATCCCGATAACCGCCGTCGTTTGGCGAGCCGATGAGGAATTTCCCGCCCGCGCGTCGATATTGTTCGACCAAACCGCAGCGGCTCACTTGCCGCTGGATGCGCTGCAAGCAGCGGTCAATCTAACTGTAGAGGCACTGGCAAAAACTGCCCAACCTAAGACCCCCCCTGAAAGGGGGGCTAATTAGCCCCACGTTGCACGTGGGGTCAGCCGCAAAGAACTTTTTTGCCCGTGCGGTGTAGGTAATGCTGGGCAAAGTTTTTGCCAAGGGAGCTTGCTCATCTCACTGTCGGGCATTAAACTGGCCTTTTTGGGCCGGCGTCGGTTTTACGGTGGGCAACCTTGGCGGTAGTATATTCTTGGTAGAAAGTCGTTGTTATATCCATAATGCAGGGTCTAAAGATAGCAATTGGCGGCAAAGGGGGTGTGGGCAAGACAACGGTCTGTGCAGTCTGGGCACAATTATTCGCCCAGGACGGCTTTGACGTTTTGGCAATCGATGCCGATCCAAACGCCAATCTGGCTCTGGCTTTTGGTGTACCCGCCGAGCAGACGCCTGTGCCGCTTATCCAGATGAAAGAGTTGATCGCCGAGCGTACCGGCACGCGAAAAGACGCAGTAGGTGCATATTTCAGGCTCAATCCAAAGGTCAGCGACCTGCCGGAGAAGTATTGGGTGCGGGTCGACGGGGTAAAACTGCTGGTTTTGGGGGCCATAACGCGGGCTGGCACCGGTTGCGCCTGTCCTGAAGGAGCGTTTCTAAAAGCTCTGCTGACCCACACCATACTGCAGCGGGAGGAGCTGGTCCTGGTGGATTTGGCTGCCGGCGTTGAGTCTATGGGTAGGGCAAGCATCCAGGGCATCGACGCGCTGGTGGTGGTTGTCGAGCCGGGCGGCAGAAGCATCGAGACTGCTAATAACGTGGCAGAAATGGCCAAAGACCTGGGGATCAAATACGTCGCGGCCATCGCTAACAAGATTACCGAGGCTGCTCAGACCGACATCATAAGATCTCAGTTGAGAGATATACCCCTGCTGGTGAGTCTGAGCTATAGTCGGTCCGTGCAGCAGGCAGATATTGAGCGTAAGCCGGTGACAAAAGCCGACGCAGAATTTGTGCGGCAGTTGCGTCACGCGAAGGATGCGTTGGTGGACTTGATTTTGCCCGGAGATAAACATGCGTAAAGTAATAACGGTAGATATTGGAAGGTGTTTGGCCTGCAAAAGTTGTGAAATAGCTTGCGCGGTGGCACATTCGGCCTCTGGCCGTCTCGAAGAATCGGTGACGGAGCATCCGAAGCCGCAAAAAAGGGTGACGGTCGAGGCGGCAGGAGAATTTGCGGTGCCGATGCAGTGCCGGCACTGTGAGGATGCGCCTTGTATCGCCGTCTGCCCGACTGGGGCGATCTACCGGCACAAAGCCGATAGTCCCGTACTGATTGAGCAAGGCAGGTGTATCGGATGTAAGTATTGCATTGTCGTTTGTCCTTTCGGCGTCATCGAGGTCGAAAGTCGCGGCAAAGCGGTAGTCAAATGCGACCTTTGCATTGAGCGGACCAAAGCGGGCAAAGAGCCGGCCTGTGTCGAGGCCTGCCCCACAAAGGCGCTGAAGCTAGTCAGCGAAAAAGAATTGACCGCCGACAAGCGCCGGCTTGCCGCCCAGCAGGTTGCCTGCCAGGCGTACGGCGGGCTTGTCGTGACGGTTCGGAATTTCAACGATGAGCCAGGGTAGTTCGCTGATAGAGCAGATTGTTGACCGCTACGACCGGGACGTCGGGATGCTGATACCCATGATGCAGGATTTGCAGGCTGAGTGTGGTTATCTGCCGGGCGATGGTTTGCGGGCTCTGGCAAAACGGCTGGATGTGCCGCTTACGCGTTTGTATGCGGTGGCGACATTTTATGCGTCGTTTCGCCTCGCGCCCAAAGGCGCACATGAGGTAACGCTGTGCATGGGCACGGTGTGCTATCTAAAAGGTTCACCCAGGATTTCCCAGGCCATCAGTAACGAATTCAAGGTTGCACCGGGTGGCACTACCCGCGATGGGCTATTTACCTTCCAAGTGGTCAATTGCATGGGAGCTTGTGCGGTGGCACCGGTGATGGTGGTGGACGGCAAATATTACGACGGTGTCAGTCCTGCGTCGGCTCTGGAGGTTCTTTATGAGCTGGCTGCGAATGAGACCGTTGCCGACAAGGAGGCTGAACCATGACGGTGCTTGCCAGTAAGCGGCTCAGTAGTTTTTCCGACTTGCAGCGTATGCGGGAGGAACTGCTCAGCCTACGTGTCCCGTCAGGAAGGTCTATACATGTCTGTATCGGTCCAGGCTGCGTAGCAAAAGGCGCTCCTAAGTTGTACGATCTTTTCTGTGCCGCTGTGAAGCAGTCACAGGCCGATGTACAGGTTCAAGCCAAAGCCGTTGGCTGCCACGGGCTATGTGCGTCCGGGCCAATCGTTCTGGTGCAGCCAGGCGATATCTTCTACCAGCAGGTTGAAGAGCCTGACGTAGCCGAGATCTTTCGTGAAACCGTTCTCGGCGGAAGGGTGGTGCCCAGACTGCTATATCAAGATCCGCAAACCGGCAAAAAGTTCGAAGCGGCTGAAGAAATACCTTTCTACAAGGTTCAGCAGCGGATCGTATTGTCACAGAATGGGCGGATTGACCCCACAAAAATCACCGATTATATTGCTGAAGGAGGATATAGCGCTTTAGTGAAAGTTCTGACCCCCGCCTGCGCGGGGGCAAGCCTGCCCCTGCGACAGCAGGGGATGACGCCGGAAGAGGTTATCGCAGAGGTGGAAGTGGCGGGACTGCGAGGCCGGGGCGGCGGAGGTTTTCCAACCGCAAGAAAATGGCGCTCTTGCCGGCAGGCCGAAGGTGCCCCCAAATATGTCATCGGCAACGGTGATGAGGGCGATCCAGGCGCTTTCATGGACCGTGCCGTCATGGAGGGAAACCCCCACTCAATCATCGAGGGTATGCTCATCGGAGCTTACGCTATCGGCTCCTCGCAGGGATATATTTATGTGCGAAACGAATACCCGCTTTCGGTTGAACGCCTGAAGGAGGCGATCGAACAAGCTAAGCAACTGGGTCTTGTCGGGCAGAATGTCCTGGGCACTTCTTTTTCTTTCGATATCCGTATCAATCGCGGCGGTGGGGCATTTGTCTGCGGCGAGTCCACCGCGCTTATGGCCTCGCTGGAAGGCCGAACTGGTGAGCCGCGAGCAAAATATGTCCACACGGTTGAAAGCGGCCTGTGGGGAAAGCCCACCAACCTTAACAACGTCGAAACCTGGGCAACCGTCCCGCACATCATAAACCGGGGCGGAAAATGGTTCGCCGGCATCGGAACGGAAAAGTCCAAAGGGACCAAAATATTCAGCCTGGTCGGAAAGATCGCTAATAGCGGCCTGGTAGAAGTCCCAATGGGTATTACTCTGCGGCGAATAATTTATGAAATCGGCGGCGGAATACGCGACGGCAAAAAGTTCAAGGCCGTGCAGACCGGAGGCCCTTCCGGCGGATGTATACCTGCCGAGCATCTCGATGCCCGCGTGGACTACGAGGAGCTGACAAAGCTCGGCTCTATGATGGGTTCAGGCGGGCTTATCGTTATGGATGAGGACACCTGTATGGTCAACGTCGCCAGATATTTCACGGATTTTCTCCTCGCCGAATCCTGCGGCAAGTGTACTCCTTGTCGTGAAGGCCTGGCCCAGATGCGGCACATTCTCCAGGGCATCACCAAGGGAGATGGGCAAGTGGGTGACATAGAGAAGCTCAACGACCTGGCAGAGATTCTTTCCGGAACAGCCCTGTGTGCCCTCGGTGCAACGGCGGCAAATCCGGTTCTTTCCACCATACGGTATTTCCGTGACGAATATGATGCGCACATTCTGGATCGCCGCTGCCCGGCTAAAGAGTGTCGGGGGCTTTTTATCTACCAGATCGACGCCGAAGCCTGCAAAGGCTGCGGTATATGTCTTAAGAATTGCCCGGTCGATGCGATTACGGGCGAAAGAAAATCTCCGCATGTAATCGACCAGCAAAAATGCACTCGCTGCGGAACGTGCTGGGAGAAATGTCCCTTCACCGCAGTGCTAAAAGTATAAGAAAGGCTAAACAGTGCCTACGGTAATCATAGATGGACATAGCGTTGAGGTAGAAAGAGGGGCGACGGTTCTGGATGCCGCGAAAAAGGCCGGCATCTGGATTCCGACGCTCTGCTATCACCCGGCGCTTTCCAGCGAAGCCTTATGCCGGCTGTGCATGGTCGAACTTGACCGCGGTGATTGGCGGCAACTGGTTACCGCCTGCAATTATCCGGTACGGCAGGATATTGTTGTTTACATCGAAAGCGAATGTGCTCGGCAGGCTCGTTGTGGCGTGATGGAGCTGCTGTTGGCCCGGTCGCCCGACAGCCAGGAGCTGAAAGAATTGGCTGAGCGGATGGGCGTCAAAGAAACACGCTGGCCAAAAGTCACCGAGAGTCAGCGGAACTGTATCTTGTGTGGCTTGTGCGTTCGCGTATGTGAGCAGATAATCGGCAAATCCGCTATCGGATTTGCCGGGCGCGGCGCGGACCGAACGGTGGCTGCGCCTTTTCGCGAGCCCTCGCAGGACTGCATTGGCTGCGGGGCGTGCGCAGCAGTTTGCCCGGTCGGAACTATCAAAGTCAGAATTCACCACGATGAATGTGAGGTGGAAATATCACCCTTTAAGTCGCGTGCAAAGCTGCTTGTCTGTAAGCAGTGTGGATCGCCTATTCTCAGCGCGCAACTATGTGAGCAGGCCGTAGGGTGGGCTTTAGCCCACCTTCCCCATCCGAAGAAAGCGGTGGGGCAAGCCCCACCCTACTGGCCAGAGTTTCGCAAGCGTTTGCGCCTCTGCCCGAAATGCAGAAAGTTGCAGACGGTCGAAGGGTTGGGAGTTGCTAAGGTGAGAATTCAGGAGACAGGAGACAGGAGATAGCGGATAAAATTCTGTATTCTGTCTCCTGTATTCTGTATTCTCTGTCATCCGCAATGAGGTGTGTTTATGGATCCGAAGAAACGTAGCAGTGATAAAGCAGCGCAGAAAATGATAGACCACATGGCCAAGGCCGGCCAGCAGAACGCCTGGGACAGGCTTGAGGCTCAGTTGCCGCAGTGCGGCTTCGGCAAACTCGGGTTGTGCTGTCGCATTTGCACGATGGGGCCGTGCCGGATTGACCCGTTTGGCGAGGGGCCACAACTTGGGGTTTGCGGCGCCGACGCCGATACAATCGTGGCGCGGAACTTTCTGCGGGCGGTTGCGGCCGGCTGCAGTGCCCACAGCGACCACGGTCGAGGCGTTGCAGAAGTGTTTCTGGCAGCCGCCAAAAGCGAAGCCCCGGGCTACCAGCTCAAGGATACGCTGAAACTGTATAAGCTGGCTCAAGAGATGGGTGTCCAGACTAAAGACCGATCCGCCAACGAGATTGCCGTCGATGTCGGGCGAATTGCGCTGGAGGAGTTCGGTAAGTCGCAAGGCACTCAGATAATGGCTCGGCGTGCGCCGAAACCACGCCGGGAAATCTGGGAAAAGCTCGATATAACGCCGCGGGCGGTCGACCGGGAAGTGGTCGAGGCCCTGCACAGAACTACGATGGGCGTGGACCAGGATTATAAGAGTATCCTTATGCACGCCAGTAGAACTGCCCTTGCCGATGGCTGGGGCGGTTCGATGCTGGCTACCGAACTTCAGGATGTTCTTTTCGGCACACCTTATCCGGGCCGGGGCGAAGTGAACCTGGGCGTCCTTAAAAAGAATGAGGTCAATATCATCGTGCACGGGCACGAGCCTATTCTGTCGGAGATGGTGGTGGCTGCCGCCCAGGATGAAGAGCTGCTGGCCGAAGCCAAAAACGCCGGCGCCAAAGGAATCAACGTGGCGGGAATTTGCTGTACCGCCAACGAGCTGCTGATGCGGCACGGAGTGCCCATCGCCGGCAACTTCCTCTCTCAGGAGCTGGCGATTGCCACCGGAGCAGTCGAGCTGATGGCCGTCGACGTGCAGTGCGTAATGCAGGGACTGGCGGAAATCGCCAGGTGCTTCCATACCAAGCTGATCACCACCTCCGACAAGGCAAGAATCCTCGGCGTTCAGCATATTCCGATGGACGAAAAATCCGGGCTTAGCACAGCCAAAGAGATAGTCAGGATGGCTATCGAGAACTACAAAAATCGCGGCGAGGTTACTATCCCGAACCAGAAGTCCAAAGCGGTGGTCGGTTTTAGCCACGAGTCTATCAACTATATTCTGGGCGGCAGATTCCGGGCCAGTTACCGGCCGTTGAATGACAATATTATAAATGGCCGCATCCGCGGCGTCGTGGGTATAGTCGGCTGCACCAATCCCAAAGTCCAGCAGGACTATACGCATACCACCCTGGCAAAGGAATTGATTAAGCGTGACATCCTGGTGCTAACGACCGGCTGCGCGACGATCGCGTGCAGCAAAATAGGCCTGGCCAATCCCAAAGAAGCACTCGAACTGGCCGGGCCCGGCCTACGGGAGGTCTGCGAAGCGGTGGGCATTTCGCCGGTATTGGTTTGCGGCAGTTGTGTGGACAATAGTCGTCTATTGGTGGCGTGCAGCGAAATCGTGCGCGAGGGCGGCCTGGGCGAAGATATATCCGAGGTGCCCGTGGCGGGGGCGTGCCTGGAGTCGATTACCGAAAAGGCGATTTCTATCGGGCAGTACTTTGTGGCCAGCGGCGTGTTAGTGGTTTTCGCTAAAGAATTGCTGCCGATTGCCGGCAGTAAAAACGTCAGTGACTATTTGTTCGGCGGAATTGAGAAAGACCTGGGCGGACGGTGGGCCGTCGAATCTGATCCGCTTAAGGCCGCCGAACTGATACATGCGCACATCGAAAGCAAACGCGATGCCCTGGGAATAAACGTCGAGAAAGAGCGAAAGCTCTACGACATGGCAGACCGACGATCGCTGGCCGTGGAATGAAAACTGGATTCTCATCGAGGAAAGGTTAGATTATGTCGAAAATCATCGCTTCAGCGGCGATACGTGGTGCTCATAAGATAGTCAAACAGGCTGAGGATATCCTGTCACGGGCCATTAAAGAAAAAGGCAAAGATTGCCCGGTCGCGTTTCCCAACACCGGCTACTACATGCCGATCATATATTCCATGACCGGCATGGCTGTCGAAAAACTCGCCGATTTTGACCGGGTGATGGTGGAAATCAAGAGCTTATTGCCGCCGCTGGTTGACGATGATTTATGGATACCATATTTGGGGCCGACCCTCGACGCGGGTATGGCCACACTTTTTGCAGAGGAAATTATCGAGTCGTGTAAATACGTAATCGGGCCAAACCCGGTAAACGACATCTGGCTCGGCGCGGCAGACGATGTAATCCTGCGTGAGCGAGGCATCCAGTTTGTCGATGGCACCGCCCCCGGCTTTGCGGCGGTAGTCGGCGCCGCACCAGATGTTGAAACGGCGGTGGACATCGCCCGCAAATTACAGCAGCGCTGCCTGTACGTTTTTATGCACGCGCACCACAACGGCACTACGTTTGCCGAACAATTGGTGCAGGGCGGCGTGCAACTGGGATGGGAAACGCGCCTCGTGCCTTTCGGCAGAGATATTACCTCGGCGGTATATGCGCTCGGTTTTGCCAGCCGGGCGGCGCTTAGCTTCGGAGGCGTCCAAGCCGGCGATTTCCACCGTAATCTTATCTACAACAAGAATAGAATCTTTGCCTTTGTCCTGGCGCTGGGCACCGTCACCGACGAGTGGTATGCTAACGCGGCGGGGGCGATCAACTACGGATTCCCGACCATCGCCGACTCCGACATCCCGCAGATTCTGCCCACCGGCGTATGCACATACGAGCACGTGGTGTCTAATATCCCGCACGCTCAAATCGTGGAAAAAGCCATCGAAGTTCGCGGCCTGAAGATAAAGGTCGCGCAGATACCCATTCCGGTAGCCTACAGCCCTGCGTTCGAGGGCGAGCGCATCCGCAAAGAAGATATGTACTGCGAGTTCGGCGGACAGAGAACGCCGTCTTTTGAATGGCTGCGAATGCTGGATATCCGCGAGGTCGAAGACGGCAAAATAGAAGTGAAGGGTTCAGATGTCGATTCCGTTCAAGAGGGAGGAAAGCTGCCGCTGGGCATCGTCGTTGAGGTGGCGGGAAGAAAAATGCAGCCCGATTTTGAGCCTGTGCTGGAGCGGCAGATTCATAGGTTCATGAACGAGGCGCAGGGACTATGGCACATGGGCCAGCGCGACATGAACTGGATTAGAATCTCCAAAGATGCCTTCAAGGCGGGATTTCGGCTTGAGCATATCGGCAAAATCCTGCACGCCAAATATCACGATGAGTATTCCAGCATCATAGACAAGGTGCAGGTCAAAATTTTCACCGACCAGGCTAAAGTGGTGGAGCTGTGTGAAATTGCCCGCAAGGTATTCGCCGAGCGTGACGAGCGGCTTGCCGGCATGACCGACGAAGACGTCGAGACCTTTTATTCCTGCACATTGTGTCAGAGTTTTGCTCCGAATCACGTCTGCGTCGTTTCGCCGGAACGCCCCGGCTTGTGCGGGGCCTACAGTTGGCTGGACTGCCGGGCCGCGTATGAAATAACGCCGTCGGGGCCGAATCAGCCCATCGCGAAGGGCAACTGCATTGAGCCTAAGATCGGCCAATGGGACAAGATAAACGCATTTGTCCAGCAGATCAGCCGGGGCGGTGTCCAGCGAATGAGCCAGTATAGCATGATTACCGACCCGATGACTTCGTGCGGCTGCTTCGAATGTATCGCCGCGGTGCTGCCCTCGACAGGTGGAATAATGATTGCCAACCGGGAATTTGCCGAGATGACGCCGTGCGGGATGAAATTTTCCACGCTTGCCGGCACGGTGGGCGGCGGACAGCAAACGCCAGGCTTTATCGGGCACTCAAAGCACTACATCAACTCCAGGAAGTTTATAGCCGCAGAAGGCGGAATCCGCCGGATTGTATGGATGCCTACCATGCTCAAAGAAGAAATCAAAGATACCTTCGTCAAAAGGGCGCAAGAGATCGGACTGGGCGGCGAACAGTTCCTCGCCAAGATCGCTGATGAGAAGACCGCTACCACCGAAGAGCAAGTCCTGGAATTTATTACCAGAGCCGGCCATCCAGTAACCAGCATGGAACCGATGTTCTGAGTTCGTCCTGCGTTCTGCGTATTGCGTCGTGCGTAAAGGATTAACGCAATACAACATACGCAATACGCAATACGAGAAAGGGAAAATGCTATGGCGCTAACAGGATTGGAGATTTTTAAGCTGTTGCCCAAGACCAACTGCAAAAAGTGCGGAATGCCTACCTGTCTGGCTTTTGCCATGCAGCTTGCTCAGAAGCGTGCCAAGCTGGAGGACTGCCCACACGTTTCGCAAGAAGCCAAAGAGAAGCTTGCAGCCGCTGCGGCTCCGCCGATGCGCAAGATCGTATTTGGCCGAAAAGATAATCAACTGCAGATCGGCCAGGAGACAGTGATGTTCCGGCACGAAGAGAAATTCTACAATCCCACAGTGCTGGCTGTAACCATCTCAGATAAGCTGTCGGGCAGCGATCTCTCCAGCCGAATCAAGGCCATAAATTCACTGCAGTTCGAGCGAGTCGGCACAAAGATTGGCGTAAGAGCCATTGCGGTCACGAACGACAGTGGCTCGCCCGAGCCTTTCGCCCAGGTCTGTGCGCAAGCGGCAAAGCAGGCTTGCCCCGAGCCCGGTCGAGGGGGCTGGTCCCGGGAGAGGCGCGCCAATAATTCCCCGGCAGATTCCTCGACTTCGCTCGGAACAAGTTTAGCCCTCATTCTGGTGACGGAGTCGCCGCAGGCTGCTGGTGCGGCTCTGAAACAAATCAAGGATACTGCGGGAATACCGCTATTGGCAGCAGCAACTACTAAGAATGCCGAAGAAATGGCCAAGATCGCCAAAGAGAACGGCTGCCCGCTGGTGGCAAAAGCCGGATCGATTGAAGAACTGGCCGACTTGAGCGAGAAAATCAAAGCTGTTGGCGTCGAGGATATCGTGCTTAATTTTTCGACTGCCGGCTTAAAAGAAAAACTCTATAACATGACCAGGATGCGGGTTCTGTCGCTCAAGAAGGTGTTCCGGCCTTTGGGTTATCCCACTGTATCCTTCGTCCTCGGCGGAAGCCCGGAGCAGCAGACGGCGGAGGCTTGCAGCCTGATTTGCAAGTATTCGAGCATAGTAGTGGTCGAGACGATTGAGCCGTACGCGGTTTTGCCCATGCTGACTTGCGTGATGAATATCTTCACCGACCCGCAGAAGCCCGTCCAGGTAGAGCCGAAAGTATATCCTATCGGTGAGCCAAACGAGAATTCGCCTCTTATGTTTACGACAAACTTTTCGCTGACCTATTACACTGTGGTATCCGATGTTGAGGCCAGCAGAGTGCCGAGCTACATCCTCGTGGTCGATACGGAGGGCACCAGCGTGCTGACAGCATATTCAGGAGATAAGCTCAACGAAAAAACGGTGGCTGACGCGATGGCCAAGGATAACGTGGCAAGCCTGGTCAAGCATCGTAAACTGATAATCCCCGGCTATGTCGCGGTGATGAGCGGCAAGCTGGAAGAAGCCACCAACTGGGAAATTATGGTAGGGCCGCGGGAAAGTGCGATGCTGCCCAGATACCTCAAAGAAGTGTGGAAATGATTCGTCGTGCGTGGTGCGTATTGCGTCGTGCGTAGAAGTCTGACGCAATACGATATACGCAATACGCAATACGAGAATGGAAGAGACCAAAAAGAAGAAATACACGGTTCGGTTTGAGCCGAGCGGTCTGAAGACCGAAGTTGCCGGCGGAACGGTTCTGCTGGACGCAGCTCGGCAGGCGGGCATTTATTTGAGCAGCATCTGCGGCGGCGACGGATACTGCGGCAAATGCAAAGTAATCATTGACCAGGGACAATTTCAGGCCAGGCCCACTTCTTTGCTTACGCCTGATGAAACCCGCGAAAATATGGTCTTGGCCTGTCAGACCAGGATACTTTCCGATATGGTTGTGACTGTTCCAAAGTTCCACGCCTTGGAAACCAGTCAAATCCTTATGGATGTCGATACCCGCCGGTTCAGCGAGCTTGCCGGCGAGGTGCAGGCAGGGATTTTTCCGTTTGACCCGCTGGTGCAGAAACTGTATCTGGAAATGACGCCCCCGAGTGTTCAGGACCATACCGCCGACCACGAGCGACTGTATTTGGCCATCCGGGAAAAAATTGACGCTCCCATAATGCAGACCGGCTTTCGCATCCTCCAGAAACTTCCCCGCCTCTTGCAGGATTCAGGCTATAAAGCCACCGTCACTATTGGCCGGCGAGGCGGAACCACCGAAGTCATCGAGGTCGAGCCGGGCAATCACAGTACCAGAAATTTTGCCGTCGCCGTCGATCTGGGCACAACCACTGTCGTAGCGCACCTTGTCGATCTGACTAGTGCCAGGACCCTGGATGCCGAGGCTACATACAATAGTCAAATCAATTTTGGCGACGATTACATCCGGCGAATCATCTACGCGGAGGAAAATAATGCCTTTGACGAGATGCAGAACCGCCTCGTACACGATGCAAACAGGTTGATTGTCACGTTGGCTACCAGACAAAAGATCGATTTCCAGGACATAACCACGGTTATATGCGCCGGCAACACGGCGGTGATTCATTTTTTGCTCAATCTTGATCCTACGCGGATACGCCGAGAGCCTTATATTGCTTCTGCCGCCTTTATCCCGCCAATTCGGGCGGCGGAAGTGGGCATCCAGATCAGTAAACGCGGGCTACTATATTGCCTGCCCAGCGTGGCTGCATACGTGGGTAGTGACATCGTGGGAGGCGTATTGACTACCCGGCTTTTCACCAAGAAAGGAACCTGTCTGTTTACCGATATTGGCACAAACGGCGAGGTAGTTTTGGGCAACAAAGACTGGATGGTTTGTGCGTCAAGCTCGGCTGGCCCGGCGTTCGAGGGAAGTGGAGTAAAGCACGGCATGAGAGCAGGAGCCGGGGCCATCGAAAAACTGAGCATTTGCGATGACGGTTCTGTCCAGTTCAAGACCATCGGCAACACTCACCCGGCGGGCATTTGCGGCTCAGGGCTTCTTGATACTCTTGCCGAGCTATTTGTGCATGGCATCATAGACCGAACTGGGCGATTCAACCCCGCAATAAATTGCGGGGCTAAATATTTAGAAGGCGAAGAAGGCCGGCAGTTCCAATTAGTGCCGGCAGGTAACGAACATCGGGAGATAGTAATTACTCAGTCGGACATTGACAACCTTGTTCGCTCCAAGGCCGGCGTCTTTGCCGCCATTCGGGTCCTTATGGAATCGACGCAGACGAAGATAGAGGATTTGGATGCGATTTACGTGGCCGGCGGCTTCGGAAACTTTCTGGACGTACGGCACGCGATCACTATCGGAATGTTGCCTGATGTGCCTCTGGAAAAAATCCAGTTTGTGGGAAACACATCCATCGCCGGAGCAAAAACCGTCTTGTTGAGCCGAAAGGCCCTGAAAACCGCCGAAAAGATAGCTGAAAGTATGACCTATTTTGATTTGATGAGTCATCCACGTTATATGGATGAGTTCATAAAGGCGTGCTTTTTGCCTCACACGGATTTATCGCTGTTCCCATCAGTAAGAAACGTGAAATGTGATACGGGACGGGATCTTAGTGTCTAAAGTGCCTAAAGTGTCTAAAGTTAAGAGTAATAAAGAATTTGCTAAAGAGCTTGAAAACCGGACGCGAGAATTCGCGTTGCATATAATTCGTCTATCTTGCACTTTGCCAAATACACCCGAAGGAAGGGTAATAAGAACTCAGATGACAAAGTCTGGAACCTCTATCGGTGCAAATTATCGAGAAGCCAATCGTGCCAGAAGCAAAGCAGATTTTAGAAACAAGATCAGCATTTGTGAAAGCGAAGCCAGTGAAACACAATACTGGTTGGAAGTAATAGTAAAGCTTAAATGCCTTGCCTGGGAGAAGGTGAAATGTGATTATGAAGAGTGTGGAGAATTGCTTGCTATTTTCACATCTGTCGGGAGTAAGTAAGGTGAACTGAAGTTTGGAGTGTCTCAAGTGCCTAAAGTCGTGGATTACTTTTCAACTTTAGCTCAATTTAGACACTCTACACTTTAGGCACTAATTAATGGCCGCAGGACATGGCGACAACGATAGCTATAAGTGGCAAAGGCGGGTCGGGCAAAACTACCGTGGCCGCCATGATTGTCAGGCTCCTCCGCGAGCGGGGAGCAGGCCCGATACTGGCGGTCGATGCCGATGCGAATTCGTGCCTGGGCCTGACGTTAGGGGTCGAGCCAGCGGGCACTATTGCGGAAATCCGCGAGGGTGCACGGGCAAAATCCTCCGTCAGCGCAGGTACGGATAAGCTGCGGGCGTTTGAATATGGCATCCAAAGGGCGATTACCGAGGCCGCTAGCTTCGATTTGCTTACTATGGGTCGGCCGGAAGGACCGGACTGCTACTGTGCGGTAAACAACCTGCTGCGGCAGTTTCTGGATAAATTAAGTTCGCAATATCAGTTTGTGATCATAGACAATGAGGCCGGAATGGAGCATCTTTCCCGCCGAACCACCAACAATGTGGACCTACTTTACATTGTTACAGAGACGACTTCGCTCGGAGCACTTACCGCCCAGAGGATTTTTGCCCTTGCCAAACAGTTGCCCATCGTGGTAAAAGAATCTGGCGTTGTGTGGAACAGAGTTGAAGGTGCTGCGGGCTGTGAGCCAGGATTAGACGGCATAGAAACACTGGGCCGCATACCGATGGACCAATCTGTGCTGGATGCGTCTATCCGGGGTAGAACCATCTTTGACCTTGACCCCCATAGCCCGGCTCTTTTGGCTGTACGAAGGATGGCTGAACAGAAAATAATGGGGATTCGATATGCGTAAATCAAAGAAAGTAGTTTCGCGCAGCATAGGGGTCGAGATCGGCGCGATCTGCAGTAAGTATTTTTTGAAATCGCGGCACCTTCACTACGGGTATTGGACCAGCGACCTGGAGGTGGACATAGCCAACTTGCGTCTGGCGCAGGAGAATTACGCCAGGTTCCTCATTTCACACATCCCGGCCGGTGTAAACAGCATTTTGGATGTTGGCTGTGGCTCCGGCCAGATAGCTAAGATGCTGCTGGACGCGGGATATCAGGTGGACTGTGTTTCTCCAAGCCCGTACCTTAGCGGCGAGGTGCGCCAACTATTGGGAACCAGCAGTCATGTCTTTGAGTGTTTCTATGAAGAGCTGGAAACGGACAATCGCTACGATCTGATTCTGTTCAGTGAGAGTTTTCAATATATCAAACCCGAACAGGCGCTGGGCAAGACGCTTGGGTTTTTGAACAAAGGTGGCCACATCTTGATTTGTGATATTTTCAAAAGGGAAACTCCGGATAAGAGTCTTCTACCGGGCGGACATCGGCTAAAGACTTTTTACAGCATTGTGTCACAGTATCCCCTTGAAATTGTCGAGGACTTAGACATAACTGAGCAAACCGCGCCGACTCTGGATATCGCCAATGATGCGCTTAATGAAGTAGTCAGACCCAGTGTAGACTTGGCACAGCAATTCTTGAATGATCGGTATCCTCTGATGTCAAGATGTCTGAAGTTCCTGTACCGAAAGAGGATATCCAGGATTAGTGAGAAGTATTTCAGCGGGGCAAAAACGGGCGAGAACTTCAAGAAGTTCAAATCCTACCGTTTGCTCTTGTACAGGCAAGCCGATGGAGTGATTCGTTGTTCGTGAATAGTGGATAGTGAATCGAACCACGAATCACGAACCACGAACGATGACGGGTTTTTGGAGGTCTAATATGCCCGTTCCGCAGGTTGCAGATAGCTTTACCGGTCAGGTTAACCGAATTACGCTTGGTGCCGCGAGCGCCCAAGGCGGCACAAGAACAAAAACGATTACGGTGGGCGGAGCAAAAAATGTTGTCTACGGCGGCTCATTTGATGACGCTGGCGAAAAACCGGTTATCGCTATGGATGTTCTCGACAGCCGACCGCAAGATTGGCCCGATGCCCTGGCCGAGCAATATAAAAATGTCTTCGACAGCCCCGGCGATTGGGCCAAAAAGTGCGTCCAGGAATTCGGTGCAGACTTGATCTGCATAAAATTCGACGGCATTCATCCGGATAAGCAAAATAAAGATGCCGCTCAGGCAGTCAAAGTCACCGAGGAGGTCCTAAAGGCGGTCGGCGTTCCGCTGATACTCTGGGGCTGCGGAAACGATGAAAAGGACAACGCGGTTATGCCCAAGGTCAGCGGCGCGGCCAAGGGCGAAAAGTGTTTGCTTGGAACCATCAAGCAGGATAATTACAAATCGCTGACCGCTATCGCTCTGGCTGACGGGCATTTTCTTATCGCTGAGGCACCGCTGGATATCAATATCGCTAAGCAGATTAACATCTTGGCCTCCGATATGGGCTTTCCGCTGGAGAGAATCGTGATGTTCCAGGCTACCGGCGCACTGGGCTACGGCGTAGAATACGCCTATTCGATTCAGGAGCGCCAGCGGTTAGCTGCCCTTACCGGCGATAAAATGATGGCGATGCCGGTCATTTGTGACGTCGGCTACGAATCCTGGCGAGCCAAAGAGGCAAAACTTGCCGATGCTCCCGCCTGGGGGCCGGCTGAGAATCGCGGCCCAATGTGGGAGGCCGCTACCGCCGTCTGTCTGCTTCAGGCGGGCGCCGACATCGTTCGGATGCGCCATCCAAAAGCCGTAGATGTTGCTAAAAACTTCATAAACCAAATCTGGGCATAGGCGACAGGCACAAAGTGCCTAAAGTGAGCTAAAGTGCCTAAAGTGAGCAAATTTTAGGCACTTTAGGCACTCGACATTTTAGGCACTTTATTAGGGAAGCTTTCGTATGATATTGATTGCGGAAAGAATCAATGGAATGTTCAAGGATGTCAAGCAGGCCATCCAGGAAAAAGACAGGAAGGTCATTAAGGACCTGGCCAAAAAGCAAACCGACGCCGGAGCTTCGTATCTGGATGTGAATGTGGGTACTGCCGCCGCAGATCAAGAAGGAACGATGCAATGGCTTGTCGAGACGATCCAGCAGACCTGCTCGACGCCCTTATGTCTGGATTCGCAAAAGCCCAACGTGATCGCCGCCGGGCTTAAAGTAATCAACGCCGAAAATGGAGTTCTCCTGAATTCGACGCCCCTGAATAAGAAAACGGACGAAGAGATTCTGGATAAATATATTGAAATGGCCAACCGGGCCGGGCCGAAAGCCGGCATCATTGCACTTACTATGGACAAAAACGGAGTGCCGCAAGACACCGACACTCGCGTAGCCATAGCGGCGGAAATCGTGACAAAGGCGATGGAGAAGGGCTTCGATGCTCAGCGGCTGTTTATTGACCCCATCGTATTGCCGGTCAAGGTTCCGAACGCTCAGGTTCAGCCCGGCAATATCTTAACGGCGATGGACCAGATACGATTTCTGTCGGATCCGCCGCCGCATATAACGGTGGGCCTGTCAAACATTTCTCAGGGGGCAAGCGAACGAAGCTTGATAAATCGCGTGTTTCTGGCTATGGCTATGTCGCACGGCCTGGATTCGGCAATTGCCGATGTGCTGGATGAGGACCTGATGAACGTTGTCGCCACAAGTGACATGCTGATGAATAAGCAAATATACTCGGACTCTTATCTGAAGGTCTACAAGACGGCAAATAAGTAAGGACCGGCTCTAATTTTTGCTGCGGCGGAACGCCAAGCAATAAGCGCCTGCCACGAAAAGTCCGCCGCCCACGATATTGCCAATCGTTACGGGCAAAAGGTTGTGCAGCAAGAAGGAGCTCCAGGTTAGTTCTGCCAAATTCCCTGAAAGCCCCGCTGCGCCAGCCACAGCCTGATTAGATTTTAATAGCAACCCCATAGGAATGAAATACATGTTGGCAATGCTGTGCTCAAAGCCGCTTGCAACAAAGGCCATAATGGGAAAGTAAATGCCCAGAATTTTGCCCCCGATGTCCTGGCCTGCTACTGCCAGCCACACCGCCAGACACACCAGCCAGTTGCAGCCGATACCTCGGCACAAGGCCTCGACAAAAGGCAGATTCACCTTAGCGTTAGCGATCTTCAAAGCCTCTGCCCCAACGCCGAGTTGTCCCAGCTTCCACAGACCTGAGTAATACATAATCGCCACCAGCAGCAGCGAGCCGGCAAAGTTTGCCAGATATACGATGCTCCAATTACGCAGGAGTTCTGCGGTCTTGATATTGCGCTGCATCCTGCAGCCTAACATCAGACAGTTCCCGGTGAAAAGCTCGGCCCCGCCGATCACTACGAGCATTAGGCCGACGCTGAATACACTTCCGGCGATGAACTTTGAAAAGCCAACGCCCATATATTTGGCAAGGTCGTGGGTTACCATAGTAGACAGCTCCGCCCCGAAACCGATATAGACTCCGGCGAGGATACCGAGGACAATAAGGCTTCTCACCGGCAGCGAAGCCTTCTGCTTCGATGTTTCCTCAACTTTCTGGCAGATTTCACAGGGGCTCAAAAATCCAGCCATAGCTCTAACCTCTCATCACTAAGCAGCACACTTTGGGGACAAAATTTAATTGCCTGGCTCAAGATTTAGTCAATTTTCAACTGTCAGTTTTCAATTGTCAATTTTTCAATTTTTTATTTGGGTGTACTTCCAGTATAATAGCCCGCCACGATCAAGGTGTGCTGTGTATCTTTCAGTGGCATTCAATAATAACTGCTGGAAGGAAGGAAAAAGCTATGAAACTCGACCCGACAAAGATGAAGGACTGGCAGATTGCAGAAGCGGCCGAGGAAAGAATCAAGCCTGTCAGCCAATTGGCTGCCGAGATGGGCCTACGAGAAGATGAGCTGATTCCGATGGGCCGACAGTTGGCCAAGGTGGACTATCAGAAGGCGTTTGCTCGGCTAAAAGACGTTCCGCAGGGAAAGTACGTCAATGTTACAGCTATTACGCCGACACCGTTGGGCGAGGGCAAAACGACAACTACAATGGGCCTGCTGGAAGGTCTTGGCAAACTTGGCAAGCGAGTGGCCGGCGCAATCCGTCAGCCCAGCGGCGGGCCGACCTTCAATATAAAAGGTTCGGCGGCCGGCGGAGGCCTGGCTCAGTGCATACCGCTGACGCCGTTTTCTATCCGGCTTACAGGTGACATCGACTGTGTCACGAATGCCCACAACCTGGCTATGGTAGCGCTTACCTCGCGGCTGCAGCACGAGAGAAACTATGACGACGCGCGTCTGGCAAAATCAGGCCTCAAGCGGCTCGATATCGACCCGCAGCGGGTGCAGATGCTCTGGGCGATGGATTTTTGCGCTCAGTCACTGCGCAATATCAGGATTGGCCGGGGCGAAAAAATGGACGGCTATGAGATGGACTCGGGCTTTCAAATCACCGTCTCGAGTGAGCTTATGGCAATACTTGCGGTTGCAAGGGATTTGAAGAACCTGCGTGAGCGCATAGCTAAAATCGTTGTTGCCTACAGCAAGAAAGGCAAAGAGGTTACAACTGCTGACCTTGAGGTCGATGGCGCTATGACCGCCTGGATGGTCGATGCCATTAACCCGAATTTGCTGCAGACCATCGAAGGCCAGCCGGTATTCGTGCACGCCGGGCCTTTTGCCAACATCGCGGTTGGCCAGAGCTCTATCATCGCCGACATGCTGGGCACGAGATTAGGCGAGTATCACGTCACCGAGAGCGGCTTCGGAGCCGACATCGGTTTTGAGAAATTCTGGAACATAAAGTGTCGCATGTCCGGTCTTGTGCCCAACGCCGTGGTTATTGTTGCTACTGTCCGGGCGTTAAAGATGCACGGCGGCGGCCCGAAAGTTGTGCCGGGCATACCGCTGGCTGAAGAATATACAGAAGAAAACCTGCAACTGGTGGAAAAAGGCTGCGAGAATCTTATCGCTCACATCCAGACCGTTAAAAAGAGCGGCGTCAGGCCGGTCGTTTGTATAAACAGCTTCCATACCGACACCAACGCCGAAATAAAGCTTGTACGAAAAGTCGCCGAGCAGAATGGCGCACTGGCGGCGGTCTCAGAGCACTGGCTCAAGGGCGGCGACGGAGCAATCGAGCTGGCAGAGGCAGTGGTTCAGGCTTGCGGCGAAAAGAGCCGCTTTAAGTTTTTGTACGAGCTGGATACGCCGCTGAGAAAGCGGATTGAAATGGTCGCCAAAGAAGTGTACGGAGCAGATGGCGTTACCTACAGCGATGTAGCACTTGAAAAGGCAAAGGCATTCGAGAACGACCCGCAGGCCCAAAAGCTGGGCACTTGTATGGTCAAGACCCACCTGAGTTTGTCGCACGATCCGGACGTAAAGGGTAGGCCGACCGGCTGGGAGCTTCCCATCCGCGACATTCTGATTTATAAAGGCGCCGGCTTTATCGTGCCGGTAGCGGGGGCAATTAAATTGATGCCGGGGACCAGTTCAGACCCTGCGTTTCGCCGTATTGATGTAGACGTGGCTACTGGGAAAGTGCAGGGCCTATTCTGAGGATTGTTCATTGTTTGCTGTTCGTAGTTCATCGATGAACAATGAACTGTGAACTCATTAGGTACTAAATGATGCAGCCAGTATTGCAGTTAGCCCTGGATCACGAAAATCTTGCCCGTGCGTTGAAGGTCGCCAAAGAAGCGGTGGCGGGGGGCGTGGATTGGCTGGAGGCCGGCACGCCGCTGATAAAGAGCGAAGGCCTGGATGCCGTTCGCGCCTTGCGGCGGGAGTTTCCCAGTGTGCCGATAGTTGCCGACATGAAGATAATTGATGCCGGTCGCCTGGAGACCGAATGCGCAGCCAAAGCCGGCGCCGAAATTATCCACGTTCTCGCGCCGGCCTCGGACGCCACGATAACCGAATGTATCGAGGCTGCCCGCCGCTATGACGCGAAGATCGCCGTTGACCTGCTGGGACTGCGAGGCAGAGAGCAAATGGCGCAGCGGGCAAAAGAAGTCGAACGGATGGGGGCGTTTTCGGTTTGTGTGCACACGCCGATAGATATGCAGATGCGGGGCGAGATGCCTTTTGACGATCTAAAAGCGGTTGCCTCGGCGGTCGGTATTCCGGTCGCGGTTGCGGGCGGCATAAACTCCGAGACGGCTGTAGATGCAATTCGAGCCGGTGCCACGATAATAATTGTCGGCGGCGCGATCACTAAATCGCCCGATGCAAAGGCAGCGACGCAGACTCTAAAGAAGGTTATCGCTACGGGTGTTCCGGTGGCGACGACTTTTTTTAAGCGCGGCGATGAGAAGGGCATTGCCGAGGTCCTGGCAAAAACTTCCGCCGCCGATGTCACTGAGGCCCTGCACAATACGGGCGAATTAGCCGGCATAAAACCCATAGTGCACGGAGTGAAAATGGTGGGCCGGGCACTTACCGTCTGGACTTATCCGGGCGACTGGAGTAAGCCCGTCGAAGCGATAGACGTGGCTGAGGCGGGGCAGGTAATCGTTATAGATGCGGGCGGGATGCCGCCTGCGGTCTGGGGCGAAAAAGCAACCAAGAGCTGCCTACAGCGAAAGTTAGCCGGCGTGGTTATCAATGGCGCGATTCGAGACGTCGCCAATATCCGCCAGATGAAGTTCCCAGCCTTTGCCAAACTGATAACTCCCGTTGCCGGCGAACCCAAAGGCCAGGGCATGATTGGTGTGCCGATAAAAATCGGCGGCCAGTATATTCGCACCGGCGACTGGATAGTGGGCGACGACGATGGAGTCGTGGTGATCCCTCAGGAGAAGGCCGTCGACATCGCCAACCGTGCGCAGGTGGTGGTCGAACGAGAAGACCGTGAGATGACCGAGATCGACCAGGGCAGCACCTTAGGCAAGGTCTCGGAACTAATGCGCTGGGAACAATTACGCAAAAAAGACCCGCCTTCGCAGGAACTCAAAACCGAAAACTTCTGATATATTTAGCCCGCCAATCCTTCGACCTGGCTCAGGACAGGTTCATTGGCGGGTTTTAATATCTTAAGGAGCGATGAGACAATGACTGCACAAATCATAGACGGCAAACAAGTGGCCGCGGAAATGCGGGAAGAGTTAAAAAAGGAAGTGGCTAAGCTGAAAGAGCAAGGTATTGTGCCCGGCCTGGGCGTTATTTTGGTCGGCGAAGACCCAGCCTCAAAATCGTACGTTACGGCTAAAGAGCGTACCTGCGAAGAGATAGGGATTTATTCCGACGACAATCACCTGCCGGCTGAGACTTCCCAGAAGGAGTTGATGGCTCGCGTGCAGAAAATGAACAAGGACCCGAAAATCCACGGGATTTTGGTGCAATTGCCACTGCCCAAGCACCTCAATGAAACCGAGGTTCTGCTGGCGATCGATCCTGCTAAGGATGTGGATGGCTTTCATCCTATGAATGTGGGCAAAATGGTGGTCGGCGAAGAGGCGTTTTTGCCCTGCACGCCGCACGGCGTTATTCAGCTACTTATTCGCAGCGGCGTAAAGATTGAGGGAGCGGAGGTGGTAATCGTCGGGCGTAGCAATATCGTCGGTAAGCCCCTTGCAAATATGCTCATCCAGAAAAAGCCCAATCGAAATGCGACCGTCACCGTCTGCCATACCCGCACGAAGGACCTGGCCCGGCATACAAGGCGTGCCGATATTCTCATCGCTGCCGCCGGTCAGCCGAACACAATCACCGCAGATATGGTAAAAGAAGGTGTGGTGGTGATTGACGTCGGCGTCAATCGCGTTGATGACCCGACGAAAAAGCAAGGTTTTCGCCTGGTTGGGGACGTCGATTTTGAAGCGGTAAAGGAAAAGGCTTCGCTTATCACGCCGGTGCCCGGCGGTGTGGGCCCAATGACGATAACTATGCTGATGTATAACACCGTTGAGGCCGCCAAGCGAACCTGCCGTAAGACGGCGGGCTAAATAATATTTAGCCCCGTGTTTGACGCGGGGTTCTCCTGAAATATGTGAGGGGCAGCATAAATGAGCAAACTAAGCCAGGCCGTGGAATCCGGCAAGTTTGTGGTAACCAGTGAAATCGGTCCGCCCAAAGGCGTCAACATTGAGAAATGCCTTGACGAGGCAGAACAGTTGAAGGAAAGAGTCACGGCCTTTAATGTCACCGACCTGCAAAGCGCGGTGATGAGGTTCGGCTCGCTTGCCACCTGTCGGCTTCTCATTGAGCGCGGGATGGAACCGGTCTTGCAAATGACCTGTCGCGACCGTAATCGGCTTGCTTTGCAGTCTGACCTTCTGAGCGCCTACGGCTTGGGCATCCGCAACGTCTTGTGTATTACCGGTGACCATCCAAAGTTGGGCGACCACCCCCAGGCCAAAGGCGTCTTCGACCTGGACTCCGTGCAGTTGCTTGCCGCGGCTAAAACGCTCCAGCAGGGCAAAGACCTGGCAGGAAATGACCTTCAAGGCAGTCCGGAGTTCTTCTTAGGAGCGGTAGTTACGCCGGAGGCAGAGCCTCTCCAGATGCAGATTATCAAGATGAAAAAGAAAATTGATGCCGGAGCGCAGTTTTTCCAGACTCAAGCTGTCTACAACGCAGAAAAATTCAAGCAATTCGCCAGGCAGGTCTCTGATTTGAATGTGCCCATTCTGGCAGGCCTGGTGATTCTGAAATCTGTTGGAATGGCGCGCTTTATGAACGAAAATGTTGCCGGAGTGAATGTGCCGGAGGAGTTGATCGACGAATTGAAGAAGGATAAAGAGAAAACGAAATCTGGCCAAGCCGGAATAGAGATTGCCGTGCGGACTATCAAGGAGATCAAGGACTACTGCCAGGGCGTTCACCTGATGCCGTTAGGCTGGGACGATAAAGTGCCGGCGATTCTCGATGGGGCCGGAGTATAAAAATATATTTAGCCCCGCAATTTATTGCGGGGTTCTATCCAAAGTACGCGAAAAAGGACAAACATGATTCTCACGAGACAAAATTCGGCGACCACAGAAACCAAGAAATATCCTGTCGTTTGGTTACAAGGGGCGGGTTGTACAGGTTGTTCTGTATCCGTTCTCAACGCGGCAAGTCCACGCATTCAGAATCTTCTGCTGGACGAGGTTGTGCCCGGCCACCAGCTTAGTCTGATGTTCCACGCGACCATAATGGCAGGCCAGGGAGAACCCGTCATCGAGGTCCTCAAGGACACCGAAAAGAATAGAAGAGGCGGCTACATATTAGTTGTGGAGGGGGCGATTCCTACCGCCCAGGGCGGAATCTACGGCAGTATAGGCGAGCGGCAGGGCAAGCATTTGACCATTCAGCAAAGCGTTGAAGATCTCGGCCAAAATGCCCTGCTGACGATCGCCCTAGGCACCTGCTCGGCTTTTGGCGGAATCCCCGCTGCCCAGCCGAATCCTACAGGCTGCAAAAGTGTAAACGAGATTTTCCAGCAGAGGCAAATCGCCACGCCGGTCGTTAATGTGCCGGGCTGTCCGCCGCATCCGGATTGGTTTGTGGGCACAGTATCGGTGATACTATTCTCGGGCGCGGCAGCGCTCGATTTAGATCAGTTATCTCGGCCAAAGCTTTTCTACGGACACCTTATTCACGAAAACTGCCCGAGAAGAGCGGATTTCGATAAAGGAAAGTTTGCGCAGGGGCCGGGCGATGCCGGCTGTCTTTACAAAGTTGGCTGTAAAGGTCACTACACCTATGCGGATTGTCCGCTACGGCAGTGGAACAGCGGCGTAAATTGGTGCATAAAGGCCGGCTCACCGTGCCTTGGTTGTGTGGAGCCGGGGTTCCCGGATGATACCTCGCCGATGTACGAAAGGATTACTTTTGAGGATTTAAGATGTCTATAAAGATAAAAATTGACCCTATAACGCGGATAGAGGGTCACATGGCTATCGAAGCCGTGCTGGACGCCGGCGTGGTAAAAGATGCCAGAAGTGCCGGGACTCTCTTTCGCGGCTTTGAGATAATCCTGCAGGGCAGGGACCCGCGTGACGCCAACCGTTTGACTCAGCGGATATGCGGCGTATGTCCGATCGCTCACGCCACGGCCTCTGCCCTTTGCCTGGATGAGGCTTTCGGTGTGGAGGGGAAAGTCCCGGACAACGGCAAGATTATCCGGGCACTTATATTCGGGGCTAATTTTCTGCAATCGCACATCCTGCATTTTTATCATCTGGCAGCCCTTGATTACGTGGATGCCGTCGGTGCTTTGGGCGAGCTTTATCCATTTGTGCCGCGCTATGAAGGCGACTATAGAATATCCGGCAAAGCAAACGCTGAATTAGTAAATCACTATGTGACGGCCCTGGATATGCGGCGGAAGTGTCACGAGATGCTGGCGATCTTCGGCGGAAAAATGCCGCACGAAGTGGGCATAGTTCCGGGCGGCGTCACCGAAAAGCCCACCGAAGATAAGATAACCAATTTCCTCTGGCGATTGAACGAGATAAAAGACTTTGTTGATAATGTCTACATTCCGGATGTTTTAGCCGTTGCCAAAAGCTACGATGACTATTTTGGCGTCGGCGTCGGCTGCAAAAGGCTCCTCTGCTATGGCGGTTTCGACCTGCCGACCGGAAAACTTTTCAAAAGCGGCATAATTTGTCCTGATTTGAAGCTCGAACCGTTTGCCAAAAAAAATATCACCGAGGACGTGAAACACTCCTGGTATGCGGACTCCGATTCGGGCAAGAACCCCGCCCAGGGACAAACCACGCCCGACCTGGCGAAAAAACAAGCCTATTCGTTCTTGAAGTCGCCCCGATACAAGGGCAAGGTCTGCGAGGTAGGGCCTTTGGCGCGGATGGTGGGCAATTATGTTCAAGGTGACGGAAAAACAAAGCAACTGGTTGATTCTGCACTTGCGGAGCTTGGCGCGGGCGTTGACGCTTTGTTTTCGGTGCTTGGCCGACACGCAGCCAGGGCTTTGGAGGCTAAGCTAATTGCCGAGGCTATGGTCGATTGGCTGCAGCAGCTAAAGCCCAGCCAGCCGACTATCGTCGCGAGTGAAATCCCTGATGAGGCTAGCGGCGCCGGTCTTGCCGAGGCTGCGCGGGGTTCTGTCGGGCACTGGATCACTATCAAGGGAAAGAGAATTGACCGCTATCAGGTAATTACGCCGACAGCTTGGAACGCTTCGCCGAGAGATGACAACGACCAGCCCGGAGCAGTCGAGCAGGCAATAATCGGTACGAAGGTCAAGGATAAAGATAATCCGTTTGAGCTGGTGCGGATTGTACGCTCGTTCGATCCCTGCCTGGCCTGCTCGGTGCATTTACTTGACGCCGGGGAGAACACGTTAGGAGTATTCAAGGTTGTTTGAGGCACAGAAGACAGAAGACAGAAGGCAGAAGACAGAAGGCAGAAGGCAGAAGACAGAAGGCAGAAGACAGAAGACAGACTGCGAGTCTTCGGTAGTCCGCCCTATGGCAGAGCGGGATCCGCCAAAGGCGGACCGGAGCAAGCGAATTTTGATCCTTGGCCTGGGCAATATCCTGCTCAGGGATGAAGGTGTCGGCTCGCATGTCGCTCAACTATTGCTGATGGGACCCCGTGTAAAACACGGGGCTAAATATTTAGCCGGCGGTTTCACCGCCGGTTTACCCGCGGATGTGGAGGTTGTTGATGGCGGAACCGCGGCGCTGGATGCTCTTTTACTGGCACAAGATATTGATAGGCTGGTGGTGATCGATGCACTAAGAGCCGGGCAAAAACCCGGCACGATTTATAGAGCCAAGTTCCAGGCTGGCGAAAAAGGCAAGCTTGCTGAAATTCTTGCTGGTCAAGGAGGCTCGAGAATCAGTTTGCACCAGGTCGGCCTGATTGAAGCCTTAGCTGTCGCTGAGAAGCTCAACAGTGTGCCCGAAGAAATTGTGATAATCGGTGTGGAACCAGGCAAAGTGGATTGGGGCTTGGAGTTAACAGAACAAGTTGCGCAGAAGTTACCCGAAATTATAAATACGGTCGTGAAGGAAATCGAAGATGCTGTACACAGAAAATAAGCCCATAGACGAAGTCCTCCAGTCGCTCGGCCAGGAAAAGAATATCTTTTTGCTGGCCTGCAACGGCTGTGCCGAGGTTTGCCAGACGGGCGGACAAAAAGCCCTTTGCGAAATTAAAGCCGAGCTGCAAAAAGCTGACAAGAGCATAGCAGGGGAGGTTCTGGTAGATTTTCTCTGCAATAAGATTTTGGTGGCGACAAGGCTGGCGACCGAGCGCGATAAGCTCAAGCAGGCGGATTCTGTTCTGGCGCTGACCTGCGGGATTGGCGTCCAGGCGGTAGCTAAAGTTGTGGATATGGTCGTGCATCCTGGCGCCAACACTATCTCTCTGGGCGGATTGCAAGGACTCTGGCCGGCTGACGAACGTTGCCAGGCCTGTGGAGATTGTGCCCTGGATTATACCGGCGGCATTTGTCCCATCACATCCTGCGCCAAAGAGCTGCTCAATGGTCCTTGTGGCGGCACTTGCGATGGAAAATGCGAGATTGACCCGGAAAAGGATTGCGGCTGGTTCAAGATTTATGAACGGCTCGAAAAGCTGGGGCGACTGGAAAATCTACAGAAAATCTACAGCCCCAGAGACCACAGCAAGATGATTCCTTCGCCCGACCTGCGCAAAACCTCGTTCTACGATTTAGAAAAGTGAGACGAAGCACAAGCCAGCGATATTCACCAGATGACTCTGGTTAAATGTCCAAGACCCAGCAGGAAGACGCCCACATTGATGCCTGCTATGAGCAGTATGCCGACACGCGGCCAAATGCCATGCAATCCGCAATATCCGATTAGCAGAACAATGGAGTTTGGCATAAACATCAGCGGTGAGGCCCCGATCCATTGTATCCAAGGCAGGTTGAAATCATTGGGGCAATTATCGTTCGGCACGAGCATGATAGCAGCAAGGATAGCAAGACCGGTCACAGCCTGAGTCCTACGGTTGAGGCAATACAGGATACCCAGGATGATGATTATTAAGAGAGAGCCTGTAGTGAGTATGAAATTGTACTTCAGGAGATTGAACTGAGCCGGTATCTCTGGCCAAAACGTAATCACGTCAGACCGAAAGGGGTAGAACTGGTGCAGGGCTGAGGTGCATATGGGTGAGAGCACCAGAAGCGACCAGATCAAACCTGCCTCGTATCTGGTGGGACATTTGTTGAGCTCCAGCGTTCGGGGCAACTGCCAGATGTAGAAGCAGATGATGCAGATCAACAACACAATACCCAGAAGGAACGCCGGCCAGAACCATGAAGGAAAATTTTCACGGGCGTTCAAGAAGTTCAGCCCCGTAATTGCAGAAATGAGGCAGTTCAGTGCCAAAAGTAAGAGCGCAAGAGTCCTCAGCGGCAGCGATCTATTCTCCGATATGGCTTCTGCCATCTGGTATGTCTCCATCTAACTGTTGTTTATATGGTTTCCGCACGAGAAAAAGTTCACCGGCGTTTCTTCAGTGTCACGCCAATGCCCATCTCTTCCTCGTGCAAAAAAATCGTCTCCAGGTCCGGATTGGTCGTTACGGCCTTGAGATAGTCCTGCATCATTGAGCCGAGGTCACTGGTATTGTGTGCCAGGATCAGGCCGCCAGGCCGAACCAACGGCAGCAGCTTGTTTAGATAATCGAGGTAGCCGGCCTTATCAGCGTCCAAAAAAAGAATGTCGATAGGCTCTTTGAGCCTGGCGATGGTTTTGTGGGCGTCGCCCTCGACCAGCGTGACAATATCGCTGACGCCTGCACGCTCGAAGTTTTCCCGGGCAAACGCAATGCGACGGGCATCGATTTCGTGCGTGGTCAGTTTGCCGCCTGTAGCACGCAGAGCCAGGCAAAACCAGATCGCTGAGTAGCCATTGGAGGTCCCTATCTCCACCACGTTTTTAGCGCCCACGGCTTCTGTGAGCAGACGCAGCAATCTGCCGTCCTCCGGCGTGACGTTCCACATGGCTGACTGCTCTTTTTTGGACATTTCTTGCAGCACGCTGGCAATTTTTGCCTGTGCTTCAGTAAGACCCGGCGATTCGTCTTTAGCTGGCTTACCTGACATTGCACAGCTCATTACCGCTGCTACCAATCCAGCCGATATGCAGCCTGCTACTAGTAGGCGTTTTTTGTTTGTCCACATTCTGCACACCTCCGTTCATACATTCTTTGCCGCTCCTATCTAGTACTAACTCCAGAGCCTTTGTAGTATCATACCTGTTACAATGAACAGCAATCCTATTATTGTCGAGGGCAGAATTTTTTCGCCCACCACCAGAGAAATCAGCACCAGCGAAAAAAAAGGAGCCAGGTAAAGCAGGTTTGCTACATGTGCGGTTGTTTTGGCTAATTTTAGTGCTTTTAGCCAAACCAGGAAGGTAATCCCCATTTCAAATAATCCAACGTAAACTGCGCCCAGAATACCTTTGACATTTGGGACTTCTACCGCCGCGGAGAGCAACATCGGGCAAAATGCCAGAAGGGCATAAACGCAGCCAAATGCGAAATTCAGGAATAATCTGACCGCCTCGTCGCGTTTATCTCTGACATTATAGATCCAGAATGTAGTCCAGATTAGGGTGCTGACTAGCGCCAGTATTACCCCAACGGGATTGCTGAACCTGAATCCGAAAATGTCGCCGCCGGTGGCGATGGTATAAACCCCGAAAAAGCTGACTGCTATCGCCAGGATGTTTCTTAACTTGATCCTCTGGTGCAGCAAAGGAATTGATAATAAAACAAGCGTCATCGGCCAGCTCCAGTTTATCGTCATCGCTTCCTGGGCGCGCAGCATGTCGTAGGCTCTAATGAGAATTATATAATACAGGAAGGGGTTCAGAAATCCTAATAGGGCAGAGCGTAAGTAATCGCCTGGGGAGAGTCCCTTCAACAGATTCAGCTTCCCGGCAAACAGCAAATAAGCAAAAAGCACCGTTGCTGATGTAATCGAGGCGTAAAGCAACAGCGGCAAAACGGGCAAATAGCCCAAAGAGACCTTGAAAGCAGAAGCGATAGTCGCCCAGAAGAAAACCGCAATCAGGGCGTAAAGATAAGCTCGTTTTTGATTTGTAGAATGAGTAGTCACCGTATAAAATTGTAAATAGATTTTGCCTTAATGTCGTCAACAAAATACAACCCCACGTATAACGTGGGGCTAAACCCGTCCTGAGCCGGGTCGAAGGATATTTAGCCCGTGGTTTCACCACTGGTTTGTAATCTGGGATGTGATGCATCGTTTTTTTATTTCGGGCGAAAACTTACGCAGCGGGCAGGTAGTCCTCACCGGCCAGCAGGCCCACCAGATTCGCAGTGTCCTGCGGATGGCGCCAGGCGACAAGATTATCGTGCTCGATAACACCGGCTGTGAATATGTTGTGGCGATAACCGACTTGGCCCGGCAGCGGGCAGCGGGCCAAGTAATAGATAAACGACTGGCTCAGGGCGAACCTCGCACGCAGATAACACTCTGCCAGGCTCTTCTTGCCCGCGAGAAGTTCGAGTGGGTCCTGCAGAAATGCACTGAGGTGGGTGTTACACGCTTTGTGCCGATGGTGACGGAGCGGAGTATCGTCCGCCGCACGGACACTATTACGCCGGCAAGACTCGCCCGCTGGAAAACCATCGTTACCGAATCTGCTGAACAATCAGGCCGAGGCCGAATCCCGCAACTGGAATGTCCCCTCAAATTCGCCGACGCCTTAGCCGGACTTGGTGCCTTTGACCGCCGCCTTATCGCCTGTCCGCAGACGACCGGTCCGACTTTGCGAGAGATTCTGCAAGCCGGCCGTCCCGCACCGGCAGCAATAGCTTTACTTATCGGACCGGAAGGCGGGTTTAGCGATGAGGAAGTTGCTGCCGCCTGTGAAAAAGGCGCCGTGGCGATGAGTATAGGAAAGCGAATTCTGCGAACTGAGACCGCTGCCGTAGTCGCCTCAGCACTTATTTTGTATGAGCTGGAAGAATAGTCTATCCGTCGCCGGAACGGCGACGGGAAAAACTTGCAACGGCTGCAAAAAACGTTATGATTCGACACGAGGTTTGTTGATATGTTTGATTCGTCCAAAAAGAGGCATAGGTTAAGAGTTGTCATTCCGGCTTATCCGGCGTTTAACATTTATTCGCGCATCGCCCGAACGACCACCGCTCTGGGACCGGTATGCGTGGCTACCGCCGTGAATGAAATGGAAGGGTGGGATGCTGAGGTTATAGATGAAAACAACCTTCGCAGATACGGCCCCAGGCACAAATTGACTGGCGCCGACCACGAGTTTTTGCAGCGGCACAGACCCGCGGATGTCGTTGGATTCTATGGAGGCTTGACCAGCACCATACCCAGACTCTACAAATTAGCCCGCTTTTACAATGATAAGGGCATTGTTACTATCGCCGGTGGCCAGCATTTTGTCGAAGAAAATATGGCCGAAGCGTTGCATAGCGGCGTCGACTATGTGGTTATTGGCGAGGCAGAAGAGGCGATTAAAGAGCTTCTACGGGCGGTGGAAGGCAAGCAGGATGTAAGCCAGATTAAAGGCATTGCATACCTGAGCGATGGCCGGATCGTTTGCACGCCGCCAAGAGAGCCGCTGACCGATTTTGACAAGCTGCCGTTGCCCGATTTTTCGTTAGTTCGCTACGCCAAGATTAGCATTTATCCTGTCGAAAGGACGCGCGGCTGCGCAATGGCCTGCGAGTTCTGCACCGTCAAGGGTAAGCCAAGATACGCCTTGCCCGAGCGACTGCTCGAGCATATCAGCTTTCTTGTCGAGACTCGCAGCGCCAGGCACTTCTTTATCGTTGACGACCTCTTCGGGCAGCAGCGGGATGAGACGATACGACTCTGTAATATGCTCAGGGATTATCAAAAGAGCATAAACAGGAAGCTGGTCATAACGGTTCAGATAAGATTGGATAAAGCTAGAGACCCCGAGCTGCTGGCGGCTATGCAGCAGGCGAGTATCAGGACAGTAGCTATCGGTTTTGAATCGCCGATCGAAGAAGAGCTGGCGGCTATGAACAAGCGCGTCCGAGCCGAAGATATGCTGTCGCTGACCAGGATATATCACAAATTTGGATTTCTGGTGCACGGGATGTTCATCTTTGGCTATCCGAAAACAGAAGGCGTGGATTTCAATATGCCGGTCGAAGAGCGGGCCAAACACTTCAGGACTTTCATCAAGAAAGCCAAGATTGACACTGTGCAGGTTTTGCTGCCGGTTCCTCTGGCCGGCACACAGTTGAGGCATAGACTTGCTCGACAAAACAGGATTTACTCGACCGATGATGTCGGCTGGGAATATTATGACGGCAGCTTTCCTTTGTTCGAGCCTGATGAGCCAATGAGCGCGGAAGAAATGCAGCAATCTGCCAAAAAGATTATGGGCAGGTTCTATCAGTTCAAATATATGTTCTTGATAGCCGCAAGCATATTTTCCTTTCCCGGCTTGGTCTTCTTCCTGCATAATCTTGAGTTTGGCTGGAGGCGGTGGTATCGGGACTGGCGTAACCGCCTGATCCGGTTTGGCGGCTGGATCACCATCAGGCGATGGACGTCGCAGTTCAAAAACGACGACTTTTCACAGAGATTACACAAGGCAAAAGAACATCTAAGAACGCAAGCGGAACGAGCATAATATGGAAAATCCTCGAAAAAGCACGAGAAAAAAGATACGAACCTGCGGCTTCCGGACTCGGAGGCGAACCAAAGGCGGGCGAAAAATCCTCGCTAAAAGACGCAAGGGACTATACGTAAAGTCCCGCTAAGATTAGTTCTCAGTTGTTGGTTATGAGTTCTCAGTTTGTAGCTCGTAACTCAAAACTCAAAACTCGTAACTCAAGACTGCCCACCGGGCAAAACTATGCTTTATCTGGTGGCCACCCCCATCGGTAACCTTACCGACATCTCTTTGCGGGCGCTCGACACACTCCGCCGGGCCGATTGCATCGCCAGCGAAGATACCCGCAAGACCGGCCTATTGCTTAAGCATTTCGACATCAAAAAGCCGCAAATCTCTTTTTATGAGCACAACGAAATCCGAGTCGCTAAGAGAATCGTCGCCTTACTCGAAGATGGTAAATCTGTCGCTTTAGTGACAAATTCCGGCACGCCCGGAATCTCCGATCCGGGCTTTGTCTTGGTTCGTTCTGCTATCGAGGCGGGCCTTGAGGTGACGATGATTCCGGGTGCCACCGCTTTTGTAATGGCACTAATTTTATCCGGCCTTGCTACCCACAGTTTTACATTTCGTGGCTTTCCGCCCCGAACCAGCAGCAAGCGCAAGAAGTTTTTAGCGGTGGACAAAGACTCGCCGCATACACTTATTTATTATGAAAGTCTATATCGGTTGCGGAGTTTTCTGCAGGATGCTTTGGAAGTTTTTGGCGACCGCCCGGCTGCTTTAGCTAAGGAATTGACCAAGGTTTTTGAATCCGTTAGGCGTGCCCGATTATCGCAGTTATTAGCGCAACTTGAGGAATCTCCCAAAGGCGAATACGTGGTTGTTATCGCCGGCATCCACGTTTAGCCCCCTGCTTCAGCGGGGGGGGTCTTATTGCGGGGTTCCCCTCGCCAATTTATTGCCGGGGTTCCACCCTTTTAATCGCACTCCGGTGCGGTACATTCCAGCCAGTGGGCGAGCAGCACAGCAAGGTCAGCCAAATCAACCCGGCAGTCCTTGTTCAAATCAACCGCCGGATATGGATGCTCAGAATCACCACAGGTCGGAGCAGCAAGGATCGGCGCCTGCCAGATATCCTGACCGCCGTACCCCCCGGCCCGGTCCGAGTTGAAGAACAATGTAGACCCGTCGGCCGACATGTAGGCACTGTCCTCCCAACCTGGAGTGTTGACTAATGGTCCAAGATTCACCGGTGCTCCCCAGGGGGCGTTCCTCGTTGCACGCTTGGTCACCCATAGGTCGCTAAGCCCATAGGTCCCGGGGCGAGGTACAGCGGCCCTGCTACCGAAGTACAGTTCTAATCCATCCAGCGAGATCGTCGGCGATACCTCCCCAGCCGAACTATTGACCACGGGTCCAAGATTTATTGGCTGAGACCAATCAGCCCCAATCGTTTCCCGCTTCATCATCCAGAGGTCAAAATCACCATACCCACCAAGTCGGTTATCCGAGAAGTACACCTCCAGGCCGTCACCGCTTGTGTACCCGGGCACGACTCCGATGGTTCTCAAAGTTGAGGTGGGTGGTGCACCCCACATTCCGAGACTCACAGGAGGGCCCCAGGGATCGTCTTTCGTCGCACGCGTTGCCTCAAGGAACTCAGGAACTTCGCCCAGGCTGCTGATCGTACGCTGGAACCAGAGTGATAGACCATCGGCCGAGATCCATGGATATGCCTCGTTCTTTGAAGTGTTAATGGTTGGCCCAAGATTCACGGGAGTCCCGAACTCGAAGGGTGGGGGTGCCGGATAGGTATCGGTCAGGCCTACCCCGGCAAGCACTGCAAAAATTAGTACCGCTGCTGCCCGTTGCATGGGCGAAGTCTTTTTGGATTTGGCAATCATTTTGATCCTCCTTTCAATTTGAGATGAATCTTCTAATATGCCCGCTATCGAGGGCACGTAACTAACTTGCGAAAATCTTTCCAGGAGATTGAGAATGGTCCGGCCATAGACCGGCGTTTCTTCTGCATTCATCGTGGAAACCGCCAGGGCGTCGCAGGCAAACTCGCGGTCCAGCCGCATCCGATGGAAGGCAAACCACATCAGCGGATTGAACCAGTGCAGAATCTGCAGCAGTGAAATCAGCCAGCCCAGATAGACGTCACGCCGTTTCAGATGGCAAAGCTCGTGGATGAAAACGTAGTATAGCTCGTCCAGGCCAAGGTCTTCGATTAGCCCTTCCGGCAAAAGTAGTCGCGGCCGAACAAACCCGAAAAGAGCCGGCCCTTTGACCTTGTCGGTTACTACCACGCCCACGATGGTCTGGATGCCCATTTGCATCTTGCAATCTTCCAGAAGCTCAAGAATCTGCGAATCGGTGATGGGCCGCTCGCCTTTGACCAGCCTCCAGAGCTTGAAGTTTCTCACCAGAATAAAAGCCGATAGACCCGCAGCGCCTACCAGCCAGACAAAAGGCAGGGTACTGCAAAACCTAACAAAGACAGTCTGGCCCCATTTTTCTTGCTTGACGGGGACTGTCCCTACCGGAGCAGGCTTTTGCACCGCTTCTATTTGTGGTGTTGGCTCAAGCGGTGTCACTAACTTGGGGACATTTGTGTCAGCTATGGTTGAATTCACAGGACTGGGTTTTTCTTTCTGGCCAACCGCAGATGCCACGGCCGGGCGAATTCTTTTCTGGCTTTGCAGTACCAATTGTATGCGCTGCAGTTCAAAAGTGTGCGGAATGAAATTGAAAGCGCTTAGCTTGGTTTTTGGCGCCCACGGTGTCACCAAACGTATCAGCAGTAGGACCCAGAGCCAATAGTGCCAGCGAATGGCCAGCCTATCCCGCAGCGTAAACTTGACCAGCACAATTAGAACTATTAGCACACTGCCTTCAATGGTGGTTTTAACCAGCCATTCGAGAAATGGTGACAACTGTATATTCAAGGCTCCCATATCTAAGCCCTTCGCTAAGGCGACTTTTCGCCTCTTGTTTTCTGCTGCTCCGTCGCCTGGTCGAGGATTTCTCTGAGCCGGGCAATTCTTTCAGGGGACAGACTCTCTTGCTGAACAAAGTGGGTGAGCATCGGTTCGATTGATCCACCATGGAATCGTTTGAGAAAGGTCTTGGTCTGTTCTCGGACACACTCTGACTCTGTCACCAGAGCAGAGTAGTAATACTGCCTACCCTTTTTTTCAAAGCCCAGAGCCTTTTTCTGAACCAGCCGATTGATCAGAGTCCTTATGGTTTCTCGCTTCCACGGCGTCTTGCCGGACAAGGTTTTAACAACGTCGTTTGCGGTTCGAGGAGACTTCTTCCAAAGGACCTTCATAATTTCCCATTCGGCCTCCGAAATCTTGGGCGGCTTTCTCATGTTGACCTCCATAATGTTACGACCGTAACAATTATAATTGTTACATCTGTAACATAAATGTCAAGCAAAAAAAATAAAAAAATCTTCTTTTTTCATGCCCGCCTAGAGAAATGCTACCCGCTGCCTGCCGGTATGGCCTGAAAGGGTGGGCTTGCGGGATGAACACCGCAAGGTGCGTGCCAAAAATCTAAGGTCCGGATAAAAGTCAAGGGCGACTTTTTCAGAAGTGTCGAAAAGTGCGCATTTCTTGGTGATTTCTGCTCAAAACGCGCGCGTTTCTTGTCAATTTCTGGGCATTTCTACTCATTTTGGGGCTTTTTCTGTTTTGCACTTATGCTCTTTTCATATAAGGACTTATAAGAATTTTTGCAAAAAGTCTTATAAACTAAGTGTCCAATTTGATGTCACTTGATGCTCTCTCTTGTGAAGATAGGCAGTGACAACCTGGGCTAAGACTCTACCCAATTTAGTATTTGGGATTTAGAATTTGGAATTTAGGTTTTCTCGGTTTTGGGGCGGTGCTTCCATCGGCGGTGCAGCCACCAGTATTGGGTGGGGTCCTCCCGCACGAATTCCTCGATTGCGCGGGTATATTCTGCCGTAACCCAGGTCAGTGGATCGTCTTTTTCAGCCCATTCCTGTGGGAAGATGATGCGATTAACCCCCATTTCAAAGAAGAACCGGCTGTCAATTCTTCGGCTGTAGCCTACTACGATAGGGATGTTATTGGTGATAGCCAGAAGCCCTATGCTCTTGTAGGTACTGGCTTTACGGCCAAAGAAGTCAACGAAAATGCCCTTTTTGCCGGCATCCTGGTCGCCTATGAAGCCTATTGTGGCGCCGCTTGAAATTAGTTGGGGCATAAGCTCCGCCGCGCCTTTTTTATCTATGATTCTCTGCCCGACCCGCCTGCGGACCAGGTATAAGTGCTTGTTAATAAAGCGGTTATCTAAAGGCCGGGCGATACTGTAGATATTGAAGCCGAACAATCCCATCATGTAGCCCATGATTTCAAAGTTGCCGTAGTGGCCGGTAACCATAATCAGGCCTTTGCCTTCTTTCATCAGCCATTTTGCCCGTTCGGTGTTTTTGAAGTGGGAGTAGCTGCGCCAGTTTGATTTTCTCACCAGGCGCGGTGTGAACAATACGTCAATCGCCAGCATGGCGATATGCTCGAAGCTTCGCCGCCCAGTGTTGTGGATCCATTGGTCGTCTTTTTCGGGAAAACTTGCGCGGAGGTTGTCTAAAGCCCGTTTTCGCCCGCGGTGATAGTATTTCCACAGCAGTCTGCCGAGGAAGCAAGCTGTGTTCAGGTTAGTCTGGACATCGCATACGTAGAGAAAAACCACAATAACTCGCAGGGCAAGGTATGTGAGCCAATCTGTGAAGAGGTTGTGCTTTTTCTTCTTTTTGGGTGGGGCTGAATCAGCCATAGGCGGTGATTTTAGACTCAAAATAGCCCGTGTCAAGCTTGGGCAGGCGCTATTTGCCCGACCCGGCAGCGCCACTGCGGCACGAAGGGAATTTGGTTGCAAACAAATGGCAGGCAAAGATAATGTTGGCATCGGTTCAATAGCGGTGCTGGGAAAATGCCCGTGTGGCAGCCAAATATCCAAAGAAGGGGCTTACGGATGGCGAAATCGTTTGGCACAACGTTCGTTACAATAGTAGCCTGCGTTGCTCTTTGGCAGGCAAGTTGTGCCAAAAATCAAGATTTGACGCCGGAGATGCAAAATCGCCAGCCTGTGGGTTGGGTCAATGAATCCGCCCGGAATATCGCTGTTGCTTACGATGTTGATGTGGTGGTTGTTGGCGGGACATCGGGGGGCGTGGCTGTGGCTGTGGCAGCAGCGCAAAAAGGTGCAAAAGTCTTTCTGGCGGCGGAGCGGCCGTATCTCGGCGAGGATTTGTGCAGCACGTATCGGCTGTGGCTTGAGCCAGGCGAAAAGCCTGATTCGCTGCTGGCTGAAAAACTCTTTGCGGAACCCGCTGCCGCGCGACGGCTGAAAGGTGCAAGCCAAACTTATCGTTTTCCTGCGACGCCGATGCAGGTTAAGCGCACGCTGGACGAGGCACTGCTACAGGCGGGTGTTGAATTCTTGTTCGGCTGTTACGCGACAGATGTACTTTACGATGGAAAAGGAAAACCCGCGGGCATCGTTATGGCTAACCGAACGGGCCGGCAGGCGGTCAAGGCCAAGGTCATTATTGATGCAACGCCGCGAGCAAGCGTGGCGAGGATGGCAGGCGCGATGTTTCGCCCGTATCCAATGGGGCCGCAGACTTTTAAGCGAGTGGTTGTCGGGGGTGAGGCCGTAAAAAGTGAAGGAGTCTCGGCACGCGAAATGCCGACCCCACTGCTGAGCAGCCAAGGGGCCGGCTACCAGGCCATAGAATATACTTTGAAGATTCTGATGCCGGACGGTTCTTTCGCGTCTTTTGCTGAGGTTGAACAAATTGCCCGGGACAAGACCTGGCATCCGAAGCAGGGCGACGATTCAGAGGTGCTCTTTCAGGTGCCGCCTGATCCGATGAAGGGCAAGAAGAGCTTGCCCGGCGTTTGGCCGGGGGCAGAAAAAATTGACCTAGATGTGTTTCGACCTGCCGGCGTTAGTCGCGTGTTTGTGGTGGGCGGCTGCGCGGATGTGTCACGCGATGCTGCGGACAAATTGCTTCGGCCTTTGGAGCTTATGAAAGTTGGCAGCCGGATTGGTGCTGCCGCTGCTTCCGAGGCCGGCTCTATCGGGAAAGTAAGTGATGTGAGGCTGCCCGGCAATTCAGTCAAGGCGGCCATTTTGGGAGAGATTCAAGAGAACTTAGCCTGGCTCCGTCCGGCGCAAGGTGAGCTCGGAAGTGTTATTGCCGCGGCGCGGGTGGTGCCCGTGGTAGGGCAGTACGATGTTGTTGTCGTTGGCGGCGGCACGGGCGGTGCGCCCGCCGGCATCGCTGCCGCCCGGCAGGGGGCCAGAACGCTTGTCATTGAATATCTGCACGGCCTCGGTGGGGTGGGGACGCTCGGCCTTATTGGAAAATATTACTACGGCTACCGTGAAGGTTTTACTAAGGAAATCGACCAGGGCTTGGTAGAGTTTGGAGGCAGCGGGGGAGGTGACAGCGGCAAGGGCGAGGCTTGGAACAGCGAATTGAAGATGGAGTTGTATCGCCGGATGCTGCGCAAAGCTGGCGCGGATATATGGTTCGGCGTGCTGGGCTGCGGCGCATTCGTAGAAGGTGGGCGAGTAAAGGGTGTGGTTATAGCCACGCCGGATGGACGCGGCGTAGTACTTGCTAAAGTCGTCATTGATTCGACCGGAAATGCCGACATAGCGGCTGCTGCCGGTGCCAGTTGTGTTTACACCAACGGCCACGGCCTTGCGGTCCAGGGCGCGGGACTTCCGCCCCAAGAAATAGGCGCCAGATATACCAACACCGACTGGACTTTTATCGACGACACCGATGTTGTCGATGTCTGGCACGCATTTGTCGTTGCCAAGAAAAAGTACCAGGGCGCCTACGACCTTGGCCAATTGGTGGATACGCGTGAGAGACGGCGGATAGTCGGTGACTTTGTGCTCTCGCCGCTGGACGTGTATCTGGGGCGTACCTTTGCGGACACTATAGTTTTAGCCAGGAGTAACTTCGATACGCACGGCTTTACGATACACCCAATGTTTATGGTGAGGCCGCCGGATAGAGAGGTTATTACCGCATACGTGCCATATCGCTGTCTGCTGCCCAAGGGTCTGGAGGGCATTTTGGTCACGGGGTTGGGCGTGAGTGCCGACCGCGATGTGATGCCGGTTATCCGTATGCAGGCTGATGTTCAGAACCAGGGCTACGCAGCCGGCGTCGCAGCGGCGATGGCTGTCAAAAGCGGAAAAAGCTTGCGTGACATCGACATCAAATCGCTGCAAAAGCACCTTGTTGAAAAAGGCAATTTGCCCAAAGATGTGCTCGATCAACAGGACACATTTGCACTGCCGAAAGAGCAGGTTGAAAAAGCAGTAGAAACAGTGACCAAAAATTTCGATGGGCTTGAGGTAATTTTTGCCCAGCCGGAGCAGGCCTTGCCGCTTCTTAGAAAGGCTTACCAAAGTGCCGAAAACGGGGATGCGAAGGTAATCTATGCCCATATACTAGGGACATTTGGTGACGCTACCGGTGCCGATACCTTGCTGGCGGTGGTCAAGGCCAAAACTTGGGACAAGGGCTGGAATTTTACCGGCATGGGCCAGTTCGGAGCGAGCATAAGTCCGTTGGATAGTCTAATAATTGCTCTGGGTCGCACCGGTGACGGGCGAGCAGTAGATGTCATTGTGGAGAAACTGGGGCAATTAGATGTCAAAAGCGAGTTTTCGCACTTCCGAGCGGTTGCGATGGCGCTGGAGACGCTCGCCGTTCCGGCGGCGGCTAAACCACTGGCTGAACTTCTGATAAGGCCTGGCATGACCGGTTATGCCTTTGCGGATATTGAGCAGGCTAAGCGTGGGACGCCAGATAGTTCTGCCGACACCAGCACAAGAAATCAGTCGCTGCGCGAAATATTTTTGGCACAGGCTTTGTATCGCTGCGGAGATTACGAGGGTCTGGGCGAAAAGATTCTGAAAGAATATGCCCGTGACCTTCGCGGGCATTATGCGCGCCATGCTTATGCGGTACTTAAAGAGAAAACCCCGCAATGAATTGCGGGGCTAAATATGGCGTGAAGAACCCCCGCGTTAAAATGCAGGGCTAAATATCAAAAAGATACCGTGATGTAAGGAGATTCAAAATGAACAGGAAATGGTATTATTTGGCCGCATTTGTCTTGGCAATCACGACAGTCAGCTTGAGTGCTGTAAAACCAAGTCTAGTTGTAGCTGTTGGCGCTAAGGTGGAAAAAGTTGCCGGCGGCTTTAAGTTCACCGAAGGGCCGGCGGCTGACTCTCAGGGCAATATATTCTTTTCCGACATCCCAAACAATCGGATTCATAAATGGTCATGGGACGGCAAGCTGTCAACCTTCCGCGAGAACTCAGGCGGCTCAAACGGCCTGTACTTTGACAGGAAGGGAAACCTTCTGGCCTGCGAGGGGACTGGCCGGCGGTTAGTATCGATCGACCCAAGCGCTAACGTGACAGTGTTGGCTGATAAGTACCAGGACAAACAGTTTAATAGCCTCAACGACCTCTGGATCGATCGGGCAGGAGGCGTCTACTTTACCGACCCTCGCTACGGCAGTAGAGATGGTATGGAGCAGGATGGCGAACATGTTTACTATCTATCGCCGGACCGCAAGAGACTTATCCGCGTGATCGCCGACCTGGTCAGGCCCAACGGGGTCATAGGTACGCCCGATGGCAAGAGACTGTACGTAGCCGATCACGGTGACAAGAAAACCTTTGTATACGACATCAACAGAGATGGAACACTGTCGAATAAGAAACTTTTCGCCCCCGAAGGCTCCGATGGTATGACGATTGACAACCAGGGCGACATTTATCTTACAGCGGATGTCGTAGCAGTGTACAACTCAAAGGGCGAGAAGATCGAGACGATCCAGATTCCTGAGACGCCGGCCAACATCACCTTCGGCGGCAAAGACAAAAGGACGCTATTTATTACAGCTCGGAGTTCTCTGTACTCCGTCCGGATGCGGGTAAGAGGAACATAGGTGCGGATAGAAAAACAAGGAACGGCAATGGCAAATCACAAGTATAGCCTGAGCCGGCGTGACATCCTCAAGGGATTTGCTGCGGGGACTCTCGGCCTGAGTTTTGGGCGGGAATTTCTTGGCCCGACCGTTAGTTATGCTGCGCCCGGCAGCTCACTTGCGCCAAGGGGCCACTTGTACCAGAAACAGGCTCCGCCGGCTAAAGTTGCGCTTGTCAAGGGAAACGACCGGCGTGAAATTGTTTACCAGGCGCTAAAAAAGATCGAAGATCAAATCCTGTCATCTATCGGCGGCAAGAAGATTTTGATTAAGCCAAACTTCGTATCCTGCGAAATCCCGCTCTGCGCGACGCATGTAGATGCTGTCAGGGCTATCCTGGATTTCCTCACGCCGCACTACAAGCAACAAATAATCATCGGCGAATCAACTGCTATGAAAAAACGGACGCCCGAAGGCTTCAAAAACTATGGGTACTTGGGGCTGGAGAAAGAGTACAACGTGAAGCTTGTTGATCTTAACGAAAATCCATCGTATGAATACCGCTATGTCTTCGGTGAAGAGCACAAGCCGCTGCCGGTTCGGATTATCTCCGCATTTCTGGACACGAATACCTACATTATTTCAGCGGCTCGAATGAAGACTCACGACCGGGTGCTGGTGACACTGTCGCTGAAAAACGTCTTGCTGGGCGCGCCACTGAACGATTACAGCAGAAATGACAAGTGGTCTCTTCATACCGGCGAAAATATTATAAATAACTTTTGCCACTTCAATATGTTCCACCTCGCGCAGGAGATATATCCCGATTTAGCTGTCATCGATGGCTTCGAAGCAATGGAGGGCAACGGCCCAACTCATGGGACGCCCGTTGACTCAAGGGTCGCCCTGGCCAGCCTCGACCCGCTCGCAGCAGACACCGTGGCAACCAAGATTATGGGATTTGACCCGAACCGGATTTTGTACTTTAGGGCTATGAATGAAGCCGGCATGGGCCAGGCAGAGCTGCAAAAGATCGAAGTCATCGGCACCGCACTCGAACAGTGTCGGTACAAGTTCAAGCCGCACGAATATATGGCTAAGGTGTACAACCTCTGATTGGCGTTTTTCACCGCCAAAAGGGAGCGATTTTAGTCAGCAGATCCCGCCGATGCTGCGAACGGAGGAACTCGGTAACGATTTTCTTATATTTCGGATGATAATATTGCAGTAGTCCAGCTTGTAGGCTTTTTTCTCTGCGTCCGCGTGGAACGTAAATGTTCTTGCCCGTTGTATCCAGGCCCGATACATACATAGCCGCAGCCAGCGTCAGCGGAATGGGAATAAAGTCCTGGACTTGTTGTGGACGCCACGACCGCCGTACCAAATACTCAGTCAATTTTATAGCGTCATCCACGGTGCAGCCAGGATGGGAGCTTATAAAGTAGGGCACAAGGTATTGTTTTTTACCGGCCTGCCTGGATGCCTGCTGAAACTGAGCCTCAAACTCCTCAAACACGTCAAAATGCGGTTTGCCCATTAAATCCAGAACATGGGGGCAGTAGTGCTCCGGCGCGACCTTCAGATGTCCCCCGACAAAATAACGTGTTAAAAGGTCTATATATTCCTTATTCCCAATAGCCAAATCGTGGCGAATGCCCGAGGCAACATATACCTTGGTTTGCTTTTTCCATCGCAGCAAAGACTCCATCATTTTTATTAGCGGGCTTACATCAAGCTGCAAATGCTTGCAGAGGGAAGGAAACAGGCAGCTTATCCTGCCGCAAATGTGCTGTCGGCTGCATCGCATACCATACATATTCGCGGTTGGGCCGCCTATGTCGCTGATAGTGCCGCGGAAACGCCGGTCAGAACGCAATCTATCAGCCTCGGATAGAAGAGAGTCAACCGACCGTGAACTGATTTGCTTACCTTGATGCAAGGAGAGAGAGCAAAATGAGCAGCCGCCAAAACAGCCGCGATGCGTGGTGAGAGAAAACTGCACCGGCTCAAGTGCGGGCACGCCACCCTGCCCGTTATAACGAGGGTGCCAATAGCGAGTAAAAGGCAGGTCATATAAGGCATCCAGCTCTTGCGTCGTCAGAGGCTCTGCTGGCGGTATAACTACAATCGTTCCTGGGTCCTGCTCTTGCACTACGGGCAGACCTGCTGGGTGAGCCTGCGCCTGGTACTGTTTCTGTGCCGACATTACCAGACTTCGGTCGGCCTGCTGCTGCGATAGTGGGGGCAGATGCACCGCTCCATCCGGCGCCGGCACGTTTTGGCGAAGTGTATATACTGTGCCGGGAATATCGGTCAGGTCTTCAATTTTTTCGCCGGCATCCAGCCTCTTTGCGATCTCGGCGATAGCCCGTTCAGCCATACCATAGATAAGCAGGTCCGCCTTGGCATCAACCAGGATAGAGCGTTTCAGCTTATCTTCGATATAGTCATAATGCACGAGGCGCCGTAGGCTCGCTTCGAGGCCGCCGAGGATAATTGGGACATCTTTATAAGCCTCGCGTGCCCTTGCAGAGTAAGCCAATGATGGCCGATCTGGCCGCAGGCCCAAACAGCCACCCGGGCTATAGACGTCCCGTTTTCTGCGATGGCCCATCGAGGCATAATCGTTGAGCCGGGAATCGATACAGCCGCTTGTTATGCCCCAAAATAGCCGTGGCGGGCCAAGCAACCGAAAGGCATCGACGCTACGCCAATCTGGCTGAGAAAGCACTGCGACTCGATAACTGAGTTTTTCTAGCCATCGACCAATCAGCGATACGCCGAACGATGGATGGTCAACGTATGCATCGCCGGTGATAAGGATGATATCCGCCTGCTCCCATCCCCGCCGGCGCATTTGGTCGCTGGCCGTAGGTAGAAACGCATCTATGCTTATCTGTTTACTGAGCATGCAGGCATTCTACCACACTTGCGGAATTCTTGTTCGAGATTGATGCACTACTATTGGTTTGAATGAACCGTTTTTTTTGTTGCAGATCTGTGGAGCGAACGTGGCTTTGTTCTATCACCAACACCCATAACTAGCGACTTTACACAAATATCCTCGTCGATATCCTCCCAGTGCAGGCCGGTGCCGCCGCCGCTGATTATGTAGTTTTTACGCTGGCGTGGCGTTGCGTGTAACAATCTCGGGAAATAGGCAAGAGGCATACCGAGTTTTCTGCCGTCGGCCAACTCCACCCACATATTGTCGGAATCAAAGGAAACGCTCATTGCAATAGAGTCATTCGCCAAAGTATTTATACCAGGTTTTTTTGAGGAGTTTTGCATTGTTCTCAACCACCTTTTGTAACTTGTTAAGCTCTTGCGAACTCATGCCATAGGACTCCGAAAGGGCCACACGCGGTTCGAGCCAGAACTTGGCTACATTTCTATCTTTGCGAACATGAACATGCGCTGGCTCAATAGGGTCACCTTCATTCGAGAAAAAGAAAAACCTATAACCGTTCCATCTAAGTACAGTCGGCATTTTCATATTCGTCCCTGTCAAACTATCATTATACACAAAGGCTAACCTCATTTCAAAGTGTATTTCAGTCATGATGCAAAAACACCGACAGGCCGGGATATAATCTTTCTTCGCCGGCGAAGGCGGAGCGACGACCGGATTTTATCCCTATGTCTCATATCGGGACTTGCCGCGAAGCAACATTGACAGTGAAAAGGATTATGCATAGGATTATAATAGCGCGGGCTGGATGGTCCGGCTGGTGTCATTGATGTGCGTCTTTCTATTTGTACTGTCTATTTTCACTAAAGTCTTGTAAGTCTTTATTACGAATATCTTTCCATGGGAATGGTCCCAATGGAAAGGAACTGTCATGGAGCGGCGATTTGAGATACGAAAACGCGAAAT